>Ga0070738_10003845_pt1 | contig 18951 bp, 17 predicted proteins | sample Coa_R2_2_FD_66446 | JGI IMG/M metagenome (GOLD analysis project Ga0070738, IMG submission 66446) | Surface soil microbial communities from Centralia Pennsylvania, which are recovering from an underground coalmine fire - Coalmine... | ecosystem: Environmental > Terrestrial > Soil > Unclassified ... | reverse complement strand
TATTTCGGGGCCGAAAAAAGACGAGTGGACCGTGAGATTTCCCTGGAAAGCTGCATGGCCGATGCCCTGTTGCACCGCGCCGTCCATAAGGTCGAAACGCCCAGCTCGCACGCGCAGGCCCGCGAACGAGGCGAGCAGATGACAAAGGCCGTGGGGCTGCTGCCCGAACATTATCGGCTAGTGCTTTTTTGGCACACGGTCAAGGGACAGTCGTTCGTGCAGATGGCCGAGACATGGGGCGGCACGGCCGACGCCGTTCGAAAACGATGGGGACGGGCCGTCGAGGAACTGACAAGACTTTTGGACACGCCCTCAGAACCCACCTGAGGTTCCGGAGCAAATCGCTATTCAGCGATTGTCCACCTTCATCACTGCCCCTACGTTGAGGCACGGATTGTTCGCGCTTTACGGGCCGTGGACAGGCTTTAGAAACCCAAACTAAACGAACCGCCAAGGCGCCAAGTACGCCAAGATAAGAAAGAGAGAGGAAAGGAAAGAAGAGAAAGAGCAGGAGGAAGATTAGGATTAGGAAGAGGATTAAGAGCAAGAGTACGATTAAGAGTAGGATCAGTCCCGCGGAGCCCATGACCAGGATTTTCTTCTCTTTCTCTTGCTCTTAATCCTCGCTCTTTCTTCATTTGGCGTTCTTGGCGTCTTGGCGGTTCATTTTGATGGTGTGTTTTTAGCGCTGGATTTTCCGGGGAAAAGGCGCAAACGCCATGCCGAAAACCAAGGGTCATTCGGAAAATGTGACATAACAGGTGTACGTGTACTAAGTGGACAGTTTTAGTCGCAATCCCTTCGGCACGACCAACCGTTCGATGCCCTCGAACAACGCTTGTACCAACAAAGCCATCACCACGGCGGGAACCGCGCCTTCAAGAATCAAATGAGGATCGTTGCGCGTTACACCGTTCATGATCGGCTCGCCATAGCCGCCGGCGCCGATGAGTCCTCCCAAGGTCGCGTAGCCGACATTGATGACTGCCGCCGTCTTGATGCCGGCCAGAATGGCGCGCGAGGCCAACGGCAGCTCAATTAGGTAAAGGCGCGGCCACGATCCCAGTCCCAGCGCCTCGGCCGATTCGCGCAGCGTTAAGGCGATGTCGTGCAGCCCCGTATAGGTGTTGCGGACGATGGGCAGCAGGCTGTACAGAAAGAGCGCAACGATGGCCGGCAACGGCCCGATGCGATGCAGAAACACGAGCAACAACACGAGCAGGGCCAGCGCGGGGATGGTCTGCACGATACCGATAGCCGCCAGCACGACGTATCCAAGGCGCGGCCGACGAGCCGCAGCGATGCCTAGGGGTACAGCAGCCACAATCGCCAACGCCAGCGATACCGCCACCAAGAGGAGATGTTGCCTTGTTCGGATCAATACCCGCTCGAAGAGCGATTCGTCGGCTACTTCGATTGAGAGGTCCATCGTCCCGCGAAGGAAATCCGCCGCCGCTCGCTCTTCTGACTTTTTGGGCTTCGTGACCGTGACCGCCAAATTAAGATCGATCATGTCCGACTCACTGATCTTTCCTTCCAAGCGATGCCACGCCTCGACTACGCTCGGAGCGCGAGCTTGCAAATCTTCGCGGTAGAGAATGATCGCATCGTAGGAGGGAAAAAAATGTCGATCGTCATCGAGCACAACAAGATCAAACTGGCGGATCGCCGCGTCCGTCGTATACACATCCGTCACGTCCAGCGTTCCAGCAGATAAAGCCGCGTAAGCGAGCGCGTGCTCCATGCCGTCGCGCGTGTCCTGGGGCAACTGGTAAAACCTCCGCAACGCTCGCCAGCCGTCCGGACGGTCAAGGAACGGGGCGCTGAAACCGACTCGCAGGCTCGGATGCTTTCGGAGATCGGAAATGGAGCGTATTCCCAACTCGGCGGCGCGTTTCCGCGTCATGCCCAGCTCGTAGCTATCGGCAAAGCCCAGCGAACGACTCATGCGTATGCCGCGCCGTGCCAGCGCCGCTTGCAGTTTTTCCGTCGTGCTCAAGTCCTCGCCGGCCAGGATTTGCTGGGTCAGCGTCCCGGTGTACTCACAATAGGCGTCGATTTGGCCAACCAACAAGGCGTTCCACACCTTCCCGGTGTCGGCGAGACCTCGCAAATCCTCGGTTTCCGCCCCGGCCTCGCGGGCCAGCAAGCGAAGCATCTCGCCGAGGATCTGCGATTCGGGGAACGCCTTGGCGCCAATGCGCACGGTCGGCTCCGCGGCCGAGGATGACCGGGTGACAAGGGGACAAGGTGACAGGGTGACACAGAAGGTCAAGAAGTGCGGAAGCCAAAGAAGAGTTATTCTTCGATTCATATAGCATCGCCTCACCCTGTTACCCGCTCACCGTGTCAACCTCGTTCGGCGTTCCCCAAGCGGACTACAACTTTTTATAATAACAAGGAGTATCGGAATCTGATCCGCGTGCTTTCCGCGAAAGGAATTGCTCCCATGAGTCTTCAACTTAGATTCGGTTTAACGGCCGTGCTCGCCGGTCTCCTCGTCTCGCCGCTTTATGGTCAAGTTCCGCCGCGCGCCGCCCTTCTGTCCCTTCTGCAAGACGGCGCTGGGAAGCCACTATTGCTCGCCACTCCTAAAGTAAAGGAGGAAATCAAGCTCACGCCGGAGCAGGATAACCAGGTTTACAAGATCGTTAAAGAAGTATATGACAAGTATGAGCCTCGATTTCGCGACGCTGGACCCGATCGCGACAGTCTGATAAAGGTCGGGCTGGAATCGATAAAGGAAACGCGGCAGCGCCTCAACAAGGCGCTTCCGGACATCCTCAACCGCGAGCAATTGAAACGGCTCGATCAGATTCAAATTCAGGCCAATGGCATCATTTCCTTCAAGCGGCCGGAAGTCCAGAATCAACTGAAGCTCACGTTTACACAAAAACTGGAAATCCTCAAAATTGGTGCCGATCTAAAACGACAGATCGATGAGTTGCTTAAGGATGCGTCGGGTGCGCCGCTTCGTAAGCTGCCCGTCGCGATCCAGAAGGCCAGGGAGTTGAAGAACGCCGCCACGGAGAAAGCCGTCGCGACGTTGACGAGCGAACAGAAGGAAATCTGGAAGGAGATGAACGGAGAAAAGTTCGACTTCAAACTCGAACTCCCATTACGTCCGGGCCGACGTCGGTGAAAGAAGGTTAACCACAGAGGTCAGAAGTCAGAGGTCAGAGGTCAGAGGTCGGAAGTCAGAGGTCAGAGGTCAGCAGTCAAAACGCAAAATGCTCAGATTGACTCTTGTACTCCACCTCACCTTCACAATCCGACTTCTGACCTCTGACCTCTGTGGATAGATCGGAGGAACAAGCGTGACTGATGATGGGGATCGTTCGCTGGCTATCTTTATCGACTTCGAGAACCTCGCATTGGGGTTTCACGGGCGACGCGATCGCTTCGACATCGAGCGCGTTCTCGAACGCTTGGTGGAGAAGGGCAAAATCGTCTGCAAGAAAGCCTACGCTGATTGGAGCCGGTTCTCCAGCTTCACGACCCAGCTGCACGAGGCCGCCATCGAGCTAATCGAAATTCCGCGCCGCGCTCAGAGCGGCAAGAATTCCGCCGATATTCGCCTGTGCGTCGATGCCATGGACTTGTCGTATTCGAAGGAACATATCGACACCTTCGTCATTGTTTCCGGCGACAGCGATTTTTCGCCCTTGGTCTCGAAGCTCAAAGAGTTGGGCAAGCACGTCATCGGTCTGGGTATGCAGGAATCGACCTCGGAATTGCTGCGCGACAACTGCGACGAGTTCATCTACTACGAAGACCTCGGCCAGTCCCCGGGTCTGACGCCCGCCCTCGACGCCCATTTGCCGGAGACGAAGCGCAAGGCGTTCGCTCTGTTGCTGGAATCGTTGCTGGCCCTGCGGCGCGAGAACAAGGAAGTGCTCTGGTCGTCGATGGTCAAGGACACCATGAAGCGCAAGAAGCCGTCCTTTAACGAATCGTACCACGGCTACCGCACATTTAGCGAGTTGCTCGAAGACGCTCAGAAGGAAGGGCTGCTGGAGTTGGAGACGGACAAGCGCAGCCGAACCTACGTTGTGACGCGCTTCGGCGATGAGCTACGCTCTCAGCCGACCGCGAGCACCAAGCCGGTGAAGAAGAAGTCGCGCCGCCGTCGTGGCTCATCGAAGAAAAAGCCGGTCGAAGCGGCAGCCGTGGACACGCAGAATGGTTCGCTGCCCGCACAGGTGCATCCGCCTGCTGAATCCGAGGCAGCAAGCGAGCCAGAGGCTGAGTCGCCGACTGCTCCCGCGGAATTGCCCATCGACGATGCCGATATTCGATTTTGATTAGGCGCCGACGATGACGATAGCTGATGGCAGGCTTCTGCAAAGCGTCGCTAAGCGCTCGTACCTCGTAGATCGCTTTCACGGCTTCTTCTCTGCCGCCACCGTCACCGCCGCCGTGTAGACTTGAGAAACACCGCTGCGTCCGTCTACCCACAGGCAATGAAAGACACCATCCGCGTCGGCTGCCAGACCTGCCGTATGCCCCACGCCGGCGAGTCGTTTTCGCGTTTTCTTATCCTTGCGGGTCGGGGCATCCGATACCTGCACACTCTGCTGCCAGGTTTCCCCGCCGTCAAGCGAAGCCCGCAAACGAATATCCCATCCCGCCTCGCCTGGCCGCAGACCGCGCGTGTCGTACCACATGACCGCCACTATCCCTGCCTTGTTGACGGCGATGCTGGGCACGAACGCATCATCACCCTCATCCTGGGATTGCTCGCTCAGGATGAACGGCTTGGAAAATGTCTTGCCCCCATCTTTCGAGCACGCGAAAGAGATGCAGGTCCGCCCTCTCGGAAGGTTCTCCTGCCATACCAAATAGATGCGGTCCTTCCAGGCTGTGTGTGCCGGGGCTGCGGCCGCTTGGGCGTATCCATTCCCGCGATACTCGGCAATCACGCACTCTGCCGCGAAGGAGTCGCCGCCATCACGAGAAACACGAGCGGCGAGGTAACGCGCATCCTGAGTCGGATCACTCTGTTTCTGCTCCGCCGTCGTTCTTTCGCGGCTGCTGTTGTACACAGCCACCAGCGTGCCATCGGATAACACGACCGGGTTGCAGCTGGCGTAGGCAATGAATCCGGAGCGCCGTGTCCAAGTTCGCGGCGAGCCGAACGATCGCCCGGAATCGGCCGAAACGAGCAGACCTTTGTGCGTCAGGCAGTAGAGTCGGCCCTGATATTTGCCTCCGGTGCTGTCCATCGCCAGAAATGGGCGATCGTGGAATTCTTTGATCGTGGTCGTCTGCCCCCATGTCCGGCCGCCGTCTTGTGAACGGACTATTTGCAAGCAGCCCGCATCCGCCAGCTTGTCGAGTGAGGGCGTCCACATGTTCACGAAGAAGAGCGAATCGCTCGCTCCCCAGGCGAACGCGGGATCGGCGAGCGAAGCGGGATTGGCATCCGTGCGTTTCAAGGTCGGGGTCCAAGTGCTGCCTCCATCGGTCGAGCGGTACACGATAATCTTCGGGGCCGCGGGATCCACCGGTGGCGGCTGGTACATCGAAGCCGCCGCCAGCCGTCGAGAGTCCGTCGGATCGGCGGCGAGAACCACTTCGGCATGGAGGATGTCGGCGTTGGCCTTGCTGACCTGCACGTTGGGTCCGATCCGCAGGCTACCCTCCGTCCTGGGTGGTTTGGCCTGGTCGCGGTTCGGTGGAGGCGTTACGGGATGGAGGGCCGGAAGGTCGCCTTCCCGTTCTTCCGGAATCCAGCGACGACGAAATTGCCGTCCCTCCTCGGTTCGCTTGTCGTCTGGCTTGCCAGTCGTGGGAGAGACTCGGAAGAGACTGTACTCCTTGTCCAAAATGAGCCGGTATTCCTTAGAGTCCCGGCAAAATAAAAGGGGCATATAGTTCCAGCCTTCGGGTTTCCCTTCCTCTGGGATTTTCCTGGCGATCAAGTAATCTCCCTCCACGCGCCACTCGAATTTGCTTCCGTCGGGGTTTTGGCCTGTACCATCCGCGTGATAGGTCGGTCCCTGCCCCCCCTCCTCCTTACCATGCCAGGTAGCCCCAGCTAATCTTGACGCATTACCGATTAACGTTTTCTTCTCACGCTTCCGGACCACACCCTCCCGCTGGACGAGAATTTCCGCCTCTCCTGTCGCCAGGGCCGGATGGCCGAGGAAGAACCCTTCGTAACGAACCTTATAGGCAACGGCCGTCCCGCGTACGGTAGGTTTTCTGACCGTTCCTTTGCTCTCCACCGGATCAAAAGCCAGTTCGGGGGGACCAAGAGGAGCATCCTCGCCCGGCTTCAGTGTTAGCTCGAAAGTGAGCTGGCGAGCATCGGGCTTGGTAGGCATGATCGCCTTTACGGATTTGCCGTCGCCGCCAAGGACGATCGGCGTCGCGGTGTAGAACCAATCGGTGTGATAGGTCAGCTTCGCAGGCTTGTCGCCGACATTGCGCACCCAGACCTGGAAGCGGACCGATTCTCCAAGCGGGCAGGTTCGTCCCTCGTGCGCAACTTCCAGACCAGCCTGCACGCCGTCCACGGCTTTTCCCCAGGCAATCCGCTCGACCATTTTTTCACCCGAGGCGCGACCACCGGTGCTAGTTGCCTTCGCCGCCGGAGGTTCATTCGTCGGCTGTTTTTCATCGCGAGCCGAGGCGGAATACCAGGCCGCCCCGCCGGCGATCGCGCCTGTCAGCACCACGGCCGCCGCCACGAGGCTTAACTTCATCATGGACACGTGGGTCATCTCCTTAATCATTGTCTTGACCAAGGCGGCGACGGACTCGGACACGACGCCCGTTGTCACCACCTGCGGACCAGCGCCAGCTGCCGTAGCTTGGATTGTTGAGCTGACCAATCCCGCGGGAATGGTTGCCGATGCTTGGGTTGTGGTCAGCGCCACCGCCGCAAGCACCGACCCCAGGGCCAGGCCGCGTTCCAACAACTGCTTCTGCAATCGCTTGCGTGCCCGACTCAGCGCCACGGCCGTCGCGCCTTCCGACTTACCTAGCTCGCGTGCGGCATCGGCCAGGCTCTTGCCTTCCATGCAGCACAAGACGAAGACAGCTCGATACGCAGGCGTCAAACGCTGAATCTCGTCATCGAGCAAGGTCTGCGCCTCCTGCCAGCCGATGCCTGCTGCGGTCGTAGGCGATTGAGACTTGGCGTGTCGTTGTTCGTGCATCCTTCGGCGTGTTGCTTTTCGTTTGGCGTTCATGGCGGTACGCAGCGCGACTCCGTGGAGCCAACTACTCAAGGAATCGGCCCGATGGATGGAACCCGCTTTGCAGGAAAGGACCAGGAAGACAGCTTGAAATGCGTCTTCGGCATCATGTTCATCTCCGAGAGTGCGCCGGCAGACATCCCAAACCAGCCGTCCATGCCGCTTGATTAGCAGCGTAAACGCGGCTCGATCTCCCAAGGCGAAACGCTCAAGGAGCTGCCGGTCCGTCAAGTCTCGGCCCTCGCCCGGAGCCGCCAACTCGCGGAGATAGTACAGAAGCGTGCCTGTTTGTGTTTTGCTCATCGACGGTTCATCCGATTCAGGAGCCGTTTCGTAATATAGTTGCCGGCCGGCAGGGAAGATTACACTTCCTCGGAGTATTTCATGAAAAATGGGAGATGTTAATCTGTACGCCTCGATCTTTACGTGGGGAGACAGGAGTGGACTACGAAGTTGATGGTTTAGATCGGTGCGTTGGCGGACGATCTCCACTCGTCGTGAACCCCGCAGGGATTCGTATCGTTTCTCTCTCCGTCTCCGTGCAACCAGCAATGAGGATCAGATCAAGCGGCATTCGGTTCGCGAAATCAAGAGCTCCTGCTGCTCAATGTGGCCGGCAGTTTTCAGAATTGGTTTTAGTCCCGAAAAGAATCGGTTGGCCGCCTCGATCGGATTGGCCAGGACTTCCGCTGTCGTCAGGTAGTCTTTCTCCGCCAGGCTTTCTTGCGGTGGGTGCCATAACCCCCACAAGGGCGGAGCCGAAGAGGAAGAAGCCACCATGCAGCCTCCGAAACGGTTGTCCAGCACCTGAAACAATTCTTCCAGGATTGAATCGGTGAAGACACGTTTCCCATTCGCGTTGAGCAACGGCAGAACGAGACGAAAAAGATAGGCGTAGCCTTCCAATCGGTTTTCTTCGAGGCTCGGTAATCGGAGATCGTCCGGAATGGAAACGCTCAGGCCGTTGAGCCGTTCGCGGAAGCTCTCAGCTGGCGTCCTTTTTTTGGCCATGTTCCTTGCCTGATCCGTCCTTCGATCCGTTGGTCTCGATCAGTCCGGCTTCCTCCAGGGCTTTCTTTTGCTCGGAGTTCACGATTAGCGTTCGCTCGTATCGAGTTTGAAACGCACCGCCGCGCTCGAGAAGTAGGCCAATGGCACTGCCGTACTTACCGGCTTTTATCCTTACCGCAGCGAGCATTGCCGTACCCTCTTCGATTTTGACATTCGCTCCCAAACTTTCGTAGCATAACACGTCTACGGATGAAATGCGAGGACCACGGCGGTAGTTCTCCTGGTCTTGAAATGAAACCGAAAATAACTACCCACCTGCGATGGCTCCGATGATAAAAAAAGGCTCCGTCCCCGAGGCGACAGCGTCAGGCAGCGGTGTGTCCGGCGATTCGTGCGACAGATCCTCCATGCAGGCAAAGAATCGCAACATCGGCCGGCGCTTGCCGGTGACGTGATCGCGGATGGTGCCGCGCAGGGTGGGATAGCGCGACTCCAGCGCGTCGAGGACCGAACGCTGCGTGGCGGGTCCTTCGATGTCGATTTGCACCTCGGCGCCAACGTTCGCCAGTATCCGCAAATGATACGGAATTACGACTCGGATCATGGCAAATCTCCCTTTGGGAAGAGAGGAGAAGCGGTAGACAACCTAACTTCGCCACGGCAACAGGGTTCGCAGCCGGGCGTCGCGTAAGACTAGCCCTCCCCAGATCAGCATGCCGAATACCGCGGGGAACAAGACGGGAAATGGGCCATCGCCGTGGCGCAAGTGGCTGGCAACGGCGCCGCCCAGATAACCCGTCAACAGAATAGCGCCGAGAACGGCCGTACGCGGGATGAGGTAGATGATCGTGCTAACGAGCAAGACGATCCCGAGGCCGAGAATCGTACTTTCCGGATAGCCCAGCTCAATGGTTGCTTTGACGACCGGCTCAGGCTTCACCAATTTCATCGCGCCATCCACGAGCAGAAACAACGCTGGGAGGAAACTCAGCACGTAACCAGTCCACCGCATGGCTTTCGAGACGGGGTCAGATTGCCGATCCATTTGCATGATTCGCTCCTCTTCTCGTCGTTCACTTGATCGTGTTTATCTGTGGAAATGTTGTTGCGGCACGGTCATTCGGCCGTGCCGCAACCGGTCTGGATCATGGCAATGTTTGTGCTTCAACGGATAGCACGTATGGCAGATCGTGGACGATAGCCTGCCAGCTGTCGCCGGCGTTGGCTGAGGCGTACACCTGCCCGCCGCTGGTGCCGAAATATACGCCGCAGGGATCGAGCGAATCGACGGCCATCGCCTCGCGCAGGACGTTCACATAACAATTCTCCTGCGGCAAACCGTTCGTCAGCGCCTCCCATTCGTTTCCTCCGGTGCGGCTGCGATAAACACGCAGCTTGCCATCCGGCGGCCAGCGACCCGGAAACGGGGCAATGGGGACGACGTAGATGGTGTCCGGCTCGTGGGCGTGAACGTCGATCGGGAAACCGAAGTCGGTCGGCAAGTTCCCGCGCACCTCCGTCCATTGATCGCCGGCATTGTCGCTGCGGAAAATGCCGCCGCCCTGGTGCAGCTGCATGAATAGCACGTTCGGACGGGAACGGTGCATGGCAATGCGATGGACGCAGAAGCCGACTTCGGGCATTGGATCGGGCATGTAGTCGTTGCGTAACCCTCGGTTGATTGGCTTCCAGGTCTGCCCGCCATCGTCGGTGCGGAAAGCGCCGGCGGCCGAAATCGCGATGTAGATGCGTTTGGGATTGCTCGGATCGAGCACGATCGTGTGCAGGCCCATGCCGCCGGCTCCCGGCTGCCATTTCGGTCCCGAGCCGTGGCCGCGCAGCCCGGACAGCTCGTGCCAGTTCTTGCCGCCGTCGGTCGAACGGAAAAGGGCCGCATCTTCCACGCCGGCGTAAACAGTATCCGGATCGCTCAAGGACGGTTCGATATGCCAAACGCGCTTGAACTCCCAGGGATGTTGCGTGCCGTCGAAAAACTGGTGTGTCGTTAGCGGCTTGCCGGTTTCCGAGGAAGTATCATATACGAACTTGTTGCTCTCGCCCTTGGGAAAGCCTTCCGGGGTCGTGGTTGGCTCGCCGGCGGGCGTCCCCGGTTGGTGCCAGGTCTTCCCGCCGTCATCGGAGCGCTGAATGACCTGCCCAAACCAGCCGCTGGTTTGCGACGCATAGATCCGGTTCGGATCGACGGGGGATCCTTTCATATGATAGATCTCCCAGCCGCCAAAAAGGGGACCATTGACGTCCCATTTCTGGCGCTTGCCGTCCGATGTGAGAATGAAGGCGCCTTTCTTCGTTCCCACCAAAACTCTTACTCCGCTCATCCTTACCTCCTTCGTGAGTTGCTGGAAATGCTCGCCGGCGAGCATCTCGGCCACGTGTGGAACTCCGTGCCTCTTCTCGTTCGTGTGTGGTCGGCGACGCTCGCCGGAAAGGACAAGCGGCGCTATGGCCCGACATAAATCATCCAGGACACGCCGAAGCGGTCGGCCAACATGCCGAAACTTGAGGCAAAGAAAGTCTTGGACAAAGGCATCGTCACCTGCCCGCCATCGCTCAAGGCCGTGAACAGTTTTTCCGCCTTGGCGTCATCCTCCACGGTGAGGGAAAGAGAAAACCCCTGGAAACCATGACCCTTGCTGTGACCACCATCCGTAGCGTGCAGCGTGCTCGCACCGACGCGAAAACTTGCGTGCATCACTTTGTTCTCATTACCGGGGGGACACACGCCGGGAGGAGCATCTTTGAAGCGATGAAGCGCCAACACCTCGGCACCGACCGCGGTGCGATAGAACTCAAGCGCCTCATCGCAGCGGCCATCGAAGTCTAAGTAGGCATTGACTTGCACGGACATCTCCTTTTTGGGGAGTTTGGGTAATAAGGGCAAACAATGCGAGCGAGTGGACACACCCGTCTCGCTTGGCCGGGAGGTCTGCCCTATACTTCTGTATCGGGTGCTAAAATAAAAAAACTTGAGTTTGCACGTCAAGCTCAGTAGTGTATTAACCGCTAAATAATTGGGGATAGGGCCGATGTCCCGAGGACGTCCGCGACAGTTTGACACCGAGAAGGCGCTCGACGCGGCGCTGTTGCTCTTTTGGCGCCGCGGATATGAAGGCACATCGCTGTCGGCGCTCACCAAATCGATGCGAATCAACGTGCCCAGCCTCTACTCCGCTTTCGGCAACAAGGAGATGTTGTTCAAAAAAGTGCTTGAGCGCTATCTGCAAAAGCCGGCTTCCTATCTTCCCCGGGCGCTCGAAGCACCCACCGCTCGCCGAGCGGTTGAACGACTTTTTAAGGGCGCGATCGAGATGGTGACCAATCCGTGTCATCCCGGTGGTTGCCTGCTCGTGCAAGGGGCGCTGGCTTCCGGCCCCGACGCCGCTTCCATTCGCCAGGAACTAAGCCTGTGGCGAGCGGCCGCCGAGACAGCGGTGCGCCGTCGTTTTGAGCGAGCCATCGCGGAAGGCGATCTGCCGGCAGACGTTTCCGCTGGCAGATTGGCCCGCTACATCATTACCGTGCTTTGGGGACTTTCCGTGCAAGCCGCTGGTGGCGCCACCCGCGCTCAGCTGAAGGATGTCGCGAAGATGGCGCTGCGATGCTGGCCGGGTGGCGAAGAGTCTTCTACCAAATCAACCGCTAAGACGCCAAGAACGCCAAGAGAAGAATGAGTGAAGATAAGAAATGAACCACGTATGACACGGATGAACACGGATAAGAACTCAATGTATCTGTTGTGGCACGGGTCTCCGGACCGTGCCACTTCGGCGACCGTAGGTCTCCCGGACTTCAAGGAGACCTTCGGTCAACGCGGATGGCACGGTCCGGAGACAGTGCCATAACGCGGAGTCACAGCGACCATCCGCGACGGCTCAGATGCCCCAGTGGTTGACATCACGCCGACTCGTCTCGTAGTGGTGAAAGACAACGTACTGCTGGGCTACGACCTCCCGGACAAGCTTCTCGGCCAACTCGACGCTCGACGGCCCCTTGTCATCGCCCTCGCCCCACAACTCCACTGCCCTTGTGACGCCCATCGAAAGGACGGCAATCAATTCTGTACCCTGCGACTCATCGCGCTGGGGCCAAGTCATCCGGTACTCGTCCTCCGGCGCGCCGACAACGCCGATCAGCCGCTCACAGAGTCGGTACGGGGACATCTCGAACGGCTCGCATCGTGGCGAAAACAGGAACAAGACCCCAGCAACGACACCGCGGAGAGGGAACGCCTCGTCCGAGCGGCACCACCGATCGTAGGCGTCCGAGAGTAGTTGCTGGCATAAGTAGACGCGCTGTCGCCAGAGCTGATCCTGATACTTAGACCGGATGCGGTATTGGAGTGTCACCTTTCCACCAACGCCCTTCTGTGGCCGAGCAATTAATACTACACCTTTCAGCCGTATATCCTGGTCCCGCTTACTGGCTCTGTCAAGCCATCAATCCCGACGTTCTAAGAGGTTGCCTAGCGCCGCGGCGGTTGCAAAAGTTCCGGCATGCGGATCAAGGCGACTGGATCGTTTCGCCAGCGCTCTTCGCTTTCGGGCAGCCAGTAGCGGAAGGGGTCTTTGCACTTGCCCAGACCGTCCTGGCGCAGCAGGCCGCGATCCACCGCGCGGCGCAGCCAGCGGTAGAGGGTGGATGGGTCGGGGCGGTCTTCGGCGGGCCAGCCGGCAAGGATCTCTTCGCGCGAAAGCTTGCTCTCGACCTGGCGCAACAAGCCCTCCAGCAGCCTCCAGTGGGCGGCGAACTCCTCGTCGGCGAAACTGCCGCGCGCCAGGTAGTCGGTGCCTTCGGCGTTCAGTTCGATGACCAGCTCGCGCGGCGTCTCGTTGAAGCGCGACAGGCCGATGAGACGGCGGCGGCGGTCGTCGTCGATGGGGCGGCGATAGCAGCGCATGTCGAGAAGTATGTCGGCACAGGCCAAGAGCGCGCCGCTGCCGCGACCGGAGGGACCTTCGCCTCGGTCCTTCTTGGCCGGGTGGTGCAAGGCCAGCACCGCAAGGCCGCTCGCGGCCAGGCGCTGCAAGGGCGCCAGGGCGTCGAGCATGATGACGGCGTCGTTCTCGCTTTTGCCCGGGAAAAAGGCGGCCAAGGGATCAACCACCACCAGAGACACGCCGCGCTCTGCGGCGTCGTCGGCCACGCGGTCCAGAAGAGTCTGCCACTGCTCTGGACTAGGTCGGCACGGGAAGGGGCGGCAGTACCAGCCGACATGATTGTTCAGATCGAGGCGGCGGCCGCGCAGTAGCCATTGCTGGGAAGATTCCTCCGAGAGGACAATGGCGCGGCCGGCGGTCACGGGCAAGTCGGCCAGGTCGCCGCCGGTTTTCATGCGGGACAAGAGGACGGAAGTGAGCGTGGTTTTACCGGCCTTCCATTGACTGGTCAGCAGGGTGACCGCGCCGGGAATGAGGTAGCCTTGCCACAGCCAGCGGAGTTGAGGCGTGGACTCGGCGGTACGCAGGCCGGCCAAACCCCAACGGAGGGGCGGCAGCGCGGACGGATTGTCGTTGTGGGCGGGCATAGCAGACACCCTTTCGGTGATGGCGGTTGCGGATGGCGTTCGAAGTCGAAACCGATGGAGTTAGGGAGTGAAACCGATTGCGGTTGAGTGGGAGACGGTATATCTATACAGAATTATACATGAAGGTCGAAGCAGAGCCAAGCGGAGACGAGGCCGTTGCGACTCCTCGAACGTCTTCTCACCGGAGGATCAGTCGTAAGTTGGCCATGCGGTGACCTCTGGCTTTACCCCGGTAAATCTCGAACGCGCCCAGTACGCCGATGAAACCGGCGTCGATCCGCTCCGCGCTTCCTTGGGGCAGGAGCATCTCCGGCGTCAGCTCTCGGCGCGGCAGGCAGCCCTTGAGCGACCGGCAAACCATTTCGACATGCCGTCGCAGCGCCTCGGCCCGATTGTTGCCTCGACGCACCACCGAATCGAGATCCTGATTCCAGAATAGTGCGAACTCACCGAACTTCTCCAGGCCGCGACCAATCACGGCACGGATCAAGTGAAAATCGCCCCCGGCATCGGGATCGCCAATCTCGCCGTACTCATCGAGATTGAGGACGCCGACGTTGGCCAACTCCGGGGCATCGAGACGTTCGTCGAGATTTGCCGCGAGCCATTTCATGTCCGGCCGTTGTCCGCGGAACTCCTCGATGCGTGCGGCATCGAGGTCCACGCCCACGAAGCCTCCCGCCGCCAACACTCCTTCGCGCTCCAGCAGCTCCAGAGTACGCAACCCCGTTGCGCCCATTAGCTCGCACCAATCGCAGCGCAGCCGCGTCCGCTCCCCGTCCTCCCAGAGCAGGTAAGCCGCTTCGCGCAGCACGCGAAGATTGCCTTCGCGGCAGGCCATCTTCGCGGCGTTGTCGAAGGCGTCGTGTTGGCGGTCGGAGAGAGGCGTCATTCGAGTGGGTCTTTCAAGGAGTCAGTAAGTCGTCCAGAATCACCAGAGGCAGACTCGCTAAGCAACGGAAGCCGACATCGTTGGTGACAAAGAGGACACAGGCCGCCTTCTGAGCCGTGGCCGCGTGTAGTGCGTCGGGGGTTCTCAGCTTGGTCGTGGCTCGCAATCGGGCCGCTTCGCGGAGAATGGTTTGCGTGATGGGGATCAAACGCATACTCGTGCCTCGGAGTGCCTGTTCAAAAGCATTCACCAAGGTAGCGTTGCCGCTTTTCAGTGGGCCGACCAATGCCTCCAGGAGCGTCAATTCGCTGCTGACAATTTCGATGCTACCGGTTTGAGCCGTCTGCCATAGTGGCTCGAGTAACGGAAAGTAGGCTGGATACCGCTCCACAGTATAAATGAGCGTCATCGTGTCGATATAGACAAGCCCTGAAGCCGGCACCGTCAGCGCTCCCATGAGTCGCGCTCCTCCTGGAGATAACGATTGGCCTCTTCCGGCGTTTTGAAGAGAAGGGGGCCAGGCGGTAACGTGGCCAGGAATTCGAGCATGGGCATGCGGCGGGGCTGTGGCGTCTCCGGTAAGACGACGATGACCTCGACCTTGGCCCCTTCGGGCAGTTCCGGGGCGCTGATTTCCAGGCGATGGCCGGGCAGGACCGTGGTTTCCAAACGCAAGGCTGTTTGCATGATGATTACCTCGATTCGTCGGCCGTCAGCGCTTCGACGCCATAAAGATCAAACACGGCTTCGTCGATACGGTGTTCGAGAGATTCCACATCGCCCCGGAGCGATACACGCTCGCGGTCGGAGAGCTTGTCGTCCCGGAGCTTCACCTTCGCCTCCATGATGGCGCGGACGGATTCGATGATGCATGCGGCGAGTTTCTTGTCCTCGGCTGTTTCGGGGAGCTTGATGGGGATCTGAGACATGAACTGCGGGAATGGCCTGTACCACCCGCCCCTCAATGGTGTCGATACATCCTTGAGAAAGCCGCCGAGAAGACTGCTATTCAGCAGACCGAGCAACAAAGGCATGTGTTCACTTGTCTTCCCTGAAAGAGTGATTGCATATCCACTCACAAACGCCGTGCCACCTTTTAGGTCGATCACAAAGCTTGGCGAATTAATAATATCCGGGACAAGAATCTTTGGCACGTCGATAAGCGTGAGGTTCTTCGGGTAGATGAAGCCGTACCAAGCGGGGGAGTCCATACGGCCATTCTCCCTAGCTCTCAGTGATGACTCACAAGTTTTCAGATACTCCCATGTTTGAGGATAGTCATACTCCATTTTTTTTTCAGGGATCAACGCTCCGTTCTTCCTACTTTGAATCTCGTAAGGAATAAGCACGACCTTCTTACTTGGAATAATTTCGTATCGGCGGATGTGCTCTGCCGCAAGGAAGGGGCGCAGAAGATCCGTTTCTAAATCCACCTCCAGGCCAAGATGCTCTGAAAAATAGCGATTACCGTTCAGCGCGACTTTTTCGAGCACAAAAACAGAATTCATGCTCGTCCGGATTCCTTGGGCCATTCGTTCCGCCAATTTTCCGAGCGTCAGGGTGGCTGCGGCTCGGACAGCCGAAAGCAAGTTCGCCCGCGCTGGTGGGACGAAAGACCAAGGTTGGTTGTCTATCGGGTGGCGAACCTTGAATATCTGTAAACCTGGCGAGAGGCGTCCGTTCTCAGCCGCAACCATCTGAAACGGGCCATCGATGAGTTTTTCTACCCGCGTTATAGTTACCTGCCGATCTGAGTTCTTTGTCTTTCCGAGAACATGCACAGCGGTATAGATCGCCGCGTTGTGGAAAACTAACTCGTGTGTAAAGTCAATCACACTCTGCAAGTACCTTCCCTCAGCAATGATCTTGCGTAACCCCTCGCCGTACTTGGCCTGCCAGAACTTGTGGGGCATGATGAATCCCAGGAGCCCTTCGGGCGCCAACAATTCCAGACAGCGCTCGGTGAATACTACATAAATGTCGTAGTTCCCTTTCTTGGCCGAACTGTAGCGCCACTTGTAGAACTGGCATTCATCCGGCGCCCACTGATTTAGTACCTGGACTCGGATGTAAGGCGGATTGCCGATAATGCAATCGAATCCCGCCTGTCCCCGCTCCTGAGCGGCTTGCGTATCGATAAGGCGGCCAAACCCTCGCATGCGGCTGTTCCAGTCGAAGCGGTTGATGCGAAAGCGCACGTCCGTATCCATCGGAAACAGGTCGCCGTGGGTTTCGCTGAGATAGCGGTCAAAGTCGGCGGCGTTGATGAGCGAGTTGCCGCAAAGGATGATGTTTTCCAAAGGCGGCAGCAACTGGTTCTCCACCCAATCCCGCTGCCAGTTGGGGGGGAACTGGCCTTCGAGCATCTTGAGGTAAAGGGACATGATGGTAACTTCCACGGCTTGCTGGTCAATATCCACCCCGTGGATGCAGTTGGTCAAGAGGGCGGCCTTGAAGTCGGGGGCCAGATGCCAGCGCCCCTTGCGGTCTTTGAAAGCGATGTCCTTGCGTTTCTTGCGCGCTTTGGGCGTGGCCGGGACACTCGCCAACGAGGGATCAGCGGCGATAGCCGAGCAGCAGTGGTCGATGAGGTACTGGAACGCGGCGACGAGGAATGAGCCGGAACCGCAGGCGGGATCGAGGATTTTCACGTCAAGGACTTGGAGGGGCGTCTTATCGGCGATCTTGGGTCCGATTACCCGGCGGATGATTGTATCCACGACGAATCGCGGCGTATAGTAGACGCCGCCCGCGTGGCGGACTTCGGGCTTTTCTTCGACCGTCGCGTTTCCATTTTTAACCGTGATGACGTGTCCAAGAAACCGTTCGTAAACAATGCCGAGGATGTCGTCGCCTATGGCCGAGAAGTCCCAAGGCCCATCGGGCGGATAGAGCGTGCGGACAAAGTCGGCCAGGATGTCCGCGGAGACGGCAAGCGATTCGGAAAAGTGAAACTTAAAAAGATAGCCGTTGTATTTGAAGTCTCGATCACGAAAATCCGCGCAGAGGGAATTGTAAAAGTCGCCCCCCTCGGCGCTGATTCTGTCCAGTGTCTCTCTGAGTGCGCCCCACTCGCTTATTCCACGGTCCTCGCAAACCCGCATGAAAACGAGCCGGTCGATGAGGCGTTGCACCGCCTCGGTGAGCCTGGCCGCGCCGTGCAGCGTGTTGGCCTCTGGGAAGTCCTTCTTATTGTCGTGGTAGATCGAGTGGGCGAAGTGCTGGCGGTACTTTTCCAGGTAGTCGAGGAAGACACGATCGACCGGCTCATCGCCTCGAAGTTCGAAGAGCATGCGATCGACCGTGCGAAGGCGCCGGCTGGGTGAAACTTTCCTGATCCTGGCACGCAAGCCTTCGAGAGAGCCGCCGGCAACCGCTTCACGCCCGAAGACGGCGGCAATCTCCTCCCATTTGGCGGGATAATCCGCAAAATCGAGAACGAAATCCCTGATCAAACCCCGGTCCGGTTCGTTCAACACCGGCTTGAGCGTGGTATCGTAAAGCCGGAATTGCGCGAAATTCGTGAGGACCGCGAAGGGGATGGTCGCGTTCCAGGCATACCGCTTGGCCTGGAAGATGGCCTTCTTGTCCGTGTAGATATCGATAGCGGGTCTTTTGGCCTCGACGATGAAGCGGGGAAAACCATTCACGCGGAAAAGATAATCGGGCTCGCGGGAGCGCAAACCGTCATCCTCCACTGTGTCCATCGAAGGCTCAACCAAGACTTCGACGTCCTGCGGCGCACGTTGCTCGCTGTTGGTCACGTCCCAGCCGAGGAGTGCCCAGAAAGGATCGATGTAATGCAGGCGGGCCTGGGACTCCTTGTATTCGGGAGCCTTGAGTTCCTTGATATGCTTCGCAAAGCCATGAACGAGCGTCTGGATGGTCATGTTTAGATCCGCACTTACTGAGAATCAAAGGGCTTCGGTTCGTTTCCCGGTGTGGAGAATAGGTGTGCCTCTAAACAACTTTATCCATAGCATTCTAGCCCAAGCCAAGCCGTAACGGAAACATGGTTGAAATGCCCTCTTCTGCCAGGGACCGAGAGGCGAAAGTCTACAGTAGCGTTGCAACGAAAAGCGGGCGCGGTTGCAACGAACGAGAGTGAAGCAGGATAACCGGTTGCGCGCTCAGGAGCAGAGTCGTTGTAACGATGTGCGGTCATTGCATCGTGGGTGGGTGGGGACGTTGCAATGACACGAAGGGCGGGGGCATGGCCGGTGGGATGCTTGGCGGGTACAATCGATGGTGGCTATCGCTAGGGGTGCCACGGCGAATGCGCCGCGGGCTGAGAGCAG
>Ga0070738_10003843_pt1 | contig 18959 bp, 7 predicted proteins | sample Coa_R2_2_FD_66446 | JGI IMG/M metagenome (GOLD analysis project Ga0070738, IMG submission 66446) | Surface soil microbial communities from Centralia Pennsylvania, which are recovering from an underground coalmine fire - Coalmine... | ecosystem: Environmental > Terrestrial > Soil > Unclassified ... | reverse complement strand
TATGAGCGAGAGATTAAGGCATTGATTGAGGCGGTGCGCGATCGCGCCAGCGCCATTACAAAACCAGATGACATGTGGCAGCTGCACGACTTCTTGAGTGCAAAAAGACACGCGATCGACGGCAAGTATGACTACAGATACTCCATGCTGATCTTTGTCTTTGCTCAGTTGGTCAAAGAAGGCTGGCTGCAGCTCAAAGAACTGGACGGATTGGGAACAGATAAGCTAACCAAAATTGCTGCGCTCACTCGCGTATGAGCGCGGCAATCAATCCGTGCATCGCTGGCACACTCCAGGATGGCTTGAGCACCCGTGCAAAAGCGATGGTTAACTTTTTGCCGTTGCTTTTGCTCTTGCTTGAGCCACCTGCATGGTTCTCACCAACTCGGCCATCGCGTACTCCAACTGTGCACCGGCGTCCATAGCTACCCAGCCGTCAGGCGTTAGCTGACGAAACTCAAAGTGGAGGTGAGGGCCAGTAGACAGACCTGTGCTGCCGACACGCCCAATGACCGTTCCCTGCTTGACCCATTCCCCTGGCTTCACAAAAATTTCGGACAGGTGACCATAGATCGTCTGCTGGGTGCTCTTGTTATGGTCTAGAGCAACAGCAAGGCCATAGCCACCCAGAAAGTCTGCGATCGCCACCCTACCGGCATAGGCTGCTAAAACAGGCGTACCCAGCGGGGCAGCCAGATCAGTCCCTGCATGGAAGCGCTGCTCCCCTGTAATGGGATGCACTCGCCAGCCAAACAGAGACGAGATTGGAGCCGGGATCGACAGCGGAAAAATCAGGCGAATGTTGCCGTTACCCAGTACGCCAGGTGGCCATACAGTCCGTTTATAGTAGTCCTGCCAGGAAGGCATAACCCCTGTACGAACCGCATTTGCGCCAAACGTCGCCACGCTGACCGTTGGCAGACTTACTGATGTCACCGGCGGCTTTGGCGCATACCGACTGTCTAAAGCGCAGGGGCTACCGTCCAGCAGTTGGCCAGCCCGCAATACCGCACGGCATCCAGTGGAACGTTCTGTCAGCACGATCGAGGTTGGAGCATCATAGCCATCGTCGCGGTTCACAGGGCGTGGGGCTTTGGCCGTACTTGCTTTACTGGGCGCGATCGACACCGGCGGTGTCAAAACGGGATCAATTGACTCTGGTGCCGCAACGCCCGACGCTGCCGGACTCGACGGTAAAACCACTGGATCCGTTTCCGACGGGATGGTATCTGCATGGACAGGGGCCGAAATCACCACTTCGTTCGCTTTACTCTGGGCCAGTGCCATACCGCTGCTCAGGAGGCCCAAACTACCGACACAGCCAAGTGCCTTAGCCAGCCGGGGAAGGCGGTTAAAAGAGGTTAGACGAGCGCTTTGAGTCATGTATAGTTCCTGAAGGGGCGATCGTTTGCAGACTATCAATTTAGTCGATGAGACAGTCAATTGAGTTCCGCCAGGGAAGACGACAGAGCGTTTAACCTGCACGTCTGCCCAGGGAACTCGGCATCACAGTGATTCTAACGGCTGACCGTTACTTTAGTGACTTACAGTCTTTCAACTGCTTGCCGATCGGTCTGAAGCTAAAGTATAGCCAGAGGGTACTAACCCAGAACTGATTGTACCCGGCTTTAGGAAACCTGCTGCCATCAGGATCGTTGAAACCTCTTACCCTGCCCCCCTTACCGCTACTCTTATGCATATCTGGCACTGGCGCACCTGGAACGAATTGCCCTACCTTACCTGTAGTTTGCTGGAGTCATGGTCGCATGGCTTTTTCACGCAGCAGTTTTGGTCACGATCGCCCGCTGAACTCACCCACGTGTTGCATGCAACGGCTCAGTCATATCGCGTCAAGCAAGTTCACGGTAACACGGTCCTGCTGCCCTCAGAGATTGCCGCCACCCCATCCCATGAATCGGTTCCCGCCGATGGACTTGTCACCGAGCAACCGGATCAGGCGGTGTGGGCCTGTAGCGCTGACTGTACGCCTGTTCTCATTGCTGATGTGGGAACTGGCCAAGTGGCGGCTGTCCATGCAGGATGGCGGGGAACCGCATTAAAAATTGTGCCAGCAGCGATCGCGCGTCTCCGTGCTCAGGGCAGTCAGCTCAAAGATTTGCGCATTGCAATGGGGCCGGCGATCGCGGGTGAGCGGTATCAGGTTTCAGAACACGTTGCGGCAGAAGTTGGGTCTAGCATCGTGGCAGGCAATGCGGCAGATCTGGCCACCGTGCTCGATGCCATGCACCAACTGCCCAATACACCGCTCCTGCCCGACCCCCAACCGGGACGGGTGCGGCTGGATGTACGGCGCGTCAACGCGCTACAGCTAGAGCAACTCGGCATCAGCGCCGAACAGGTCGCGATCGCGCCCCATTGTACCTATCAAGACGCCGACTATTTCTTCTCCTACCGCCGGAGTCGCGAAAAGAAAGCCCAATGGTCTGGCATTGTCAGCCGTAGTGAACGACTGTTCGCGCCATAAACATTAGGTCATAAACATTAGGCTATAAACATTACGGCCATAAAAACCAGGAATCAGGAGTCAGACGCCAGCATGGCAACCCTATATTCTGACTCCTGAATAGCGGCTCCCGGATATCGGCTTTACGATATCGGCTTTACATTGTTAGTGTCACGCCTCCGAGAGCCATTGCTCACGCAAGCCCTTTGTTTGCATCAACCACCATCATTCTCAACACGATCGCGAGAACCGATGCAAATAAAATCAGCTGCATTGCAACACACTTTCTAAGCCTTCAAATTGGCTGAAAATGTGAGTTACGTTGTACTCAAAAGTTTAACAAAATTCATACATTAGACTATGAATCAAATGAGCGCGATCGCTTCTTGTACGTCCCTTCAAACGGCTGCACACCCACATTAGGATACGCATCATCATTCAGCCCAAAAATGCGAGCCAGTGCGCCAGAGAAGTACTGAATTACGCGATCAAACTTCTTGAGAATTGTCATAGCAATCACCTAAAAGCAAGTGTTTAAACCTAAACGCCATCACCGCCAGCGTTTAGCTCTCGTACAGCATGTCTTGATAGCTTGATTATGCCGTAGTCGCTCACTGAGCACTCATTTTTGCATCATTTATTCAAGATAGAACTTAAAACATTGATCATTTGTGATGTAGCGTTACGAAGACAGGCTCATTCATTCAATTGTCGATGACGCTGAACCAGGAAGAGCTTGATGAATCAGGTGACCCAAACAATCCACAATTACCCGTCACCAGCAAAACCATCTGCGATGACGTGTCTTTGAACGCTGGAGATTAAAGCAACTTTATGGCAGATGAGTGAAAGCACCCTTATGCCCCACAGCCTTAACGCTGGTGCAACCCTATACGATTAACACTTAATATACGATTGACACTTAATGACAGATACTGTTTTTAACTAATATCAGTTGGATTCAAATATCAGTTGGATTCAAAACGACTCGAATGGTGGCGTTTGTGCCGCGTTCACCCAAAATGTCACAAGCGCAGCCGCCCGTGAGCAGTCGGTTTACGATTCACTCGGTTCAATCTAAAGCTTTTCTTAATTCCTCCACCACGTACAATCTCTTTAAATGTCTACTGTATGAATATCAACAGTTAACTGCGCTTTTCTAGTGGCAGCATTCGCTCACCTGCCCAACTTTTGATCAGACGATCGAGAGAATAGGCGATTGAGAGAATATTTGCAATATTTCGCAACGCAAGGAGACAACAGGTATGTCATCGACGCCACCATTAGCAAAGCGTCTCATCGCAGAATTCATTGGCACCTTCTGGCTTGTACTGGGTGGTGCTGGCAGCGCTGTCTTAGCGGCTGCATACACAGCAGACAGTACCAAAATTTCTGAAAATACAGTTTACCCTCTAGGCATCGGCTTACTGGGGGTGGCGCTCGCATTTGGACTGACGGTGGTGACGGGTGCTTACGCATTTGGCCACATTTCAGGTGGTCATTTCAATCCGGCTGTTTCGATCGGACTGTGGGCAGCTAAACAATTTCGCGGTGGAACCGATTTGCTGGGCTACATCATCGCCCAAGTGTTAGGGGCGATCGTTGGTGCCGGGGTGATTTACTTAATCGCCAGCGGTAAGTCGGGATTTACGCTCAGTGGGTCTAATCCACTGGCTACAAATGGTTTTGGCGCACATTCACCGGGAGGGTATAGCATCGGTGCTGCCTTCCTGACCGAACTCGTGTTGACCTTTATCTTCCTGCTAATCATTCTTGGCTCGACCGATCGCCGTGCTCCAGCTGGATTTGCACCATTAGCGATCGGGTTTGGGCTGACGCTGATCCACTTAATCAGTATTCCAGTCACCAACACCTCCGTAAATCCTGCGCGTAGCCTTGGCCCCGCGATTTTTGCCGGTGGTGAACTTCTGGGACAGGTCTGGTTGTTTTGGGTCGCGCCCATTGCAGGTGCGTTATTGGCCGGGTGGCTCTATTCATCCCTCTTTACGCCAACGGTGGAAGAGCGATCGGAGCGGCTTAGAGAACCGGTTTAGATTCCGCTAACAAAGATCAGCTATACCGAAACTACGGTCACTCAAAGCATGGATGGCAGGTGAGCGTGTTGCTCGTTAATACGGGTAACGCGCTCACGTTGTTTTTAATGAAATCAAACGTACGTAGAGTTGAAGCACCACTGATGCGAGCAAGGCTTGGGCCTGGAGTGAGGCAAAAAGAACTGAGTTGTAAATGATGACACTGACAATAGAAATGCTTTCTAGCGCTTAGGTGATTCATCTCATTCACGATCGGTTAATTGATCGCCCCCCAACTTCCTGGTGGCAACAGGTGAATATGCTTTTTTTAAGCGCCTGTGTTCATAAGTAGGTGGGTCTAATTAAATATAAAACCTGCGTAGGTTGGGTTGAGGCACGAAACCCAACGCCCGCATGGGTTAGCGATAGCGTAACCCATCCTAAAGTTGATTCCACCTCGCTACTTACTGATTCCAAATAATCTCAAATTAATGGAAGCTGCGCGTACTGTACAATCGAGTGTGTTGTGGTGATGGGTTTTTGTGAAGGAGATACTTTGATGCGCTTTCAAGGAAACGATCGAACCGCTCATGCGATCGTCGCGACACTCATAATGACAGCAGGATTTACGATCGGAGATGGATTTTTGACACCCAGCCACGCCATCCCTGCGAAGCAAGCCACTACTATGCCAGCATTCCAGCTAGCGCAAACCACCCCAACCCTAACTGAACGTCCTGATCAAATTGATACCTGCCGCGGCGTCGGTAATTCAGCCCTCGCAATCTACAAAAATACGGGGTTGAATGGTGTCATTGGAACAGCTCCAGCAAACTCCAGCGTCACGTTAACAGGCGTTTTTGGTCCTGACATTGCACAGATTCGCCTTCCAAAAGTGGGATGGGTGTCGTCCCCGCTGCTCAAAACAGACTGTAGCGGTACACCGCCGGAGGGTGGATTACCATCTGACCTGGACACCAATCCTAAATACTGCCGCCGTCTCCGCAGCTCACAAACGGATGGATCAGCCTATAGTGATTTAGACAGTGGTTTAGTTGCCCGCAATGCTCCGAATGGTGATATTCAGTTCGTAGGCGACACCAATCAACCAGACGGCCCTGCTAGAGCCGCGATCGTTCGATTTCCCGGTCGCGCATCCGATATTCAGGACGCCGCTTACAGACGGTGGATTCGAGTGAAATATATTGGAGTGTTGGGCACACCTCGCCTTGGATGGGTTACAAATGGGCCAACAGGAACGAACCGCAATATTGCGACATGCTTCTAGTCCCCAGCCGTAGCATGATGGCATGAGATGAATAAGATCTGAAGGCAGAAGTCAATAGCCAACTGATTTATCTGGCCGTTAGCAGCCTAAATGGCAACTTCTGCCTGTCGCCGTTTATCTAATGCTGCTTTTTGCGTTGTAATGTCTTGCATCTGAGCCACAAAATAGAGCGGCTGCTGTTGGCTATCGCGCACCAGCGATACACTGAGCAAACACCAGATAATCTGCCCATCTCGATGCTGATAGCGCTTTTCCAGATGGTAATAGGAAATTTCACCAGCCAGCAGTTTGAGGGCACATCCGAGCGTTGTTTCCAGATCGTCGGGGTGGGTAATTTCTGAGAATGTCCGTTTTAGGAGTTCTGCTTCGGTATATCCCAGCATTTGGCATAGGGATGGGTTCACCTGCAGAAACCGTCCATCGGGCGCGGTGAGAGCCATGCCAACAGCAGTCGTATCGAATGCATTACGGAAACGTTGCTCGCTTTGACGGAGCGCTTCTTCGGCCTGTTTACGGGCTGTGATTTCACGATAAATACAAAGCAGACATGACTGCCCATCCAGATCAACGACTTCCGCAGATACCAGCACAGTTCTCAACTGTCCATGCTTATTGCGATAGTCGATTTCCGCATCGCGGACATAATTTTGCGATCGCACGAGCTGTTCAAAGCGCGCTACCTGTGTTGGGCTGACCACAAGACTCAAACTGACGGCACTTTGCCCAATGACTTCCTCACGGGAATAGCCCGTAAACGCCAAAAATTGATCGTTCACTTCGATGTAGCGCCGTTCGGGCAGCGTGGCAATGCTGATTGCATCAGGACTCGTGCGGAAGACTTTGGTAAATCGGGCTTCTGATTCCTGGAGTGCCGTTTTTACCTGATCGAAAGATTGCTGTAAGTGCTCTGACATCTGGTTGAACGAATGGGCCAGGACTTCTAGCTCGGCGATTCGGCTCTGGCTCTCAACCGGATGCGGCCATTCTCCCAGCGCTAATTCACGGCTGGCATAGCTCAGACGTAGGATCGGTCCCGCAATCCGGGAAGCGGTTAACCATCCGAGAATGGTGGCAACCGTCAGTGCTCCGGCACACAGCAGGAGCGTCAGGCGATGGTTTCCCTGGACGACATCCGTAAAGTCTGCTTCCGGTAGAATGACTACGACCAACCAATTTAAGCTACGGTCGCTGGCCAAGGGCTTGACAGAGACGAAGTAGCGCTGCTGATCGACCGTGAGGCTGAGATGGTGTTGGGTGTAAATGTGATCAAACCCACCAAAGCGATCGGTCAGGAAGGTGGCAACCTGCTGGATGACGACATTGTGGCTATTGACGGCTTTGATGCGCTGCGGCTCTAGCTGCTGTGGGATTGTGGTGATGGATTTGGATGTCTCCAGAACCGCAGAACGGCGACGGAAAATTGGCTTGTCATCGGTTGTTGCTACCAGCAAGCCGCTCTGCTCAGCGATAAACACCTGTCCCGTTGAACCAATCTTTAAATCCTTTAAAAAACTGCCCAATTGGGTCAGCTTTGCAGATGCAGCCAGTACTCCGCGAAACAGGTTGGTGCGATCGTAGAATGGCTGAAAATTAACGGCTTGCAGAACCGGTTCATGATTGCGATCCAGCGATGTGATTAGCTGCCACTGCGGTTTTCCAGTCGTCTTTGCAGCGAGATACCAATCCTCATGCCGCAGGTCACGGGATGTCGTGATAGCGCGATCGATCAAACGGCTCAGGGGAGCACTATCATTACGGATAAGCGCTGGGGCGGGGCTATAAAGCGTGACTTCATTTTCAACATGCGTGTCAACTGAGCCGTCATGGTGTTTTTCCAGCGCCAAAACGCGCCGTTGTTCATCAATGACAGCAACCGTATCAACCGAGTCAAAAATTTGGAGCTGCTGCCCAAAATAGCGCTTCAAGGCTGGAGGACTGCGCCAATCTAACATCCCCAGGCGGATAGCAGCCGCGTCGCTCCGGGACATCGCAGCCGGGACGCGGAGCCACGATGTGAGTCTTTGCTCAATCTGCTCATCTGTCTTCGTGGCCAATTGATTGGCAAGGTTCGTAATCGTCTGTTGTCCATTCCGAACCGATAAATATCCCATCGCGCCCACCACCGTAGCAACTGGCAGCACAAACGGTATCACCAGCGCTATGCGCAAAGGGATTTTCTTACCAGAGCGATGAGATAAACAAGAGGCTGAACGGGACAATACTTCTCCCAGAAAATAGCACAGACACGCAGATACACGAACACGCAACCCTTGGCAACGATCAATCTAACGTGTTTGAGCCAACGTAGAATCAGCCAGAATGCTCATTATTCTGACTCGCCTTTGTACGCGCGGTCTGACGATAGCTATAAATTTCCTATGGTAATCATTGTATTTCCACTATGCTTGATCACACGGTATAGCAGCACCAATGATTTTGCGTGTCTTCGTGGGGTGACTTCCCTAGAATTCAAATGAGAGCCCCCCCTTAACAAAGAACCCGTCCAGGCTCAGATCCCCATTGCTGCGCGATATCAGCCCTGGATTTGAGGCATTAACAAACCGCAAATCTTCACTGGTATTAAACCAATGTTGATATTCATAGCCAGCGCTGAGGTTAATCTTGGCCTGTTTGCCCAAAGGCGCTTGCCAATCAAGTCCAATCGCCGCTTCGAGCACTGGCACTGTATGGCTACTTTGACTTCGCTTCAGATTAGCAATTAGATCAGCCCCATTGTTGTCTGTTTCGCGATAGGTAGAGGTTAAATCACCGATCAGAATGGATGCCGCACCCCGACCAAAGATGCTAAAACCGCTGCCCAGCATCAGTTTTGCTTCTGCTCCTACCCGCGGGCCAAAACCAGAGAAGTCATTGCCAATTTTGATCCGCCCGTTGACGTAATCGAACTGGTCATATTTGGCATCCAAATCCTGATTGATAGAAGCAAACTTTAAGCCACCAAACAGGCGCAACCCGAGGCTTTTACCCACGCGAAATTTGTAGCCCAATTCCAGATCCGTATTGTTGTAGTCGAGTGCGGCGCTGGCACTGGCAATACCAGCACGCTCATTTTGACGCGGGCTGGAGAGTGTTGAGAATAAAAACCCATTGGCAGGCGCGATCGCGCTATCCTTACCACTGGTTACCAGAGACGTATACGCCACAGCAATATCCAGCGCTGAACTTGGCGGTTGGTAGGTGATTCCCACACGGATGCCAGCGCCCCGATCGTAGTCTGCAGTTTGCAGTTTGCCGTCGATCGCCAGTGCATCACCAGCATCCTCGATCGCATAGTCGAAAGGTGTACTGGTGCGTGGTTTGAAAAATACCCCTGTGGCTGAAATGGTCAGATTTTGGGGTTGGTCTTCGGCAATTGAAACGGCTGGAGTCGTGTTTTTAGACCCTGCCAGGGTTTGCTTAAGGCGTTCGATTTCTTGCTCAAGCTGCTGCTGCCGTTGCTCCAACGTAGAGAGTTGTTCCTGCAAGGGTTGTGTACTCGGTACAGCATCGGGCACGATGACTGGCGTGCTTTGGGCCAGTACTGCGCGAGTGGGTACGATCGGGGCGGCAGCGGGTGGAGAGAATTCGATCGCGGTTGCGGTCTCGGCGATCGGAGCGGGAGCAGCGGCAGGAATACGGGGACGAGCGGCAGGAATCGACTGGGTGAGGGGGACTGGAGAAAGGTCGGCGGCGGTTCCAGTCGCTGGGAGCGGGCGGGATGTGGGTAGATTGGTAGATGCCTGCGTCGGCTCGATCGTGAGCGTCGGTTCGATCGTGGGCGTCGGCTCGATCGCAGTGCCCTTAACCAATACGGCAGTCGATTTTTTTACAGGGATCGGTTGTTCGGGATAGGTGACAGGATCTGCAGCACTTGCTGGTGTGGTTGGGATTGTAGAGACAATAACTGGACGATCGCGACGTTGCGCCACAAAACTGGGTGGGCCAGACGTAATTGGCACGGAGCGAGTGGACGATGGTGCAGAAAACTCAATTGCTGCTGGTTCAACGGTTGGGCTGGTTTTCGGTGTTGCCGTCGCCATGTCTAATTGAGTCTGGTTGGGCGCAGTTGACTGGGTCAAATCTGGCGATTGTGGCGATGGTGATGATTCTGGTTGTTCCTGTGCACCTGCCGCAATCGGCGCGCCCAAAACGGCAGTTAATGCAACAGCGAGGCTGATCGTACGATCGTTCATGGTCGGTTCCTCATGCGGTAGAAGTGAATGAATACAGAGAGGGGAGAATGATGGGGCTATGCGTTCGCTTTGCCCCTGGTCGAACGCTTGCTTAGAGCCTTGCGCCTTTGCCTGTCTTACCCTGGCAAATCGAGATACAAGTCACCGGACAGCGCCAGCGCATTTTGAGCTTTCACGCTGTCAAGCAGATATTGCCGGGTAGCGGGACTGAGGAGATCAATGAGTCTGGCCTGAACGATAGGGGCGATCGCGACTTCATCATTGGGACTGGGGTTTGTGTTGCGCACAACGTTGCTGCCAGCGCCACCAACCAGCGCATCGTCGATCTGGTCACCAAATAAATAATCATTGCCGGGATTGGTTGCCAGATCGCCCGGTAGTGCATCCCCGTAAAGCCTGTCTTTATCTCTCAGCCCAAACAGAATGTCGTTGCCGTTCCCACCGCTCATGTCGTCCTGTGCGAGTTGGGTAAATCCAGCGGCCAGGTTGCGGTAGAGCGTATCGTATTGATGCGGCAACCCCTGGAAGAAGTTATGGGCCTCATTACTGGTATCGAGGTAATCCAGAATGCCTCCATCCAGATTCATACTCAGGTCTACCTGCCCGTTCAGGAACGGGAGGATAAACGTTGCATTGTCGCCCAGCAGCAGATCATCGCCGTCATCCCCTTTAATCTGATCATTCTGGGCAATCAGGGCATTATCGCGATTTTGAGTGGTGTAATCGATCCCATGCCAATCTTGATAGCGATCGCGCATAAAGTCGTTCACATCTTTGATCAACACATTCAGGCTTTCGCGTTGTTGATTGCTCAGGGGCGTTGCCGCCGTGATGATGGGCGTAATGATGGTGCTGTAGTCGCCTGTGATCAGGTCATTGCCGCCGCCGCCACTCACCGTGTCATTACCCAGTTTCAGGTCGAAGTCACGGAAGTTGCTGCGAGCAGGGCGATTAAGACCGATCGCGTTTGAGGGTTGCCAGAAGCTACCGCGCTGATAGGGCAGGCTGCTGACCAGTGGTGCAATCTGAATGCTGTCATCTGCAAAGATCTTGTCATCGCCATTCCCGCCGTAAATTGCATCGTTGCCAATCGACAGGGTGTATGGCTGACTGCTCACCCCGCCCGCAAAAGGAGCCAGAAGGGCATTGACGCCATTACTGAAACTGGCGATCGCCTGATTGATATTCGTCAGCAGATTGCTCAGAGCGACCTGGTTAGCGGGTGCTTGATTCACCACAGGGCCAAACAGGATACTGTTATCGCCGTCGATCACATCGTTGCCGTCGTCGCCCGCGATCGTGTCATTACCTAACCGCAACTCCTGCGGTGACGCACCGCTGGTAGACGTATGGGCCAGTTCCAGGTCATGGAGGTCGTAAATTAACTGGTAGAGACGGCGCGTGGTTTGATCGAGCGACAAATCAAAGGTGCTATTCCCACTGCGGAGCGGCATAAATGCAGAGTCATTGTCGCCGATAATGGTGTCATTGCCAGCGCCCCCACTCAAACTGTCATTGCCAGCCAGCAGATCAAGGTGGTGTACCAGATCGGGCACGATCGACACGAGGGGTTGCAGAATTGCACCATTGGTTGCGGTTAGAGGCCCGATCGGTGGAATGGGCGACGCATCGCGGAACAGTTGCGGTACTAACGTCAGCGTTGGCAGCAGTCCACCAGTCGTCTGTGGCTCTAGCGTCACGCTGGGCAGCACCACCGTGCCGTACGTGCCTAGCTCAATCCCCACGCCAGCGCTCTTGTCAATCAGATGAATGCCCTGGACGACATTGGGCAGTTGGGTGTTGAAAGCCGCTGAATTATTGCCACTGTCACCAATGATCACATCATCGCCTGCATCGCCACTAATCTGGTCATCCCCAGCGTTGCCCTGCAGAAAATCATTGCCGCTACCGCCGTGCATGACGTCATTGCCACGCTGCCCAAACAGGCTGTCGTTACCCGCATCGCCGTTGATGATGTCGTTGCCATCGTCGTAAAGCGAGATCAACTGTAAAGCGGTGTTAGTGCCGTCAGCGCTGGCCGTCAGCAGGAAGCGATCGACCGTTTGAACCTGATCGTCCGTCACTGCGTTGGGGCTGACGGTGCCGATGAGTTTGCCCACATCCGTGAGAATCACATCCCGGTGCCAGGAGCCATCTGGGTTAATGCGTGGTGTGCCATCGGCATTGTAGGCGCGAGTAATGATACCCACATCGCCCAGAGCGGTGTCTTGCCCTGCCCCGCCGCTAATTGTGTCGTTGCCCAGTTCACCATAAATTTCATCATCGCCAGAATTGCCAAATATGAGGTCATTGCCGCGCTGACCGTGCAGAATATCGTCCCCGGAACCGCCGTATTCCGTATCGTTGCCGCCAATACGATCGCGATCATCAAAGCGCACGACATCCCGAATTACATCAGCGAACGGTTGAGGATAGCGCTGCCAGAGGTTATAGCCAATTGATCGCCGGGTAATCGTGCCGTTATCGCCCAGCACCACATCGGCATTTGCGCCGCCATCAATGATATCGTTGCCATCAGCACCACCAACGACGTTGTGCCCGCCGATGATGTCATCTTCGCCGGTGTCACCAAAGAGGCGATCGTCGCCCTGCTGTCCCAGAATGGTGTCGTCGCCCTGGTTGCCAAAGATCAGGTCATTGCCACCGCCATCGGCGGCCTGGGTGTCGATCGAGAAATAGTTTTGTCCCGGCGGCAGTGCCCGATAGACCTTCCCGTGATCGCCGAGTAATAGATCATCTGCCTCTGAGCCGTTTTGCAGGAAGGCATACTGCTTAAAGGTATTGCCATTGAGGAACCAGGAGACGGTTTGACCCGTGGCGCGATCGTGCCATAACAGATCGGTCTGTCCATCGTTGTTGAAGTCGGCTGTACCGCTGATATCCCAGGCTGCATCCTGGACTGCGGGTAAAAACGTAAAGCCACTCAACGCATTACCGTTTAACGTCCAGATGATATTCTCACCTGTGTGCTGATTGTGCCAGAGCAGATCCATATAACCATTGACATCCTGGTTAAAATCCGCGATGCCTTTGATCTGCCAATTGAGGTCACTAATGGTGGGGAGCTTGGTGAAGCCACCATATGCCGTTCCATTCATCGTCCAGATCAGGTTCTCGCCCGTCTGCTGATTGCGCCACAGCAAATCAATATAGCCATTGGCATCTTTGTTGAAGTCCGCCACGCCCTGAATCTGCCAATTGAGATCATTAATGGTAGGGAGCTTGGTAAAGCCAGCATACGCCGTTCCATTCATCGTCCAAATGACATCTTCGCCTGTCGTTTGGTTGCGCCACAGCAGATCGGCATAGCCCTTCGCATCTTTGTTGAAGTCCGCTACACCTTTGATCTGCCAGTTGAGGTCACTGATGGTGGGGAGTTTGGTAAAGCCAGCATATGCCGTCCCATCCATCGTCCAAATCAGGTTCTCGCCCGTCTGCTGATTGCGCCACAGCAGATCCAGGTCACCTTTTACATCTTTGTCAAAGTCTGCGATACCGGAAATTTGCCAGTTGAGATCGCTAATGGTCGGCAGTGCAATTTCCTGCTGGAGGTTTGTCCCTTCCATCAACCAGATGACCAGTGCGCCGGTGGTCTTGTTGCGCCAGAGGATGTCTGCTTTGCCATCCTGGTTAAAGTCTCCTTTGCCACTGATGTCCCATTGGGCGCTGTTGACGATCGGGTTGGGTCGATCGCCGAGCGGCAGGTAGGCAACTTGATTCGCACCGAGATTATTTACCTGCCAGATGGATGTTTGCCCGGTGGCGCGATCGTGCCATAACAGGTCGCCTCGACCATCCTGGTTAAAATCGGCAACACCATCGATCGCCCAATTCAGGTCACTGATGGTTTGAAGGGCGGTAAAGCCACCAAAAGCGGTGCCATTCAACGTCCAGATGATATCTTCACCCGTCTTTTGATTGCGCCAAAGCAGATCGGCATACCCGTTTGCATCTTTGTCGAAGTCCGCCACACCCTGGATCTGCCAGTTGAGATCATTGATGGTGGGGAGCTTGGTAAAGCCACCAAAAGCAGTACCGTTTAGCGTCCAGATGATGTCTTCACCCGTCTTTTGATTGCGCCAGAGCAGATCGGCGTATCCATTGGCGTCTTTATTGAAATCGGCAATCTTTTGGATTTGCCAGTTCAGGTCACTAATGGTGGGCAAGGACACCACACCAAGGCGAGTAACCCCATTCATGCGCCAGATCTGGTCTTCGCCCGTCTGCTGGTTGCGCCACAGCAAGTCGGTTTGACCATCTTTATCAAAATCAGCCGCGCCAATGAAGCTCCAGTCGATGGATTGATTGAGCAAGGGAATGGACGCGATCGCGCTACTGCCATTCATCTGCCAGATGAGATTTTGTCCGGTTTCCTGGTTCCGCCACAAAATATCCAGTTTGCCATCACCTGTCAGATCGGCGATGCCTGCGACCAGCCAATTATCGTCAAGATGGTCAATGCCGTTATCACCATAAATGGTGTCTGCGCCAGTGCCGCCTAGTACCGTGTCATTGCCCCACCCACCAAAGATCAGATCATTGCCGCCCAGCGTGGGATCGGTGGTGGTGAAGAAGTCAAGCGTTGCCAGATTATTGTCATTGGCGACGACGCCCGCTTCGCCGTAGTTATAGTCAAACTTGCCATTGTCACCCAGAATGCGATCGGCTCCCGTATCGCCGTAAAGCGTGTCGTCGCCAAATCCACCTGCGATCAGGTCATCGTCTTCGTTCCCCGAAATCGTATCATTGCCGCCGAGTCCTGGTGTGATGGTTTCAATCAGGCTGACCACACCACCTGTTAATGTGATGCGTCCGTTGTCACCCAGGAGTACATCCGCACCGGGGTTTGGTGCCACACCGTTACCGGAGTCGCCCAGAATCGTGTCGCCTGCCACACCACCGAGAATAATGTCGCTACCGTCATTTCCTTCGATCGCGTCTGCTCCACCCGTGGCAGTGATGGTATCTGTAGTAGTGATGAGATCCAATGTAGACAGGTTGGCATCTACACCATAGTTGAGCAAGCCATTGTCACCCAGGATAATGTCATCGCCCTCATTGCCCTTCAGCTTGTCGTTGCCGAAACCACCGAGAATTCGGTCAGTGCCTTCATTACCCTGGATGTCATCGTTACCGCCCAACGATGGATCGATGGTTTCGATGCGCTTGATTTGGGTGCCGCTGAACACGATCTGCCCATTGTCGCCCAGCAGAATATCGTTGCCTGCGTTGCCTGCGATCGCGTCTCCGGCAAAGCCACCCAGCGCAATATCATCACCCTCATCGCCTGTGATTTTGTCGCTCCCGCCGAACCCTGGATCGGTGGTCGTAATCAGATCCAGCGTAGCGAGGTTTCCATCGATGGTGTAATCTAACAAGCCATTATCGCCCAGGATAATGTCGTTGCCTGTACCGCCTGCGATTGTATCGTTGCCATAGCCACCGATCAGGATGTCATCGCCTGCATTGCCTGCGATCGTGTCATCACCGCCCATGTTGGGAACAATGGTCGCGATTTTCTCAATCACATCGGCTGCATTGCGTGTGATGTAAGCGTTATCACCAATCACCACATCATTGCCATCGTCGCCAGAAAGGTTGTCGCCGCCTACACCTGTGACATCACTGCCACCAGACCCACCCACGATGATGTCATTGCCACCACCGCCTGTAATGGTATCCCTGCCACCGAAGTCGGGGTCTGTGGAGAAAATATCGTTGGCTTCTGGCGATCCATCATTACGGACTACTACACCATTGTCGCCCAGCAGAATGTCATCCGCATTATCGTTGCCGCCTGAAATCGCGTCATTGCCGCTGCCGCCGAGCACAATATCGGCATCATTGCCGCCTGTAATGGTATCATTGCCGCTGGCGATCGCTGCATCAGTGGTTTCAATGCGCGTAATGACATTGGCTTGCAGCGTTATCTTGCCGTTATCGCCCAGGATGGTGTCTTTCCCGGCATCCCCGGAGAGATGGTCATCACCAGCGCCACCCAGAATGATGTCATCACCACTGTTTCCGGTAATCGTGTCGTTGCCACCAAAAGCGCTGGTTGCCGTGACGAAATCTAACGTTGCGAGATTACCATCGGCACTGTAATCGACTACGCCATTGTCGCCCAGCAGAATATCGGCTCCGCTATCGGCGGTGATGGTGTCGCTGCCAAAACCACCGAGCGCGATCGTGATGCCTGTACCACCGTCGATCGTGTCGTCGCCGCCTTTATTGGAAAACAGCGTTTCAATTTTCTCGATCGTGCTACTGGCATTGCGCGTGATGTAACCACTATCGCCCAGAATGATGTCATCGCCAGCATTCCCAAAGAGACTATCGCCGGGACTACCCGCGACATCGCCGCCACCGGAACCACCGAGAATGATGTCATTGCCACCGCCCCCTGTAATGGTGTCCCTGCCGCCAAAATCGGGGTCTGTGGAGAAAATATCGTTGGCTTGTGATGATCCATCAATGCCCACAACGACACCATTATCGCCGAGCAGGATATCGGCTGCGTCATCAGTGCCACCCGAAATCGCGTCATCACCGCTACCACCGAGCACAATATCGGCATCATTTCCGCCTGTGATAATGTCATTGCCGCTGCTGATTGCCGCATCCGTAGTTTCAATGCGCGTAATCATATTGGCTTGCAGCGTCACCTTGCCGTTATCGCCCAGAATGGTATCTTTCCCGGCGTCGCCAAATAGATGGTCATCACCAGCGCCACCTAGAATAATGTCATCGCCACCGTTTCCAGTAATCGTGTCACTGCCACCAAAGGCACTAGTGGCTATGATGGTATCTAATGTGCTGGGATCGCCATCAACGCTGTAATCGACTACACCATTGTCGCCCAGCAGAATATCGGTTCCAGTATCGGCAGTGATGGTGTCGTTGCCAAAACCACCCAGAGCGATCGTGATGCCTGTACCACCGTCGATCGTGTCGTCGCCACCACTATTCGGCGCGATCGTCTCAATTTTTTGAATAACATTGGCCGCATTGCGAGTGATTCGGGCATTGTCACCCAGTAGAATATCGTCGCCTGCATCGCCAAACAGCCCCCCAAAGCCACTTATCCGATTATCATCACCCGCGCCACCTATGATTATGTCGTTGCCACCGCCGCCGTGAATATCATCCTGTCCACCGAAACTGGTGTCCGTGGAAATAATATCGTTGGCATCAGCCGTTCCATCGGCCCCATGCACAACGCCATTGTCACCCAGTAGAATATCAACGGCATCGCCACCACCATCCAGAATGGTATCGTTGCCCACGCCACCCAGAATAATGTCTGGGTTCACGCTGCCTGTAATCGTGTCATTCCCACCCGTCGTCCCAAAGGCTTCGATGCGGGTGTAAACTCCACCGCTGTTGAGTTCTACCCGACCATTATCGCCAATGAGCGCAATATCGGCACCGACATTACCCAAGATCTGGTCATTGCCAATACCACCGACCAGGATGTCTGCGTCTTCGTCACCACTCAGGATGTCATCGCCACCGATCGTGGGATTGATGGATTCATAGCGTACGGCACCTCCACCTAACGCCACGCGCTGTCCATCATCGCCAAAGACGACATCATTGCCCTGGTTGCCCTGCAAGAAATCATTACCTGCGCCACCGGAGAGGAAGTCATTCTCGGTACCGCCATATAGTTCATCATTGCCTGCCTGACCGTACAGGGCGTCACTGCCTGCGTTACCGTAGAGTTTGTCATTACCCGTACCGCCCCCTAACGTGACGCTGCCATCAGGATTCAAATTGCCGATATCACCGAGCAAATAATCATTACCATCACCGCCTTCCAGCGTGTCGTCGCCATTACCGCCTTCGAGAACGTCGTTGCCCACCTGACCACGCAGAATATCGTTACCGTCACCCCCTTTGAGGCGATCGTCTCCATTGCCGCCTTCGAGCGTGTCATCCCCATTCTCGCCCTGAAGAATGTCATTTCCATCGCCACCCTGCAAGGTGTCGTTGCCAGTGCCGCCATAGAGTTTGTCGTTACCTGTGCCGCCGTCCAGCGTATCGTTACCTGTCCCGCCAAAGAGCGTGTCGTTGCCGTCCTCGCCGTATAGGAGTGAATCGCCTGCCCGTGCTGTCAGTTCATCATTGCCCTTGCCACCATGAAGGATGGTTTTGCCGTTGCCTGCAATTAAGTGATCATCGCCAAACTCCGTTCGTCCCGGGTTTACTGCCGGATTGAAATCACCCCATAGTTCTGATTCGGCAGCGACATCGGGTGCAATTTCAATCACATCATTGCCAATGCCCCCTTCGGCGTAAATCTTGCGAACGCCTGCGTAAGTCTGGTTATAGCCAAACGCTGACACAATGACCGTCTCGGTGCCATCAGGCTGAGTGGACACATGGGTCACTTTAAAGGTTTCATCGATGTCGGTGCTGAAGGTTGGTGAAAGGCGAGCCGCCGCGTTGGGACCCATGTTTAACCGGAGCAGCCCCGTTGCAGGATCTACCAGCGTTGCCAGCACAGGGTCAGGGTTGCCAGCCCCATTGCAGGCAAAGGAGAAGTCGAGCAGCGTTGCCGAAGCAATATCAAAGGAATCTTCCCAACCGACAAAGCCCACGAAGGGAATATCAACCCCCACTTTGACGTAAGCGCTCAGAGCTGCAGTGAGTTTGCCATCAATATCAAAAATGCAAAGTGGGCCGTCCAGGAAGTTACTCAGCAACTCGTCCAGACGCACTTTGCCATCGTGGTTGGGGTCATCTAAATCAGCATTCACGTTCGCATAAATGCCACCACCAACACCCACATCCACCACCACTGCATTTAATGAGGCAAACGCGCCAATTCCAGCCGTGAGCACCACTTCGGGTACATCGGCTCCTGTACCGTCAGGGTTAGCCGTATCGCTCACATAGAATCCCCGGAACACCAGCCCTGGGTCAGTGAAGCCCCCCGATGCAAACAGCCGAATGCC
>Ga0070738_10003839_pt1 | contig 18989 bp, 21 predicted proteins | sample Coa_R2_2_FD_66446 | JGI IMG/M metagenome (GOLD analysis project Ga0070738, IMG submission 66446) | Surface soil microbial communities from Centralia Pennsylvania, which are recovering from an underground coalmine fire - Coalmine... | ecosystem: Environmental > Terrestrial > Soil > Unclassified ... | reverse complement strand
ACTGGCGCCCGGTGGGACCCTGACGACCCGCACGTGCCCATCGGGTCCGGTGAGGAAAGCAAAGTCCCCCTCAAGGCTCATGACGCTCGCAGGTGCCGGATGTATGTGCCAGGCTCTGCCGCTTCCGGGTGCGACGATCACGTCCGCCATCGCGACAGTCGAGTCCGTACGCAGTCCTGTGGCTGTGCCCGTGCTGCATCCACAGTGGTCCTCCGCTGCCGTTTCGGCCACTACGCGCGGTTGCGTTGGCGCGCTATGCGCTGACATCGTCCGTCCTCCTTATGTCCTCCTGCGCCGACACTGTCGGCGCGCTACCGATGACCCGTGACACCACCACCGTACCGCACGACAGCATCGCCGGCTGTGACGGATGTCACACTCGCGCGGCAGCCGGGGAATTGTGACTTTGGTCACAGCGCCAGCACACCCGGCATGGAACTGTGATAGAAGAGATGATGCATGATCCTCCCGCTCGCGCCTGCTGGGCCGTCGTTCAATCGCGCGCCGCAGCGGAGGGCGGCGGGAGGATAGGCTAGGGGTGACGCCCGGCAACATGGAGCGTGTCGACGTGGGCCAAGCACACGTAGGGGGAGGCATCGACCGTGGGAGAGCGTGATACCATGGGCACAGCCGCCGCAACGTTCGTCGTCCCGGCTGTGCCGCCCTATCACCTGGAGGCGACCGTGCGTGTGCTGCAGCGACGACCGACCAACCGCGTCGACCTCTGGGACGGTCGTCGCTATCTGCGCGCTCTCCTAACCGCTGACGGGGTACGGCTAATCGTCCTCGACAATCGCGGCACCATCGAGGCGCCGGCCCTGCACGGCCGCGTCTTCGGTGGGCCGGTGTCGTCGTCCACTCTGGACCAGATCGGCACGGCCGTGCAGCGCCTGGTCGGTCCCGCCGTCGATCTCGCGCCCTTCTACGCCGTCGCCGCGCAGGACCCGCGGCTCCAGACGGCCACCGTGGCCTTGCGCGGCCTCAAGCCGCCCCGTTTCGCCACGCTCTTCGAGGCCATCGCCAACGTTATCCCCTTCCAGCAGGTCAGCATCGCCGCCGGCGTGGCCGTGGTGGGCCGGCTGGTCGAACGCTTCGGCCAGCGGCTTGAGCTCGGCGGGAGGACGTACATCGCCTACCCAGATCCGGTTCAGATCGCCACGGCCACGGTGGACGACCTGCACGGCCTGGGCCTGAGCCGGGCCAAGGCGCACACCTTGCACGCGCTGGCCGGACAGGTGTGCTCGGGTGCGTTGAGCGCGGAGCGGCTGGAGGCGTTGCCCAGCCCGGAGGCCATGGCCGCGCTGATGGCGCTGCCCGGGATCGGTCCCTGGAGCGCCGGCCTGATCGTGCTGCGCGGCTTGCGGCGCCTGGAGGTCTTCCCGGAGGGCGATGTGGGCGCGCTGCGGAACCTGGGGCGGCTGCTGGGGAGAGAGGGCTCGACAGGCGCTGACGACATCCGTCCCGCCGTCGCGCGGATGGGGCCGCTGAAAGGGTACCTCTACTTCTATGCGCTGGGGTGGCGCCTGCTGCACGACGGGCTGATCACGCCGGCCCCGCCACCCCCATGACGAACGCCCCGCCCTAACGGGGTGAACCCGATGGCCATGATGGCCGCCGGACACGAGGAGGCACAACCATGGATACGGAGGAACTCGCGTTCCTGCGCACGGTGCCCTGTTTCCGGGGACTGCCCACCGCGGAACTGATCCAGGTCCAGCGGGGCGTGCGCAGGCGGGAGCTGCGCGCCGGAGAGCTCATCGTGCGCGCGGGACAACGGGCCGACACCCTCTACGTGGTACGGCGTGGCCACGTCCAGCTTGCGGTCCCGACGGTCGGGGGCACGGAGCGGGTGCTGGCGGTGCAGGGGCCGGGCAGCACCTTCAACGAGACGGCGGTCTGCGGCGGGGGCCCGGCTGCTACCACCGCGCGGGCCCTGGGCGCGAACACCTGCATAGACGAGGTGCCGGCGGCGCTCGTCTCCCACTTGCTGGCGGACCATCCACGGCTGGGAGCCCACCTCGTCCAGGCGGAGGCCCGACACATCCGGCGCCTGGCCGCGTTGATCGGCGACCGGGCGTGGGACGACAGCGCCCGCCGATGACGGCGCGGGATAAGCGCCGGTGACGCAGTGAGCCTCCCTGGGCAGGGTACAAAGCGCAGGTGACACTATGGGGGGTGCTCGCGCGACGAGCGGAGTGTACGGCGCTCTGAGGGGCATTGAATCCGGATCCAGCCGGGCGCATCAACGTGACGCCTGGGCGGGCTCCCGACTTTCCACATAGCGGGCCGCGGCGTCGACAGTGTCCTGGCGCGCGGTGCGGGGCAACGGCTGCGGCTCCGCGGTGGACGCTCCCGACATCGACCGGCGCACGAGGGCGGCCAACTCCGCGCGATCCAGTGACTCCTCGCGCAGGAGCGCCCCGGCTATCGCATCGAGCGTCGCACGATGCTCCACGAGCAGGGTCCGGGCCCGCTCGTGCGCGTCGTCGATCAGACGCCGTACGGCGGCGTCGATGCGCCGCGCCGTCTCCTCGCTATACGCCCGCGGTTCCCACGGGCTGTAGCCGCGGCCGCCCGGCGCGTCGTCCCCAGGGCCCCCGAAATACTGCGGCCCCAGGTCTTCGGCCATGCCGAGCTCCATGACCATGGTCCGCGCCATGTGCGTCACCCGTTGCAGATCGTCCTGGGCGCCCGAGGTAATCTCCTCGCAGGCCAACTCCTCGGCCACGCGCCCGCCCAGGCCCACCGCCATGCGCTGCAGCAGGTAGTCCCGCCGGTAGGTGCGCCGCTCGTCCGCGGGCCGGAACTGCGTCACGCCCAAACTGCGTCCCCGCGGCGTGATGGTAACGCGGTGGACCGGATCGGTGTCGGGCAGTAGACAGGCCACCAGGGCATGGCCGCCTTCGTGGTAGGCCACCGTGCGCCGCTCCTCCGCGTTCAGTAGCGCCGGCCCCTCCGCACCCAGCGTGATGCGGTCCAGCGCCTCATCGAAGTCGGACGCGGCGACCCGCGTCGCGTTCCGGCGTGCCGCGTTGAGCGCGGCCTCGTTGGCCAGGTTAGCCAGGTCGGCGCCGCTCATGCCCGGCGTGGCCTGCGCGAGCGCGGCGAGCTGCACATCGGGCGCCAGCGGAATCGTCCGCGTGTGCACGCGCAGGATAGCTTCGCGCCCCCGCCGGTCCGGCGTCTCCGCGGTGATCTGGCGATCGAATCGTCCCGGCCGCAGCAGCGCCGGGTCCAGCACGTCGGGCCGGTTCGTCGCGGCCAGCACGATCACCGCCTGGTTGGGCTCGAATCCGTCCATCGCGACCAGCAACTGGTTGAGCGTCTGCTCCCGCTCGTCGTTGCTCCCGCCCAAACGGCCGCTGTCCCGTCGGCGCCCGATGGCGTCGATCTCGTCGATGAAGATGATGCAGGGTGCCGCAGCCTTGGCCTTCTCGAAGAGGTCGCGCACGCGGCTGGCGCCCACTCCGACGAAGACCTCCACGAACTCGGTGGCGCTGATGCTGAAGAAGGGCACGCGCGCCTCGCCGGCCACGGCGCGGGCCAGCAACGTCTTGCCCGTGCCCGGCGGCCCCACCAGCAGCGCCCCCTTGGGGATCCGGGCGCCCGGGCGCTGATATGTCCAGGCGTTCCGCAGGAAGTCGACCTCCTGAGAGAGTTCGCTCTTGGCGGATTCGACGCCCGCCACGTCGGCGAAGGTCGTGTTGGGGCGCTCTTCGGTATACAGGCGGGCGTGACTCTGACCGACGGAGGAGATGTCTCGTTGCCCGCGCCGTGACCGGGCGCCCATGACCATGTAGAACAGGCCGAAGGCGAGCAACAATAGCAGGGTAGGCAGCAGGGGGCCGAGCATCTGGAGCCAGGCCGACGGCGTCTGGTCGTCGCCCGTCATCTCCACACGGTGACCAATCAGCAGCGGCACCAGGCCAGGATCGGCGACCGGCAGCAAGGTGGTCGTGTAGCCGGGATAGCTCTGGCCGCTGCCGGAATCCAGGTACGATTTCTTGAAGAGGCCGCTCGCGGTGCTGCCGGAGAGGCGTGCCGTCTTGACGTTGTTGGCCTGCACCTGCGCCAGGAAAGCGCTGTAGGAGAGAGTCATCTGTGGCGGTGGGGTGCTTCTGGTCGTGGTCGGAACCAGGATGGAGAAGGCCAAAGTACACAGCAGCAAGCCGGACACAGCAAGCCACCAGCGGCCGGCGAACGGGTGTTGACCGCTGCCTCCGGGCTGCGGGACGATGGGACCGAACGGGTCGAACATGGTACGCCTCCTCCGTCAACGTCGTGTGGCGGCCTTCCGCCGGTGGGCCGGCGCCTCGCCACGCCCGGCTACCCCTCGCGTCGAGAGGCAACCAGCACGGGAGCACATCAGCGGCGCCCACCATGGCCCCGGCGGGCGTGGCCCGCATCCTGAGACCAGCGTGCCGCGACGGCGGGCTGGTCGCTGTGACCAAAGTCACAGCGCGCCGGCCCTACCTGGGTGTACGCTCGGGGTGTAGGCAGGATCCGGCCCCGGCGGCCAGAAGGATTGCGCCGCGGGTCGCCCTGCTCTCTCTGTCCTGGCTCGCTTTGTTGAAGGAGTTCTCATGGCCACGACACCGGCCGTGCTGGACGTTCGTCCCCTGCCCCCGCCCCACCGTCACGCGCGCATCTTCGCGCTGCTGGATGGCCTCGCGCCGGGCGACGAGCTGATCCTCGTCAACGATCACGACCCCCAGCCCCAGCGTTACCAGGTCCAGGCCACGCAGCCCGACTGCTTCGCCTGGGAGTCGCACGAGACCGCGCCCCACGAGTGGACCGTCCACATCCGGCGCCTCCAGGCCGGTCCGCCCCTGGGCGCGGCGCGTCTGCCGGCGCGATTGCCGCATTTCAGCCCGCTGCTGAGCGCCGGCCAGCTGGTCACGCGCTACCCGGCGGCGCGGGAGGTGCTGGCGCGCTTCAACCTCGCGCCCGCGCCCGACGACCCGCGCCCGTTGCGCGACTTGGCCCGCGACACGGGCGTCGACATCGAGGCCTTGATGGCCGCCCTGGTGGTGGCGCTGGCCGGCTAGCGCATCCACGACCCGGAGGGAGAGAGCAGTCACCATGGCGACGATATCCAAGCAGGGAACGACGGTCGGAGGGGCCGCGGCGGGGCTCTCACCCGGCGTGGCGGTGCGCGCCCGCGTGAGCACCGCGCCCCTGTGGTATCTGTACGCCGCGCTCGCGGCGTTCGTCCTCTTCGCCACCGGTCTGGTGCCGCTGGCCCCCGAGGCCCTGAATGGTACGCTGACGCCGCACGTGCTGGCGCTGGTCCACGTGGCCACCCTGGGCCTGCTCACCACCGCCATCATGGGCGCCCTATGGCAGTTGCTGCCCGTCATCCTGGTCGTCCCGGCGCCCGCCTCCTGGCTGGCCCGCGCGCACTTCCCGCTCTGGGTGGGCGGCGTCGCCCTGCTGGTGGCCGGCTTCTGGAGCGCCTGGTGGCCGGCCCTGGCCGCGGGCGGCACGCTGGTCGTGCTGGGCGCGCTGTTCTTCGCCGGGGTGATGTGGGGGACGATCGCGCGGGCGCCGCGCCGGCCGCTGAGCGCCTACTTCGTCGCGGCGAGCCTGCTCGACCTGGTGCTGGTGGTGCTGGGCGGGCTGGCCCTGGCCGTGGACCTGCAGACCGGCGTCCTGGGCGCCTGGTTCGTGCGCGTGTTGCCGGCGCACCTGCTGCTGGGCCTGGTCGGCTGGGGCGTCGGCACGGTGCTCGGCGTCTCCTACAAGCTGGCGCCGATGTTCGCGCTGGCCCATCTCGGCGACGAACGGCCGGGCTGGGTCTGCTTCGGACTGTTCAACAGCGGACTGGTCGGCCTGGCCGCGAGCCTGTTGGCCGGCTGGCCGGCGCCGGTTGGCTTCGCCTGCGCCGCGCTGATCCTGCTGGCCCTGCTGGTCTTCGCGCTGGACACTCTCCGCCTGCTGCGGGCGCGCCACAAGAAGGCGCTGGAGCCGACGCAGTGGCACGCCCTGAGCGGGCTGGCCGCCCTGCTGCTGTGCGGCGGGGGCAGCCTGGGCGCGGCGCTGGGCGGGGAGGATTGGTGGCTGGACGGGCGCACGGCCACGGTGCTGGGTCTGCTCTTCCTGCTGGGCTTCGTGGGCCAGACCATCCTGGGCTATCTGTACAAGATCGTGCCCTTCCTGGTCTGGAACCACCGCTATGCGCCGCTGGTGGGCCGGCAGGCGGTGCCGCTGATGCGCGACCTGGTCCAGCAGCGGGTCGCTAGCAGGACGTTCTTCCTCTACAATGCCGGCCTCGTCGCCCTGCTGGCCGCGCTGCTCTGGGCCCCCCAGGCAAGCGGCCCGGCCGCGGCGGTCGTAGCGCTGGCGACCTGGATAGCCGGGGCCAACCTGGCCTGGGTGTTGCGGCGCCAGATCGCGCTATCGCGGCCACGGACACAAAACGAGTGACACACATCACATGAACATGCGAAAGTGAGACGATATCATGTATGCCCAGACCCCGATCGACCTTGATGTGCGCGCTCTGGCTCCGCGCGAGCGGCACGAACGCATCTTTCGCGACCTCGCCCACCTGGCGGCGGGTCAGAGCCTGCGCCTGATCAACGACCACGACCCCAAGCCTCTGTACTACCAACTCATGGCCGAGTATCCCGGTGTGTTCGACTGGACACCAGATGAACAGGGGCCCGCGGTCTGGAGCGTCGTCATCACCCGCCGCACTCCGTAAGGCCAGGGCACTGAGGGGGATGGGCCGACTGCCGTGCGGCCAGGAATGCAGACCCCGCCGTGGCTCTGACCGCGGCACCACCGAGACGAGGAGACGATGACGCGTATGACCACACAACAGGAGACAGCGGCCCCGGCCGTGGTGTTGGATAATCGCGGCCTGGAGCCGCCCCAACCGATGCTGCGCATCCTGGAGGCCCTGGAGACGTTGCCGGAGCGAGCCACGCTGCTGGCCATCAACGAACGGGAGCCCCTGTTCCTGTACCCCGAGCTGGCGGCGCGCGGCTACGCCTACCAGACCACGCCCCAGGCCGACGGCAGTTTTCACATCGCCATTGGCCGGGGGACAGTGAGGGTGGCCGGTGGCCCGAGCGCGGCGGTCATGCCCGGCCAGCCGGAGGGGGAACATCGCACCGTCGTGGTCGACGTGCGGGCCGACCAGCGCCGCCATAAGGAACCCTTCCAGCGGATCATGGCCGCCGTTGAGGCACTGGACGCCACGGACGAGTTGGTCGTGATCAATACCTTTGAGCCGGTGCCGCTCTACACTGTGCTGGGGCGGCACGGGTTCCAACACGCGGCCGCGCAGGTCGGACCCCAGGAGTGGCACGTGCGCTTCTGGCGACGGGAAGGGACGGTGACACCATGAGCGAAGGTGGCGCGATCATTGTCGATGCCGCTGACGCGGACGTGACGCTAGAGCAGGTCTATGAGGCCCTGCACCAGGTCTACGACCCCGAATTGGGCGTCAACGTGGTCGACCTGGGGCTGGTCTACGACGTGGCGGTGCAGGGCGGTGAGGTCGCTATCGCCATGACCATGACCACACCCGGCTGCCCGCTGCACGAGGCGATCACCGAGGGGGCGCAGGCGGCCATAGCCGCCGTGCCGGGGGTACGGCAGGCGCACGTCCGCCTGGTCTGGTTCCCGCCGTGGGATCCGACCAGGATCAGCGAAGCGGGCCGCCGGGCACTGTGGGGATGACGCAACGCTAGGAAACACAAGGAAGCGAGTCTATGATGGCAACAGCCAGTTCCATTCTCTACGATGAGCACGCGGCGATCGGCGCGATGCTGGGCTATCTGGAGCGTGCGGTGGCGGCGCTGGAGCGGGGCCAACAGGTCGATCCCGCGGACCTGGCCGAGTTCTTCACCCTCTTCGTCGGGCGCTGCCACCATGGCAAAGAGGAAGCGCTGCTGTTCCCGGCGCTGCGGCAGGTCCCCGCGCTGGCCGCCCTGGATGCGGAGCTAGCACGTGAGCACACGGGGGGCATCGAGTTCCTGGCCGCCTACATAACCGCCGTGACCGGATATGCCGAGAACGGCCTGTCGGCGGCGGGGCCGCTTTGATGCTTGAGCCCGCCGCCAGGGCCAGCGTGACCACGGTATGGCGAATGTCATGGATGCGTATGTGTGGAACGCCGGCTTTATCAATCCACCGATGATAGTCGCGGTCGAGGTTGCGAGGATTGATTGGCGTGCCGACCGCACTGGCGAAGACGAGGCTATTGTCGCGCCAGGCCGCGCCCAGGGATGCACGCTGCTCATCTTGCTTGATCTTCTGCTCCCGCAGTGCTTCCATGACGGACGGAAGGACCGGCACCGGTCGGCAGGCAGAGCGACTCTTGGGCGGTTGGATCACCGGAGCGCCATTCAGCGTCACAACGGCCTGCCGGACGTGCAAGATGCTGCGCTCCCAGTCCACGTCCTGCCAGCGCAGGCCGAGGATCTCGCCGCGGCGCATCCCCGTCGCGAACAGCACCTGCCACATGGGGTCGTAGGGACTGGGCCTTCGCCTCTCCGAGAAAGCACTGTATCTGATCGCGTGTCCATGTCTGCATCTCTCGCTGTGGAACGCGCGGCGGCGTCACGGCATCGGCGACGTTGCGCGCCACCAGGCCGAGATTCTGGGCCAGGTCCAGCGCTTGATGCAGGCGCAGGTGGTAGAGTTGCACGGTGCGCGGCCCGCAGTCGGCAGCGAGTTTATCGGCGTAGAACTGCTGCAAATGGGCCGGCGTGAGCTTCTGGATGGGAATGGACCCCAGGCCCGGGATGATGTGATCGTCAGCGTCGTGTGGCTGTCTATCTCGTGTCTGCATTGGTCTTTTCTCCTTCTCAACGTGATCGTGCTATCAGCTCTGTCCGATGGCGATTACTCTCGCGGCAGCCTCGACGCAGGGGCGCAGCGGGTCGCACGTTTGGGATGTGCTGCACCAGAAGCGGGCCGCCGCTCCGTGCGCCCTGAGCTCGGCGAGCGTCGTCACACGCAGATCGAGCGGCGCCTTCCCCGTGCGCGCCAGGGCGTCGTTCGCGCGCAGCGCGTAGTAGCTGCGGCCGGAGCCGTTGGTCACGAGCAGGAGCATCACCTGGTCGTGCCCACCCTGGTCGCGATAGCGGGCGTACTGTTCCAGTTTCGTGGCCAGGTACCACAACTGCGTCGTGCCCCGGTCGACCTCCACGAAGAAGCGCAGTATCCCGTCTCGGCCCGTGTAGACTCCTTCGGCATCGGGACGTAATACCGTTTCGGCAAGAAGGTGGCGCAGGAGCTCAGGCGGCCGTGGGGGCGGGTAGCCGGGCGAGGGCGTCTGCGATCCAGGTCCAGTCGCACAGCCGCCGCACCCGCGCCGGGTCGGCCGCTAGCTCGGTGAGATAGCGCTCCACCGCCGCCTCCTTGGCGTCCAAGCTCTCATAGACCAGCCCTTCTACCCGCCGCCGGATCTCTTCGAAGATACGCTCCGCCGGGTTGAGCTCGGGCGCGTAGGGCGGCAGGAGCACCCGGCGCGTCGGCAAATCGCGCAGCCGTTTGCCCCGATGAGAGCCGGCCCCATCCCAGACCACGCAGTCCAACGCCCAGTCCGCGAGCACCGGGCGCAGGTGGTCCTGCGTCAGGCGCTCCAGCCAGGCCCACCGTAGCGTGCCCGCCAGCGGGCCGACCGCCAGCAGCAGGTAGCGCCAGGCGTAGCGCAGTTGCAGCGCTTGCCGTACTTTCACCCCGCGCGGGGCGAGCACCCGGCGCACCGGCCCGCGCAGCCCCAGGCGCAGCTCATCGGCGAAATGCACCGCCTGCGTCGCGCTCACCCCCGCCCGCCTCAAGGCGCGCGTACAGCCCCCCCTTTCCACGCCTCTTGGGCGGCCGGGTCGGCCTGCGCCGCGCGGGCGCGGCACCTTGGGGCGCACCCCCGCCCGCCGCAACACGCTGTAGAGCCCTTTGTAGCCGTAGCACACCCCGTCGTGCTCCTGCACCCAGGCCCGCGCCTCGTCGTAGGTGCGGAAGCGCCCCTTGGCACTCTCCTGCCCCAGCGCCCACTTCTGCTCCTCACTCAGGCGGGACGCCCGCCCCAGCGCCCCATGCCCGGGCACCCGTTCCAGCACGCGCGCCACGCCGCCCTGGCGGTACCAGCCCAGCCAGCGCACCACCGTGCGCTCCCCCACCCCCGCCTGCCGCGCCGCCTCCCGCGCGCTGCTGCCGCCGCGTACCCACCACAGCGCGTGCAGGCGCTTGGCGCTTGCGCGCCCCGACCTCGGCACTCGCTTTGTAGCGGGCGTACAACTCGTCCTCCGATTCGGCCCACGCCACCGCGCTGATCACCCCACTCATCGGCCTATCCTCCCTTGGAACACCCATCCTGCAAGAAGCGCGCCATCTTCACGCCGATTTGGTATTAAGGGCTGTGCCCGGCTGGTGCGCCTCTTGCCCGAGCTGGCCGACGGCCCCATCGACCCGCTGCCGGCCCTGGACCTGGCCCCGGAGCAGGAGCGCCGCCTGCTCTTCGGCGCCGTCGCCCGCTACCTGGCCAACGTGGCCGGCCCTGCCGGCACGCTGCTGGTCCTCGACGACCTCCACTGGGCGGGGGCCGACGCCCTCGACCTCCTCTCCGCCCTGGTGCGTTCCGCCGACCATCCCGTGCGCGTCCTGGGCGCCTACCGCGATACCGACGTGCGCGCCCGGGACGCCCTCCCCGTGACGCTCACCGACCTGGCCCGGGCCGGCCTGGCCTGGCGGCACGTGGTGGGCGCGTTGTCCGCGCGCGAGGCGGCAGAGCTGCTGGATAGCCTGCTGGCGGACACGGCGGAGATGGAGGCGGCGACGCGGGTGCGGGAGAAACTGGGCACCCTGCTGGAGGTCGTGGGCGACTACGATGCGGCGCAAGGTGTGCTTGAGGAGGCCGTGGCCCTCTACCGGGCGGTCGGGGCGGCGGATCGGCTGGGCCACGCCCTGGAAGAGCTGGGCTGGGTGCATTCGGGGCTCCTGGCGCCGCAGGAACTCATCGCGCGGCTGCGGCCCGAGGTCGAGCCCCTGGAGGCGGCCGGCTCCTCGGTGGGCCTGGTCGGTCTGTGCGCGATGCTCGCCTTCTTCTACGGGCGCGGCGGCCAGTACGCCGAGCAACTGGCCATGGCCGAGCGGGCGCGCGGGCTGGCCGAGCGGCTCGGCGACACCTATGCCCTCTTGCTGGCCCAGCAGCGGCAGGGCATGGCGCTGCTCGCCCTGGGGCGGGAGGCGGAGGCGCTGCGGGTGATGGAGGCGGTGGTCCCCCTGGCCGAGGCCACGGAGCGGCCGGTCATCCTGTGCACCGCCCTGCTGGTCGCCGGGGCGGTCTACGAGCAGCGCGGCGAGTTCGCGCGGCGCAGGCGGGGCCTGGCGCGCGTGCTGGAGATCAACGAACGGCGGGAGGCGCGGGTCTGGCTGCCGTCCATCATGGCGGACGACGCCCGGGTCCTGTTCTTCCTGGGGGAGTGGCCGGCGGCCCGCCGTGAGCTGGAGCGGGCCCTGGCCCTGGGCCGCGCGGTCAACCTGGCGGGCTGCGTCGCGCCGCCGCTGCTCGAGCTGGGCTGGCTGTGCCTGGCCGAGGGGGCCTGGGCGGAGGCGTGCGGCTATCTCGACGAGGCCATCGCCGTGGCCAGCGCCGAGGGCGACCTGTCGCGGCTCCGGGCGGCGCACAGCGTGCGCGCGGAATGCGATATTCGCCTGGGGCAGGCCGGCCGCGCCTGCGAGCGCCTGACCCCACTGCTGGATGGGCCGGCCCTGCGGGAGTGGGGCGTGCAGATGGTCGTCCCGGTGCTGGCCTGGGCGCTCCTCGAGTGCGGGGACGGCGCCGCCGCCCGGGAGCTGCTGGCGCACGGGATAGCGCGGGCGCGGTCCAGGGAGGATCGGCTCACGCTGGTCGACCTGTTGCGGGTCCAAGCGCTCGTAGAGCAGCGGCAGGGCCGCTGGGCGGAGGCCGCCGGGGCGCTGGAGGCGGGCCTGACGCTGGCGCAGAGCATGCCCTATCCCTACGCCGAGGGCCGTCTGCTGCACGTCTCCGGCGCGCTGCACGCGCAGGTGGGTGCTGCGCAGCCGGCGCGTGAGCTGTTGGCGGCGGCCCTGGCCCGTTTCCGCCAGTTGGGTGCCGCCCGGGATGCTGACCAGGCGGAGCGCGACCTCGCCGAGTTGACGGGAACGCCAGATCGTCGCCCCAGCGGGGTTCGAGCAGCGCGGCCTTCCGCCTGACGAACCGGAACACGCCCGGCGATCGCGCATCAGTGATCCAGGACGATATCACGACGACGCACGATCTGCCAGGTCTGACACTGAGATCCGGAGACGGCTGGCACAGCCCCGGACCAGCACCCCCGGTCTGCAGCGTGGCCCGACAACCGCTGTACGGCATCCTTCGCCCCTCGGCACGCTCTCCACCTCGGCCGTGTGCGCCACAGCGTGCTCGGCAATGGCGCAGGTGAGGCTCGTGACACCAGATCCATGATATTCGTATGCTCTTCGATCACTCCGTCGGTAACATCAGCAAGCCGATTTCGCTGGCCTTTTCTGCAAAGTCGATGCACGTAACCGGCGCCGCCGGTCGGAGCATCCGGCATCAGGGACGTATCTACTGGAAGCGGCCTCTCCGATGCGACCGCCGGTCACCGTGAGCGTGCAGAACTGTGTGAGCGCAGAGGGCCCACGACACCGCTGCCCCGGACGGGAGTGCTCGTCGCCCGTGCTCTGGATGGGCGAGGTGGACGGCTCCCGCCCTGGACGGCCCCTCTCCACGCGCACCAGCCTGATCGGGCGCAGGCGCCCGGCCTTCTCGGGGTGTGCGTCTCTCCCCTTGCCGTTCCGCCGCCGGATCACGGCCGCGTGACGATGAGGACCACAGCCACCGCGTTGATCAGCATGTGTAGAAGGGCGGAACAGTACAGGGAGCGCGTGTAGTGGAAGACGAGGGCCAGGACCACACCGAAGATGAAGAGCGCGGGCAGCAGCACGGGAATAAAGTGCAGGACGGCAAAGATCAGGGCAGAGAGCATGGCCGCGCCCCACAGCGGCAGGTGCCGGCGCAAGACCTGGAAGAGCAGGGCGCGGAACACCAGCTCCTCGACGATCGGCCCGACCACGGCCATGGCGAGGAACAACAGCAGCAGCTCACCCGCGGAAGGGTGCGCGGCGACGGACAGGGCGGCTTGCTGGGGGTTGGTGTGCGGGTTGTTGAGCTGGTCCACGCGCCCGTGGAAGAAGAGCGCCGCTTCGATGGCCAGCGCGACTCCCGAGCAGAACAGGGTGGCGAGGTAAATGGGTGGGACGAGGAGGTACGCTCCCAGCGGAGCAGGCCGCCAACCGAGACTGGCCCAGGTGAGACCGGGGGTGCGCCGTACGACGATGCGCACGCCGAGGAAGAAGCCGCCGTAGACGAGCAGGCTCTCCAGGCCCAGCCAGAAGGGTGCCCAGCGGATGCCGATCGAGCCGAGGGCGTTGTAGAGCAGGCGCGTGGGCAGTAGATGCAGGCTCTCAGCCGTCGCGAGCAGTTGGAGGGCCAGGTAGCCCACCACGAAGCAGGCGATAGCCACAGCCAGCCCCAGCCCGACGGCCGCGCCGAAGACTCTCCAGCTCAGGGCCGCGGGTGGCACGGCGGTTGGCTGCTCGGAGCCCGACCAGTCGGGCTCCGGCTGGTCGGGCTCCGGTAGGTGTAAGGGCATCCTGTAGCCGATCAATGCGATTCCCTCGATCAAAGAGTGCCAGTATGGTGTATCGGCTCAAAGGGGCCGAGGACCAGGTGTGCCGGCGACACACCCCATTCAGTCGCAACAAGCAGACCACGGTGATGGATGATGAAGGTAAAGCCAAACAGAGAGCTGTCATTCTCAGCCAGGTAGGGGCTGAGCCACACGCACGAGGTGGCGCTCAAGGCGCGACCATCATGGCTGGACTAATCCCGCCAACGCAGCAACCGCCGAGGCCACCGCCTCTCGCTGTTCCCGTCTCACCGCTGAAGCGAGCGAGGCGATAGGATCTGGCATGATTAGGGGCCGGCTCCCGAGTCCGCACTCGCCGACAAGACGCGGTCGATTACCTGCGATCTCACCCTACCTGGTAGCACCTTCGATCAAGGTACCGACGGCGAGGCCCAGGAACATAGAGAGAAGAGAATCACATTATCTATAGCAGGGTAGGGGTTGTATATCGCGCGCGGGGTAGCTCTCTCCACGGGCGTAAACGGGCTCTTCAGGGCCTTGGAGGCGTGTCTGCATGTGTAAGCCCGCATGGCACGTCACACCCCGCGATCCGTAACCCCGTGTGGCACGTTTCCGCGCACCCCGCATCTACCCCGTGTCGCCGTGCTCGCTTGCCGGCAGGGCACGCCCGCCAGTCGTACCCTACGTGCCCCTGGACGTACGACAACGCTGCGCCGCACCCCACGGGGCATGCCGGCGCAAGAAGACTTGCACCTCGCCGATGGGATGGACGCCATCGTTCACCGCGACCGGCGCCCCCTCAATAATGCCTACAGTCACGGTGGCAGCTTCTCGGTTTGCCTATACGTCGCGTAACCCTGGTCGTACCCTCACCACATCCCGCGACACGGGGTAGACGCGGGGTAGGCTGCGCTATGCTGGCCCCGTTTATTGGCCGCGGCGCGGACCGACCCGCGCACGCCTCTGCTCGTGCTGGCTGGGCCGGGCAGCGGCAAGACCGCTTGTCTCGCGGAGCGCATCGCGCACCTGCGCGGGTGTCAACGCCGCGGCGGGCTCCCGCCCGGCGCGATCGTGGCCCTCACCTCTACGCGCAACGCCGCGCGCGAACTGGAGGCGCGCTGGCGCGCTCGCGCGGGCGACGACCTTGCAGGGCAGGTCGAGGTGCGTACCTTTCATGCATACGGCCTGCGCCTGTTGCGCGACGGCTGGGCCGAGGCGTACCTGGGCTGGAGCCGCTTCCGCGTCGCCACGACGGGCCAGATGCACCGGGCGACCACGGCCGCGATCGCCGGTGTCGGCCTGGACGTGGCCCCGGCGACCGCCCTGGAGGCCATCGGCGACGCCAAGCTGGGTCGCAGGACCTGGCGACTGCGGCGCGCCGATGCGCAGGCCTTGCGTGCGGCCTACGACGCCTGGCTGCGGGACAGACAGCTCATCGACGTGCATGACATGCTCGTGCTGCCCGTCGACATCCTGCGTGCCCACGCCGCGGCCCGGGCCGACCTGCGCCGCCGCACGGCCCACATCGTGAGCGACGAAGGCCAGGACTGGAACCGCTACCAGGCGGCCCTGATCGCCCACGCCGGCGGGCCGCGGGGACCGATCACGGCCGTCGGCGACCACAAGCAATGCATCTATGGGGGAAGCTCGCCCCGCTATCTGGTGGAGTTCCCGCTCGCCTTCCCGCGCACGCGGGTCGTGTCGCTCACCCGCACCTATCGCCTGCATGCCGCCGTGCTCGCCGTGGCCAACGCCGTGGCCGCACACATCGCCGGCACCACCGCCACGGGTGTGCCTGTGCGGGCCGCGGGGCCGCAGCCCGCGCTGCACATCGCCCGCTCGGCGGCCCGCGAGCGGGAGTGGATCGCTCACGAGCTCCACGCCTTGCGGGCGTCCGGCCTGCCGGGGCGCTGGGCGGACGCGGCCGTGCTCCTGCGCACGCACCAGCAGTGCCACGGCATCCTGCAGGCGCTGAGGGCTGCCGGCATCCCGTGTCGCACCCCTCTATCGCGCCCTGTGGCGTGCGGCGCGCTATGAGTTCCACGTGATCGGCCGGTGCCCGCGCGGATTGCCGGAGGTGGGGGAACGCGAACTGGCGGCGCGCACACGCGGCGCATTGGTCGTGAACCATCGGACCGCCTACGTCTTCGCGCCCAATGTCCGCGACACCCGGGACGCGCACGCCACCACCATGGAAGAGCCAGCCCACGGCTTGGACCTCATCCTCGGCGTCGTCCATGGCCGGGAGGGCGGCGCGCCAAGTCCCGTCCCCAGCGCAACAGTCGCGCGCGGCAACCAGGCAGACTTTCGGACGTTGTGGGAGCGGCGCAAGGAACGTGCGACGATCCCACGACGCGTGCGGTAGGATGTGCGGGAGTTGTTTGTCGATACGTTGGTGCGGTATTGTGAGCACGGCGCTACAATAGAGATGATGCCTCGTTACATGAGTTCGTGGCTCATCTAGAGATGGAGGTAGCGGCCTATGTCGGACCATCCTGATGCGCCACAAGCTCCGCTCCTAGTGCCCGACGCGGGCTATCGCGACGGTGTGCACTGGGATGGGTGGCGCGTAGTACTGCCGACCGATACGGACTACGGCGGGGAGTACGCCGCCGCGCTCCATGTGCGGCGCGTCTATGGGGAGCCGGTGCGCTATGCCACGGAGGACGACATCTCTGCCGAAGTCGCGTCTGCCGACGTCGCGCGCCGCACCGAGCGCACCACCGCATAGCAGTGACGGAGACGGAGGTCGCCACTCATGGCGCGCTGTCGGCGGCCGCGCAAACCGATTATGATAAAAGAGCACGTCGTCATCGACGGCTTACCCGTGGGCGCGCTGCGCACGGTCTTCCCCGGCGATCCCGCGTACGAGGCCCATTACCGGGAGGTTGTGCGCTTCAAGGGCGCGTATCCGTATGGCTATGCCACTGATGAGGATATCGGCCTGGAAAGGAGCGGCGCGGCCCATGATCGCTCCAGTGCGGAAGCACTGGCTTCGACTCCAGCTTCGCGTCAGGAAATCGACTGTCCTTGCAGACACTCACAAAAACCTCACGGGCGGGCCGAAAATGGCCTGTACGGCCTCGTCAACACGCGGTACGAAGTGTCCTCAACGCCGTTCATTGACGCCTGAATCGGCACAAAAAGCGCTATGTAGTGACACGTGGTGGTACTTTGGCATGAGTTTTGCACGCAGGAGGTCAGGGGTTCGAATCCCCTCATCTCCACGAATACTGAACCGGAAACCGCTGCCGGCCCTCCATCCCTTCCCTACACGCGCGGGCGTACGGCCGGGTGCCTACTTTCTATACGTTCGGACTATCCGTTCGGATATAGACGTGCGGGAGGCGCCGGTGTACGATGACCAGCGCAACGCCACCGGTCCGGACCGTGCCCCCCTCCGCTCAAGGTGGGGAACGGCCTCCGGCATCGGAGACTGGAGTTGCGTCGTGTGGGGGCAGGCATGGGCCGGCAATATGGGCTGGGAGCCATCGCGCCGCGAGCTTCCCTGCCCCCGTTGCACTGCCACCAACTGTGTCGCCCGTGGCCATAACCTCTGCTCTACGCGGGCAGTGGGGGTCGGCATGGGCCGGCGCAGAGCCGCAGCCGTGGGCCCGGCTTGGCCCGGTTATACTGACACATACCCAGTCGCGACCGCACGACGGCGGCAGCCCGCCCACGCCCCTCTATGCCTGCTCGTCTCGGGGGCACTCGGTCGTCTCATACCGGGCAAAGTACTGGTGATGTAGGTCCTGATGGCGGCCTAACACCTCCCGGTGCTCCGCGAGGACCGCCGCTATCTGCTGCGCCTGGTCCTGCTGTTCGGCCAGCAGCACCACCAGGCCCTCCGCCGTCGCTAGGCGCCCCTGCAGCGCGTGCACGCGGCGGTCCAGGAAGAAGCCGTTTCTCCGGGGCGTGGCCCCGCTGTGCGCCTTCGCCTCGTCCGTGCAGGATCACGCCGCACGCGTCGGCGCCGCGGATCTGGGCGTGCGTGTCGTGGTCGCGCCGAATCCGGTTGTAAGGAGCGCCCGCCTATGAGCACGATATATTGCACGCACTGCGCAGCGCCAGCGGTCGCCGGGTCCGCGTTCTGTGCGCAGTGTGGCCAGGCGCTCGGCGCGGGCCTGGCGGTCATGCCGGGCCAGGCCGTCGAGGACATCAAGCCCCGCCTGCGTACCTCCATACCGGCTTTCGTCCGCAGGCAGCTCCGCCCGGACGAGCAGGTCCTGGCCGCCTTCTCGGCCTCTCTCTTCGACCACCATCGCAAGCACGAGATCCGCCACGACAAGGTCCTGCTGACCACCGAGCGCATCATCACCTACCGCACCGCGTTGGTGCACAAGAGCATGAGCGAGTTGCCGTATAACATGGTCACCGGCGTGGTCTATAATCGCGGTCTGGTGCATGGCAAGCTCGTCGTCGAGGCCGCCAACTTCGGCTTGACGCTCAGTCGCCTCGGCAACGACGACGCGGCGCTGGCCGAGCGCATCATCGCGGGCAGCGTCGCCGGGAGGCGCTACCGCGCCAGCTAAGAGGCCCGTCCAGGAGGCACGCTTGCGTTCTCTTCCGGGCCGATTGGGTGGATGGAATAGGTGGAGTGGCGCGGGCGTTAGGTAGGTTGGGTACACGGACCCTGAGTGGCCCGGATGGGCTGAGCCTTGTCCTTTCCGCTACAGCCATCCGAGCCACTCTCATGAGATTCGCGCGCGGGCATGATGCTGGCGCATTTCTTGCGCTGGTGGCCGATGTGTATCCGAACCACAACGAGCGGCTGGCCGAGTGCCGCGACCAGAGCCTGGAGCTACTCCGGCGCTCGGAGCGCCTGCTGCAGCAGACGAGGATGGTCTTGTGCCTGACGCGGGAGCGCTTGCGGGGGCGAACAGCGGGGCGTTGAAGAACGAGAACAGGAGCTGGAGGTAGTTCATGATGTTGCTGTAGCCCGAGGCGATGAAGGCGGTCAGGATGCCGATCAGGACGCCGGCGACGGTCACGATCCGGCCGACGTTCAGGTAATACCGGTCCGGACGGTCCCGGCGGACGTAGCTCTGCCAGATGTCGTAGGTGAAAACCGTGATGATGGCCAGCGCATAGAGGTTCACGCCCGCTTGCGGCACCGTCGAGACGGCGAAGGTGGCGGCTCTTGTTGGCCAGCGCGCGCGTGATGGCCTGGCGGATCCACCACACGGCATAGGTGCTGAAGCGATACCCGCGCCGCCAGTCGTACTTCTGCACGGCGTGCATCAGCCCCAGATTACCCTCCTGGATGAGATCGAGCAGGCTCAGGCCGCGCCCACGATACTTGCGGGCCACGCTCACCACCAGGCGCAGATTCGCCAG
>Ga0070738_10003838_pt1 | contig 18989 bp, 15 predicted proteins | sample Coa_R2_2_FD_66446 | JGI IMG/M metagenome (GOLD analysis project Ga0070738, IMG submission 66446) | Surface soil microbial communities from Centralia Pennsylvania, which are recovering from an underground coalmine fire - Coalmine... | ecosystem: Environmental > Terrestrial > Soil > Unclassified ... | reverse complement strand
GCGAGCTCGGGGAGGATCCCCGCCGCGCCGGTGGCGAAGTGGATCGTCGGCACCCCGGCGTCGCGCAGCGTCGCCAGCACCCGCCGGGTCCAGGGCTGCGCGAACTCCACGTAGTCGGCGGGCGAGAGCACCCCGGCCCAGGAGTCGAAGAGCTGGACGACGTCCGCGCCGGCGTGCGCCTGCGCGAGCGCGTAGGCGCCGAAGGCGGCCGCGAGCTTCTCGAGCAGGGACGCCCAGAGCGCCGGCTCCCGGTACATCAGCGCCTTCGTCGCCGCGAAGTCGCGCGACGGCCGCCCCTCGACGAGGTACCCGGCGACGGTGAACGGCCCGCCGCAGAAGCCGACGACCGCCTGCTCCGGGGCGAGCGCACGGCGCACCTCGCCGATCGCCTCGAGGAGCGGCCCCGCCCACTCGCCGGGGTCGCGCAGCCGCAGCCGCTCGACCGCCGCGCGGGTCCGGACCGGCTCGGCCGTCACCGGCCCGACGCCCTCGACGAGCTCGACCTCCACACCCATCGCGACGACCGGGGTCATGATGTCGGCGAAGATCACGGCCGCGTCGACGCCGTGCCGGCGGACGGGCTGGAGCGTGACCTCGGCCGTGAGCTCGGCGGAGCGGTTGATCGCGAAGAAGGAGTGGCGCGCGCGGATCCGCCGGTACTCGGGAAGCGACCGTCCCGCCTGCCGCATGAACCACACCGGCGTGCGCTCCACCGGCTCGCGCCGCGCCGCGCGGACGAGGAGCGGTTCCACGCTCCCTAGACTAGCCAGCCATGGCAGCAGGCCTTCCGAAGCGACGCACGGCCTGGCCGGGGTGACGGCGAAGGGCCCGCTCGTCGTCCGCTGGCACGGCTGGAGCCTCCCCGAGGTGCACGCCGGCACCCGGGTGGACGTGGGCGTCGAGCTCGAGAACGCCGGCACCGCCACCTGGCGCGACGGCATCCGGCTCGGCTACCACTGGCTCGACGAGCGCGGCAACCCGCTGATCTGGGACGGCGAGCGGACGCCCGTCCCGCCGCTCGCGCCCGGCGGGCGGAGCCGCGTCGAGGCCCACGTGCGCGCGCCGATCCCTCCCGGCCGATACCGGCTCGCGTTCGACCTCGTCGCCGAGCTCCGCGCGTGGTTCGCCGAGCTCGGCGGCGAGCAGCTCGAGACCGCGGTCGACGTCCTCCCGCGCCGCGAGCGCACGCACGCCGACCTCCCGGACGCGGTCGAGCCGGACCCGGAGTGGCGCCGCCGCGTCGAGGAGGCGCACGCCGAGGGCTACGCGGTGGTGGCGGGCGCGATCGGCTGGCACGGCGGGCCGTTCCGCCCGCGTCCGCGCGCGCTCGCACCGTACGCGCCCGGGAGCGGCCGCATCCCCGGCTTCGCGCATCCGCTCCTCTGTCCGTCCGTGGTCGAGGGGATCGAGCTCGAGCGGGTCGGCGAGGTCGCGGGCCTCCCCGCCTACGCGCCGCCCGCCGACGAGCCGTGGGTGTACGACGGGCGGATCGTGCTCCGGCTCGTCAGAGCTCGATCGCGATCCGGTCGTCGACGAGCCGGAACGCGAGCGCGCCGAGCGCGAGCGCGACGACCGCCGCGACCCCGAGGTACGCGACGTCCGCCGTCCCCGGCGCGCGCCCGAGCCAGAGCGCGTCCCGGACGGCGTAGATCGGCGGGGCGACGAAGTTGCCCCAGTGGAGGACGTCGAGCAGCCGGTGGTGCGCCTGCGCGCCGGGCGGCAGGTTCGCGAAGCTCCAGAGGATCGGGGTGACGAAGAACCAGGGAAGGAGCGCCGCGGTCAGGATGTGCTCGACGTCGCGGAAGAGGACGTTGAGGCACGCGACGACGAGCGCGAGCCCGGACACGAGGGCGACGAACAGCGCCGAGAGCGGCAGCGAGAGCAGCAGGTACGGGCGCGTGTCGGGAACGTTGAAGAACGCGATCACGATCAGCACCGCGAGCATGACCGCGAACGTCACCGCCTGGGTCGCGACCGCCGCCAGCGGCACGAGCTGGCGCGGGAACCGCACCTTCTTGACGAGGTCGGCGCTGTCGACGATCGAGCGCGCGGCGGCCTGGAGCGAGGTGGCGAAGAAGATCCAGCAGGCGAGCCCGGCGAGCAGGTAGAGCGGGTAGTGCGGCACCTTGTTCTGCCGCATCAGCAGCCCGACGACGAGCAGGTACACGCCGAGCAGCACGAGCGGGTTCACGAGCGACCAGCCGATCCCGAGGAGCGAGCCGCGGTAGCGCGCCTGGAAGTTCCGGCGGAACAGGTTCGCGAAGAGCTCGCGGTAGCGGACGAGGTCGGTGTAGACCGCCATCTCGCTAGGGGTCGGGGCTGCGCTCGCGCATCGGACAGCTCCGCCGAACGCTAGCCGCCGCGCCGCGAGCGCGACGCGCGACCCCGTCCCCGGCGCGCGGCGGCGCCGGGGCGGGGCAGCCGGGCGGCCGGTTACCGTGCTCACACGGTGCTAACGGCCCTCCGTTACGCTCCCCGGGTGTGAGCACCCTCGCGGCGATCGTCGCGTCACCGGTTGCCGCAGCCGCGATCTGGACCCTCCTCCGCTCGCCGCTCGCCCGCCGGCTGGTGGCGGAGCCCTCGAGCGAGCGCTGGCACGACGCGCCGACCCCGGTCCTCGGCGGGATCGGGATCTTCGCCGGGTTCAGCGCCGGCCTCTGGACCGCCGCCGCCGCCGGCGCCTTCGCCCCCGACGAGGCGCTCGCCGGCATCTACGGCGGCTGCGCCCTCCTCTTCCTCGCCGGCCTCGCCGACGACCTCGTCGGGCTGCCGCCGCTCGGCAAGCTCGCGGCCCAGCTCGGCGGCGCGGCGATCGTGCTCGGGACCGGCACGCACGTCCAGCTCGTGCACGACCGGCTGATCGGCGACGCGATCGCGGTGCTCTGGCTCGTCGGCGTCTCGAACGCCTTCAACCTCCTCGACAACATGGACGGGCTCGCCGCGACGATGGCGGGGATCGCCTTCGCCTTCTTCGCGATCGACGCGGTCACCCTGCATCCGAGCCACCTCTCGCTCGCCTTCGCGCTCGCCGGCGCGCTCGCGTGCGCCGCGTTCCTGCCGTTCAACCTCCGGCGCGGTCGTGCGCTCGTGTTCATGGGCGACGCCGGCAGCCTGACGCTCGGCTTCGCGCTCGCCGCGCTCGGACTCACGTCGAGCTGGCGCGTCGCCGGCAGCGCGACGGTCGCGACGCTGGCGCTGCCCGTGCTCGTGCTGGCGGTGCCGATCTTCGACACGGCGCTCGTCACGATCGTGCGGCTGCTGGAAGGGCGCCCGATCTACCAGGGGGGCCGCGACCACTCCTCCCACCGCCTCGTCCGGCTCGGCCTCTCCGAGAAGCACGCCGTCGTGCTGCTCGCCCTGATCGCGACCTGCATCGGCGGCTCCAGCCTGGCCTACAACGTCTTCACCCGCTCGCGCTACGCGGCCGCTGGGGTCGTGCTGACGTTCGCCCTGCTCGTGCAGTTCGCGAGCTTCCTCGCCGACGTCGAGCAGCGCGCCACCGGCCAGCAGGTCGGGATCACGCAGGCGTTCGCGGTCCACTGGCGGCGCCTCGTCGAGGTGGTCGTCGACTTCGTCGTGATCAGCGGGTCGGCGGTTGCCGCGTACGTGATCGAGTTCGGCTGGCCGGGGTCGATCAGCCAGCGCTTCATCGCCGGGCTCACGCTGCCGGTGCTGCTCGCGACCCGCTACCTCGCCTTCATCCTCTTCGGCCTCTACCGGTCGGTCTGGCGTTACGCGGGCGCGCGGGACGCGGCGGCGATCGTCAGCGCGGTGATCCTCTCGGAGATCGTCACGCTGGCGTTCATGGTCCTCTCCCAGAACATGCGCGACTTCGGCCGGTCGTTCTTCATCGTCGACGCGCTGATCTGCATGTTCGCGGTCGGCGCCTCCCGCTTCGCCGAGCGCACGCTGGTCGTCGGGCTGCGGCGGGTCGGAGACCGGACGGCGCGGCGGACGCTGATCGTCGGCGCCGGCCGCACCGGGCGCAGCCTGATGCGCGAGCTGCGCGAGACCGCCGGCGAGCGCGTCGTGGGCTTCGTCGACGACAACCCGCGCCTGCGCCGCCGCCGCATCCACGGCGTGCAGGTCGTCGGCACGATCGGGGAGATCCCGCGCCTGCTCGCCCGCATCCGGCCCGACGTCGTGCTGGTCACGATCCCGAACGCGCCCCGCGAGCGGCTCGACGCCGCGGTCGCCGCCTGCGCGGCCGCCGGGGTGCCCTGCCGGTTCGTCCGCCGCGAGATCGACCTCGACCCGCGGGTCGTCCTCGGCGCCGGCGCGGAATGAGCTCGGCAGCCGCCGCCCCGCGCTCCGAGAGCGCCGTGCGCGTCGACCGCCTGGTGAAGGTCGTCGTGCTGAGCGCGGTCGCGCTCGCCGTCCTGACCCTCTACCTGGTCGAGGCCTACCTCCGCAAGACCCCGTGGGTGTTCACCGACGAGATCGAGTGGACGCAGATCTCCCGTGCGATCAACGCCACCGGCCACCCGGCGCGCCGGGGCCAGCCGATCAACTTCAAGTCGCTGTACGCGTACCTGATCGCCCCGTTCTGGTGGATCCACTCGACGACGGCGGCCTACGCGGCGATCAAGTACGCGAACGCGGTCGTGATGTCGCTCGCGGCGGTGCCGACGTACCTGCTCGCGCGCATGCTCGTCTCGAAGCGGACGGCGGTCGTCGTCGCGGTCCTCGCGGTGCTGATCCCGGGGATGTCGTACGCGAGCTCGCTGATCCCGGAGGTGCTCGCCTACCCGTGGTACGCGACCTGCTCGTGGCTGATCGTCCGCGCGCTCGCGACGCGGCGTCCGGTCGCGATCGCGACCGCCGCGGTCGCCTGCGGGGTCGCCGTCGCGGTCCGCTCGCCGCAGTTCTTCACCGTCCCGGCCTCGTTTCTCATCGCCGGCGCCGGGCTCTGGGTGACGGGGCCGCGGGGGCGGAGGATGCGCGCCGGCTGGGACTGGAAGGACACGCTCGGCGCGATCGTGCTGCTCGCCGGCGGGCTGATCGTCTTCAACCGCGTCATCCTGCAGCACGTCAGCGAGTGGCAGATCTCGACCGAGTACTGGAAGAACCGGATGGTCGACCTCGGGCTGCAGGCGGGGCTCGCGCTGACGGTGGGCCTGGGGATCCTGCCGGTGCTCGGCGGCTTCGCCGCCCTGCGGCTGCCCGAGCGCCGCGGCAACCCGACCTACCGCGCGTTCGCCGCCTACCTCGCGTCCTCGATCCTCTGCATCTCCCTGTACACGGCCGTGAAGGCCGCCTACCTCTCGACCGTCTTCGGGACACTCACCGAGGAGCGCAACATGATCTACCTCTCCCCGCCGCTGCTCCTCGGCACGGCGATGGTGGTCGAGGCGCGCCGGATCGACTGGCGGATCGTCGCCGCCGCGTCCGCGTTCGTGCTCTTCCTCGTCTGGACGAAGCCGCTCCAGCTCCTGTTCCCCTACTACGAGGCGCCCGGCTTCGGGATCCTCGCGGTCGCCAACCGGCACCTCCGCTGGGACGTGACCGACCTGCGCTGGGCGCTCGTCGTCGCCCTCGCCGTCTCGCTCGGCGTGCTCGTCCTGCGCCACGCGCGCGCCGTCGCCGCCGGCGCCACGGTCCTGTGCGCGGCGTGGATGCTCACCTCCGAGATCGGCACGACCGCCGGGATCGTCAACTTCGCCGACCGCTTCAGGTCGTTCCTGCCCGCGCATCTCGACTGGATCGACCGGGTGACGCACGGCCGGGGCGTCACCTACGTCGGCCAGGCGATCGCCGACCCGAACGGGCTCTGGCTGACCGAGTTCTGGAACCGCTCGATCAAGCACGTCGACAGCCTCGACGGCACCGCCCCCGGCCCCGGCCCGACGGGGACGCCGACGCTCGTCAGCCCCGACGGGCGCCTCACCGGCCTCGAGGACACGCCGTTCATCGTCGCCGACAACGGCGTCACGCTGCAGGCGCCGGTCGTGTGCCTGGGCTGCGGCAAGCCGACGCGGCTCGTCCTCTACGAGCGTCGCGGCCCCTGGCGCCTGCTCGACGCCGAGCAGCAGGTCTGGGACGACAACTGGGTGCCGAACTGGTCGACGTACACGTACTTCGAGCCGGGCCAGCGCGGCACGCTCGTCGTCCAGCTCGGCCGGCAGGGCTTCAACGGGGCGGTGCCGCCCGGCCGCGCCACGCTGACGGTCGGCTCGGTGAAGGTCGTCGGCGGCTTCCCGTTCCTCGGCCACGCCTGGACGAAGGTGCACGCGATCGTGCGGAACGGATCGGTGCAGACGCTGCGGATCCCCGTCGCGCGAACGCCCGTCCGCGTGGTGCTGCGGTTCAAGGGGAACGGCTTCCGCGCGGACGCCGCCGACCCGCGCCACCTCGAGGCGCAGGTCCACTTCTCGTTCGTGCCCGCGAAGCAGCGCTGATGCCGCTCCGGCTCGAGGTCGTGCGGACGTTCGCGGACGTCGAGCGGGTCGCGGACCTCTGGGACGCGGTGCCCTGGCAGCGCGAGGAGGCCGAGCGCTCCTACTTCGTCGCGCGGACGCAGGCCCGGCCCGAGGCGGTCGCCCCCTTCGCCCTGATCGCCCGCGACGGCGGAGCCGTCGCCGGCGCGCTCGCGGGCCGGATCGACGTCCGCCGGCTGCCGGCCTCGCTCGGCTACCGCACCCTCTACGCGCCGCGCGTGCGCCTGCTGCACGTGCTCGACGGCGGCCTGTGGCTCCCGCGCCGGGACACGCTCGAGGCGGTCGTCGCGGCGGTCGACGGAGAGCTCCGGCGGCGCGCCTTCGACGCGGTCGTGCTCCCCCACCTGCCCGTGGACTCCCCGGTCCTCGAGGCGTTCGAGCGGCGCGCCGGGCCGGCCCGGCGGCAGCGACGGAGCCGCCCGCAGCCGCGGTGGCGGCTGCCGCTCCCGGAGACGTTCGAGCAGTTCCTCGCCTCGCGCAGCGCCAACACCCGCTGGCGGCTGCGCCGCGACGCGCGCCGGATCGCCGACGCCTTCGGCGGCCGGGTCGAGCTCGCCGTCGTCCGCGACCCGGGCGGGCTCGACCGCCTGCTCGGCGACGCCGAGCGCGTGGCCCGCTCGACCTACCAGCGCGCCCTCGGCACCGGCTTCGCCGTCACGCCCGAGCGCCGGGAGGCGACGCGCGTCGGGCTCGAGCGCGGCTGGACGCGCGGCTACCTGCTCTACGCCCGCGACGAGCCGGTCGCGTTCTGGATCTGCTCGGTCTACCGGGGGACGCTGCTCGTCCGGCTGACGGGCTACGACGACCGCTACGCCGGTCTCCGCGTCGGGATCCACCTGCTCGCGCGCGTGATCGAGGACGCGATCCGCGACCCCGCGATCGCGGTCGTCGACTTCGGCCCCGGCGACGCCGCCTACAAGCGGCAGCTCGCAGCGGAGAGCCACCTCGAGCGCGACCTGGTCGTGTTCGCGCCGACGCTTCGGGGAGTCCGGATCAACGCCGGCCGCAACGCCGTGCTGCTCGCCGCGGACGGCGCCCGGCGCGCGCTCGACGCCGCACGGCTCACCGACCGCGTCCGCACCGGCTGGCGCCTACGCTTGCGGCGATGAGCGCCCGCCGGACGCTTCGGCTGGCCGCGCGCATGGTCCTGCGCACGCCGAAGATCGCGCGCAACGCGGTCCGCGACCTGCGCTACGGCGGCCTCCTCGGCGGGACGGTGAAGACGCGGTTCGCGCATCTCGGCGCGCACGACGTCGGCAACGTCGACTACGAGGACCTGCCGCCGCTGTTCGCGGCCGCGGAGGTGCGGCCCGACGACGTGATCGTCGACGTCGGTGCCGGCAAGGGGCGGTCGATCAACTGGCTGCTCGACCGCTACCCGGAGAACCGCATCGTCGGGATCGAGCTCGACCCGGAGATCGCCCGCAAGACCGCGCACCGCCTGCGCCGCTTCGGCAACGTGACGATCCTCTGCGGCGACGCGACCGCGCTGCTGCCGCGCGAGGGGACCGTCTTCTACCTGTTCAACCCGTTCGACGCCGGCGTGATGCGGCGCTTCATCGACGCGTTCCTCGCCGAGGGGATGCGGCCGGACCGGCGCATCGTCTACCACAACTGCAAGCACGTCGACCTCTTCCGCGACGATCCGCGGTTCGCGGTCGAGGAGATCGTGCTGCCGTCCGGCAGCTTCCGCTCCGCGCTCGTCAGGTTGCGGCCCTGACGCGCAGCAGGAGCGCCGACCACACGGCGGCGTGCACGGCCGAGGCGACGACGACGGCGGCGGCCGCGCCGGTGACGCCCCAACGCGAGCCGAAGGCGAGGATCAGCGGCAGCAGCACCGCGGTCTCAACCGCGTGCGCGGCGAGGCGGAGCCCGGGCCGGCCGATCGTCACCGCGAACGACTTCGTCCAGCCGAAGACGAGCTGGATGGCGGCGGCGCCGACGACGAGCCGCGCCGCGTCGACCGCGGGCCGGTACTGGGCGCCGAGGAAGACGCGGACGAGGAACGGCATCGCGAGCAGAAGCGGCGGCAGCGCGAGCGCCATCGCCGTGGCCGACCCGAGCACGTAGCGGCGCAGCCCGGCGAAGACCCGCTCGGACCGGTCGCGCTCCCAGTCCCGCGTCTGCTCGGTCAGCAGGATCATCCGCACCGGCGAGGAGAGCGCCGCGAAGGCGGTCTGCGGCGCCTGCGCGCCGCGGAAGAGGCCGACGTCGACGGTGTCGCGCACGATCCCGAGCGTGAGCGGGGCGATCCAGGTCCGGAACGACACGAGGCCGGTGTCGAGGGAGCTCTGCGCGACGAAGCCGAGGATCTCGCGGCGGTCGGCGCCGAGCGGCGCCGGCGCCGCCGCCGGGAAGCGCCGGAGAGCGGCGAGGCCGGCCGCGCCGGTGGCCGCCGTCGTCGCCGTCTGCGCCGCGAGGACGCCGACGATCGCGGCGGTCACGCCGTAGGGCGTGCCGACCGCGAGCCCGGCGAGCCGCAGCGACATCGACCCGGCGAGCAGGAGCCCGCGCACGTCGTAGCGGCCGCGGAGGATGAGCGCGGCCGCCCCCATCGCCTCCACCGCCTCGAGCGCCGGGAGCGGCGCGGCCGCGAGCATCGCGTGCTCGAGCCCGCCGGCGCCGTGGAAGATCGAGCCGAGGAAGGGCGCGAGCGCCGCGATCAGCCCGCCGGAGACGACCGCCGCCGCGAGCTCGAACGAGAACGCGAGCCGGACGAGCCGGTGGAAGTGCCCCCAGCGCTCCTGCGCGGCGTAGCGGAAGCCGTACTTGACGAGCGCCTCGTCGCTCGTCAGCTCGAGCAGGAGCGAGACGAAGGCGACGACCCCGACCACGACCGAGTAGCGGCCCGCCCCGCGCGGGCCGAGCACCCGGAAGACGACGAGCGAGCCGGCGACCCCGAGGGCCGTCGCCGCGTACACGCCGCCGGCGGCGGCGAGCCGCCGCCGGTTGCTCAGGAGGAGGCGGCGCAGAAGAGCCTCCCGTAGCCCCGCACGAGCAGCGCGGCGAGCGGCCCGCTGCGCTCGAGCGCGTCCACGGCCGGGAGCGCAGCGGCCGGAAGCCGGCGCCGCTGCGGCAGGAAGAACGGCCGCAGCTCGAGGCGCGAGAACCCGGCGGCGCGGAGGTCGGCGAGGATCGGACCGGGCGCGTCGGCACGTGGGCGGAGGTCGACGACGAGCTTCTTGCGCGTGTAGCCGGCGACGCGCCGGAAGAAGGCGACGCGGTCCTCGACGAGGTAGATCGTGCGCAGGAAGATCGTCACGTCGACCGGGTCGGCGGGCTCGAACTCCTCGAAGCGCCCGACCGCGAAGGTCGCCTCCGGAGCGCGCGCGCGCGCCGCGTCGACCATCGCCGCGCTCGCGTCGACGCCCCGGTAGCGCAGGCCGCGGGCGAGCAGCGGCCGGGCCATGATCCCGTCGCCGCAGGCGAGGTCGAGCACGCTGTCGCCGGGCGCGAGCGGCGGCCCGAGCGACGCGATCACCTCGGCGCGCCGCTCCGCGTACCGTTCCGGGTCGGCGTAGTCGCGCTCCGAGTAGCCGCGGGCGATCCGGTCGAATTTGGCGATGGTCTCGTTCAAAGAGCGCGCAGCCGCTCCGGGTGCTTCCAGACGAAGCGCGCGATCCCTGCCCAGTGCCAGAGCGTGCGCCGCGTCAGGAGGCGGCGGTCGGTGACCGCCTGGTGCTCGTGCCGCACGACGGCCGCGGGGACGTACCAGCGCTCCCAGCCGGCGCGCATCGCCCGGTACTGGAGGTCGATGTCCTCGCCGTAGAGGCGGAACCCCGGGTCGAAGCCGCCGAGCTCCTCGAGCATCGTTCGGCGGAGGAGCAGGAAGCCGCCGAGCATCCAGTCGCACCGCACCGGCTCCTCGGGCTCCGGCTCGCCGGCGTGGTAGTGGCGGCCCTGCGGCACGACCCGCCGGAGCGGGGTGCGGCGCACGATCGTCCCCGAGACGGTCGGGAAGCGGCGCCGCGACGGCTGCGGCGACCCGTCCGGGTAGACCATGCGCGGGCCGGCGACCCCGCAGCGCTCGCGCGCCTCCATCAGCGCCCGGAGGGCGGCGACCGCGCCCGGCTCCGGCACCGCGTCGGGGTTGACCGCGAGCACCGCCTCCGCGGACGTCCGCGCCACCCCGAGGTTGAGGTTCGCGGCGTAGCCGAGCGGCCGCGGGTTCTCGATCGCCTCGACGCCGGCGGGCACCGACCCCGGCACGTTCGCGATCACGACGAGCTCGTCGACCTGCGGCTCGAGCGCCGGCAGCAGCACGCCGACCTCGTGCGCGCTCCCGTGCGAGACGACGATCGCCGCGACCCTCACCCTGCCGCCGCCACTTCCATCATGTTAGCGTGTTAACACGGCACGATAGACTGCGGCTGTGCGGCGGGCAGTCTCCTCCCACGTGAAGCGCTTCGCCCGCTCGATCCCGGCCGCCGACAGACGCGCGCGGTCGGCGAGCGCGCGGCGCAGCGCGTCCGCGAGGTCGGCGCCGGACGCGTACACGGCCGCGTCGCCCGCGACCTCGCGCAGCGCCTCGTCCGGCGTGGCGACGACCGGCGTCCCGGACGCCATCGCCTCCAGCACCGGCAGCCCGAAGCCCTCGTACCGCGACGGCAGGAGCAGCGCGGCGGCGCCGCGGTAGAGGCGGGCGAGCTCCTCGGTCGCGACGTAGCCGCGGACGTCCGCGCCGCCGGCCCGCAGCGCGCGGGCGAGCGAGGCGTCCTTCTCCGGGCCGACGACGACGAGCGGCAGGCCGACCGCGCGGGCCGCCGCGAGCGCGGCGAGCGGATCCTTGCGGGCCTGGACGGCGCCGACGAAGAGGACGTACGCGTCGTGCGGGCCGCCGGGGGCGAAGGCCGGGTCGACGCCGTTCGGCGTCACGGTCACCTTCGCCTCCGGCACGCCGTAGCGTCCGAGCACGTCGCGCCGCGTCCGCTCGGAGACGACGAGGACGTGGTCGGCGCGCCGCACCGCGTGCGGCACGACCGCGCGGAAGACGAGCCGGTCGAGCGTCCCCATCGACGAGCGCTCGCTCTCGAACGAGAGGTCGTGCACGGTCACCACCGAGCGCCCGCCGTAGCCGAGCGGGAGCGCGTGCTGGAAGTGCGCGAGGTCGGGCCTCCGCCGGCGGAGGAGCCGCGGCAGCGACCAGGCCATCCGCACCTCCTGGAGCCGGGCGGGCAGCGGGACCGGCTCGACGCCCGCCGGCACGAGCTCGGGCCGGCGCGTGACCGCGGCGAAGCGCAGGTCGGGCGCGACCCGCGGCAGCTCGCGCAGCAGGTTCGCCACGTACGTCTCGTCGCCGGTGCGCTCGCGCCCGAGGACGTCGGCGTCGAGGACGACCAGGGGCCTGCCGGGGCGGTCGGGCCCGGGCGGAGGCGCCGGGGCGGCGGGCACCTACGCCACCTCCTCGTACACCGCCCGGGTCGCCCGCGCGACCTCCGCCCAGCTCGCGACGCGGCGCGGCGCCGGCCGGCGGGCGCGCGCGATCCCCTCGCGGATCGACGCCACGTCGGTCGGGTCGACGTACGTCGCGTCCTCGCCGGCGATCTCGGCCATCGCGCTGCCCGCGCTCGTCACGATCGGGCAGCCGCAGGCGAGCGCCTCGGCGACCGGCAGCCCGAACCCCTCGTACAGCGAGGGGTAGACGAAGCAGCGCGCGCCGCGGTAGAGGCGGGCGAGCTCCTCGTCGCTCACCTCGCCGAGCCAGGTCACGTTCGCCGGCGGGTCGACGCCGCCCCAGCCACGGGCGCCGACGACGCGCAGCTCGCCGTCGACGGCGGCGGCGATGCGGGCGAGGTTCTTGCGCGGCTCGAGCGTGCCGACCGCGAGCGCGTAGTCGCCCTCCGCCCGGGGACCGTCGGGCGAGAACACCTCGTCCACCGCCTCGCGCACGACCCTGATCTTCGCCTCCGGGACGCGGAGCAGCTCGAGGAGCTCGCGGCGCGTGAACTCCGAGACCGCGATCACGCGGCTCGCGGCGGCGACGACGCGCGGCACCGCGTAGCGCGAGTAGGTCCGCGTCCAGCGGTTGAACCATCGCGGCTCGCGCAGCACGGCGAGGTCGTGGACCGTGACGACGAGCGGGACCGGCGAGGCGAACGGGCCGCGGAAGGTCGGGCAGTGGAGGACGTCGGCTCCCTCGACCCGCAGGCGCGGGTACCAGAGCGCGTCCGCGACCGCCGTGCGCAGGCGCGAGGTGGCGGGGAAGGAGACCTCCGTCACCGGCACGTCGAGGTGGGCGAGCAGGCCACGGAGGTAGCGGGCGGTGCCAGCCCGGGTCTGGCGGAGGGGCGTCGTGTCGAGCGCTACGCGAATCGGCGGTACCCCTCGAGGAAGCGCTCGCCCGTCCGCTGCCAGGAGAAGCCGGCCGCGTGCGCGAGCCCCTTCGCCCGCAGCTCGTCGCGCCGCTCGAGCGCCTCCCGGATCGCCGCCGCGAGCGCCTTCGCGTCCTCCGGGTCGGCGCGGACGGCGGCGTCCCCGCACGCCTCGTCGAGGGACGGGTGGGAGGAGGCGACGACCGGCGCCCCGGACGCCATCGCCTCCGTCACCGGCATCCCGAACCCCTCGAACCGCGAGGGGTAGACGACCGCCGCCGCCCCGCGGTAGAGGCGCGCGAGGTGCTCGTCGGAGACGCGCCCGAGCCGGTACACGCCCGGGCGGTCGAGCTGCGGCTGGACGCCCCACCCGCGCCCGCCGACGAGGACGAGCGCGAGCTCGGTGTCCGCGAGCAGCGCGAAGGCGTCGACGAGCGTCCCGAGGTTCTTCCGCGGCTCGAGCGTCGCGACCGTGAGCAGGTAGGGCCGGCCGTAGTCCGCCGCCTCGCCGTCGGGGCCGAACGCGGCGCCGATCCCCGGGTACGCGACGACGATCCGCTCGCGCGGGAAGCCGAGCGTCCGCGCGACGTCGTCGGCCGTGAAGGCCGAGTTCGCGAAGATGACGTCGCACGTCCGCGCGGCGTTCGCGTACTTGCGCCCGTGCATCGCCCGGGTGCGCGCCGTCACCCACTCGGGGAAGTGCAGCGGCACGAGGTCGTGGATCGTGGTCGCGCGCAGCCCGCGCCGCTGCGGCGGGTACATCCAGTCGGTGAAGTGGAGGACGTCGAACGGCCCGAGCCAGCGCTCGGCCGGCGGCCAGCCGAGCCGCGACCAGGCGGTCCGCCAGGCGTGGGCGCCGACCAGCGCCGCCAGGCGGAGCTCGACGGGGATGCCGTCGAGCGCCGCCGGGATCGCGCGCCGCCCCTGAGGGGAGGTGGGGGCGAAGGCGACCACCTCGCCGCCCTCGCGCCGCAGCGCCTCGGCGAGCCCCGCGAGCGAGCCGCGGATGTAGTTGTTCACGCCGGTCCGCTCGTGGGAGAGCGGCGAGACGTCGAAGGCGACTCTCACGGGGTCGGGAGGAGCGAGTAGAAGTGCACGCCGAGGGGACGGGTGTCGCCGTGGCCCGGCACCTTCGTCCGCGGGATCGCGAACCGCACCGTGCAGACGCCGTGGACCGGACGGAGCGGCAGCCTGACCGTGACCGGCTGCGACGGCGGCACCAGGATGCGCCTGCCCTCGGCGAGCACGAGCTGCGGCCTCGCGAAGAGGGACGCGTCGCTCCCGAGCGTCACGGCGAGCGTGCCGCCGCTGCAGGGCTTGCGCGTGTAGGTCACGTGCCTGCCGGACCAGGTGTCGTTCGGGTAGAGGCCGGTGACGTGGTCGGGCACGATCAGCGGCCCGTCGACGCGGAAGAGCGTCACGCCGATGCGCGGGTCGCTCGCGACGGGGGTCCCGACGGCGTCCTCGGCCAGCGCGTACTGCACGCGCTGCCCGGCGAGGCGCGTCTCCGGGAGCGGGTCCGGCACCCGCTGCACGTCGTCGAAGAGGACCTCCCGCACGCTGCGGTTGAAGAACTCGTTCTCCCAGACCGTCTCGTCGGGCGTCTGCTGCGTGCGGAGGATCGCGACCGACGCGTCCCGCCCGACCGCGCGGTCGATCCAGTCCGGATGCGCGAGCCGGATGCCCGCCCACAGCTTGCCGAGCGACGCCTGGTGGATGCCGTGCCGGCCGTTCTCGACGACCGCGGTCGTGAGCACGAAGTAGGCGCCGACGAGCGCCGGCAGCACGAGGAGGTAGCGGCGCGGCAGCAGCACGAAGACGGCCGCCGCGGCGAGGCCGGCGGCGAGCGCGGCGAAGCGCACCTCGCCCAGGGTGGTCCAGTGGTCCTGCACCCACCACCAGGGGAGGAGCGCGAAGGTGTCGGCGACGGCCTTCGGCCCGATGAAGCGCGGGAAGTCGACGAAGGCGGGCAGGACGCCGGCGATGCCCGCCGCCGCGAGGACGGCTCGGCGGTCGCGGGGGATCGCGAACAGCGCGCAGAGCGCGAGCGGGGCGACGTAGAAGAGGTTCCGCTCCTCGATCTTGTCGACCTGCGCCTGCGACGCGAACATCGCCACCTCGACGAGCAGGAAGGCGAACACGGGCAGCGAGGCGGCCGCGAAGGCGCGGGCGCGTCCGGGCGCGAGCCAGAGAGCGAGCAGCGCCGCGAACGGGACGATCCCGAGGTAGAGGTCGATCTCGCCGAGGTGGTAGAGGACGAAGCGCGCGACCGTCCCAGCGCTGTAGCTGCTCTCGGTCGCGGCGCGGTAGGCGCCGAGGAGCGCGAAGGGGGAGCGGCCGCGCGCGACGGTCGAGAGCAGCGCGAGCGCCGCGCCGGCGCCGACCGCGCCGTAGAGCGGGAGGAACGGGCGCAGCCGCCGGCGCTCGTACAGGAGCGGCGCGACGAGGACGGCGGGGAGGAGCGCGAGCGCCTGCTGGCGGGTCGCGTAGGCGAGCGCGAGGAGCGCGAGCACGAGCGCCTGGCGCGTCGCGGTCGGTCGCTCGAGCATGGCGACGAGCGCGAGCACGCAGACGAGGAAGAGCGGGTAGAAGGCGTTCTCCGTCATCAGCGTGCCCGTGTAGAGCATCGAGGGCACGGCGACGGCGAGGGCTGCGACCGCGAGCGCGGCGCGCTCGGAGGCGAGCCGGCGCGCGAGGAAGAAGGCCGGGACCGCGGCGAGCGACATCACGACGGCGTTGATCGCCTTCGCGGCCTGGTACGCGGCGGGGACGGCCGCGAACAGCCGCCAGGCGGGAGCGATCAGGACCGGGTAGACGAAGCCGTAGCCGTGGCTCGGGACGCCGCGGACGAGGAACGTGCCGTGCGCGGCGAACGACTTCGCGAGCTCGGAGTAGACGAGCTCGTCGACCATGATCCACGGGGCAACGATGCGGCGCCCGAGCGCGATCCGGATCGCCGCCGAGGAGACGACGATGCCGGCGAGCCAGACCGGGGCCGGGACGGCGACCGCCCTGGCTCTGACCGCGGCGATCGTGCTCAAACGATCCCCGCGCGGCGCGCCTCCAGCGCGAGCGCGCCGGCGTCCTCGATCCCGACCTCGGCCGCCGCCTCCGCGATCCGCCAGAGCACGGCGTCGGCGACCGCCTCGCCGCCCGCCGCCTGCTCGAGCGCGGCGACGTAGGCGTCGGCCGCCCGGTCGAGGTCGTGCTCCCGGCGGACGTAGGCGCGCGCGGCCGCGCCGAGCTCGCCGGCGCGGTCGGCGGCGAGCTCGAGCGCCGCCGCGATCGTCTCCACCTCGTACTCGTCGACCGGGACCTTCAGCGCGACGTCGTCCGGCAGCTCGGCGAACCAGCCGACGTCGGAGACGAGCATCGGCTTGCCGAGGGAGAGCCCGCGGATGACCGAGCCCGAGGTCTCGCCCATCGTCGGCGAGCGCAGGTTGACGAGGACGTCGCAGGCGGCCATCAGCGACCAGAGCCGCTCCTCGGCCACGTAGCCCTCGCGGAGGAGCGCGTCGCCGCCGATCCCGAGCCGCTCGAGCCGGCGCTCGAGGTCGAAGCGCTCGCCGCTCGCGCCGACGAGGAGCAGGCGCGCCCCCGGCCGGCGCCGGCGCAGGAGCGTGAAGGCCTCGAGGAGCTGCGGCACGCGCTTGCTCGCGTTCAGGTAGCCGAAGCAGCCGACGAGCGGGTCGGCGGCGAGCGGCGCCGGCCGGACCGGGGCCTCGGGCCAGGCCGGGTGCGGGATCCGGTGCACCGGGCCGGCGTAGCCGGAGGCGCGCACCCGCTCCTCGACGTAGGCGGAGTGGACGATCACCGCCTGCGCGAGGTCGAGCACCGCGCCGGCGAGCGGGAACCGCTCGGGCTGCGTCTCCCACGGAAGCGGGAGGAGGTTGTCGGCGACCCCGAGCGCGAGCAGCCGTCCGGCGACGCCGAGCTCCCGCTCCATCGCCTCGAGGTAGCCGCGCGCGTCGCCGCGGCCGAGCGTGATCCCGGCGACCAGGTGGTGGAGGACGAACTCGTGCAGGACGACGACGCCGGGCCGCCGGCGGAGCGCGTCGACGATCCAGCCGTGCGCGCCAGGGTCGTTGCCGACGTGGTAGCAGGCGACGTCGGCGCGCGGCGCGCGCGCGCCCGGCGCGACCACGACCACCTCCTCGACGCGCTCAGCGAGCGCGGGCAGGAGGAGGGCCGAGTAGTCGGCGATGCCGGAGCGCGAGGGGGGAAGCGGCGAGTAGTACGCGACTCTCACGCGAGCAGGGCGTCGATGCAGGCGTCCCACGTCACGCGCTCGGCGACGGCCTTGCCGGCGGCGCCCCACGCCTTCGCCTCGTCGACGTGCGCGGCGAGGTACGCGCACGCCCGCGCGAGCTCGCGCGGCTCGGGCGCGACGACGACGCCGGTCCTGCGGTCGTGGACGACCTCGAGCGGCCCGCCGGCGTCGTGCGTCGTCACCACCGGCTTCTGCGAGAGGAACGCCTCGTAGGGGACCATGCCGAAGTCCTCGTCGATCGGCGCGTAGTAGACGGCGAGGCAGCGCGCGTACAGGTCGGCGAGGCGGTCGGCGTCGACGCGGCCGGCGAACTCGACCTGCCCGTCGAGCCCCGCCGCCAGCCGCTCGAGCCGCTCGCGGTCCGGGCCTTCGCCGACGACGACCACGCGCAGGCCCGGCTCCGCCCGCGCCGCCTCGATCAGGAGGTCGATCCGCTTGGCGCGGTCGAGCCGGTTCACCGAGAGCACGTAGCCCTCGGGCTCCTCGGCCCGGTAGGGGAGCCGCTGGGGCGGATGCGGCAGCACCTCGGCCGCGATCCCGACCGACCGCTCGAGCCGCGCGGCGACGTTGCGCGAGGTCGCGAACACGCGGCGGGCCTCGCCGAGCGCGACCCGGTCGAGCCGCTCGATCGCGCGGATCGTCGCGCGGTCGACCGGCGACTCCGAGAACTGGCCGAGCGCGGTCCGGTCGTAGTCGTACGCCTGGCGGAACTGGTGCAGCACCCAGACGACCTTGCTCGGGTGCCGCACGCAGTAGGCGGGGAACTTCGTCGCGATCACCCGGTCGACGGTGCGGCCGTCCGCCTCCTCGAGGTCGAGCAGGCGCCAGAGGAAGGCCTGGTCGAGCACGCGCGTGCCCGGGTACCACTTGAAGGGGACGGCGACCGTCTCCGCCTCGTGGCCGCGCGCGCGCAGCTCGCGGACGAGCTCGTCCGCGACCAGCTCGGCGCCGCCGTAGACGAACGGCACCTGCGGCCGGCAGACGAGCAGCCTCATCGCCGCTCGAGCCGTGCGATCCGCTCGTCGAGGTCGTCCACGAGCTTGAGGACGGCGTCGTTGAACGCCCGCTGGTCGGCGAGCGCCGGCTCGACGTACCAGCGCATCAGGCGGCGCAGGAGGAGCTTGACGGGCCCCGCCCGGCCGACGAGGGGTCGCTCGGCCGAGACGGCCCAGAGCCGCTCCGCCTGGTCGCGCACCGAGAGCCGCACCTGCGCCGGCGTCGCGTCGGCACCCCGGGGCCCGGCGGCGCGCAGCTCCTCCTTCAGGCGCGCGAACACGGCCGCGACGTCGGTCCGCTCCTCGGACATGCGGAAAAGTCTAGGGGGCGCCGGTCACGGCCCGGCGGGCCCGCCGGGGAGGCCGCGGCCGGTCAGAGGAGCGTCAGGTCGAGGAAGAGCGCCGTCGTCCAGACGACGACGGCCGCGGCGGCGGCCGTGAACGCACCGACGAGCGGCACCGGCAGCCGGCGGACGAGGAGCGCGAGCGGGAGCAGGGTCGCCTCGGCGCGGTAGGTCGAGACCCCGGACTCGACGTTCGCCGCGACCCACGCCACCACCGCCCAGAGGAGGAGGAGGCCGTCGGGCCCGGCGAGCGGCCGCCCGCGCGCCGCCGCCCAGACGAGCGTGACGAGCACGACCGTCACGAGCAGGGTCTGGAACGCGGTCGCGGCCGAGGCGCTCCCGAGCGGGCGGTGGATGAGGACGCCGAGCGCGTGCACCGCCGGCATCAGGGGCGCCTGCAGGTGGTGGTGGTACTTGCGCTGCGCGAGGAAGTACGCGTCCCAGCGGCCGACGTCGCGATCCATGACGGCGAAGGCGAGCGCCGTCCCGCAGGCCGGCAACCCGCCCGCGAGCAGGGCGCGCGCGAGCCGCCTCGGCCGCGAGTCGGCCCGCGCCGTCGCGAGCCCCCACGCCGCGCCGACGGCGGCGAGGGCCGCCGCCGTCGGGTACGTCACCGCCGCGAGCCCGCCCGC
>Ga0070738_10003837_pt1 | contig 18991 bp, 13 predicted proteins | sample Coa_R2_2_FD_66446 | JGI IMG/M metagenome (GOLD analysis project Ga0070738, IMG submission 66446) | Surface soil microbial communities from Centralia Pennsylvania, which are recovering from an underground coalmine fire - Coalmine... | ecosystem: Environmental > Terrestrial > Soil > Unclassified ... | reverse complement strand
AGGGGGACAAGAAGGACAAGGGGGACAAGGGGGACTAGGGGGACTAGGGAGACTAGGGGGACTAGGAGGACAAGGGAAGGGAAGGGAGCAGAGGCGAATACTCTATACTATGCCCTATGCCCTATGCCCTATGCCCTATGCCCAACTCCTAACTCAAATGAGTTTGTTTCCATTTTTCAAAATCGACATTGGTTGACCAGATCCAACGCGGACAGTCAGTGCCTCCTGTGATAGTGGAAACGTCTCTGTGGGGTCTAATATTGGTAATTGATATATCGTAGGCTTCTATAAGGTACTTGACCAAAGTGATGCTCGATTGCTCTTGGGCTGGTGTCATACCTCGATTGGTGTTGGTTGCTTCGTGTTCAATACCAATCGAACGGCTATTGATGAGGCGATCGCCGGCATGCCATGCACGATATGTATCCCTAACCATTTGAATAATGTCTCCGCTACGTGCCACTATGTAGTGAGCAGATACTTGTGACTTAGGGTCTTTGAAGGTGTTAATTGCAGCTTGTAAATTAGCGTCTGTGTTATGCATGATGATCATGTCAATTTTGGTTCCATTGCGGCTGTTGTAGTTAGAATCATCCGCAGGAATAAACTTGACAGTCGGTGTTTTCGCGTGACCAGAGCCATGACCATGATTAACTAATTTATGTGCAGGTTCTTTGACATCGCCAAGCACAATCTTCATTAAACCCGGAGGAGTTTGACTGTTAAACCAGTCCTTCATTGTAGAAACGACAACATGGTATTCACCATTAGATAATGGAGATTTGTCAATTTTATCGATGTAATACTGATCTTCCATCCAATAGATGGCTTTATCAGTTTCTAGTATCCAAGTTCCCATTCCGATAGACCCTGTTTTTTTCTGTATAGTATTTATTTATCAAAAATGCCTTCAGTAAATATACGTGTAATATTTAATTTTAAGAATTTTTTTAACTAATTTGGCGCAATTCCCCATCCAAAACGCCTAATTTTGCTATTGATCTTGTTCTGCTTTATACCATTTCACGAAATTGTTGATACAAATTCATCCCCTTGTCCTCCTTCCCTTGTCCTCCTTGTCCTCCTTGTCCTCCTTGTCCCCCTTCCCTTCCCTTGTCCTCCTTGTCTTTCCAGTTGCCAAGCGTATCAAATTTATAGTGAAATGGGATTACTCAGCCGCGTCTGCAAGAATATTGTTTATTGTCATCAGAAACTCTTGTTCCAGATAAGGTTTAGCGAAGTAAGCAGTGGCACCTAATTGCATAGCTAATCGATAATGTTTCTCATTACTACGAGAAGTGAGCATCACAACTGGAATGTGCGAAAATTCGGGATTTTGACGGCGATAGCTAAGAAACTCAAAGCCATTCATTCGAGGCATTTCGATGTCACAAATTACGAGTTGTACTGAAGAGTTTTTCCGTAATTGCTCGATCGCTTCTTGTCCATTTTGTGCGTGTAGAACTCGAAAACCAGATCTTTTTAAGGAAAGAGCCAAAGTTTGGCGGAGAGTGACAGCATCATCAACAACTAAAACCATCGGTGCTAGAACATGTTTGCTAACAGTCCAAGCTGGTTGAACTGAGGCAATGGCACCTCGAGAGCTAACTTCACCCCTATTTTTTGTTTGAGCAAAGCTGAGGAGGGTATCAGCATCAATCACAGGGATCAGACTTCCATCCCCTAAAATGGTACAGCCAGAAGTATAACTGGGAGGGGCAATCACACTGCCATAGGGTTTCACAACCAACTCTTGCTCTGTTAGCAACCGAGTAGCTTGCAAAGCAACCACCTGCTGATCATGTTTGAGAATCAGTACTGGCAATTCCCAAGGTTCCGGTGCATAGGTAGAGGACCATACCCGACTAATAGGGGTTTCAGGTATTGGGCAAGCATAGTCTAAAAGGTCACCTAGCTGATAAAGCGGAACAATCTTTTCTTCCCACAATAGAAATTGTTGTGTTCCAGATTGTCTGATTTGTCCAACTTGAGGCGTAAATATTTCAATCACACTGTCAGTACGCAGAGCAATAGTAGTTGGGCCACTGCTACAAATCATTAATTTTGCCATTGTTAAAGTCAGTGGCAAATACAATGTGAAGGTTGTTCCCATAAAGGGAACAGATTTCACGCTGATTGTTCCTTTAATTGATTGCAATTGTGATCGCACCACATCTAAACCAATACCTCGCCCTGAAATTTGATTCACCACAGAGGCTGTGGAGAATCCAGGCTCGAATATGAACTCGTAGATCTCACTTAGAGGAGCGATCGCCAGTTGTTCTATTGATAACCAACCGAGTTCTAGCAATCGAGTGCGAATCCGCTCTAAATTTAACCCCTGACCATCATCCTTCACTTCAATAATTGTCTGATTGCCTTTGTGATAGGCGGAAATCTCAATTTGCCCTTGTTCTGGTTTAGAGTACTGTTGTCTGACCTCTGGTGGTTCGATCCCGTGATCAAAGGCATTGCGAAGCAAGTGTAATAATGGGTCGTAAAGTTTTTCTAAGATCGCCTTTTCCACCAATACATCTGCACCAGTCAACTTTAAGGTGACGTTCTTGTGATAATTTGTGGATAAATCCCTCAATACACGAGGAAAACGATTCAAGATTTCACCCAAGGGTAACATGCGTGCCTGAAGCAGTTCATCCCTTAGGTGTGTTAGCATATACCTCTGTTGAGAGAGGATTTGTTCCGATTGCTTAGCAAAGAGATCGACGTCGTCAGTGATTTCCTCTAGCTGTACCATCTCCTCAAGAATCACCTGCACATGGGAGTGCAAAGTTCCGTAGTTATCTATCTCTAGAGAATCAAATTCAGGCGTAGCAGTACGTTGGGTTTTGCCTGCCTCTGAAAGGTTAGATTGTTGTAGATTAGCTTCACTAAAAGGGAAGTTGCTTTGCGATTCCCCTAAAAAGGGCTCGCGTTTTGACATTGTCAGCATTTGATCACAAACTTGCCGTAAGTGATTCATTTGCCTTTGAACCCAAGCAAAACGCTGGCGTAAGTTTCGCAACCCTCCTAGGATCTGTTCATTTTGATGTGCCAGTCCTTCACGGCTAATGACTAACTCACCCACAAGGTTGTTCATACTTTCTAGGCGATCTGAATCTACCCGAACAGTCAGATTGGGACTCGTTGGCAATTCCACCTGATGAACGTAGAACGGGCGGATTGATTGAGATGATGCTTTTGATTGACTCAGTTGAAGAGCACTACTCAGCGAGGAGAAGCCCATCTCCTGTTGAGGTTTCAAGCTTTGCTGATTTTCTGATCCAACGACTTCCACACTGTCTGAGTCGATTTCATCTTCTTCACCTGGCGGGACTTCTGAAATTTCTACTGCCGCTACCTCATCTTCTGATATTGAATTTGCTACAGTCAGGTTCTGGGAGGTTGATGGAGTGGTTTTTGCTGTCTCACTCAAGGCAATTAAGGCAGATGAAGGACCCATTTCTTGAGCGCGATTACCTGACAGCAGCGCAGTTCGACTCCGTTCAAAATCAGCCAATGCCAGTTTTGTAATTTCTAGTGCACGATCTGGGTGAGCCTCTAGAGCCTGACGAGCCATCTTGGCAACTGCTCCAAATTCTGGTTGGTTCAGCAGTTCGGCAAATCCGGCAAAGACCTCTGCTTGTGCCCGTAGTTCTCCTGCAACTTGATATTGGTGAGGTTCAGCCACAACCTTTGCCAATCGCTCTAACCCTTGAGCAACATTCACCGTAAAAATGTCATTTACCAGATTGACACCTAATTCAGTTGAACTAGGAATATATCGATCTTTTTCAAACAGAGCATCTCCACAACGTGCCTCAATTTGGGCAAAAATTGGCTCAGCGATCGCCAATGCTGCATCTGAATCAAAATGCCCAGTTGTTATTTGCTCGATTAAGGGGATACGGAGACAGTCGTAAGCTTGTAATAAGTAGGTTTCTAGCTCTGTATCAATTTCTAATGTTTCGTTATAGAAAGCTCTGATAATGTTTTCCAGACGGTGTGCCAGTGTAGAAATTGCAGTTAACCCCACACTAGCAGAGCCTCCTTTTAAGGTGTGAGCAGCACGCATTAGGTCGTGGACTTTGGCAATACTCCGCTCTTGCTGGAGCGATAATAATCCAACTTCAAGGATTTGCAGTAACTCAGGTGCTTCTTCAATGAAGAATTGGTAGGCTTGGTTACGGATATCAAAAGGGATTGCCATAGTGCATTCAAGGAGTAATGGATGGGAATCCGTCTAGAGGTCGTGCTATTTGCCCTACTGAACTTTAAATTGACCGACACTCTCCTGCAACAATTGTGCCACTTGCCGCAATTGTTCAAACGACGATGAGACTTGATTGGCTTCTGCAGAAGTCTTATTGGCGATCAAGGCAACATTTTGCATTGTTCGGGAAACAACCTCAGAGGTTTGTGATTGAGAGATTGTTGCCTGAGAGATCGTACTCACCCGTTGGCTAATCTCAGAACTGACGGTTGTAATTTTATTCAAGCTTTGACGGGTTTCGTCTATCAGCTTTGTTCCCGTCACAACCTGTTCTGTTCCCGCTTCCATTGCGGCAACGACCTCCCTCGTTTCTGCCTGAATGCTGAGGACCAAATGTCTGATTTCTTCTGTTGCTTCAGCCGATTGGCGCGCTAGGGTTCGTACTTCATCAGCAATAATTGAAAAACCCCTGCCTTCGGCTCCAGCACGGGATGCCTCCACCGAAGCATTGATTGCCAGAGTATTCGTGCGAGCAGCAAAACCATTGATCAAGTCAATGGCTTTAGAAATCTTTTGTGAAGACTCCCCGAGATATTTCACCTTCTTAGCGGTTTCGGCAACAGTGGCTCGGATTGCCCGCATTCCATCAACGGTTTGATTCATAACAGCCTCTCCTTCTGCTACCGTCTCATCTGCGAGTTTCACCGCCTCTTCTGCTTGTGCCGCATTAGCCGCAACTTCTCGCGCAGTGTTCGCCATGGCCGTCACTAGTTTTAAGGCGGCGCTAATTTCCTCTGCTTGCCGTAGTGCCTCTTCTGACAAAGTTTGTACTGATGTATCACTGGTGTTGGTTGTGACAACTACTTGATTGGTTGCTTCCTGTACCTGGAGCACAATTTTCCGTAAGCTAGCGACGGTAGCATTGTAGACATCTGCGATCGTGCCAATTTCATCATCCGTGACTTTTGCTCGCACCATCAAATTGCCTCGACTGATGGGGTCTACTTCTGTGAGCAGTTCTAATGCGCGTTTTTGCAGCCTCTGTGTGAGTTGACGCTGCTCTTGGGCTAGGTAAATTGTTCGCTCTAGCAATTCAACTCGGTTGATCGAAAGCCCAAGCTCATTGCTTAAGCGCTTAAGGAAATTGATCTCAAACTCTTGCCAAATACGGGGACCTGAGCAGTTGTGAGCAATCAACAAACCGAAAATCTCACTACCACTGAGAATCGGGATGATCAAACATGCTTGAACTTGTAATTGCTCCAGCAGATTAAGATGTTCGCGATTAAACCCTGCTTGGGAGATATCATCTACAATCGTAACTCGACCTTGATGATAGGCGTCACGGACTCCTTGAGGAATACAGGAATCATTAACTTTCAGTTTAAGAGCACTTGTCCAGTCTGTGGCGCAAGATTCTGAAATAATGCCTCCCCCTGAGCCAGCATTAAAGCGATAAATCACAAGGCGATCCAGTTGTAGGAGATTTCGGGTTCCTTCAAGGGTTTGAGCAAAAATGTCTTGAAGATCTGGTGTCCGCAGTGCCCCAGACCCTTTTGCTGTGGTTAGTAACCGCTCTTGTGCTGCTTCAAATGCTTGTGCCTCTAAAGATTCTTGCAACTGTTCTGCCATCTGGTTAATGTTGTTTGCCAATGACGCAATTTCATCTGTTCCTTGAAAGTCTAGGCGTGTTCCCAACGCTCCTTGACCAATTTTTTCGACAGCCGTTGCTGCAGCTAAAATTGGTCGAATTGCACGATTTGCAATCATGGTTACGATCAACGCAACCAATAAAGCAGTCAAACCAGTTCCAATTGATAGTGTCAGTAGGTATTGCCTTTGCGTAGCGAAAGCAGCTGATGTATCGATAGAAACAATTGCCCGCCAATCGAGACTTGGCAACCCTCGAAGCCGAACAGGAGGACTATAAGCGAGCAGTTGGTCGGTCTTTGTAATTGAATTGTAGGAGAAAGTAGCACTGACTTCATTGGCTGCCTTGAGGCGATTAAAGACAGGATAAATTTCTTCAGGAGTGATTTTTTGGTATTCTTCGTTACGCTGTATTGTGCCTGTACTTGAAGGATTAAATGTGATCACTTTCGTCCCTTCAGTAGAGCCTTCAGGACCTAGAAAAATCTCGTTAGAGTTATTGATGAGGTAATACTGTGTTCCTGAATTTCCATAATTTCGGAAGATCTCATCCAGAAACTCCATAGGAACACGGGCACGGATAAAGCCAATAGGTTGATCTGTTACTTTGTCTTTGATAACATCAGCTGCATAAAGACAAAAAACCTTTGAACTTTCCGAAAGCCTTGGTTGGCTAATGGTCGGACCTTTGTTTTTTAAGGCTGCTTGAATATAATCTTGGTTGAGCTGGTTGCTAAGAGGAGGACCTGCCGTTTGAGCAACTACATTCCCTTGTAAGTCAAAGATAGCAATGCTGTCATAGATGCCATGACTATTCATAAGGCGGGTCAGAACGGCCACTTTATCTTGGTCTGTCATCCTTGATCGCAACTCAGGATCAGTAAACACATCTAGGCTTGCCATCACCTGGATATCGCCAAAGCGTTGACGCATAAACAGGTTAGCTTTCTGTTGTAAATCAACGACTTTCTCTTTGCCAAAGGCTTCTACTTGCCGAGTAATCGACTGATTAGCAAAGTAATAGGCTGTGACCCCAATTGCTAACACTGGAATTGTACTCATCGCAACAGCGAGTGAGGTAGCTTTTGTTTTGACATTAATACCTTGCCACCAGTGAATCAGTCTCCCTAAACGAGACCTTTGTAAGTTCTCGTCTATCGGCTCGATTTTTTCTGAAAGAGGTGATTTAAAAGTTCGGCGCAATGGCAGGGGCTGTTTCTGATCAGGTGATAGAGCATTAATATAAGTTGTATAGCTCAAATCAGAGCTCTGCTGACCTACAAACTTAGAGGGTTGGTCTTCATCAGGGCTGGACTTGAATGGCTTTTGAACCATAATAATGAATAAATAAGTATATATACTTCGTTTCTGACTACCGAGGCATAGCGTGGAGAATGGCATCTCCGTCTAAAACAGCTAACATCACGTCGTTAGATTTCCACCAATATCCACGCACAATTTGTGTTAATTGAGGATTTAGTGTAAAGCCCGGAGGGCACTGAATGGCTTGCCAGGCACACCATTCAATATCCTCAACTCGATCAACAACTAGCCCTAGCGTCTGGCTTTTCGCTTGAGTCTGTGTAGATGAAGGTTCTGTTAGTTGCAACACAATTGCCTCATAAACTGAAGGACTAGTCTCTTGCTCATACCAGGAAGCAAGCCCACACAAGTGACCCAGATCGACCATCCAAAGAACTTCACCTCGCCAGTTATAAACTCCCATCACCCAAGGTGGCATGTGAGGAATCGGCACAATTGCGCCTATAGGGATCGTCAACACCTCAGCTACCTGTTGAATGGGTAACAGAGCTGTCATGTCTAGCGCAACATGTAATCGCAAAAACTGTTCACCCTGTCCCGACACTGGTACCAGCGATGGGTCTTGCTTATTCCTAGAGGATGAGCTTGCATTTGGCAGGAATGAAGAGTCATTCATTAGAGTTGCTTCAGACTTCACTACTTTTTTTTATGAGCAGTTTGATTGTGCGCACTAATTCTTCTTGGTCAATCGGTTTTGTCAAGTAAGCAGATGCTCCCTGCTTCATACCCCAGAATTTATCCATTTCGCCCCCCTTAGTGGAGCACAAAACGATGGGAATACTATTTGTCTCGGCGTTCTCCTTGAGTTCACGACAAACCTCAAATCCACTACAGCCAGGTAGCACAACATCCAAAAGGACAACATCAGGCTTGTGTCGGCTAATAGTGGCCATGGCTTCTTCTCCAGTTTGGGCAATCAAAACGTCAATGCCCCCTTTCTGAAGACAACCGATCAAAATTTGCATATCAGTTAACGAATCCTCAACAACTAGCACGGTTCCCATAGCTTCTACATGGAATAAATGAGGTTAATTGGTTAGTGGTGAGTAGCACCAGAGAAACAAGTTTTATAGTGATCCTGGTGCTTTTGGAGCATGTCGAGTCAGACATCAGCATCTTAATAGACTACTGAGAAAATCCGATACTCCAATGTAACTAGGTAACGGCGGGATAAAAAATCAGTAGACTTTGCCAAGATGACAATGATGACAAAGCTGATGACTTTAAATAGCACCTTTTGATTCCTCTTGGGGAATCATCGATACCAATAAACTGATACCCTCTAAGAGCTAAATATTATAAATGGCTGCAGTTTGGTAGATGCATTGACATGATAGAACACAGTCAAGGTTAAATCTTGACCCATGCTTGATCAAAATAATAAATATTGAAGGTGCTATTTTTAGATATCGAGCTAAATGAGATCTATTGGTTTTAAAATGCACTCTGTATTAGGTTTAAACAGTAGCAAGATATATGATCGTGCGTCAAGTGTATTTTAACTACAAAAAGTCTCATATTTGACTATATCTTAACTTAGCTTTTCATCTGTTGTATGTGCTTTTCGGCAACAAAAATCACCAATAGCTAACAATTTTGGTGACAGATCAGTAACAATGTTACAAGTTTGGTTTTTGATTTATGGGAAAATTGTCCAGTACTCCTCGCCCTTATACCCCCGCATTAACTTGATAAAAGCTGACTGTTTTCCCTTGAATTAACTTAATCAAATAAGGATTTATTTTGTTATGTGGCAAAACCAGATGTCTCGTAGGAACTTACTATCTTGCTTACTAGTAATTTCTCTAGTTGTTACAAGTGCTTGTTCTAATCAGACCTCTGACAAAAATTCGCCCAATAGTGCCAGCAGTGCTTCTACCAAAAAAGTCATTCGCATAGCAATTGGAACCCAAGATCAGACAGTTAACACAGTCACAGGAGGAGCAGTCATTCGGGAAGAGAAACTTTTAGAAAAGTACTTACCTAAGACTGGTAAATATGAAAACGTACAATACAAAATCGAGTGGACAAGCTATACATCAGGACCTCCTGTGACCAACAAGATGTTGGCAAATCAACTTGATATTGGAATGATGGGTGACTTTCCCGCAACCATTAATATGACAACTTTTCAGCAGAAAGGAAATGGTGTAAAAACAATTTACATCGCAAGTCTTGCCTATAGTCCAAATGGTGCGGGGAATGCCGTGATGGTTCCTAAAAATAGTTCTGTGAATAGTTTAAAAGATCTCAAGGGTAAGCAAGTTTCTGTACCTTTTGGATCAGCTGCGCATGGAATGTTATTGAAAGCTTTAAGAGATGCAGGACTTAATCCGCAGAAAGATTTAACTCTGGTTAGCCAATCTCCGGAAGTCGGAGGAAGTAGTTTGAAAACAGGGCAAATTGATGCTCATGCTAACTTTGTTCCTTTCGGTGAGCTATTTCCTTTTCGTGGTTTTGCTAGAAAGATTTTTGATGGAGCACAAACAGGAATTCCAACCTTTCATGGGGTGTTAGTCCGCTCAGATTTTGCTAAAGAGAATCCAGAAATTGTTGTGGCTTATCTCAAAGCATTATTAGAGGCAAATAAGATGTTTCGAGAGCAGCCAGAAGCAATGGCAAGCAAGATTGAGAAATGGTGTGGAGTTGAACGTGAAGTGGTCTACATGTTTCTTGGTCCTTCTGGAGTACAACAAATTAATCCAACAATTCGTCCAGTTAACTTTAAGGCTTTAAAAAATAGCGTGGTGACTTTGCAGAGATTGGGCAGGCTAGAGGCTAATGTTAATCCTGAAGATGTGACAAAGTGGGCAGACGATAGCTACTTGCGGCAAGCCATGAAAGAAGTGGGTCTCAATTATGATGAGATCGCAAATGCAAAAGACTTTGTGATTTCAGGTGAAGATGCCCAAACCAAGGAACCAATTAAAGATCCTAAAATGGCAGCTCAACTTTGGCTTAAAGGTAACGACAAGGTCATGAATTTTACTTCAATCAATAACCTACTAACAATGTTACAAAAGCTGAAGGCTGAACATAAACCAGATGAAGGAGTCATCTTTGTTCATGATCGCAATAATGGCTGGAAACTACTTGCACAAAATTCCTTCTATGTTCAAAATGGCAATGAAGTTTCTGCATTTTTAACCCAGAAAGATGCTCAAGAGTTTGCTCAGAATTTAGGTGTCAAGGTTGTTGATTTTACTGAACTACAGCAATCCTATGCTCAATCTAAGCAACCATCAAAGTCATAAAACTTAAACAATAGCTGTGAGTATTGTTACCACAGCGCAGGGAAATTTATGAGAAGCTACTTTGGGGGCACCTACTTATCTGGAGGTATTCGATGTGTGATCCATTTTCTGAGTTTTGTCAATCAAGGCTACTCTTTTGCCACGACAAAAGTTCATCGAAAAATAGGTATTCTTTGAACGGTACAGGAGTCTGTTTGGAGGCTTCAGCACCATGATTGACCGCTCATTAAATGTATTGCAACGCCATGAGCGATCGCCCTTCCTGCTCATGTTTAACCCCAAGGGAATCAGGCGAGTTCTTTCCCTAGTGTTATTTTTCGGTCTTTGGCAACTGCTGTGTACCATCAAATTCAACTTATTTATTAACTTCGCATTTCTGCCATCACCCTTGGAGGTTCTGGGTTCAACTTTCCAGTTCTTCTCCAACAACCCGATGTTACACATTTGGGCAAGTGCAGTTCGCGTGCTCTCTGGCTTTGCGATCGCCTCTGTCGTTGGCATCAGTCTGGGCATATTAATAGGTTGGTTCCAGCAGATTGAAGACTTGATCTTTCCACCCTTGGAAATCCTCAGACCTATTCCTGCTGTTGCCTGGATTCCTCTAGCGATCCTGATGTTTCCTTCTTCAGAATCTGGAATGATTTACATTACGTTCATCGGTGCATTCTTTCCAATTCTCATCAGCACAATCCGAGGCGTCGAGAATACAGACCTATTATTGCTGCGGGTGGGTCAATGCTTAGGAGCAAAGCCATGGCATTTGTTCAAAGATATTGTGGTGCCAGGCGCAATGCCCAGTATTGCCAGTGGTTTAGTGATTGGCATGGGTAACGCCTGGTTCTGCTTGGTAACGGCTGAAATTCTGGCAGGTCGTTATGGAATCGGTTATCTGACTTGGGAGTCCTATGTGACATCCAATTATCCCCCAATCGTGATGGGAATGTTACTGATTGGTTTAATGGGTGCCTCTAGCACCTATGCGGTCGATCAGCTGACACGGTTACTTATGCCGTGGCGCGTGACAAAGAAACAGAGTTTATAAACTCACTTTGAGTATTTTTTGACATTTTTGAGATAACTGCATGTCCAGGAGGTCTATTAAGTAATGACAACACTGGCGGATATCAGTTCGGTGCAAACACTGAAGGGATTCGTTGAGATTGAGAATCTATCTGTCTCATTTCAGCGAAAGGGACATACGGTGCAGGTTTTAGATTCTATCAACCTTCAACTTCGTCCGGGGGAATTTGCATGTCTATTAGGCCCTTCAGGCTGTGGAAAATCAACAATTCTGAATGTAATTGCTGGTTTCATCAAGCCAACAAGCGGCTGTGTTGTGATTGACAAACAACAAGTCAGTGGTCCTGGTGCTGACCGAGGTTTTGTTTTCCAACAGTATTCTTTGTTGCCTTGGAAAACAACATTTGAGAACGTCGAGTTTGGGCTGAAAATTCGGGGAGTGCCAAAATCAGAACGACAAGAGTTGGTGAATGATTACTTAAATCGAGTGGGTCTCTATAAGCACCGTCATTCCTATCCACATCAATTATCAGGAGGGATGCAACAACGTGCAAGTATTATTAGAGCCTTGGTAAACTCCCCTTCAGTATTATTGATGGATGAACCGTTTGCAGCTTTGGATGCCCAAACACGTCAAATGATGCGGGAGTTATTGTTATCGATTTGGAGCCATCTCAAGACAACGGTTATTTTTGTGACTCATGATATTGAGGAAGCTGTTTTTCTAAGTGACAAAATCTTTGTTATGGGTTTTAATCCAGGTAATATTAAAGCGAAGATTGATGTGTCTCTAGAACGTCCTCGCCATACAGATAGTTTTTTGTCACCTGAATTTATCACACTGAGTCGGCAAGTTTTTGAATTGATTCGGGAAGAAACGCTGAAAAGTATGGCGTTAAATTAGTTACTTTGATTGCAACTATTACAGAGGAGTTCAGGGTGGATATTCAAATCAACACACAACGGATACAGACGGATGTTCTAGTGATTGGCGGCGGAACAGCGGGAACAATGGCTGCAATCAAGGCAAAGCAAGCAAATCCCGATAGTGATGTCTTGATTTTAGAGAAGGCAAATATTCGTCGCAGTGGCGCGATCGCTATGGGCATGGATGGTGTCAACACAGCGGTGATCCCCGGCAATTCAACCCCAGAACAGTATGTTCGTGAGGTAACTGTTGCCAATGACGGCATTCTGAACCAGAAAGCGGTTTACCAAACTGGTAAGCTTGGCTTTGAAGTGATCCAAGAACTGGAAAGTTGGGGAGTTAAGTTTCAAAAAGACCCTCAAGGCAATTACGATTTAAAACAAGTGCATCGAGTAGGTAAATATGTATTACCGATGCCAGAAGGTAAGGATCTCAAGACGATTTTGACCCGTCAGGTGAAACGACACCAAGTTAAGGTGACCAATCGCGTCATGGCTACTCGCGTCTTAGTCAGCAATGGACGTGCGATCGGTGCAGTTGGGTTTGACGTGCGTTCAGGAGATTTTGTCATTATTCAAGCAAAAGCAGTTATTCTCTGCACCGGCGCTTGTGGACGTTTAGGGCTTCCACTGTCTGGTTATCTCTACGGCACCTATGAAAATCCCACAAATGCAGGGGATGGTTACTCAATGGCATATCACGCTGGAGCAGAGTTAACAAATATTGAGTGCTTTCAGATCAATCCCTTGATCAAAGACTACAACGGACCTGCGTGTGCTTATGTTGCTGGTCCCTTTGGTGCTTACACTGCCAATGCGGAAGGTTATCGCTTCATCCGGTGTGATTATTGGAGCGGTCAGATGATGCTGGAGGTTTGGAAAGAACTAAACTCTGGGAAAGGACCAATCCAACTCAAAATGACCCACCTTGATGAAGACACTATCGCTGAGATTGAATCAATTCTTTGGTCAAACGAACGCCCTAGTCGTGGGCGTTTCCATCAAGGGCGAGGAGAAAATTACCGAACTCATGGTGTAGAAATGCACATTTCTGAGATTGGCTTGTGCAGTGGTCACAGTGCATCTGGGGTTTGGGTGAATGAGAACGCACAAACAACTATTCCAGGATTGTATGCAGCGGGTGATATGGCGGGTGTTCCCCACAATTATATGATTGGGGCATTCGTTTTTGGAAGAATAGCGGGTACCCATGCTGTGGAATATCTGCAAAATTTGGAGCATATCGAGCCTGATTTAGATTTTTTGGAGGCAGAGAAAGCTCGCATCTATGCACCGCTCACTCGCCCGAATGGAATCCCCCATACCCAAGTGGAGTATAAATTGCGCAGATTGGTCAACGATTATCTCCAACCACCCAAAGTCGGTCACAAGATGGAAATAGGGTTAAACTACTTTACCCGCTACGAAGCAACCTTAGACATGATGGGTGCTCGTGATCCTCATGAACTCATGCGGTGTATGGAGGTTCACTTTATTCGCGATTGCGCAGAAATGGCAGCACGTTCATCGCTCTATCGGCGAGAAAGCCGATGGGGACTATACCACTACCGATTAGACTACCCAGAGAAAAACAATGATGAATGGTTCTGCCACGTTAACTTGAAAAAGCACGAATCGGGAGAGATGATTCTCTTTAAGCGCCCAGTTGAGCCATATGTGGTGGATGTAGATCTAGAAAAAGATGTTTATGATGTTGCAGTTCGTTAGGGATTAGGGGGGTAACAAATTTTATGGCTTTAGCAATCCAAAGAGTCGATGTTCCTGTCATTGTTGATGAGTCGAAGTGTTTGGAAAAATGTACAGCGTGCATTGAAGTTTGTCCGCTAGACGTTTTGGCCAAGAATCCTGAAACAGGTAAGGCATACATGAAGTACGATGAATGTTGGTTCTGCCTACCTTGTGAGAAAGAATGCCCAACAAACGCAATCACAGTACAAATTCCATTTCTATTACGGTAATACTTTAAGAATAGAAAACATGTTTGCTGATACGGATTCGGATCTGAACCAATGGCTAGACATGCTGCAATCAGAAGAACTAAGCGATCGCTTAGTGGCTGTGAAAGCCTTGCAACATTTGGGTGAGGAGGCAGCTGTAGAACCATTGATCACAGCCTTAGACGATGAAAGCCCTACAGTGCAAAAGTTGGCAGTAACAGCCTTGTGGGAGTTGGCTAATCCCAAAGCTGTGCCGGCGTTGCTGACCTGCTTAGAATCACCTGATGCTGAAATTCGTCAAGAAGCACAGTCAGCCTTAGGGGAGCTAGTCACACCTGACCATCTCTTGCTACTTTTGGATGCTCTCCAGAAAGACAATCTCAATGTACAGTTAAGTGTGCTGATTCTGTTAAGAAAAATTCACGATGTTCAATCTTTACCTTATGTGTTGCCCTTCTTTGAAGCAGAACAGCCAGCTTTAAGAGAAGCAGCTATCACCACACTTCGGTATCTTAATCAAGTGGAACGGTGTCAACCTGCCCTAGTTTTAATAGCAGATTCAGATCCAACAGTACGCCGTGCGGCTGCTCTCACTCTTGGGCATTTGGCAGATCAGGAGGTTGTGAGCTTACTCTCTCAAGTGCTGACATCAGATGCGGATTGGCAAGTACGCCGTAATGCAGCTAAATCCTTAGCACTTCATGCATCGCCTGAAGCATTGCCAGCACTTAGGAATGCCCTAGAGGATGAACATTGGCAAGTCCGTAAATTTGCTATTCAAGCATTACAAAAAATACCCGATGAGCAATTTCTACCTGCATTCGTGAAAGCATTGACTGATGAATACTCGGATGTTCGTCGAGATGCGGCGATCGCACTTGGCATTCTCAAGAACCCTACTGCACTCAATGCCCTCCAACAAGCCTTAGACGACCCAGATCAAGACGTTTCTATTCACGCACAACGAGCCATTCAAACCATTCAGGAATCTCAGCAAGGTTCAGCCCATGCCTAGTGATGATTCTTATAAAGAGCAAGCTCGTGCAGAATCTGACTCTCAAAGCCGCCAGCAACAAGAGGTGATTCACTGTCTCAAGCAGATCAACGAACCAATTCTCAAAAATAATATTGTCAGTTTGGGAATGGTTCGTAATCTAAGGGTTGTAGATAACTATGTTTACCTACGCCTTTATATTGGGCAGCATCAACACCACTTAGAAGATCAAATTCAGTCGGCTTTGTCAACGCTATCCTGGTGTAAAAAAGTATACGTACATATTTGCACCATTCCTGGAATCAAAACGACTCTAGCAATTTCTAGTGGTAAAGGTGGCGTTGGCAAATCAACTGTCTCAGTGAATCTAGCAGTTGCCCTAAGTTTACAAGGAGCAAAGGTTGGGCTACTAGATGCTGATGTGTATGGTCCTAATGTACCTCAGATGATGGGATTGGGACAAACAGATGTGAGCGTGCTAGACACCCCAAACGGACAACGTTTTGTACCTTTGGAAGCTCACGGCATTAAGATCATGTCAGTTGGGTTACTAGCAGAACCTGATCATCCTTTGGCATGGCGTGGTCCTGTTTTGCATAAAATTGTGACCCAGTTCATTCACGAAGTCGCCTGGGGTGATCTCGACTACTTACTGATTGATTTGCCCCCAGGTACAGGCGATGCCCAAATTACAATTGTGCAAGAAAGTCCCATCTGTGGGGTGATTTTAGTGGCAACGCCTCAGCAAGTGGCAATATCAGATGTCCGGCGTAGCATTCATATGTTTCGTCAGGTTGGTGTTCCAGTTTTAGGCATTATTGAAAATATGAGCTACCTGATCTGTGATCACTGTGGAGAACCAACTCCCATTTTTGGCAGTGGTGGTGGTCAACAGCTAGCAACAGAACTTCATACCCCTTTGCTGGGACAGGTGCCAATCAATGCAAAAATTTGTGCAGGAGGCGATCAAGGATACCCCCTGACTTTAACAGATCCCACTTCTACAGTTGGTCAGGTATTTATGCAAATAGCAGCTTCTTTGGATGCAACATTTCGTATCCTTAAAAAATGAAACTATAGACATTTAGTAAAAAAGTGCTAAAAGCAAGGATTATAAACTGATTTAGTCTACGAAGAAGCCACTCGTATGAGACGTATTTAGTGGCTTCTATACTTCTATAAATACTGTCCATTAAGTATGCTACCCTCCCTATCCATGTCCCATACAAAACCACGTTGGAAGGCTGGAATTCTTATACTACCGCTACTTACAGAATCTAAAAGCTGTCTGATAGAATAGGATTAATATTCCATATTAAATAATGGTTAATAGTGATACTTAGCATATAAACTGTATCATCTATTCATTAAGGAGTCACTAACATAATTATATCAATCAGATAAAATTCCGTAAGTTGCGTTGACTGGCAGCACAATTTAACATTCACGTAACACCTTTCCAACACTCACGTGTATCTGTTACTTCTCAGAATTAATATGATGAACCGCTACTGGTCTGTCCTATGAATTCTGAGGGGTGGTGAAAGTTCGTAATAAGCACTTTAGTACTGGAAATTGAGCACTGAAGTGCTCACGACGAACCCCGCAAAATAATGGGACAGAGCACTACACTCACACGAAAAGGAGTGTGGGTCATTGACACCAGATTCAACAATCTTCAAGCAGGACCTATAGCCTCGATCGCAGCCTCTAGGGCGATCGCCACATGAGTCCAATGAGTACCGCCTTGGCAGTAAACCACGTATGGTTCTCGTAAGGGACCATCTGCGGAAAATTCTAAAGTACTGCCTTCAATAAACGTCCCTCCTGCCATAACCACATCACTCTCATACCCTGGCATTTGGGCTGGTTCAGGGTCAAGGTAGGAACCAATGGGAGAGTTTTGTTGAATTGCCTTACAGAAGGCAATGAGCTTTTCTTTAGAACCCAGCTTAATTGCCTGAATCACGTCCCGGCGAGGAGCAAAGGGTGCGGGATTGACGGGATAACCTAACTGGTCAAAGATATAACCAGTCAAGTGAGTTCCTTTCATTGCTTCTCCTACCATTTGTGGTGCTAGAAACAATCCCTGGAATAGGAGGCGATTTTGGTCAAAAGTCGCACCTCCATAACTACCAATTCCAGGCGCGGTGAGGCGACACGCAGCTTTTTCTACTAAGTCAGCGCGACCAGCAACATAACCCCCAGCGTTGACAATAGTGCCACCTGGATTTTTAATCAACGATCCTGCCATCAAATCAGCACCGACTCCAGTGGGTTCCTGGGTTTCAATGAATTCACCGTAGCAGTTATCGACAAAGCAGATTATGTTAGGATTTTGCTTTTTTACCAAATGAATAATTTTTTCAATTTCGGCAATTGATAGACTTGGTCGCCAAGAATAGCCGCAAGATCGCTGAATTAAGACTAAACTGGTATTCTGTGTCATTCCACAGGATAAAGCTTCCCAATCTATAGTTCCTTCTTTTGTAAGGTTCAATTGGCGATAGCGAATGCCAAAATCGATAAGTGAGCCTTGACCTTGACCTCGCAAGCCAATCACTTCTTCGAGTGTGTCATATGGAGCACCTGCTACTGCCACCATTTCATCACCAGGACGGAGGATACCAAATAAGGCACAAGCGATCGCGTGGGTTCCAGAAACAAACTGCACCCGCACCACCGCCGCCTCAGCACCCATAACTTCAGCAAAGACTTTGTCTAAAATTTCTCTCCCTAAATCATCATGACCGTAGCCGCTCACACCTGCAAAATGGTGTGCACCAACTTGATGATTTCGAAAGGCATTGAGCACTCTTTTGAGATTTTGCTTGACCTGAGCGTCAATTTTAGAAAAAATCTGTAACAGTGCCTGTTCTGCTTTTTGCAGCTGTTCCAAGCTGTTCATTACTTCCTCATTCAAAAAAATTTAGACATGCGGATTTTAGAATCACGCAGATTAGGCTGAACAATTCCTATTCAGGTTACTGCATGACAATTGCTACCTCAACAAAACGTCAAATCAACTGGGTTAACACCCTATTTTTCATTGGGCTACACATCGGAGCTTTATTAGCTCTGCTTCCCAGTAACTTTAGCTGGCAAGCAGTGGGTGTTGCTTTCTTTCTCTACTGGGTTACGGGCGGCTTAGGTATCACTCTAGGATTTCACCGCCTTGTCACCCACCGCAGTTTTCAAGCTCCCAAGTGGTTGGAGTATTTTCTCGTTTTTTGCGGTACACTTGCCTGCCAAGGAGGAGTCATTGAGTGGGTGGGGACACACCGCATACACCATTTACACTCAGATCAAAACTATGATCCCCATGATTCCAACAAAGGTTTCTGGTGGAGCCACATGGGTTGGCTAATTTTTCATAGAGAAGATGAATTAGAAATTCCACGTTTCACTAAAGACATCGCTGACGACCCAGTTTATCAGTTTTTCCAGAAAAATTTTATTTTCATCCAGTTGGCTTTGGGTGTAGTTCTCTTACTGCTTGGTGGCTGGTCGTTTGTTATTTGGGGGATTTTTGCTCGTATTGTCTTTGTTTGGCACTGCACTTGGTTAGTTAACAGCGCGACTCACAAATTTGGCTATCGCAGCCACGAATCTGGAGACAAATCAACTAACTGCTGGTGGGTAGCTCTACTGGTCT
>Ga0070738_10003835_pt1 | contig 18991 bp, 15 predicted proteins | sample Coa_R2_2_FD_66446 | JGI IMG/M metagenome (GOLD analysis project Ga0070738, IMG submission 66446) | Surface soil microbial communities from Centralia Pennsylvania, which are recovering from an underground coalmine fire - Coalmine... | ecosystem: Environmental > Terrestrial > Soil > Unclassified ... | reverse complement strand
TCAGCGAGCTCGCCGGGTGGCCGTTGTACATGGCTCCGTTCCAGAGCTGGTGGCTCGGTGCGTCGAGGTGCGTCATGTAGAGGCCGTGGATCGAAAAGCCCACCCAGTCGGTGCCCCCGCCGGCGCCGTCGTCGTTGAGACGGGCGCCGGTGGACGTCATGAAGTGCAAGGGGCGGTCGTCGGCCTCGAACACCGACACCGCGCTGCCGAAGTCGACGGGGCGGCCGCACGGCACATGGCGGCCCTCGCGAACGAGCGAGGCCGCCGCCACCACCTTGCGGGCGTCGACGAGGTTGAGGGTCCCGCGCTGGTCCGTGGGCCCCCAGCGGCCCCAATTGCTCAGCGCGTCGAAGTAACCACGCCATTCCTCCTCGCTCAGCACCCCGTCACCCTCGGTCGCCATGGCGCCAGCCTCCCTCTCCTGCACCGCGGTGTGCGGCCACCCCAGCGACATGCCCTGGTCCTCGTTGCCACTGCGGGTGACCACGGGCAATCCATGATGCCCGGCGGCAGGAGCGCGGCGCGCCAGCCGCAGCGTGCGGACCCATGCCACCGTGGAGCTGGACAGCCGTCAGCGGTCGGCACCGCCTCCGCCGCCCTGACCGGGCGCGGCGGGACGCTCGGCCCCCGTCCAGGCCGACCCCTCCCACCAACGCTCGAACCCGGCGTGGCCCGGCGAGGGGTACCAGCCAGCAGGAGGCGGCGGGGGCGGGAGGTGCCCGGGCGTCGTGCGCGCGCCGCCGCCCGGGACCGCCAGCGCGTAGAGCTGGCCGAGCGCGGCGAGCGCGAGGAGCAGCCACCCAGCCATCGCCAGGTACGCCGCGACCGCAAAGCCCACCCTGATGCCGGTCAACGAGGCGCCCGGCCCCAGCACGGCGCCCGCGGCGGCGGCTCGGGCGACGCTTGCCGCCACGAGCGTCCACAGGGCGCCGGCCAGCGTCGGGAACCCGCGTGCGACGATCATCCCTTGCGCCCGGGCCACGAGGAGCGCACCGGCCACTGCCGCGACACCCACCGCGACCACTGCGCCCGCCGCTGCTGCGAGCGCAGCCTGGCGGAAGGTCGGCGGCGGCAGGCCGACACCCACCGCGAGCAGGACGAGCCCGCCCGCCGCCGCGAGCCACAGGGGCGCCTGGCGGGGGCCAGCCGGCGCGAGCAGCTCGGCGAAGGAGCGACGGGCGGCGCGGGTCGTGGCGAGGAGCGCCCAGCCCCCGATACCCACGGCAGCCACTACGTTGCCGGCCGCAGAACCTCGAGGGGCATCGAGCGCCGACACGAGCAGGCCGAGCGCGACGAGGAAGGTGGCGACCGACGCGCCGGCTCCCTCGGCCAGCTCCGCCCACCGACGACGCAGCGCCAGGTGCCAGGCCACCGAGCAGACGGCCCCCACCGCCACCACCACGCCGGCGAACCTGAGCCAGGCAGCCGCCGTGGCCAGGTTCCGCGCCGTGCCGAGATCGCCGCGGTGGAGCACGGCGTACGCGGTGCCCTCGAGGAGCGCGCCCAGTCCGAGCAAGCCGGCCACCGCGACCGCGAGCGCCATGGCCGTCCTCGACCTCACGATCTCGGCCATCGACCACCCCTTCGACGCGCTCGCCCGCACGGGACGCCGGCCGGTCCGACTGGTGGTGCCGAGGCTACCAAGGCGATGCCCGACGCGACGGGTTCGCTTCCATCGAGCTCGCAGCCTGGCCGCCGCCCTGGTCGGTCCTTTGCGCGAGGAGGCACGTCACGTACAGGCACCGTCGATCTTGAGCTGCAGGATCTCGTCCTCGCTGCGCCCGAGCTCGCGGAGGATCTCGTCGGTGTGCTCGGCGAACTGGGGCGCCCGCCGGGTGGGCGGGGGGCGCTCGTCGAACTGCACGGGGTTCGCGACGAGCCGTCGCTCGTTCCCGTCGGCGTCGGTGATGGTCACCAGGTACCCGTTCGCCTGCACCTGTGGGTCGTCGACGAGCTCGGCGAGGTTCTGCAGCGGAGCCCACTGGCCTTCCATGGTCTGGAGGTGCGCCAGCCAGTAGGAGAACGGCTTCTTCGCGATGGCATCGGCCACCGCCTGGCCCACCTCGGCCGCGTTCGCCATGAGCCCCTCCGCCGTGGTGAACCGCTCGTCCTCCAAGAGGTGCTCGAGGCCCAGGTGCTTGCACACGTCGGCGAAGTAGCGGCCCGGCTGGAGCATGTTGAAGTTGAGCCAGCGGCCGTCCTGCGTGCGGAAGTTGCCCACGATCGGGTTGACGGCCACGTGCATCGTCGGCGTGTCGAGGGGCTGCGGCGCGAACGTCTCACCCGTGAGCATCGAGTTGGTCAGGTTGAGCGCCATCGCCCAGACCCCCACCCCGAGCAGCGACACGTCGACCACCGACGGCTCCCCGGTGCGCTCGCGCCCGAACAACGCACCGGCGATCCCGCCGGCGATGGTCATGCCGCCGACCGAGTCGCCGTACGCGCCCGCCGGCATGCCGATCGGGCGCGGGCTGTCAGGTGGCGTGGCGCTCCACGCGGCGCCGGAGCGGCACCAGAAGGACGGCTGGTCGTAGCCTCCCTTCTCGGCCTCGGGACCGCGTTGGCCGTGCCCGCTGCCGCGCACGTAGATGATGCGTGGGTTGACCCTGCGGATGTCCTCCACCTCCAGCTTGAGGCGGCGGCGCGCAGCGGGGAGGAAATTGATGAGGAAGACGTCGGCGTCGCGTACCAGGTCCATCAGGACCTCGTACCCGCCGGGGGTGTCGAGCGCGAGGCCGATGCTGCGCTTGCCCCGGTTCGGGTGCTCCATGATCGGGTGGAACGAGCCCACTGCTGCGCCCACTGCGCCGAGGCGGAGCCCTCGCTGGGCGTCCCCCGCCTCGGCATGCTCCACCTTCACGACGTCGGCGCCCCACTCGGCGAGCACCGCGCCCGCGGCGGGGGTGAAGGTGAATTGGGCGACCTCCACCATCTTGACACCCTGCATCGGTTGGTACACGGGGGTCCCCTCCTTCGTCGAGACGGCACGACCAGTTGCGTTCGTCGTTGTGGCCGTCGCCGGCACGGTGGCCAGCCGATCCACGACGGCGACGAACAGTACCGGCGCCCTGATCCCGCCGCCACGGCCCCGGAGCCGGCGGGGCGGGCAGATCCTGCTCGATCGCGAGCCCCGGTCCAACTACGCTCGGTCCAGCCCGACGAACGAAGGAGCCGGCCCCATGACCCGATCGACCGGCAACCTCGACCGCCGGTGGTGGACGCTGATCGCCGTGTGCGGCGCGACCTTCATGCTGCTGGTCGACATCACGATCGTGCAGGTGGCCCTTCCCACCATCCAGCGCCGGCTGCATGCCGGCTTCACCGACCTGCAGTGGGTGATCGACGCCTACTCGCTGTCGCTCGCGACGCTGATCTTGACCTGGGGCTCGACCTCGGACCGCTTCGGCCGCAAGCGCGTCTTCGTCGCGGGCCTCACGGTCTTCACCGTGGCCTCGCTGCTCTGTGCCCTCTCGACGTCGCCCGCGTTCTTGATCTGGGCCCGCGCCCTGCAGGGAGTGGGAGGGGCAGCCATGTTCGCCACCAGCCTGGCCCTCATCGGCCAGGAGTTCCGCGGCGTGGAGCTGGGCAAGGCCATCGCCGCGTGGAGCGCCACGGTCGGGGGGGCGGTGGCGCTCGGGCCCCTCATCGGCGGCGTGCTGACCGACGGGCTGGGCTGGCGCTGGATCTTCTTCGTCAACGTGCCGATCGGCGTCGCGGCCGGCTGGCTCTCGCTCTCCCGGATGCGCAACATCGGCGACCCTGCGGCCAAGCGCTCCGACGTCGCCGGCCTGCTCACCTTCTCCGCGTCGATGTTCCTGCTCGTGTTCGCGCTGATCCGCGGCAACGCCGAGGGCTGGACGAGCACGATGATCCTGTCGATGCTCGGGGCGGCCGCCTTCACCATGGCCCTCTTCGTGACGATCGAGCGCGGCCAGGTCCAGCCCATGTTCGACCTCAGCCTCTTCGCCAAGCCCGGCTTCACCGGCGTGTGCTTCGCCACCTTTGCCATCGGCGCGGGGATGTTCGCGATGTTCCCGTACCTCACCTTGTACCTCCAGAACGATCTCGGGTTCTCGCCCCTGCAGGGAGGGCTCCGCCTCCTCCCGGCGACCCTGCCGGCCTTCGTCGTCCCCCTCGCCATCCGACGCATCGGCGACCGCCTGCCTGCGGGCGCCGTGCTCGGGAGCGGCCTCGCGGTCACCGCTGCGGGGCTCGCCGCCATGCGCGCCCTGTCGGCAACGTCGGCGTGGACGGTCCTCGTCCCCGGGCTCCTGCTGTGCGGCCTCGGCATCGGGATCGCAAACCCGGCCATCGCCAAGATCGCCCTCGGCGTCGTCGACCCGAGGCGCAGTGGCATGGCCTCAGGGATCTCCAACACCTTCCGCATCGGCGGCCTCGCCGCCGGGGTGGCCGCGCTCGGGGCCGTCTTCGAGCGGCGGATCACGACGTCGCTCGGCGCCACCCTCGGGCACTCGGCCCACCTCCTCGGTCCCGCTGTGGCCTCAGGGGGCGTGCGTGCCGCGCAGGCGGCCGCGCCCGGACGCGCCGGCACCGCCGTCGCAGCACGCGTGGCCTTCGCCTCGGGGCTGGACCTGATCCTCGTGATCGGGGCAGTGGCAGTGGTGCTCGGTGCGCTCGCCGGCTTCGCCCTCGTACGTGCTCGCGACTTCTGGCGGGCCGAGCCGGCGGCCGCCGAGGCCGTCACCGCCAGAGCTGCCGGGTCGCTGGCCGAGGTGCCCGGGTTGGGTTGATCGCCGGCCCGCCCGGCGCGTTGGTTCGCAGTCGGCGCGCCACGAGGACCCCGCGAGCCGCAGGCCCCTCGCGACCGCTGCAGGGACATCCTCCTGCTTCTTGACAGTGGTGGCAACGCTCGTTGGAATGGTCGGTCAAGCGCCCGACAGGTGCCGCATGCGCTCATGAACGAACGGCCGGTTGCAACGTCTGCTGGACCCATCGAGGTCGCGTCGAGGGGTGACCGGTGAGCCCTGAGGGTCTTTTGACTTTCGTCGGCAACGCCTCCTTCGGGGTGGTCGCCGTCGCCCTCCTCCTCGTGGGCCTCTCGACGTGGGTGTGGATGCTCCACGCCTGGACCGAGCCAGCGGTCTTCGACCACACCGGCGCCTTGGACCCGGACCTGCCCCACGAGCCGTGCGCCACCTTCTCCCTGCTGGTCCCTGCCCGTCACGAGGAGCGGGTCCTCGGGGCCACCCTCGAGCGGCTGGCCAACCTGCGCCACCCGTGGTACGAGGTGGTGGCCGTCGTCGGCGACGACGACGCTGCCACCCGCCACGTGGCCGAGGCGGCCGCCGCCCGCTGGCCGGGCCGCATCCGCGTGGTGGTCGACGCGTCGGTCCCCAAGTCCAAGCCCCGGGCCCTCAATGCCGGCCTGGCCGAGTGCCGGGGCGAGATCGTCGGGATCTTCGACGCCGAGGACGACGTCCATCCCGAGATCCTCCTCCAGGCGGACGCCGTCTTCGAGCGCACCGGGGCCCAGGTCGCCCAGGGGGGCGTGCAGCTGACCACGTTGCGCGCCCGCTGGTTCTCGCTGCGCAACTGTCTCGAGTACCTGTTCTGGTTCCGCAGCCGGCTCCACGCCCACCTCGCGCACGGGTTCGCACCGCTCGGGGGCAATACGGTCTTCTTCCGGCGCCGGCTCCTCGTCGCCGCCGGCGGGTGGGACGGCGACTGCCTCGCCGAGGATTGCGACATCGGCATCCGGCTCAGCTCGGCCGGGGCCAGGGTGTCGGTGTGGTACGACCCGCGCACCTCGACCCGGGAGGAGACCCCGGGCTCCTTGCGGGCCTTCGTGCGCCAGCGCACCCGGTGGAACCAGGGCTACCTCCAGGTCCTGCGGCACCGGCACTGGAAGGCCCTGCCCACCCGCCGCCAGCGCCTCGTGGCCCAGTACGTCCTGGTGTTCCCCCTCGTCCAGGCGACCACCGGCTTGCTCCTGCCCGCCTCGATCGCCCTCATGGCAGTGGGCCGCCTCCCGCTGCTCCTCACCCTCGCGGCGTTCGCCCCGCTGCTCGTGATGGTCTGCGTCCTGGTCACCGAGATGGTCGGGCTCGCCGAGCTGTCGAGGTCCTTCTCGCTGCCGATCGGCTGGCGCGACTACGTCCGCCTCGCCCTCACGACCATCCCGTACCAGGTCGTGCTGGCCTTCGCCGGGGTGCGGGCGGCCTACCGCGAGCTCCGGCACCGAGGCGGATGGGAGAAGACGGCGCATCACGGGTCCCACCGGGAACCCGCGGGCGCGCTGGCAACCGAGGGATAGCGCCCGTGGGCACGCCCCGCAGTCCCGAGCTGTCGCGCACCGCCCCGGCAGCCGCCGCCGTCCTCGACGCGCCGGCCGCGCTCCCTGCCCGGTTGCCCCGTCCCCAGGTCCAGCGGCCCCGGCGCTGCCGCGCCCTCGTCGCCCGCGGGGCCGCGCTCGCCCTGCCGGCGGCCGCCCTGACCGTGGTGGGAGTGGTCCACGCCGTGGGCACGGCCACCTGGCCCGCCTACGGCAACGACGACGAGGGGACCTACCTGGCCCGCGCCTGGGCGGTGCAGACGGGGCTCGGCGCCCACCACGGTCCCGCCCCGTATACGTACTGGTACGACCACCCGCCCTTCGGCTGGATCCAGCTGTCGCTGTGGACCTGGCTCACCCACACCTTTCGCCCCGGCACGGTGGCCGTGGCCTCGGGGCGTGCCGACATGCTGGTGTACACCCTGGTCTCGGCCGCCCTCGTCTACGTGGTCGCCCGGCGGCTCGGGTGCTCGGTGCCGGTCGCCGCCGGCACGGTGCTCGTCTTCGGGCTGAGCCCGCTGTCGGTCCAGTACCTGCGCCTGGTGATGCTCGACACCATCGCCCTGCCCTGGGTGCTCGCGGCCTTCGCCCTGGCCCTCTCGCCCCGCCGCCGCCTGTGGGCGTTCGCCGCCGGCGGCCTGTGCTTCGCGGGTGGGGTCCTGTCCAAGGAGACCTACCTCATCCTGCTGCCCGCCCTCCTCTGGCTGGTCTGGCAGCGCTCGGCGGGTCCGACCCGCACGATGTGCCTGGCGGTGTGCTCGGGGGTGATGGCCGCAGTGCTCGCCTTCTACCCCCTGTACGCCGCGTTGAAGGGCGAGCTCGTTCCCGGCCACGGCCACGTGAGCCTGATCGGGGCCATCGAGTGGCAGCTCTCGGGGCGTACCGGCAGCGGCAGCGTCCTGCGAGCCGGCACCGATGCACACGGCAAGGTCCTCGACTGGCTCCGCGCCGATCCGTGGCTGCTCGGCCTGGGCGTGGCCGGCCTGCCCGTCGCCTTCCTGGTCGAGCGCCTTCGGCCGATCGGGGCCGCCTACGCCACCTTCGTCCTCATGGTGCTCCGCCCGGGCTACCTGCCGGCGGCCTTCGTCACCGGCGCCCTCCCGTTCGCCGGCCTGACTGCCGGCACGGCCGTCGACGCCCTGTGGCGTCCGGACCCGGCATTGCGCCTCCCCCACCGGGCCGGAACGATGCGACGCCGGTTCGCCCTGCGTCCGCGCCGCCGGCCCCGCCGGCCCCATCGGCCCCGCATGATCGGGTCCGATCCCCGCCTGCCGGCCCGGCGCATCGTCGCCGGCGGCCTTGTGGCGGGCGCCGCCGTCGTGCTCGTCCCCCGCTGGGCGAGCGGCGACCGAGTGGCCATGACGACCGACACCACGGCGGCGTTCTCCAAGGCCGAGGCGTGGGTCCGCCGCCACGTCCCCCGGACGGCGACGATCCTCGTCGACGACGACGTGTGGATCGACCTCGTCGACGACGGCTTCCGGCCGAGCCGCGTGGTGTGGTTCTGGGAGCTCGAAAGTGACCCAGCGGTCCGCGCCCGCTACCCGGAGGGCTGGCGGCAGATGGACTACGTCGTCGCGACGGACACGATCCGGGTGAACGTCGTCTCGGGCGCGAGGTCCGTCCGCTCCGTCGTCCAGGCGCTCGCCCACTCCACCGTCGTCGCCCGCTTCGGCACGGGAACGACCTGGGTGTCGGTGCGCAAGGTGGACCCCGATCGCCCGGGCAACCCACCCTGGTGGCTGCCCGGCTCCGGCACCCTTCGACCTCCGACCTCGGGCCTGCAGGAGGGAGAGCGCCTCTGAGCGCGGGGCACCGACGTCCAGCGCGTCACGGTGTGCGCCACGTAGGCGGCGCGCATCGCGCCCGATCGCTCCGGCCGCGGGTGGCGCGCATCTCGTCCGGAGGACGCTTCGCGCTGTCACCGACGTCGCCCGGGACAGAGGCGTCGCGACGGCTGGCCGGGCCGTGCCGCGGATCACCCGCGGCGATCGTGGGATCTGGGACCATGGTGCTGCCCGCGCGTCGCGAGCGGGGTGGAAAAGGAAGGAGCCGTACGTGAGGGCGCGGGCGCTGCTCGCAGGGGTGCCGGCACCCCAAGGTCGAAGGGGAGCCCGGCACGCCCTCACGTGCCGACGCAGGCGGCAGCGGTGAGCGACCCGGGGCCGCGCCTCGTCGGGGACGGTTGGACCGGGCCGAGGCGACCCGAGGCGTGGGCGCGCCTGTGGTTCGGCGCCACCGCGCTGTGCGTGGCAGGTGGCGTCGCCATCAGCATCTACACCGCGGCGCACAACAATGCCGGCCACTTTCGCACCCCGGTCGAGCGCGCCTTCAACACCTTCGCGTTCTTCACGGTCGACTCGAACCTGATCGTCGGGGTGACGTCGCTGCTCCTCGCCCTCGAGCCGCGCCGAGCCTCCCCGCTGTTCGCCACGTTCCGGCTCATCAGCATCGTCGCCATCACGGTGACCGGTTCCGTCTACCACGTCGCCCTGGCGAACCTGTTCGACCTGCAGGGGCTCGACCAGCTCGGCAACCAGCTCGTCCATACCGCGGTGCCGATCCTGGCCGTGGTCGGATGGCTTATGTTCGGGCCGCGTGGGCTCACCTCGGCCAGGATCGCCCTGTGGTCCCTCGTCTTCCCGGTCGCCTGGCTCGGCTTCACCCTGATCCGGGGAGCCTTCGTGCACTGGTACCCCTATCCCTTCATCGACGTCACCACGCTCGGCTACGGCGGCACGCTCCTCAATTGCGCCTGGGTCTCGCTGCTCCTCCTCGGATTGGCGGCGGGAGCCACCCGCCTCGACCGCGTTCTCGGCCGAAAGCCCGAGCGCCCTTGAGCAGCGCGGCGCCGGGCAGTCGCGCCCACGCGTTCGGCCCGCCGGCACCTCGGTCGTGGCAGCCCGGCACGCCCGCGTGACCGTCTTCGCGAGACCGCCGCACGCGTTCGGCGCGCCGGCACCTCGGTCGTGGCAGCGCTCCTGGTGGTCCGAGCGCCCACAGTGCCTCCGGCACCATCGCGATGCGCGTCTACGCATGTCGGGGATCAGCGTCTCGCGGCGGTGTGGCCCGGCGGCGCCTCGTCGGCGCTCTCGGCAGGATCGGTGCCGGGTTCCGGCCCGCTCCGTTCCGGCTTGTCCAGCATGATCTCCTCCGGGATGCAGCCCCGCAACAGACCGGGGAGGACGTAGCGTCTGGTCATGGTCGATGTCCCGGGAGAGGTGAGCCTCGAGCGAGGGACCCTCCTCGGCCGGGGACCGCACGAGGCGGAGCCGCCCTGGGTACGCAACCCACGTGCCAGGCGCCACGAGTGGCGACGCCTCTTCTCCGAGGCGCTCGGCACCTTCCTGCTCGTGGTGGTGGCCGCCGGTGCTCCCGTCGTCGATGCCGTCTCCCACGGCCAGGTGCCCCTCGACGCCCAGGTCGTCGCGCCGGGCCTGATGGTGATGGCGATCATCTACTTCATGGGCATGGTGAGCGGCGCCCACCTGAACCCCGCGGTGACCCTGTCCTTCGCCGCCCGGGGCAACTTTCCTTGGAGCCGGGTGCCGGGCTACATCCTCGCCCAGCTGGTCGGCGCCATCGCTGCGTCGCTCCTCCTGCGGGCGCTCTTCGGCACCGCCGGCCATCTCGGCGCGACCCTCCCGGGCCCGGGGATCTCCTCGGGCACCGCGCTCGTGGTCGAGGCGCTCCTCACCCTCGGACTCGTGAGCGTCATCCTCGGAACCGCTTCCGGGGCGCGCAACGTGGGCGCCAACGCCGCGCTCGCAGTCGGTGGCTACATCGCCCTCGCTGGGCTGTGGGCAGCCCCCGTCAGCGGGGCGTCGATGAACCCTGCCCGCTCCTTCGCTCCGGAGCTCCTTGCCGGCGAATGGACGAGCTGGTGGGCCTATGTCGTTGGCCCGATCGTTGGTGGCGTGCTCGCGGTCGGCATCGCCTGGATCCTGCGCGGGCCTCCCAGCCCGGCCGCAAACGTCGCGGCCCAGGGGGAGACCCCCGACGACCACACCTCCGAGACGGGAGCAGGCACAGGAGGGAGCAGCCATGACACGTGAGCACTGGAAGGACGAGCCCGAAACGCAGGACTACCCTGCGGCCCGCAGCTACCTGTCCCTCCTCGTCGAACCCAGCGAGGCGAAGCGGACGGTCAAGGCGCTCGCGGACAGCCCCGACGCGGTGCGCTACAAGGCCAAGGACATCCTGCGGGCGGCCGGCCTGCCTCTCCTGCCGCTCGACGATCCCGAGGTGGCAAAGGACCTGGCCAAGGTGCAGGCCGGCACGAAACTCTCCCCGGTCCTGCTCGTGCGTGGCGACCCGCTGTGGGTCGCCGACGGCTACCACCGGATCTGCGCCAGCTACCACCTCGACGAAGACGCCGAGATCCCCTGTCGCATCGTCGCGAGGCCACGTGCGAGCAGCGGGAGGAAGCGCACTCGGTAAGGCTCCATGACCGCGGCCGACGTGCAGGCCCTCGTGGACTCGCGGAGCGCCACCAAGGCCTCTTCGACCCTGCTGCGCCAGCATGCGTGCCTGCGGGCGATCCTCGCCTCCGCCGAGTCGGACGACTTGATCGCCCGGTCGCCATGCCGCGGCATCGGGCTCCCGCGGGTGCACCTGGTGGACCGGCCCTACCTCGACGCCGACCAGCTCACCAGGCTCGCCGGCGCGCTCGGCCCGGACCAGGGGGCGATGGTCTGGCTGGGCGCGGTTCTCGGCCTGCGCTGGGCCGAAGTGGCCGGGCTCACGGTGGACCGCCTCGACCTGCTCGGCGGCTCGCTCACGGTGGACCGCAAGCTCGCCCGGAGCGGGGACCTCGTGGTGCCCAAGTCAACCGCTGGCATCCGAACCCTTGCATGCCCGACGTGGCTGGTGGACGAGCTGGCTGCGGTGCTCAAGCGCCGGGGGCTGACCGCGGCCGACGGCCATGCGTCCGCCGCCGGGTCACCGGACGATCAGCTGGCACGCCGGACGACGGCGTGGCCCTCGCGTACGAGCTTGGCGATGCTGCGGTTCTCCGAGAGGTTTTCACCCACCCCGACCACGAGCTCGGCTCCGACCGCCGACGCGACCTTCTCGAGCGTCTCGAGCGTCGGCCTCGTCCCGCCACCCTCCATCCGGGCGATGGCCGACTGCGTCGTGCCCATCCGGGCCGCCAGCTCGGCCTGGGTGAGCCCCGCTTCGGTGCGCAGACGGTAGACGAGCTCCCGAAAGGCGCTGATCCGGGCCTCGTCCTCATAGGCGGCCCTGCCTTCCACCGTGCGGGGCCGAGCCCCCTTCAGGTCTTCCCATGTCGTGCGATCGGTCATGTGCGTTCCTCCTCTTCGTCGGCGGTGTGCTCCTCGAGAGCGCACCGATCCATCGCCCGCTTCGCCCTACGGACCTCTTGTCGTTCCCTCCGCTGTGACTTCTCGAAGACCGTGAGCAGGATGACCCGCCTTCCCGGAGCGATCCAGTAGGTGACGCGCGTCGGCCGGCCGGCGAGGTAGAAGCGCAGCTCCCTGAGCTTGCCGTCCAGCTGGCGTGTGTGAGGTTCCTCAAGGAGGGGGCCGAGCTCGGCGAGCCGTTCGATGTGGAACCGCACCCGCTCGGCATCGTGATCGGGCAGCCCGAGGTACCAGTCGCGTACCTCGGGCTCGAGCTCGACCGACCCCCACATAGCGTCTATGCTATACCAATGTCTCCCCCACCCGGGAGCTCGCCTTCGGGAAGATGACCCGGGGCGGAAACCGTGGCAGGTTGGCGTTCTGCACCTGGCACTGCTCGGAGCCCTGGGCGGCGGGGGTGGACGTGAAGACTGCGCAGACCCGCCTCGGGCACTCGTCGCCGCAAATGACCCTCGGCATCTACGCCCGCGCAACCGCCGATGCCGACCGCAGAGCGGCCGACGTGGTGTGGAAGATGTTCGCTCCGCGGGATGCTCGCGGGATGGACGCTCCGGAGGGTCCCCGAGGGGGCTGGGGAAAACTTCCCTGACCAGGGAACACTGGTGGGCGCTGCGGGACTCGAACCCACGACCTCAGCCGTGTGAAGGCTGCGCTCTAACCAGCTGAGCTAAGCGCCCGTGTCGTGCGTGGCGACCCGGCATCCTCCGGGCACCAGACGGCGCCTGGTCACGCAGGCGCCCGGAGCGGCAGACCTCGGAGTCGAGGCCGCTCCGATTGTCCCATCGTGGCGTGCCTGCTGCAACCTCTCCGTCGGCGGGCTCGTCTCTCGGCATCGCCACGATGCGTGCCCACGGCCTCCCCGGATCGGCCCACGTGTGGCGCAGCTCGGCCGGGTGCGCCGCATGCGGCGCCGGCGGCCCCATCCCCTCCTGCATGCGCCCCGGGGCTACCGTGGGGACGCCATGAGCGGCCCAGACGTGGGATCCGACCACCCCGACGACTGCGCCGAGGTGCCCACCTCGCCGGGCGCCGTTCCCTCCCCGGGTCCCTCGCCGGGCACCGTTCCCTCCCCGGGCGCCTCGCCGGGCGCCGGTCCCTCGCCGGGCGCCGTGCCCTCCCCGGGTCCCTCGCCGGGCGCGGGTCCCTCCCCGGGCACGCCGCGGGCGGCATGGGGGCTGCCGACGGTCGGCGAGCACCGCTCGCCGGCGCTGGTGGCGGTGCTCGTCGCCATCGCCCTGCAACTCGTGCTCCCCGACCGGGTGACGCTCGGGCTGGGACCGCGCTGGCTCATCCCGATGCTCGAGGGCCTGCTCGGGCTCGCCCTCGTGGTCACCAACCCCGGGCGCATCACGAGCGAGTCGGCGCGGCTGCGCCAGCTCTCGCTGGCCCTCATCGCGCTGATCGCGCTCGCGAACGCCGTCTCGCTCGTGGAGCTCATCCACGCGCTCCTCTACCAGGTCTCGCGGGTGAGCGGCCGGCCGCTCGTCATCGCGTCGGTCCCGATCTGGCTCACGAACGTCATCGCCTTCGGGCTCTGGTACTGGGAGCTCGACCGCGGTGGCCCGGTCGCCCGGCTCGTGGCGGACCACCGCCAGCCCGATTTCCTCTTTCCCCAGATGAGCACGCCAGGCGCGGCACCTGGATGGACGCCGCGCTTCATCGACTACCTCTACACCTCGTTCACCAACGCCACCGCCTTCAGCCCCACCGACACGATGCCCCTGACCTCGTGGGCGAAGATCCTCATGATGCTGCAGTCACTCGCGTCGCTGCTCACGGTGGCGATCGTCATCTCGCGAGCCGTCAACATCCTGGCGTGACCACCGCCGCGGCGAGGCGGTCACCCCGAGTGCAGGCGGCTCGTCCGTCGCCACAGCCCACCGTCACCCGAGCGCAGCTGCACGTGATCCCCGCCTCAGTCGGGCGCTCAGACCGAGCGTGCGGCCCCCGGCGGCGGGTGCCCGGCACCCTCCTCGATACGGCGCACCACCACCATCGCCACGTCGTCGCTCAGGCGGTGCAGGCGCGTCATGGCATGGACGATGCGCTCTGCCAGGGTCGACGCGTCGTCGGCCGGGCTTGCGGACCCCACGACGACCGACAGCTGGTCGATGCCGGCCGCAAGGTCGAGCGTGCGCCGCTCGACCAGCCCGTCGGTGTAGGCGACCGCCACCGAGCCCGGCGGGAAAGGGATCGCCGTGCGTTCGACCGAGCCCGTCGGCATCCCGAGCGCCGGGCCGCGAGCGCCGTCGAGCGTGCCCACCTTGCCCGCAGGGTCCCGCACCACGATCGGGGGGTGCCCGGCGTAGGCGTAGGAGACCTCGTCGCGCCCGGTGTCGACGACGAAGAGCGTGGCCGTGCCGATGAACGGGTCGTCGAAGTGGGTGAGGAGCGGCTGGGCGCGGGAGAAGATCGCCGGGACCGGCGTCCCCAAGCGCGCCAGCGTGTTGACGACCGCGCGCACGTGGCTCATCTGCGCGGCGGCGGGGATGCCGTGGCCTGCGATGTCGCCCACGATCACCGCCGTGCGCTCGCTCGACAACGTGACGAGGTCGTACCAGTCGCCGCTGAAGCCGAGGTCGGTCGACGCGGGAAGGTAGCGCACGGCGATGTCGAGGCCGCGCACGAGGGGAACCTCGGGGAGCAGGGCCCCCTGCAGCCGCCGGACGAGCTCGTCCTGGGCGTCGAACAGGTGGGTCCGCTGGAGCGTGCGCGAGCACAGGTCGGCGACGGACTCGACGCCGGCGCGCAGCTCGGTGTCGTCGTCCACCGGCTCTGCCCACCCGATCCCCACCACCCCGAAGACGGCACCGGAACTGTCGCGCAGCGGCGCGACAGCCATGGCCGCCAGCTCCGATCGGGCGAGCGCGTAGCCCGCCTCCGGATAGCGGGCACGCCAGATGTCGGGATTGGCGACGACGATCGTCTCGCCACGGCGCACCACGTCGGTCAGCAGGCTCCGCTGGGCCAGGGGCATGCGCGCGTAGCGTCGCACGATCTCGGGATCCGTGCCGGGGGGAGTCTGCACCTCGATCGTGCCCGTGGCCCGATCCACCAGTCCCACCACCACGTGGCTCGACCCGAGCACCCCGCTCGAGCTCTCCACCAGGATCCTCGAGACCTCGTCCGTGGTCAGCGCGGCACTCATCCGGCGGGCCAGGTTCGCCATGCCGCTCAGGTCCAGCTGGTGCCGGCCGCGCCCGGTGACGTCGATGCCCGAGGGGACGATGGCATGCACCTGCCCGCCTGCGACGAGGGGGACGAGGGACAGGTCGAGGCGGACCCGGGACCCCTCCTGCACCCGCATGTCGACCTCGAAGCGACGGGTGAGCCCGCTTGCGGCCCGCTCGATCTCGGCCCGCAGCCGGCGCTGGACCTCGGGGCTCCAGTTCCACCAGTACGTCTCCCACAGTGGCCGCCCGAGCACGTCGTCGAGACGCAGGCCGGCAGCATCCACGGCGGCGCGGTTGGCCTCGGTCAGCTTCCCGCTCGGGGTCAGCAGGCCGACGAAGGTGAACGGGCTCGGCTCCTCCCTCGGAGTACCTCGAGCACCCCCGTCGTCGGCGACCTCGTCGAGGGGCCCGAGCCTCCCACCCCCTGGGTGCCAGCGCGCGAGGTAGATGGCGAAGACCTCGGCCACGTCGCCCACGTAGCTTCGCTCGAGGTCGGTCAGCACGCGGCCGGGGCGGAAGGCGAGCCCGAATGCGCCGACCACCTCGCCATCGGCGCGCAGCGGCACGGCGGCGATGGCTCGGGGGGCCGTCGAGCCCACTTCGGGCCCGGGGCCCGCCGCCCGGCTCGCCGGGTAGGACGCGGGCAGCCACTGGGTCACCCCCGAACGTACCGAGTCGGCGAGCGGAACCGGTTCGGAGAGCTGCACCGGCTGCTGGTCGGCGAGCTCGCCGGTAGCGGCGAGCGGCTGCAGCACGGCTCCCCGGCGGACCGCCAGCACCCCACCCGTGGCACCGAGATCCGCCTCCACCCCCTCGAGGAGGGCCGCCAGCACGTCTTGGCCGGCCGCCGGATCCGCCAGCACGCGCAGCAGGTGACCGAGATTGTCGAGCGCGCGCAGCTCGCCGGTGACCACGGGCCAGGGCCCGCGTGCCAGTCGTCCCTGCTCGTCGCCCACGAGGCTCCCCCACTCCCTGGCAGTGCGTGCCCGCCGCCAATGTGCCACAGGTTCTCTGCAGCCTGCTATCGGGATCCCTCCCTGGGGACCCGCCCCTCTTCCGGGCAGGTAGCCTGTCGGGACCATGGCTGAGAACGGTGCGAGCCGAAGCGGCCGCAGGATCCCCGACGCCCCCTCCGGCTCCCCGGGCGACACCGCCTCAGGCTCCCGACCCGACCGCCCCTCGGGCCCCCCGGGGGCGCGCGCCGCCTCGGGCTCCCCGGGGGGATGGTGGGCTCGCACCTCGATGGCCTTCCTGCGCCTGCTCACCCCGGGCACGCCCGCCGGCACGCCGCGGGCGACCGCCACCGCTCGGGGCTCGACCGCCGGCAGCGGGCGCCCCGCCACCGGCCCGGGACCGGGCGCCGAGGTCGTCCGGCCGGTCGTCGAGCCCCACGGGTCCGACAGGGCCGCGATGATCCGCCAGGTCGATGCCCGCGAGCGCAAGATGGGATACCTCGGCTCGGCGCTGGCAGCCATCCTCGCCCTCCTGGCGTTCGTCCCCTACGTGAGCGACCCGAGCAAGCCGATCTCCCAGACGGTGAGCCGGATCGGCAAGTCGTGCCCGGCCGGCTTCCGCTACGTCGCCAGCTCGCGCAACTGCGTCGGCAACGTCATCTACTCCCGCGGCCACTGGGTGCTCGAGCTCGTCATCGTGCTGTTCTTCGCCGTGGCCCTGGCCGTCGCCACCCGAATCGGCCGTCGCTCCGCGGTGGCCTTCGCCGCCCTGTTCGCCGGGCTGGCCATCGAGGCCACGACGGGCAGCATCATCGGGATCCTCTTCGTGTTCGGCGGCGGGTGGCTCCTGATGCGGGCGTGGCGGGTCCAGCGCTACGGCTCGCCCGACGCCAGGGCCGCCCGGGCCGCCGCGGCCGAGCGCAGCGGCGGCCGCGGCGCTCGGGGCACGTCAGGCGACGGCTCGGCGCGGCGTGGGGGGCTCTTCGGCAGGCGCAGCACCCAGCAGGAGGTGGCAGCCGCCGCCCGCAAGCCTCCGGCGGCGAACAAGCGCTACACGCCGCGTGCCAAGCCCAAGGGCAAGCCCTCGGCCTCCCGCTGAACGCCGACCGCGGGGTCGTCACGCCCGTCGGCCGACGCCGCCGGGGGCACGAGGGCGGAGCGCAGCAGCGCCAGCACGTCGTTGCGCCGGCGGACGAGCGAGCGGGCCGTGGGCTCCTCGCCCAGCGCGCGCAGCACCTCGACCTCGGTGACCATGCCGATCACCGTGGAGTACAGCGCGAGGAGGAGGAGGCGTGGGTCGTGGCGGCGCATGTTCCCGGCCGCCATCTCCTGCTCCAAGAAGGCCGCGGCCCGGTGGACCAGGGGATCGAGCGCGGCCATCATCTGGGTGGCAGCCGGCGGCCCGAGGCGCGCCACCTCCCGCAGCAACCCGAGGAGCTCGGGCCGGCGGGCCGCCAGGCGGAACACCGAGCGCACCACGGCCTCCACGCGCTCCCAGCTCGGACCGGCCCGGTCGAGCGCCGCTTGCATCGCGTCGGCGAGCTCCCCGGCGCTGCGCGCGATGACCGCGTCGAGAAGGGCTTCCTTGCTCGGGAACCAGTAGAGGATGGTCTGCTTGCGGACCGACAGCCCGGCTGCCAGCGCGTCGAGCGAGGTCGCGTCGTAGCCACGCGTGCCGAAGGACCGCAGGGCGGCGTCGAGGATTCGGTCCCCCGTGTCGCTCTTCACTTACCAAATGGTAGACACGCTTCCCTACCAGATGGTAGACAAGGCCCCGATGGCTCTCGCCGACCAGCTCGCGGGCAGGCGGTTCTTCGTGACAGGCGGTACCGGGTTCCTCGGGACCGCCCTCATCGAGCGCCTGTTGCGCTGCGTCCCCGGCTCCCAGGTGGCGGTGCTGATCCGGCCGGGCCGGCGTGCGGGCGCCGCGGGGCGGCTCCAGCGCGAGATCCTGCGCAACGACTGCTTCGACCGCCTGCGCGCCGAGCTCGGCGACCGCTTCGACGACGAGGTGGCCCGCCGCGTGACGGCCGTCGCCGGCGACGTGGGGCGCGACGGCCTCGGCCTCGACGACGAGGGACGACAGGTTCTCGGAGCGAGCGACGTCGTGGTCCACGCTGCGGCCACCGTCAGCTTCGACGCCCCCCTCGACCAGGCGGTGGAGGTGAACCTGCTCGGCCCGCTCCGGGTCGCCGACGCCATCGCCGCAACGGCAGGCGCAAGGAAGGACAGCAGGGGGCGGCCGGCGGCGCCGCACCTCATCTCCGTGTCGACCGCGTACGTGGCCGGCACCCACCAGGGCGAGGTCAAAGAGGAGCTCCTCGACCAGAGCCGGTTCTCCCTCGACGTCGACTGGCAGGCCGAGGTGGCGGCCGCCCGCCGGTTGCGCGACGACTTCCAGGCGGCGTCGCGCGACGCGGCTCGCCTGGCCGAGTTCACGAGCGCCGCCCGCCGGGAGCTCGGCGCGGCGGGCGAGCACCTGCTCGCGGCGCGGGCCGAGCGCCAGCGCGAGGAATGGGTCCGCCGACGCCTCGTCGAGGCCGGCACGGCACGTGCCCAGGCGCTCGGGTGGCCCGACGCCTACCCGTTCACCAAGGCCCTGGGCGAGCGAGCCCTCGTCGCCACCCACGGCCCCGGGCGCGCGACAGGGGCCGGCGCGCTGCCCCTGTCGATCGTGCGGCCCTCCATCATCGAGTCGGCCCTCGCCGACCCCCGGCCGGGTTGGATCCGGGGGTTCCGGATGGCCGAGCCGGTGATCATCTCCTACGCCCGGGGCCTCCTCAAGGAGTTCCCCGGCGTGCCCGAGGGCGTGATCGACGTCATCCCCGTCGACATGGTGGTGGCCGCGATCCTGGCCGTGGCCGCCGCCGGGGCCGATCCTTCGGGGCCGGCCGTCTACCACGTCGCCTCGGGCGTGCGGAACCCGCTGCGCTACGGCAGGCTCGTCGACCTGGTGCAGGACTGGTTCGGCCGCCATCCCCTCTTCGACGACCGCGGCCAGCCGATCAGCGTGCCCCAGTGGTCGTTCCCAGGGCGCGGCAGGGTGCAGCGCCAGCTGGCGCGGGCGACCAGGGCCATGGACGCCGCCGAGCGGCTCTTCCTCGCCCTGCCCCTGCGGGGCCGCCAGGCGGCGCTGTCGGCGGGCCTCGAGGACCGCCAGGCAATGGCCCGGCGGGCGCTCGGCTACGT
>Ga0070738_10003834_pt1 | contig 18992 bp, 18 predicted proteins | sample Coa_R2_2_FD_66446 | JGI IMG/M metagenome (GOLD analysis project Ga0070738, IMG submission 66446) | Surface soil microbial communities from Centralia Pennsylvania, which are recovering from an underground coalmine fire - Coalmine... | ecosystem: Environmental > Terrestrial > Soil > Unclassified ... | reverse complement strand
CCCGCAGCCGCTTGCCCGCTCGGAGGACGGCGACCGAGCGAGCCGAAGTTTGCCTGATGAATCGCCTCGCAATCGCCTTCACGTGCTTTCTCGTCGCGGCCCTGACCGCATGTTCGGGGGAGAGCCCCAGCTCCGGTACGCAAGGCGTCGTTTTGCCGCAAATGCGTAGCGTAAAAAGCGCGTTGCCGGCAAAGGCCCAACGCCAACTGCTTTTTGCGACCAGTTATCAAGGTGGCAGCCTTACCGAGTACTCGCTGCGGGGCAAGAAGGTGCTTACGATTACTGCAGGCCTGCAGAATCCCAACGGTACGACGGTAGATACGAACGGCAAAATCTATGTAGTAAATACAACCGCGAACACCGTTACGACCTACACGATCGACGGTCAGCAGACGACGCCCACGATCACCGCCGGTCTAAATGCGCCAAACGGCGTCGCCGTAGACTCGCACGGCAAGATTTACGTCTCGAATTACGGCAGCAACGAGGTGACGACGTATACGTCCGCCGGGAAACAGACGACGCCGACAATCACTAAGAATATGAACGAACCGGCTTACCTCACCGTCGATGCAAGCGGCAAGATTTACGTGGCGCAACAAGGCTCCAACGAGGTCACGACCTACGATTCCAAAGGAAAGCCTACGACGCCGACGATCAAGACCGCACTCAGCCAGCCGATCGGCGTTGCGGTCGGCACCGACGGCAAGATCTGGGTAAGCAGTTACAACTTGTACGGCAACGGAGCCGTGACCACGTACAAGCCGAACGGCGAACAGACCACGCCGACGATCACCAGCAGATTATCGGGGCCCGAGGGCATCGCGCTCTCGCAGCACAAGCTCTTCGTCGCGAACGCAACGGGCGATGCGATTACGACCTACGACTTGAACGGCAACCTCAGCAAGCCCGTCATCACGAATATTTCAGTCAACGGTCTCGCCGTTCACTAGAGCGCCAGGCCTCTCGCCGCTGCGGCGAACAGAATCGGTGCGGCATCGGCGGGACGCATGCCGGATCAATGCTTGGCCATGGAATCCGATACGAGCGAGAACGTCGTCTGATAGGTCGTCGAAGAGACGCCGACGACGCCGCTGTGCTGCTCTTCGGTCGCGTACTCGTCGATCGCCGTGGGGAGCAGACGATTTGCGTTGTAGTCGATTTTCGTCTGGGTGTCGACGGTGATCGACCCCTGGGACGTATCTTCCACGTGCCGCGTTTCGTCGATCTTCATCACGCCGCTGTCGTTACTCCGTACCGTGTAATCGGCGTTCACTTTGGTGCGGCCCTGGGTGAACGAGATCGCCCAGTGCTGGTTGGCATCGAGAAGGTTCGGATCGAAAAAATTCGCACCGAGAAAACGCAGCAGTGTCAGCTCTTCGGGATTCACCGCCTTGCTGGGATCGCACACGACGGTCGTGTTGCCGTAGACCGCACACGTCGCCGCTGCGGAGCGGCGCGTGTACTCACCTTGCTCGCCGACCACGACCACGAGTCCGCGGTCCTGCGCTTCCCGCAGCACGTCGACGGTCATCGTACCCTGGTCGTCAAGATTCCCGTTGTACGAACGCGCCCCCGACGAGCCGGTCTCGCTCGTCACCGAGCCGTGCTGGCGCTGCTCGTAGGTGAACGAGTAGACGAGATGCCGGAGTGGCGGCGAATCGGCCCGTGCGACGGCCGTTACGAGTACGATCGCAACCGCGACGCCGGCGATGCTACGAATTCCCATAGCTGTGCCTCCTGAAATGCACCGATCGAGCACGAGAATCTTCGCGAGCGGCGAATCGCCCTCCCATGCGGATCGCAGCCTCGCTCAGTCTCGCGTCGGCGCTCGTCTTGGCTGTGCCCTTCGGCCCCGCGCGGGGTGACACGGCCGATATGACACAGCTTCTGCGCGAACGTGTGAAGTACGTCTTTGTGATCTATCAGGAGAACCGATCGTTCGACCACTATTTCGGCACGTTTCCGGGTGCAAACGGCATCTATGGCGCCGCTGCGCGCGAGCACGGCTTCACGCAATACAATCCGGTCACCAAGCGCGACGTGCACGCCTTTCGCGTCGTGGCGCCGGAGCTGGGCCTGTTGAACAACGCGCGCACGATCGTCGACGCCGGCATCCACGGCGGAGCGATGGACGGCTTCGTTGCCGCGCAGACTACCTGGGCACAGACGCTGCCGCCGCCGGCACGGCAAAAGCTCGGCATGACGGATCCCGCGCAAGCCGCCTCGGTCGGCGACGAGGCGATGGCGCACGTGGATTGCGACACGATTCCATTCTTATGGATGTACGCGCACCGCTTTGCGCTCTTCGACTCGTTCTTTCAAGGCGCGCGCGCGCCGTCGTCGCCGAGCAACGTCGAGATCATCGCCGCGCAGAACGGCGAGACCGAGTACAAGCGCTACGGCGTCGAAGGGCCGCCGTCCACCGCGCAGCCGGTCGGCGCGGGCGGCCGAGGCGTGCCGATGTGGGTCGATCTCGATCCCGCGTGGGGACCGTACAACGCTGAGGATTTCAGCGCGCAGAAACAGGTCGATCAAACCTATGCCACGGTGCTGCTCGATCTCGAAGGCGCGCAGGCCGGGCGGCTTACGCAGAACGCGCAAGACATCGGCGACGACATCGCCTATTTGACGGCGCGCGCGCAGACGCCGGTCGGCTGGACCTGGTACGAGCAGGGTTACGACAACCCGGCCGACCCGCAGCGATTGACGCTCGTAACGCACCACCTCGCGCCGCATTACTTCGGCTACATCGCAAACAATCCCGAGATGGACGGGCACGTCGCCGACCTCACGCGCTTCGCGTCCGACGTGCAAGGCGACAAACTCGGCGACGGCGGGCTCTTCTATCTCAAAGGCGGCTTCGCCAGCAATCTCGGCTTACGTCCCGCTAACGCCGCGGCGCATACGTTTTTAGGCGACGACGATCATCCCGGCGAATCCGATTCGCAGATCGCCGAATCCGACGTGGCCGCGCTAGTCGACCTCATCGCGCGCAGTAAGTATTGGAGTCAGTCGGCGATCGTGGTGACTTGGGACGATCCGGGCGGCTTTTGGGATCACGTTCCGCCGCCGTCGTGGCTCGTCTGTCCCGACGGCAACCCGTGCGGCAACGGTCAGCGCGTGCCGCTGCTGCTGATCTCGCCCTACGCGCGCACCGGCGTCGTGCACGAGTACGACGATCAGGCGTCGGTCATCAAGTTCGTCGAGCGTCTCTTCGATCGCACGCCGCTGGCGGATCTGCCCGACGAGGCGCAGTTCATGCCGTTCGGCCCGCGCGACACGAGCACCGAAACCGGCGATCTCTCCGGCGGATTCGATCCGGCGCGGCTGCGCGGAGACGCGCCTCCGATTGCGGCCGATGCGGCGATCGTACCAGACGACGCCGTGCGCGCGATTCCGGCCGGCTGGTCGTGCCGTACCATCGGCGTGCGGCCCGTTCCGCCGCCGGCCGGCCTCTCCGACGCACCGCCGCCCGGCTTCGATCCCCACGCTCTCGTCGTGCCGTTGCCAAAGCGTTAGGAGAAACGCATGTTTCCGCAGCTTGCGCACTTTACCGATCTCGCACTCGTCTTGCTCCGCATCATGGCCGGCCTCGTCTTCATCGACAGCGGCTATAAGGATCTCAAGGATCCGGATGCTCGCGCCCAAAGCCTTGGGCTGCCCAAACCCGTGACGCGCTTCATCGGCGGGGCGGAAGTGGCCGGAGGGATCGCCGTAATCGTCGGCTTTCTCACGCAGCTCGCGGCGATCGGTTTGATTCTGATCATGCTCGGCGCCCTACAAAAGAAAATCTTCGTCTGGAAGACCGGTTTTTGGGGCAAGGACGGACTCGGCTGGAATTACGAGCTGATCTTCGTTTCGATGCTGCTGGTAATTCTCTGCACGAACGGCGGAAGCTTCGTCATTTACCCGCGCTGACCGGCCCCAGGACGCGGGCGCTCGTCGGCGCCGGCATTTCAGGGTGAGCTCGTATCGGAAGGCGAATCGCAGGGAATGGACTCGCGCGCCTCGTTTGCCGCGGCGGCCAAGCATCTCTTTCGCCATCTGCACGATGCGTCCGCGTTGCGCAAAAATCCGCTGGTCCGCGGATATTTCGCGTCCGGCGACGGATTAGCAAGCAAGGCCCGGGATGCCGGGGCACTCGCCCGCATCCATGCGGCAATCCGCCGCGGTGCCGAACGCTGCCGCGACGCGGACCTGGTCGAGGGACGCGACGAACGCGCTTTCCGTCACTACACGATCGCGACGCTGCAGTGCATCGAGCGGCGTTCGATCCGCGACGTTGCTGCAACGCTGGGTATTTCGTATGCGCAGTGTTACCGAGAACGCGCCGCAATCTGCCGGCGCGTGGCGCGATACGTCGCCGAGCACGACGACGGGCCGGTCTTCGAGCAACTGCCGGCCGTCGACGAGTTCCGTTTCCTCGCGAATCAAACGCTGCATCGCGCGGAGTCCGGCGAATATGCGCAGATATTGCCGCAGTGCGACGGCCTCGTTCGCGGTGCTCCGTCAGCCCAAGAGAAAATCGAGGCGTTGCGCATTCGGGTCGCCGTCTGCCTGCACTTCGGCGACTTCGAACGCGCCAAGGCAACGCGGGCGGCAGCGCAAGCACTCTGGAGCGAGCATTTCACCAAGGAATCCTCGAGCGCGGGCGAAATCGCGCGAGCCTGCATCGACTTAATGGACCTCGACGTAGCACTCCACGGCCACGCAAGCGAAGTGCTGCGCGCGGCCAGGAGCGCGACCAAGCGGCTCGAGCCGTTCGCCGCAAGCGCGCCGATGCGCATCCGAGAGCTGCACGTGGAGAGCCTCTTCAATCTTGGACTCGCCCTGGCAAACCTCGGCAGCTTCGAAACAGGCTTCGATCACGTGGCCGAAGCGGTCACGCTGCTCGAACGCGTGAGGTTGCCGTCGGCGCAGCTGCGCAGTTGGGCGATGGTCGAGTCGTGGCGCGGACGCAACCGGTTGCTGATGAGTTCGCGTCATTGGCTGCCGGCGTGGCAGCGCGAGCAGGGACTGACGCGCGCGTTCGAATACGCCTATTCGTCGGGAACGTTCGCGGGTGCGATTCGATCGCTGATCGCGCTTACCGAGCATCACGCCTTTGCCGGAAACGACAACGAAGCGTTGCGAGCGGCGCGGGCCGCCGTTTCCTTGGCCAAACGCCATCCAAGCGCGCGGGTCTCGACGCACGCCACCATCTCGGCCGTGCTTCCGCTACTCTCGACGCCGCACTGGTCGGAAGGCACGGCGCTGCTGCCTCCGCCGGCGCAGATCGACGTGATGGACACATATCATCGCGAGGCACTCACCTACTGTCTCGCAGTTCGTGCGCTGCGCTCCCATGCATATCAGGACGCGCTGAATCTCGTCGACGGCGCTGCGGGAAGTTTCCCGGGCGTCGCCGTACGCATGCGGCTGGTCGCGGCCGCGGCATCACACGCGCTCGAGCGGCAGCGCGAGGCACGCACGCTCATCGAGGAGGGCGTCGCTGTTGCCGAGGCGCAGGGCTCGGCACCGATTCTCCGCGACGCCTACAACCTCGCGTCCCGGATCGTGCCGGACGGCCGCTTTAAGGGCCAAGCCAGAGAGATCGAGCGGCTGCTGACCGCCTAACGCCGATTTTCGCAAGAACCGGGGGTTTTTCTCATTCTCGCGCCTCGGCGGCCGCGGGGGATGCTAGCATCCCCTTTATGCGTAACTTCTTCTATATAGCGGGCGCCCTTGGGTGCGCCGCGATCGCGGCAACAGCCGCCTGTTCCTCGGGTTCGAGCACGACCCCGAACGCGGCCTCGCCCTCGGCGCAGGCGCGGTGGCTCGTTCCGGCGCCCTGGACGCCGGCGGGTGCGACGCCGGCGGTGCGTCAGAATCACGGGCGGTCCTGGATGTCGCCCGCAGCGAAAAAATCCAAAGCGCTGCTCTATAGTTCCAATACCCTCAACAACGAGGTCGACGTCTATGCCGCAAGCGGGAAGAGCAGCACGCTGCTCGGCAAGTTGACCGGATTCGACGAGCCCTACGGCCTGTGCGCCGACAAATCGGGCAACGTCTACGTCACCAACTTGCAGGCACAGAACGTGCTCGAATACGCGCACGGCGGCACGACGCCGATCAAAACGCTTGCCGACAGCTACGGCAATCCCAACGGCTGCGCGATCGATCCCAAGACCGGCGATCTGGCGGTTACGAACTTCGAAGGGGGACCCAGCGGCTACGGCAGCCTCGTCGTTTATCCCAACGCTACCGGAAGCGGCACGATGTACTCGATCGGCGCGACGACGCTGGCATGGCCGCCGGTGTACGACAAGCACGGCAACCTGTTCTTCGAAACGCAGAACGACGACACGCGCGCGACGTATCTGCTCGAGCTCGCCAATGGAAGCTCGTCGCTCTCCACGGTGACGCTGCCGGCTTCGGTTGCGATCGTTTCTCCCAGCGGCACGACGTGGGACGGTAAGTACGTGGGCGTGACGGACGAGCAATATAAGGGCGGCAACAACGAGGGTCTCTACCGGGTCACGGTCTCCGGCTCCGCCGCGACGCTCCACGGACAAGCCCAATACACCGACTCCTGCTACACGAGCTACACGCTCGTCGTTCAGCCGATCGTCTACAAGGGCCACTTCATCGGCGGAAACTTCTACTGCTACTACGCCAGCATCTACCATCTCGACTACTGGAAGTACGAAGCCGGCGGAGCTCCCGTGCGCTTCATTGACGGCGCGCAGACGCGAAATACGTCCTACGGTCAAACGATCAGCAAGTAAGTCCCTAACGATGTGATAGCGGCCGGCTCAAAGGGGGAATGAGCCCGGCCGTTATCCTTTATCCCGGACTGGGTACGAAGCAATCATGAGTAAAGATGCTTTAGATCGAGCTGCGGATTCGGTCAAGAAAGTCGTCGACGACGCGCGGGATGCGGTCCACGAAGGCGCGCACCGTTCGGCCGCAGACGGCGAACGAGCCAAGCGCGATACGCTGGGCGACGCAATGACGCCGGGCGAAAAAATCGGCTCGGCCCTCAACGAGGCCAAGCACCGCACGCAAGCGGAGATCGATTCGGCCAAACGCGACGTCCGCGATCACACGTAGCCCCTGTCACCCTGAGCGCAGTCTAAGGGCTGAGCGCAGTCGGAGGGCTGTCGAAGGGCGAAGGGCACTCCAGCGGTAAACTCGTGAGAATCGTCAGTGCGCCGGCGCCGGTTGGGCGGCCGGCCGCTGACGTCCCAGCTACGTAAGGAGATGCTCATGATGCCTCGTCTAAGCCGTTGGCACACCCTGGCGACGCTGACAATGACGGTGGTTCTCTCGGCATGCGCCGGGGGGGCCGTGCCGACGGCGCCGCTATCCGCGTCGGGTCAAACCGCAGCCGGATTCCAAGGCGCCGGTCGGGCGCAGATCGCCAATCCTGGCGTCGAGCCGAATGCCGGCTGCCCTCAGCGATTCTTGGACTGCGTCACGGTTTCAAAATCAAAAGGCGCCGAAATCATTTGGTGCTATGGACCGCAAAGCGATCCGTGCGCAAAGAGCGACGCTGGTAAAGTGAAATGGAGTGGCGTCGTTTGCTTGGCAAAGGGGCCGACGTGTAAAGGACCGATTAAGGTCCTGACCGCCAAGTGGAGCGGCCCGTTCAAGTGCAAGGCTAGCGATAAGTGCAAAGGCACTTTCGAGCTCGATACCATCAAGCCGGGACCTGGCCTCAAAGAGACCAGCAAGTATCTGTACAAGCAGGACATTCACATCTGCAAGGGCGCCAGCTGCCAGGACGCATACATCGGGCTCGACGTCGGCCCATAAGCGCGCGAATACCGGTAATTCGAGACGCTACCGATGCGGTGGCTGCTAACGCTCGCTGGAACGCTGGCGTACCTCGCGCTCGCGGTCTGCGGCGAAGGCGGCCCCGCGACGTTTTTTTCTAAGCCGCCGTTGGTCGCCTACGTCGCAATTTTCGCGCTCATGGCCCTGGCCGCAGTCTTGGCGCCCGGCGGCAACATTTCGAGCGGCGTGCGCGAGGATCGATCGAATCGCTGGGTGCTCGTTCCGTTTATCGTTATCGGCTTGGCTTTGGGCTTCGTTCCCGCGTACACCGACCGGATCGGATTTCTCACCATCGACGGCGATGCGGTGCGATGGCTCGGCGTCGCATTGACCGCAATCGGCGGCACGCTGCGAATCTATCCGGTCTACGTACTGGGCAATCGCTTCAGCGGATTGGTGGCGATCCAACAGGGCCATCGGCTCGTCACGACCGGAATCTATCGCGTCATCCGGCATCCCAGCTATTTGGGACTGTTTATCTCGGCCGCCGGGTGGAGCCTCGCCTTCCGTTCCGGACTTGGACTGATCATGACCGCGTGCTTCGTTCCGCCGCTGGTCAGCCGAATGAACTCCGAGGAAGCGCTGCTCGCGTCGCAGTTCGGCGCCGAGTACGATGCATATCGCGCGCGCACGTTCCGCCTGCTCCCCGGCATCTATTAGGCACGTAATCAGGTAGGCACGTAACCAGGGCCTAACGCAACGTCAGCAAGATCGTGCGATTTACGGCGTCGCGTTGAATCGTGAGCTGCAGCGGCGCTCTCGCCGGCGCAGTCACCAGATCGTAAAAGTCAGCAGCGGAGATGCCGGCGACGTTGCGGCCATTCACCGCGACGATGCGGTCGCCGGAGGCGATACCGGCTGCCGCGGCGGGTGAGCCCGGGCGCACCGAAACCACCTCGATCGCGTCGAGCGTCTTCTTCGCGAACCCGATCCCGCTGCGGTTGCGCGCAATGACGAGCGGATGCGGGGCAGGATCGAGATACAACGTCTGCCGCGCGTAATCGAAGGTCGGCGTAAACCGCGAGAGCACGGTGAGCCCAAGGTCGCCGGCTTCCGTCCACGACGAGAACGAACCCGTCTTCATCTGGGTTAAATCGGCGTCGATATCCAACATCTCGGCGCCCCCGATCTCGAAGCGCGCCAGCTTCTGCAAGCTGCCGGTATTGCCCCCGCCGGTACCCTCGCCGCGGATCGTCGTCCCGCCGCCGTACTTCGCCATCAACCCCGTGCGCCGCAAAAAGTCGCCGTAAAGAACCAGCAGGCCCGCGTTTCCCGTGTCCACGCCGAAGTCGCCGGCGTTGCCGTCCGCTGCGGCCGTTGCCAGCGGCATGTCTTCCTGGAATCGAATCGGCACGGCGGCACCCCCGCCGCTGTGAACGAACGTCGCCAAAGGCGTTAAGGTCAGGCGGCGCGCGGCGTAATCGATTCGGATCGCGTAACGCTCGAACCACTCGAGGCCGAGGATTCCGGCTAACGGCACCCTGCTGCCGCGTTCGTAGAAAGAATAGGGATACGGGATGATGAGAAACGGCTGATCGAGCAGCTCTGCGTTCCCGATTTGGACCGAGCCGACGCGTGCGTACTGCAGGCCGATCGTTCCGGCGCCGGCGCCGCCGCTGACGCCCGAACCCACACCGCGTATTCCCAGCATTTTCGCAGCCACGGAATCCAAGATTGCGTGGCCGCCGCTGTCGAGAATGAACGGCATCGGAGAGTGCCCGTCGATCGACGCCCAAACCAGCAGTTGGCGTGCTTCCAAGGTAATTGGAACGCTGGTCGAGCGCGCGACTCCGTTCATCCGCGCTTTACCGGCGGCTTGCGGCTTTCGGAAATCGGCATCGTCTGCCTGCGCCGCGACGGCGTACCGGGTCACCTCGACGAGCGTGCCGTTCGCCGGCTCGAAGAGGCTGGCGGTTGCAATGGTAAACGGCAGCCGGAGGCCGCCGGTTTGCCGGTAATCGCCGTACGTCGTGACGTCAGTCGAGGTCGGCGTGCGAATCGAAACGGAGTCGAGCAGATGTGTGCGCTCGTCGACGGCCAGCGTCGCCGCAATGCCGCCCGGCGGGGTGACGCGCACGAGCTCGTGCTGTTGGGAAGCATTATCGTCCGGGCCGAGACACTCGACTTTCGCATCGCTGCGCGGGTCTAGATAGGCGCGCCGCGTTACAAACGCATCGGTGACGGCGCGGGCGCGCGGATACCACGAGTCATAGGGATGCACGCCGCCGGAGATGTCACGTGACCAGACTGTTGTGCCGTCGTAGATTTGTTCGCTCGTACCAACAATGGGAAGTGTAAAGCGCATGGCGTAGCGCCCGTCGCGCAGATCCTCCTGGAACGCGGCTACGCCCTGCAGCCCGGCGCTGGCCAGCCGCCCAGTCGCCGAAATCTCGGCGACGTTTTGCCAAGCCGTCCCGCCGGTCGCGGCGGCGAGCTGGGCAAAGAGCGCGGCCGCGTTGCAAGCCGGCGCGAGGACGGCAAAGAGCGAAATCACGCAAGGATAATAGCGAGGACCCGGCCGCGTGTCTTGAAGATTCTTAGCGCGTGAAGGCCTCGCGATACCGCGCCGGCGCCAAGCCCAGCCGCTGCGTGAAGGCGCGCGTCAGGTGGCTCTGATCGCTAAAGCCGGCGCTGACCGCAATCCGCGCCAGCGAGCCCGTCGTCGTCAGCAGCATGGTGGAGGCGGCTCGCATGCGTGCACGTGCGCGATACTCGTTGGCCGTCATGCCGGTGTGGCGGCGGAAAGCACGGCTGAAGTGCGTCTCGTGAACGCCCGCCATCTCGGCCGCATCGCGCAGCGGCTGCGTCGATTCCCAGCCAAACCCTTGCAGCACGGGGCCGAGCCACGGCGGCCGTTCGAGCTGGGGGCGGTTCGCGCGGTCGAGCAACATCCGGCGAAGGCGGGCGACGGCGGGCGACAGGGAGCCCCGCTCGCGATAAAACGCGCGCACGACGCCGCGGATCGCATCCCGCAAATCCGTCGTATCGGGCGTAAGAACGCCGCAGCTTGAATGCAACCCCGTCCCATCTGCCAATTCGACGTTGAGGCACTTGGTCGGCGCAGCGAAACGGTCGGCGTGCCGCTCGCCGTCGCGGTGAATCACGATCGATCCGACGCGGCAAAATTCCGGCGCCGAATCGCGGACTTCCACATAGCCGCCGCCCAGCACGATCGTAACGAACGCAGATACATGGCGGTGATCGTACATCGTGCTAGACTCGACGTGGCTCGTTTCGAAGACGACATCCATTGCGCCGAGCTTCGGTCCCACCGCCGTCAAAGCCGCTCGAGCAAGGCCTCGTCGGGCAAGCGCGCGAGTTCGGCCGGCACGCGGGGACGGACGCGCGACGCCAACTGCCACGCGAGCTCCGCGCGCCGCTGTTCGGTCAGATCGTAGCGACGTTCCAGGAAACGCTTGACGAGCGCGCGCTCGTCGCCGTCCAGGTACGCCGTCGACGCCAAGACCGGTTCGTTTTCGAGCCCGCGCAGCTCCGCGGGACAGGCGAGCCGCGCATCGCGTACGACGATCGTCCCGGCGGCGAGATCGCCGAGCCGTTTGTTTTCGGGTGAAATGAGCGCGCTGACGGCCGCAATCAGGTAATAGCCGACGAGCTGCTCCCCAACGCGGATCAGATTGCGAATCAGCGAGGCGCCGAAATCCATCGGGTAGCCGCCGTCGCGCACGACGCGAATGCCCAATAATCGCTTTCCCGGCGTCTGCCCGTTCCAAAGCGCCTCGAAGACGATGAAATAGCCGAAGAATATGGCGAAAACCACGAGCACTAACAGCGCGATGGCCACACTCTGTGCGAGCTTGTCGGCGACCGGCGGCGCTCCGTGGCGGGCTGCCGTAACGCGAACCGCCGCCAGAACCAGCCCACCGAAGATCGCGACGAGCAGAGCGATCTGAATCGCCTGATCGACGGCGAGCGCGAGAAAACGGCTCCCTAGGCCGGCGAGCTCGTAGCTAAATGCGATGCTCTCGGGCGTTCGAACCTCGAGCGTTCGGTCCACGGGCGTAGGTTCGACGGCCCGGGCTCGCCAACTCCCTCGCGTTGACGCAAGCCGTTTTTGTCGAGCGACGATCGGAGACGTGGCAGCGCCTCGACGAACTGCTGCGGCGCGTCGAGCGACGCGGCACGCGCGCGCTCGAGCCGCGCGAGATATCCGAGCTGGGGCGGCTCTATCGCACGACGACCAGCGACCTCGCCTACGCACAGGGACGCGGCTACGACGCCGCGCTGCTCGAGTATCTCAATCGGACCGTGGCGCGGGCGCACGCGCGAGTCTACGCGCGCACTACGGAGAGCGGATGGCAGCGAATTGCCGATTTCTACGCGCGCACTTTTCCGCAAGAGTTTCGTCGCTCGCTGCCCTACTTCGGCCTGTGTACCGCACTGACGGTCGCGTGCGCCGTGGTCGCATACGTCCTGGTCCGCAACCATCCCGCCGACGCCTACGCGCTCTTGCCGAAGTTCCTCGTCTCGGAGCAGATTCGCAAGAGCCTGCACGACTCGAACTTTGCAGTGGATCCAAGCTTTGCGCCGGCGATGTCGGCTATGATTATCACCAACAACGTCAAGGTGGCCGTCGTCGCATTCGCCGGATGCGTCACCCTCGGCGCGATGACGCTCTATATCGTCGGGTTCAATGGCCTGATGCTCGGCGGAATGGCGGCGCTCTTTACCAACGCAGGCTTCGGCAGCGACTTTTGGGCGACCGTGGCGCCGCACGGCGTCATCGAGTTGACGGCAATTCAGATTGCCGGGGCGGCCGGACTGCTCGTCGCTGCGGCCTTCGTCTACCCCGGACGCATGCGGCGACGGGATCTCGTCGTCGCCAACGCGCGCCGCGCGGGAACGCTGATCGCCGGAGTCGCCTCGATGCTCGTCGTCGCGGGGACGATCGAAGCCTTCGTCTCCCCCCGCAGGCTGCCGCCATCGGATCGCATTGCGGTAGGCGCGGTCACCGCCGCGCTGTTGCTCTTGTATTTTGGCTGGGCGGGACGCGCTAAAGCAGCCCGCGCCGCTTGACGCGCAGATACTCGTCGATCAGCGCGGCGCTCAGGCGCTTCGCGGGCACGTCGATTACGATGGCGCCGGTGCGTTCCAGCTTCATCTTTGCTATGTAGCGTTCCGTCAACAATCCGAGCGCGACTTTGGCGCGATACGCATCCGCGACGTCGCGCGGCTCGGTATCGAGCGCCGTCGAAACGGCCGCATCGTTCATGAAGACGCAGAGCAGCAGATGATGCTTGGCCAGCGATCCGACCTCGGCCAGCAGCGCCGTTTGCGCGATCGGGTCGATGACGTCGGTCAAAAAGACGATCAGCGAGCGCTTGTGCAGATGGTGGCGCAGATACGCGAAGGCACGCGTGTAGTTCGACTCCTCGAAACGCGGCTCGAGGCCATAAAGCTCGTCGGCGAGTTGCGCGACCGACGAACGCGTCGAGCGCGGTGCCGTCGCGGCAAGGATATCGTGCGCGAACGCGACGAGTCCGACGCGATCGCTGGCAAGCCCGGCGATCGTCGCAAGCGAGAGCGCCGCGGTCACGGCGTAATCGAGCTTTCGGGCATCGCCAAGCCGCGGCGTCATGAGCCGCCCGCAGTCGAGCACGAGCATCACGTTCTGGCTGCGTTCGACTTCATGCTGCGCGACCATCAGTTTGCCGCGACGGGCGGTCGCCTTCCAGTCGATGCTGCGGAAGGCGTCGCCGTCGCTCCATTCGCGCAACGATTCGAACTCGGTGCCCGCGCCGCGCAGCTTCATGCGGCGCAATCCCGCCTCGATCGTGCGGTTACGCAGATGAAGCTTGCCGTACCGCTCGACCGCCGTGAGGTCGGGGAAAACGCGGATCGGCTGCGTTGCGGCAACGCGTCGCCGGCGGCGAATCAAGCCGACGCCATTTTCGTACCAGAGGTAGAGCATCGAGAGTTCGTCGGCACCACGTGCGATCGGCATCACCGGCCGCGCCAACGTTACGCGACTATGCGCCGGCACCATCGCGACCAGCTCGTCGACGTCGAAGCGTAGCGTGCGGACGGGCGTTTCGATCAACGCTACGCGCACGCCGTGCGCGCCGCGGTTTTCGACGACGTAGACGAGTTCCGCGCTCGCGCCGAGCGCGAAGTGCTCCGGAGGTTTGCGCGCGACGCGAAGCGCCGGCGGCCCCGGCCCGAGGAGGACGTCGGCGATCGTCGCAACGGCGAGCGCGGCGGCGAACAGGGTCGCGAGTGGAATAAACGCGGGGACGCCGGGTGAGAGCGCGAGCAGCAGCGCAATCGCGGCAAGAATCCAGAGGAAGCGCCCGGCCGGCCATGCGGGCAGCCAGAGTCGCTTCACGTGGGCCGGCGCCTTGCTAGCCGGCTTTGGCCAGCACCATTACCGACGCGCAGACGTAGAAGAGGCCGAGCGCGAGGTTCAGGTAGTCGATTCGTTTCTTTTTCGTCGTTGGTAACATAATCTATATATACCAACGGGCGACCGAGCGGACGCGTTAGCATAGGATGACAAAAATCATCATGCCCCGCGCGGGACCGGAACGGTCGCGAGGATCGTGCCGAGAACGTCGTGCGCCGAGATGCCTTCAATTTCGGCGTCCGGAGCTACGATCAGCCTGTGCGGGATGACGAGATCGGCGACGTCCTTGACGTCGTCGGGCGTCGCGAAATCGCGTCCTTCGATTGCGGCGGCGGCTTGCGCGGCCGTCAGCAGATGGACGCCTGCCCGCGGCGATGCGCCGAGCGTCAAACGCGGATGCGAGCGCGTCGCCGCAACGATGCGATAGCTATACTCGCGCACCCCGTCCGCGAGATGAACGCCGCGCACCGCTCGTCGCGCTTGCAGAATCTCGGCATCCGTCGTCACGGGCGGCAGATCCGACGCTTCGAGCGCACGCGCGTCGAAGCCGGCTGCAGTGCGTGCCAGCAGCTCGAGCTCCTGCGGTTCCTGCGGGTACTCCGATTGCACTTTGACCATGAAGCGATCGAGCTGCGCTTCGGGAAGCGGATAGGTCCCTTCGTATTCGATCGGATTCTGGGTCGCGCACAGCAAAAACGGCTGCGGAAGCGCGTGCGGCACTCCATCGATGGTGACGCGCCCCTCTTCCATCGCTTCGAGCAGCGCGGACTGCGTTTTGGGCGGCGTTCGGTTCACTTCGTCCGCGAGGACGACGTTGGCGACGATCGGCCCCGTGCGCGTCGTAAACTGCGCGGTCTGGGGATTGAAGACTGTGGTCCCCACGACGTCCGACGGCATCAAGTCGGGAGTGAAGGCGATACGCCGGAACTCGAGTCCCAGCAGCAGCGCAAGGGCACGCACCGCTAGCGTCTTGCCCGTGCCCGGCACGCCTTCGATCAGCACGTGACCGCGTGCCAAAAGGGCGATCTCCAGCGCGAGCGTTAGGCGATCGCCGCCAACCAAGATGCGCTGCATGCCGGCGTCGATGCGGCCGGCCAGCTCTCGAACCGAGACGGCGTTCACGGGTGCTCCTTTCGCCAGGTCAGGCGTTCGCGAAAATTGGCCCGCGCGTCCGCGAGCTCGTAACTGTCGGGAAGTCTATGACGCGAGCGTCGCATTAGCTCTGCGACGGCCGTAATGTAGTCGGCCGACGTCCGTTCGTTTCCCGGCTCGGGAAAGTACGGCGGGGCGAACGGAACGTTGGCACCGATCAACGCGATAACGACGATGGCGATCGCAATCCAAACAGCCGCGTGGACCGCCGGCGGCAAGACGCCCCACATCGTGAGGTTGTCGTCGTAGCCGTGGACGTATTCGTCGAAGGCGACCGGTCCGTGGCCGGCGATCGCGTTGTAGGCAAAACGCACGTTATCGGCGTTACGCAGCTGCGCGTTGCCGAAAAGCTCCGGCGCGCTAATGGCCACGACCTCGCCGCGGCCCAAGCGATACCAAACCGCGACGATGCCCTTTGCATTGGCGGCCAGCGGCGTGCCGTGCGACTTTCCAAAGGGAAAGTACCACTCTATCGTTCCGCGTAACCGCGCCACGCCCGCCGTAAATGCGCCGTTCGAAACTGGGACGGCTTCGCTACCGCCAGGGTGCTGATACGTCGTACCGATGCCGGGCGTGATGTCGTTCGCGCCGGCAAACTCGGCGTCGATCGCGACGAATCGCCCGCCGTCCAGCACGAACCGCCGCAGGGTCTGCGCGTCGTGCTCGTCGAGCGGCTTGGCCGACGGGTCGTTTTCGTATCCGGCAATTACCAGCGTCTTCACCGACGGTTCGAGCGCGGTAACGTCGCGCTCGAACCGCGTCGCGGGAACGCCGGCGGCGCGTACGACCTCGTAGAGCGCACGATAGCCGCTGCGTCCGGTGTCGTAGGTCGAGTAGACCGAAGGCCGTTCCCTCTCGGCGATTGAGGTTCGCTCGTAAGCGAGCAGAAGAAAGAGCAGCGCCCCGGCTGCGACGATCGCGATCTCAGTGCGGTATCGGCGCATTTGCATCACCCTTCGACAAACTCGGGGTGACGGCGGCTTAGGGCCTCAAACGCCTCGTTGGCCCGATCCCAGTGCGCTGCGTCGATCGGGCGCTCGGCATAGGCGGCTTGGACGAACGGCGCGGCGACGGCATCAAAGGCCGAGAGGAGCGGCGCGTTGCGCGCGCGCAGCGCGCGCCGCACGTCGCCGACGGTGGCGCTCGACGCGACCTCGACGTCGCCCCGATTGTCGAGCAGCGCAATCGTCGCGGTGAAAAGCAGCAGCGCGGCCGCGCCGTATTCGCCGCGGCCGGCGGCCGCACGCGCCCGATCGTAGAGCGCGCCCGGAGAGGGAGGTTCGGCGAGCGGCTCGGCCTTCGCACGCCGTTGCGCGCGCGCGAACTGCACTTCGCGCAGCAGCCGGATCGCGACGTAGAGTAAAAGCAGCCCGACGATGACGAGGACCACGTCCCCGATGCTCGCGGCGGTCGCGCGGCCGAGGTGCACGCGCGAAAAAACCGCGTGCCACAGCGCGTCCCAACGATCCGCGATCCAGTCCCAAACCCGCATCCACCACGGCTCTTCGGTCGGAACGACGACGCGCGGCGCGAGTTGGTAACGACCCGGAACGGCAAGCTCGCGCCGTACGAGCGCGTGAAGCTGCGCGGTCGAAACGTTCACGCCGGCTGCGCGGCGGTCAGACGCTCGAGACTCGACTCCAGATCGTAGGCTTCGCGCCGAATGCGCACGTCGAAGTAGTAGATCGCCATGAGAACGACCCCGAACGGCGTGATCACGGCGCGCGCCCCAGATTCGATCAGCGCTTGCAGGAGGGGCAGGTGGGCGAAGGCCGCGATCATCCCGATGAATCCGAAAATCGCTCCGCCACCCGCCATCACCGCAGCAACGGCGACGGCAAAGAGAATCGAGCGCCAAAACTCCGCGCGATTAAAGATGCGCGCGAAGCCCAGCGCGACCGAGTCGAGCACCGGCCGCTCCTCGATGACCACACAGTACATCGAGAATGTCAGCGCCACCACCAGCGGAGCGAGCGTCGGCAGCAGCACGATCAATCCGATGAGGCCGAAGATCACTCCGAAGAAAACCGCCGCCACGGGTGAAAGCACCGCGAACGCTCCGACGACCAAAGCGGCAAGCACGATAACGACCACCGCGGTCACGTACCATCCGACGATCACCAATAAGTCGATGCCGATCATTCCGAGCGTCTGCAGCCAACGCCGCAACGCGAGCTCGTAGCAGATCGAAAACTCGACCGGCCTGCCGCGATAGAGCCTTGCGACGCCGATGGCGACGGCGTTGAGCGCGAACGGCCAAATCGCATACGTGACGAGCAGCAGCACGGCGAAGACGGCAACGACCGACGGCGAGCTGAACATCGTCGGGATCGTGCGAGGCGGCGGAGCGCCGGGATGCGTAAAGATTTTGTAGATCGCGTCGAGCTCCGGTTGGGAGCTAAGGTCGAGGACGTACTGGAGAATGGCGAGCGGCACGATGAGGACCGCGACGATCGCCAAGAACGGCACGAAGTTTCGGATATAGAGCGTCACCGCGCGGTCGAAAATTTCGCCGAAGGCTAAGGGGCGGAGCTCCACGGCGAGCGGCTTCTTGCTCAGCCGCGCCGCCACCCCTTACTGAGTCGAGCGAATATAGGTGGCGGCCGAGTTGCCGTTCGTGTCTTTAACCACGATCTTCTCGGTGTCGAGCTTCGAGCAGGTACTGCCCTGCGGAACCACGATCCACGCGCCGTTGCTCTGAACGGGGGCCTGCACGACCCAGCACGTTCCAACCACGACGTCGGCGGTGAACAGGCCGGTGTACCCGTCCTCGATGGCGGTCAGCGTGAACGACGACTTGATGGATTGCGGCGCCGGCGCGGCCATGGTTCCGCTCGGGTTGAGCTGGATCACGTTGGGCATCCAGCTTTTGTTCGTACAAGCGGCCAAGCCGCTTGCTACGAACGCTGCCGCGAAAAAACGCCACGGCGCTTTCATCGCGGCGTTCCTTCGCTGGCATCTTCGATGCAACCCCTTCCCTACGGTGCCGTTACGAGCCACTCGTTGCCGAAGCGGTCGTGCACCGCACCGAACTTTCCGCCCCACTCGACGTCGCCGAAGGGATGGCCGACCTTGCCGCCGTCTGCCAGCGCGTCGAAGAGTTCTTGCGCGCGCGTTGCATCGGGATGGCTCAGCGAGAGCGAAATATTCCCTTCCGCACCGCCGGACGTGTCTTTGCCGTCGGCTGCTTCGAACGCGATGCCCGGGCCGGTGAACTTGGCGTAGTGAATCGTATCGCCGTCGCGCATGTGAATCTCGTAGCTTCCCCCGAGGGCTTTCTTGTAGAAATCCAGCGCCTCCGCGCAGCGGCCGTAGAAAAACACGAACGGCTTGAGCTCCATCGGTGCCGAGCGCATATCTCCGCCCGGCTCGACCAAGCCGATGGTGTGGCCTTCTGGATCGCGGAACAGCCCGATGAGCGGCCCGTTAGGGACCTTCGCAGGGCCCATCATTCGCGAGCCGCCGTGCTCCTCGACGTTGGCAAATGCCGCTTCCATGTCGTCGACGACGATGTAGAACGTGACGTGGCCGTCGTACCCTCCGGGCGCTTTGCCGATGCCGCCGTTGATTCCGCGCTCGAAATTCGGCACGGGTTCGACGAGGCAATACTGCACGTCGTAACCGGGAATCGGAGCGGCGACGTTCCACCCGAAGACGC
>Ga0070738_10003833_pt1 | contig 18992 bp, 14 predicted proteins | sample Coa_R2_2_FD_66446 | JGI IMG/M metagenome (GOLD analysis project Ga0070738, IMG submission 66446) | Surface soil microbial communities from Centralia Pennsylvania, which are recovering from an underground coalmine fire - Coalmine... | ecosystem: Environmental > Terrestrial > Soil > Unclassified ... | reverse complement strand
CGGCAACCAAGATCCGCACCCATGTCCCGCCGATTCCGTCGGGCCAGAGCCGATCGGGGCGCGCGGGGGATCGGAGATCAACTACGGAATTCCACGGAAACCAGATCTCGAATCCGTCTTCCGTTCCGTGTCCCTCCGTGATTTCCGTGGTTACCCCTCGTGGTTGATCTTTCTTGCCGGAGGAATATCACGAAACGGAACCTGGGCGCGGCCGGCCTGCTGGGCGGCGGTCCTCCGCCGCACCGCGCGGCCGATCCGGGGGTCTCGGCGCTCACGGCGGCAGGGTGCTGAGGTACTCGTAGATGGCGAGCAGGTCGGGGTCGGTCATGTTCTGGAAGATCGGCCACTGCATGACCGGGAGCAGCCGGCCCGGGTGGTCGTAATCGGTTCCGTTGCGCATCACGTTCATGAACTGGTTGAGTGTCAGCCCGGCCGGCAGCCCATTCTCCGGGCGGAGGTTGCGGGACCTGATCGGGTTCTCGACACCGGTGGGATCCCCAAAGGGGAACATGTGGCCACACCTCAAGGTATTTGGTTAGCGCCTCAGCCGCCCCACTCGTACCGGCTCGCCGTTCCCTGCTGCGCGGCCGGGGAGGCGTTGAACCCGAAAAACGTTAGCTGCCGCCACGGTCCGGTGTAGCGCCTGGTTCGGCGGCCTCCCACGGCCAACGGGCCAACCCGTCTCCCCTGGCTGGGCCGGCGACCAACCGCATGACCCCGTGTACCGCGGCAAGCCCGCCGCCGTAGAGCGCACTGATGGCCAGGATCGTGGCGCTGCCTGGCGTGAGGGTGACCCACTCCGGAAACTTGGCCGCGACGGCGAATTCCCGAGGCGGGCCGATGACCGCCAGGACGGCGAAGGTCACCGCCAACCCGCGCCAGCCGAACCGGCGGGCGATCCGCCAGGTGACGAGCAGGATCGGGGCGGTGGAGACGGCCGTTCCGAATAAAAGGAGGGCCATGAACACCGGCGACGGGTCGAGCGGCACATGCCACAACCGCCGCGCCTCGCCGACGGGGATGATCACCCAGAACCCTAGCCCAGCCCCGGCCGCCCCTCCGGCGAACGCCCCCGCGAAGCGCCGCCAGGTCGGACGCGTGAAGTACACGATGGCGGCCAGCGCGACGGCGTACACGACCGTCGCCACGAGGAGTTGCTGTATCGTCATGATCCCCCTCCGCCGAACTCGGGGTTGGTTTGGCCGCTCTTCTCAGTCTGACGTCCCGGTCGGACGTCGCCCCCATGCCGTTCTGATCACGGGCCGGCGGGGAACGCCGGGCTTACTCCACTTGATGGCGCTTCGAACTCGGCGAGACGAAAACCGTTCCGTCTCCCAGCCCGATCGCAATGAGCTGATCCAAACGCTGCACGTCCTCGGAGGTCAGGGCCGTCGGAGTTGCGGGGAGCGCGAGCCAGCCGGATGAGATCCCCGGCGCCGCGGTAACTGCAGGCTGGAGGTCGTCGGGAGAACGGCCGAGCGCGGCGAGGGGGGCAGCGGTGCCGGTGCTCCGCTGGGCCGACAATTGGGCATCCTCGCCCGGCGCCCCGGCGCCGGGGAGACCGCTCCCGCTCGACACGGCTCGGGAATCGTCGCCCGGCTGGGTCGTTTCCGCGCCGTCGCCCGCGAGCTGATCGCTGACCCCCTGGTACAGGGTCTGGATGCGAAAAGACCGGTACTCCGTCTTGTTGAGCTGAAGGACGTAAGCCTTGCTGCCGTCCGGCCGCACCTCGATGGTCTGGGCGATCTGGTTGGGCGCCGTGCCCTGCCGTCCCGAATCGAACGAGTAGTTCCCGTTGGAGAGCCGCTGCGCCGAGCCGAGGGCGTCCGAGTAGTTGCCCAGGTCGGCGTTGAACACGAGGGTCGCCGTCATGGTTTGTTCATCGATCTTCCAGACCTGGCCGCGGCTGTCCGCCGTCGGATCGCTGGCCCGGCGGACGTCGCCGTCGTCGAAGACGATCAGCGTTGTAGGGTCGATGTAGTGGGCGTCATGCTGGTGGGAGAACCACGGACTCGGGTCGGTGGCATTGACGGTGAAGTCGCCGCCCTGACCCAGCCGCCAGATGATGTGGCCGTCCCCCGTCCCGTTCGCGTAGTCGATCTTGATCACCCAGTCCTGGTCGCGGAGGGAGAGGGTGAGGTTCCCGTCCGCGGGTGACCAATCGACGGAGTTGGCGTGCAGCCAATCGACCGCCGGGAGGTTGGGGACAGCGGCGTCCGGGTCCAGAACACCCGGCTGCACGGTCTCGCCCAGGGTGGGCCCGCGGTTAACGTCCAGGTAGTCGAAGGAGTCCCAGACCCACGCCACCTGAAAGTTCTCGTCGAGCACCAGGACGTCGTCGCCGACGTAGTTGGTGGGCGTGCCGTGGATGTTGACGGTTCGCTCCGTCAAAGCAATCACGGCCGTGTCGCCGTTGGGCAAGCGCGTGACATCATGGGTGAGGCTGTACACGTTCTCGTACCCCATCGCCGTGAGCTGGGCGTTGATGGCGTCGAGATTCGTCTCGCGCAGGGTGTCGCCGGCCAGGTCGATCTCCCGGAGAACGTCCTGCGAATAGGGGAAGGGCGCGCGGCTGTCGGCGCCCGTCAGCAGCACAGTGCCCCCCGGCACAAGGTTCGCGCCCATCGCGGGGACGCCATGGAAGCCCGCCTGGGCGATGTCATAGTACCACACCACATTCCCCGCGAGGTCGGTGGCGTAGGGGTTGGGAAAGCCCGTGGGCGGGTTGGCGAGCTGCTGGAAGAGCAAGCCCTGGTCGAGGTCGCTGCCGGGACCGGGCGGCTGGATCACGGTGAAGGAGGGGAGCTTCACAGTCGCGGGGATGGCGCCGGTCGTGAAGAGCTGGGGCGCGGAGGTCGTCCCGTCGCTGAAGACGTCGCGCATCTCGTAGGTGGTGTTGGGGAGCATGCCCGCGACGAAGAAGTTGGTGCTTCGGCTCGGCTTGCTGGGCAGGTCGTTGGTGCTCTGCCACGACGGGTTGTCGCCCGCCACGGCGAACTCAACGTGCACCGTCCCTTCCGGGCCCGGCGGGACGCTGTACAGGGCCACCAGCGGGTTGGCCGTGGGCGTGATGACCGCATCCGGGCCGGTGACGCGCGAATTCACCTTATCGGTCACGATGGCGGACTGGGTGCGCGCGGCGTCGAAGCCGTCCTCGACCGTGACCCGGATGCGGTAGGTGCCTTCCTGCATGGGCGCCCAGGTGAACTGGTTGTCGGGGTTGAAGTCGCGCACCATCTGGAACGGACCACCTGGAGACCCGACGCTGAACTGGTAGACGAGGCCGGCAGGGGCATCGGGGACCGTGGCGGTCCAGGTGATCGGCTCGCCGACCAGTTGCGGGGCCGGCTCGCTCGGCGTCAAGGCGATGCCGCCACTGAGCAGATTGCGGTCTTCCAGGGCCTCGAAGCCGAGGCGCACCCTCGGGGACGGCGGCCGCCGGGTCCGGCGGGCACGGGCAGGAACCGGTGGCAGGACGTCGCGCACGAAAGAGAATCTCATCGGTGGCTCTCCACGCCGAAAACGGTCTGCTCTACAATGGCAGCGGCGACCCCTCCGGCGCGCAGACCGAGCGCCGGGGCGGTGCCGGGCCGGTGGGGGGCTTGCTTGGCGGTAAGGACCCCGCCGGCCGCTTGCTTCGCGGCACCGATTCGCCATCATCTCCGTCAGAGATCAATGACCCAGCAGCCGGCCCGGCGGGACAGAAATTCGGAGACGTCTCGGCGGTCACCACCGTGGTCCCACGGGCCGGACCGCGGCGACCGTCGAGCTGGAGACCCGAGTTTCACCGCAGAGACCGCCGAGACCGCAGAGAGGGGGAACGAGGAAATCGAGCGGGTCGGGAGGGTCCTTGGGACGGGTCCTTGGGACGGAAGCCCGATGCGCTCGCGCTCGTCTCGGCATTTTCCTCGGCGGTCTCGGCGGTCTCTGCGGTGAATCCGTCCCCTCCCGCTCGGGGTGTGGCGGGTGGTCCAAGGAGGGTGATCGCCCAGGAGTGTCGTAAATTCCCGTCTTCTTCTGGATTCCGTGACGCCCTGGGCGTCCGGATGATGTCCTACCCCCGCAGATCAAGCACGCGGCAAGTGTCTGATCCGTGATGATCTGAACTCGGCCCGCTCCCAAGGGAGCTGAATGAGGAACTGACGACAGCGCTGGCGGTCGGTGAGTAGGTTTTCTGAACTCATCGTCACATGACCCCGGCCGTGTGTCTGGTGTCCCCTCCGGCCTTGTGCTAACCTGGAAGTGGTTTCTGGGCGAATATCGGCTTCCGAGAGGGAACAGTCATGCCCGTCGCGGTCCGAATCAAAGCCGGTAAGTACGGCAGCGCCATTAACCTGCTCCTGCAGCGGGGCGGCTCCTTTCAAACGCGACACGAGCGAACGCTGATCGTGAATGCCTCTCAGAAGGAAGCTCTGGAGCAAGCCGGCCTGATCGAATCCATCGGATTGAAGCCAAGATCGGGCGAGGAACATGGCCAGAAAAAAGACGCCGACTGACAACTTTCGCGAGCGGCTCGACGGTCTGAGCAAGGCCATTACGGACGACCTCCGCTTACCCAGCCTCGAAGAAAACCGCCTGGAGGGCTACGCCTATCTCTTTCGCCTCGTTCTGCCTTTGCTGGACGCGATAGGGAAACCCGTCTTCACAGATCCCATCCTCGATGAATTGGTTCAGGTCCTCGACAACCGTTTCGGAGGCTGCATGGCGGCTTCGTCGTCATCGGCGCCGCCACTGTGGGGACTCTGGCACCCGCCTCAGGAAAGCCAGGCGGCGAAAGACTACCTGACGACCGTGGAAGTTCTGGCCAACCCCATCGAGGCGGCGAACCGGTTCTTTGCCGGTCTGAAGCCGATCCTGAAAACCGCCGGCCAGATCGAGCAGCAGGAGCTCTTGATTTTGCGGATCGAATGCCGGTTGATGTGACGCGGCTGACTAACTGTCAGGGCGCCGGGACGGGGTGAATCAGCCCGGAGAGGGCCTCGGCGCGGAAGCCGGCGAGTTCGGTGCGGCGGGCGGGCGTCAGGCGGGACTGGTTGCGCCTGTGCCAGGCCAGGGCGCGGAGGAATTCGGCCCAGGCCCGGACGGGCTCGCCCAGCCGGCGATGGCACAGGGCCAGGATGTAGCGGTCATAAGCCTCGAATGCTCCGCCGCCGCGGCGCAGGCTCTCGCGGAGCTGGTCCCGGGCTTCGCGGTCGCGACCGAGGCGGTAGAGGGCCAGGCCCAGTGTATTGCGGCAGATCGCTGATTGCGGGAGGGCCGCGACCGCGCGGCGCGCCAGCGCCACGGCGACCTCGGGGTCGCGCTCCAGCGCAGGACCGGTCGCCAGCCGCCAGGCTTCATTGTTGGCGTGCTCGTTGACGGCGGCGACGAGCTCGACGCAGCGCGCGATGACCGCGGCGACGCCCCGCTCGTCGCCCAGGGCTTGGAGGCTGGTGGCGCGCAATTCGAACAGAGGAAGGTACTGAGGATAGAGCGTCGCTGCCTCGTCGAAGTCGGCCAGGGCCGCGCGGTGCCGGCCGGACCGCTGGAGCGCCCGGCCCCGGATCACGCGGGCGTCGAGGTTCCACGGCTGGACCGCGACCGCGGCGCCGGCGTCGCCGATCGCCTCGGTCCACCGGCCCGCCTGGAGCAGGCACTTGGCGCGATTGAGCCGCGCCTCGAGCCAATCGGGCTCGAGCTCGACGGCCCGGCCAAAGTCGGCCGCCGCCCCGGTGAAATCCAGCCGCACCTTGGACCGGATCAGGCCACGCTGGAAGTAGGCCCGGGCATGGCCAGGCTGAAGCGCCACGGCGCGGTCGAACTCGCGCACGGCATTCCCCCAGGCGCCCCGGCGCGCCAAGGCCCGGCCCAGCCGATCGTGCGCCTCGGCGTCCTTCGGGTCGCACCCGAGGGCCATGCCCCACGAGAGGAGGTCTCCCAGTAGTTCGCTCGCCGGGTGGACCTGCGCGGCCCCGACGACCCGGATGCTCACGGGCCGCTGGGGCTCCTTCTCGACCGGCAGCGGCGGGGCGTCCCAGTCGAGGCCCAGGTTCGCCAATTGGCGGCGGATCCCTCCCAGGTCCCACACCTTGATCGTCGTCTGGAGCGGGATGGTGAGGGCCAGCCGCGAGCCATCGGGCGCGGAGGCCATCCAGTACCGAGGATCGGGCTCGGCCGCCTCGAGCCGGGCCAGCTCGCGGCCCGAGTCGGGGACCACCAGCCGGATCGCGCCATCTCTCCCCGCCACGGCGAGCAGCCGGCCGTCTCCGATCCAGGCGCCCGTCCCCCCGCTCAGCTCCGCGACTGTGTTCCAGGTGCCGACTTGCACGACGTGCAGTGTGGCGACTCCGTACGACACCGGGATGACGAAGCGGCCGTCGGGACTGAACGCCGCCCTGATGGATGAACCGCCCGGCAACCGGGCCACGGGCTGACCGGTCGCCGCGTCGTAGATCCGTGTCCCCTCGTCGGACCAGAAGCTCGACGCCGCCACCCAGCGGCCATCGGGGCTGACAGCCATGTGCCGGACGTCCCACTGCCGGCCCAGCCAGACCGGCCGCTCCGGCCGGTCGCGGTGCAGCACGGCCGGACCGTTCGCGAACGTTGCGGCGATGACCCGGCCGTCCCGGCTGGAGGCGACGACCATGTAGCGGTCGGACTCCGGGGCCTCGATCCGCGCGGGCGGGCCGACGATCAAGGTCCCACCCGAATCGGCCCGGATCGGCCAGCGGAACAGCCCTGATCGGCCGTGTACGATCAGGTCGCCGGCGCCGTCGAACGCGAGGTGGTAGCAGGAGCTGGGCAGGCTCCCCACCAGCCGTCCCGTCCCCAGGTCCCAGAGCAAGGTCTCCTGAGCCAGCGCCGCGGCCAGCAGCCGCCCGCCGGGATGGACGGCGATCGCCAGGGTATTCAAGGCGGGCCGGGCCGGCCGCTCCAGGGTGAGATACTCGCGCCCCGTGGCGACCTCCAGCGGAGCCACGCGATGCTTGGGCGTCGCCGCCACCCACCGCCCGTCGCGGCATTGCGCCACTCCCGAGGCGGGCTGGAACGACAGGGGAAGCTGTCCGCTATTCGGGTCGTAGAACGACCACACTCCACTCCAACCGGAGTAGGAGACGAGATCGCCTTGCGGCAAATAGTGGACGACAATTCCCCCTTCGCGGCTGGCGAGCCGGTGGACCTCTCGGCCCGAGGGCACGTCCCAGAAGACGATCGACCCATCGCCGCAGGCGACCGCCAGGCGCCTGCCGTCGGCGGCCCAGCTTGGCTCGTGGATGGTCATCGGGACCGGTTGGGGCAAGTCCGCGACCACCCCGCCCGTGCGACAGTCGCGGATCTCGACCCTCTGATCCACCTTGATGGCGAGCCGGCGCCCATCCGGCGCATAGGTGAGATCGCGGGGCACGCCCCGGACCGCGAATTGACGCGGGGCGCCGCCGGATCGGACCGGGCGCAGGACGATCGTGCCATCATCGCGGCCCAGCGCCAGCTCGGCCCCATCCCTCCGCACGTCGTGGGCGCGGGCCGCGGGGGATTCCTCCCAGATCGGGGCCGGATCGCCGCGGCGGAGGTCCCAGGCCCGGAACCCGCCGGATCGGGAGCGCACGGCGATCACTGAACCGTCGCCGCTGAGCCGCACGATGGCCTGGCCCGGATAGGCCGACCGGCGGGCGATCTCGCGGTCATCCTCCATCCGCACGACCCGGAGCTGGCCCGAGGGGTCGAGCGTGACGTAACGGTCCCCCACCGCGTCCACGAAGCCGGCCGGCAGCGGGCCGGGAGCCGCCTCCCCGGTCCCGATCCGGACATCGGGCAGCGCCATGCAGGCGATGGCCTGGGTCCGCAGGTCATCGAAGAACGAGGCCGGCTCCCCCAACTGCCGCGCCAGCAGAGTGGCCCGGCGGATGGCATCGAGGCCCGCGAACCGCTGGCCCGGCCGGCGGCTGAACCGGGCGGCCCGGGCCTGATCGAGCAGCGACCGCGCCAGTTGTCGCGTCCGCTGGCGCTCGGCCGTCATCGCCTGATCGCGCTGCCGGCCCATCCACAACGCCGCCAGCGAGGCACCCACGGCGGAGACGAACAGCAGCATCACGACGGACGCGGCCAGCGCGGCGACCAGGCGGTTGCGCCGCGCCCACCGCCAGAGCTCCTCCACCGGCGAGGCCCGCCGGGCCCGGATCGGCCGGTCGCTGAGGAACCGGTGCAGGTCCTCCGCCAGCTCGGCGGCCGAGTGGTAGCGATCGGCCGGGTCGCGCGCCATCGCCTTGCGGACGATCGTCTCCAGGTCCCGGGGGATGCGCGGCTCGTGGCGGCGCGGCGGCGGCGGGACCTCGCGCGCGATCCGCTCCAGCAACTCGAGCCGGTCGGAGCACGCGAACGCCGGGCGCAGCGCCAGCATCTCGTAGAGGGTTGCTCCCAGCCCGTAGACGTCCGAGCGCGCATCGGCCCGGCCGCGGAGCCGCTCCGGGGCCATGTAGCGCAACGTGCCGACCAGGTCGCCGGTCCGGGTTAGGTCGTCGGAGTCGTCGGCCTTGGCCAGGCCGAAGTCGGTGATCCAGAGCGTCCCCTGGGTATCCAGCAGCAGGTTCGAGGGCTTGATGTCGCGATGGAGGACCCCCTGGCCGTGGGCGTAGGCCAGCGCCTCGGCCGCCTGTGCGCCCAGGCGGGCCGCCTCGCGATAGTAGACCATCTCGGACCGGCCCGGCAGGTCGCTCTTGCTCGCCGGATGGGCGGACGGAGACGGTAAGTCGGCCTCGGTGGTCGCTCCTGGGGCGAAGTCGCCGTCGTGGAGGCTCCTGGCCACGGTTGCCGCCAGCGCGCTGGCCTCGGGCGGCGGGATCGGATCAGGCCCGCGCAGGGCGCGGACCTCGCGCAGCACGGCATCGAGGCCCTGGCCATGGATGAACTGCATGGCGTAGTAGTGGAGGCCATCCGCCTCGCCGACGGCGAAGACCGGCACGATGTTGGTGTGATGCAGCCGGGCGGCCGTCCGCGCCTCGCGGCGGAAGCGCTCAAGGTAGGTCGCGTCGCGGCAACGCAGGAGCACTTTGAGGGCGACGTGCCGCCCCAGGGACTCCTGCACGGCCTCGTACACCACACCCATGCCCCCCTCGCCCAGCTTGCGGAGGATGCGGAACTCGTCAATCCGGTCGGCAACCGCCGGGGTGCGCTGGCCCGAGCCCGCCAGCGGGCCCACCGCCGAACCGGCCGCCTCCATCTCCACCAGGGCGGGGAACAGGGCCTGGATCCGCGGAGCCAGCTCGGGATGGCGCGCGGTGTATTCGGACAGGCAGGGATGCTCTCCCTCCCGCAGGCGCTGCACGAACTCCTCGGCCAGGAGGTCGAGCGGGTCGACCACCGAGCCATCGATCGGCCGATCGGTCATCGGAACTCCTCCAGGCCGCCCGGCAACAGCGCCAGCAGCTCGCGCAGCCGCTCCAGGGCGCGGAGGTAGCGCTTCGCCGCGGCGGCCTCCGAGAGCTTCAGCACCTGGGCCGACTCCGCCCGGGTCAGATGTTCGAAGTGCCGCAGCGCCAGGACCTCGCGGTCGATCGGGTCCATCTGGTTCAACGCCTCCTGGAGCCGGAGCCTCCGCTCGGCGCGCACCGCCCGCTCACTGGGCCGGCTTTCCTTGCCCAAAAGTTGGGCCGCCAACGCCGCCGAGGAGGCCTCCGGCATCGCCTCCTGATACAGCGAGACCTCGCGCCCGGCGTCGCGCATTTGCCGCCCAAGATGATCGCGATGGATCCGCCCCAGGTGATGGCCGGTCAGGTAGCGGATCCAGAGGAAGAATGGCAGCTTGGGCTCGCGCAGGTATTCCGGCAGCCGGCCCAGGGCGTCGAGGTAGGTTTCCTGCAAGACGTCCGACGGATCGAACCGCCCCTGGAGCCGGGGGTCCAGCCGAACGGCGATCATCCGCCGCAGCCGGTCGTGGAAGCGGGCCACCAGCGCCTTCCAGCCGGCCGCATCCCCGGCGGCCGCCTGGTTGAGCATTTGTACAGTAGTTTCCGAATTCGGACTCGCCGTCGTCTCCATAAGGAGAGATGATCCAAAACGACGGCGACCGGGACAAGGAAAAACCCGAGGCGGCTGGCGGGGATGGGGACGTCGGCGGCGCCAGCCCGACTTGGTCGGGGCCTTCGTCGGGTGGGTGCAATCCACCAAGTCCCTGGGATTTCAGGAGATCCGTGGGTTGCACCCACCCGCCGGGGAGAGGCTCTTAGCCGACCGGCTCCTCGGTGTGAGTCGGGACAACCCAGAGTTTGACTTCGCTGTCGATGTCCTGCGCCAGATGGACCCGGATCGAGTAGAGACCCAGCTCCTTGAGCGGGCCTTCGATCCGGACATTCTCCGCCTCGATCGGGAAACCCTCAGTCCGCAACGCCGCGGCGATCTGATCGGCGTTGACCGAGCCGTAGAGGTGGCCCTCGGCGTTGGCGTTGGCCTCGATCGTCAGCGAGCGCTGGGCGATCTGAGCGGCCAGGTTCTGCAAATCGGCCCGGCGGGCTTCTTCCAGTTCCTTGAGCCGTTGGCGATGCTTCTCGACCATCCGCAGGTTGTTTTGAGTCGCGAACGTCGCTAATCCCTGGGGAACCAGGTAGTTGCGCGCGAAGCCCGGCCGGACCTTCACCAGGTCGCCCGCCTGGCCAAGCTGGGGCAGGGGCTGGGTGAGGATCAATTGGATGTAACCATGCTTGGCGCGGACGGGATGGTTGCGGCGGCGCTCGACCCCTGGCTGTCGGGGTGGGCCGGCCTGGGCTGCGGTGGTCCCGGCCGCCTTGGAGGAGGTCCTGGCCTTGGTCGTGGCACTTCGGGACTTGGCCTTGGTGTCGCTGGTCTTCGCCATGAATCCGCTCGCTTTTCGCTCGTAGGGTTCGCGCTGATCCTCCCTCCGGTTGGGAGACGAGGCCAACCGGGCCAGGATTGTGGGCTCGTGCCGAGAGCCCCGGCGCTGCTGATGCGCTTAGAACGGGATATCCTCTTCGTCTTGGACATCGTCGAGGGGGGGATGGCTGGTCGGACCGGTGGGGGGATAAGGCGCGCGGGCCGGCCCATTGGCCGGTCCCCGCGGCTCGCCGTAGCCGCCGCCTGGCCCCCGGGCCGGGGCTGGACCGCCGCGACGCAGGGCCGCATCGCGATCGCGCGCCGGGGGTGGCGCCGGCGCCAGCTCGTCGTCGACGGGGCCGCCATAACCCCCACCCGAATCGGCGCGCCGCGAGTCGAGGAACTGCACGCGATCGGCGCGGACCCGGATCTTCGACCGCTTCTCGCCGGTGTTCTTGTCCTCCCAGGTGTCCATCCGCAACGACCCCTCGACGTGGATCGAGCTTCCCTTCCGCAAGTACTGGCAGCAGGTCTCGGCCTGGCGATCCCAGACCGTCACGTCGATGAACAGCGTCTCCTCCCGGCGCTCACCATCACGGCCCGGCCAGGTCTGCGTGGTCGCCATCCGCAGCTCGGTGACCGCGGTCCCGCTCGGTGTCCGCCGCAACTCCGGGTCGAACGTCAGACGACCCATCAGAAACACCTTGTTCAAATCGGCCATCGTCTCGACCCCCCCCTCGAACCGCTTCCAACAGCGTATGTGTCGTTCCCGCCTAAACTTGCGCCGCGAACCATCCCACCGGGCCGTCGCGTCCGGGAAGCTCCAGGCGCCGCTCGCCGCAGGGCCGGGCGAATAGTAGACGAGTGTTCCCCGCGGGAAGCGTATCACATTCCCGCCAGATCGACAAGAGTCGAATTTCCAAAATCGGGGGAGCGGACGAGACCAGCACGACCCGGCGCGGTCCGGGGAGCCGGCGGGTTCAATCCTCCCGGCGGCGGCGGCGCGGGCGTTCCTCCACCTCTTCCTCGCCCCCGCCGCCTTCTTCCGCGTCGACGTTGGGAGTCGACGTCATCGCCTGGTTCACCAGGTGGTCCGCCAGCTTGGGGTGGACTTTCAGCACCAGCTCGCGGAGGATGATGTCACTGAGGTGGCAATCGGCCACGATCTCCTTGAGGTTGGCGCCGTCGGTCCGGAAGTACGTCAGCAGGTACGTCCCTTTCTTGTGCCCGGTGATCGGGTAAGCCAACCGCCGCTCATCCCACTGGCGGCTCGCCACGATCTCCGAATGATGCTTGGTCAAGATGTCGTGCACGTGCTTGACCGTGTCTTCCCAGGCTGTGGCCGCCTTGGCACTGTCCAGCAAGAACATCCCCTCATACGTGTTCGTCGGCAAGGGTCGATCCTCCATCAAGTCGGTCAGGCTTTTCGCCTGACAGGATCGGATTCGCGGTCAGGCGAAAGCCTGACCTACGGGCCCATTAAAGCGATTCATGGCGGCCTCGATGCCCTGGGTGACCCACACGGCGACGGCCTGGGAGGCGAGGATCAAGGCGTCGTCGATGACGGGTCGTTCGGAGCTTCGGAACCGGCTCAGGACGTAGTCGGTGGCCTCGATCTTGTCGCGGTCGCCGATCCCGATGCGAAGGCGGGGGAACTGGTCGGTCCCCAGGTGGCTGGTGATGTCGCGCAGGCCTTTTTGACCGCCGTCGGACCCCCCAGGCCGCAGCCGCAGCTTGCCCAGGGGCAGGCTGAGGTCATCGCAGACGACCAGGAGATCGGGATGCGCCACTTTGTAGAAGCGCACGGCCTGGCCGACCGAGCGCCCGCTGAGGTTCATGAACGTCTGGGGTTTCAGGAGCAAAACGCGGCGGAAGTCGATTTCGGTCTCGGCGAGCAGGCCCTCGAACTTGTGGGAGAACGCCGCGGAGGCGGCTCCCTGGGCCAGGCGATCGATCAGCTCGAAGCCGACGTTGTGGCGAGTCCCCTGGTACTTGCTCCCCGGGTTGCCCAGGCCGACCACCAATTTGATCGTCTTGTTCGTCATTGATTATTGGTTATTGGTCATTAGTACCTGGCCCTGGACCGTGACGCTTGTCTCGAACTCAGTGCCGAGCCGTTGCCTCACTGACCCCGATCCTTCTCCGGGCAGAGCCACTAATAACCAAGGACCAACCGGTTATTCTTCCTTTTCCTTCTCCTTGCGTTCGGGCTTGATCACTTCGGGCTGGGTGGGTGACTCGACGGCCGCTTCGGCGGTGGGCTCCGGCGGTGCCGCCCGGACAACAACGTGGACCAGCAGCACATCGGGATCGGCGTCGACCGTGACGTCCGGCGGCAGGCTCAGGTCGCGCACGTGCACGCCCTGGTCGACCTGGAGATTGGTGACGTCTACCTTGATCGAGTCGGGGATGGCCCCGGCGCGGCACTTGATCCGCACGCTGTGGACGACCTGTTCGAGAATCCCACCGGCCGCGATGCCCGCGGCGTGGCCGCGCACGTCGAGCGGGACCTCGGTCTCGATGATCTCCTCGGCGCTGACCCGGGCGAAATCCATGTGGAGGATTTCCTTGCCCAGATGGTCCCACTGGACGTCGCGGATCAGGACCGTCTCGGTCGTGCCTCCCAGGTCGAGCTCGGCCAGGTGCCCCGGCGCCTTGACCATCCGCCAGACGTCCTCGCGACTGAGCGTGACCGGGACGACCGCCTGCTTGTGCCCGTAGATGACCGCCGGGATCCGCCCGTTCTTCCGCAGCCGACGCGCCACGCGGGTCCCGGTCCCCTTGTTCTTCGCCGCGTCGCGCGGCTCGACCTGAATCCTCACGGCTTCCGACATCGATCTCTCACTCGTTCGTTTCCGAGGGTCCCCTCGTGTTCAGCCGCTCCCGGCCCCAAGCGCCGGGAGAAATAACGACAAGCGGCCCCGGAACGAGGTCGCGCATCCGGCCATTATCGGGTCTTCGGCCGCGTTCTTCAAGACCCCAGCGCGCGAGAAACGATCAACGATCGAACGATCAAGGACTCGCTGAGATCGGCCGCACCGCCTCGAAGAGGGCAATCGCGACGGCGTTGGCCAGGTTGAGGCTGCGCGCCTCGGGGCGGATCGGGATGCGCAGGGCGCGGTCCGGGCGCTGGCTCAACCACGACGCGGGCAGGCCGCGGCTCTCGGGGCCGAACACCAGAGCGTCACCGGGTTGGTAGCTCACGTCCGTGTAGGCGCGAGTCGCCTTGGTGCTGAACGACCAGAGCCGGTCACGGCCCAGAGCTGAGACGACTTCGTCCAGGCCGTCGACGACCCTCCAATTCAGATGAGCCCAGTAATCCAGGGCGGCCCGGCGGAGGTACCGGTCGTCGAGATGGAAGCCCAGGGGCCGGACCAGCCAGAGCATCGCGCCGACCGCGACGCACGTCCGCCCGATCGAGCCGGTGTTGGCCGCGATCTCCGGCTCGACGAGGACGACGTGCAACGTTTGCATCGGGAGACACCACTAATGACTCACATGAGTGGTGTGAGGACGAGCGACACCGTTGCCGTGTCCGACGGCCGCGACGGGTTCGCCGTTGGCGTTGAAGGCGAACTCCGCATCCACCCGGCCGTCGCCGTCGGGATGGCCATCGTCGTGGGGCTGGGGTCGTTCCTCGAGCGCTTCGTCCTCACGGCGGCGGGCCTCGGCGCGGCGATCACTGAACCACTGGATCACGTAGTAGAAGACCGGGGTCAGGAAGATGCCGAAGAGGGTCACCCCCAGCATGCCGCTGAAGACGGCCGTGCCCAGGGTCTGCCGCATCTCGGCGCCGGCGCCGGCGGAGATCATCAGCGGCACCACGCCCAGGATGAAGGCAAACGAGGTCATCATGATCGGCCGCAACCGGAGCTGGCACGCCTCGAGCGTCGCCTGCGCCCGCGCCGTGCCCCGCTCGCGCTCCGCCTTGGCGAACTCGACGATCAAGATCGCGTTCTTGCAGGCCAAGCCCACCAGCACGATGAAGCCGACCTGGGTGAAGATGTTGATGTCCATGTGCGCGAGGTTCACGCCCACGGTCGAGCAGAGCAGGCACATGGGCACGACCAGGATCACGGCCAGGGGCAGCGCCCAGCTCTCGTACTGGGCCGCCAGCACCAGGAAGACCAGCACGACCGCCAGGGTGAAGGCGAACATGGCGGTGTTGCCGGTCTGGAGCTGCAACAGGGCCAGCTCGGTCCACTGGGGGCGCATGGCCTGCGGCAGGATCTCCGCGACCAGCCGCTCCATGGCCACGATCGCCTGGCCCGAGCTGACCCCGGGGCCGGGATTGAGATTGATCGTGGCCGAGGGATACAGGTTGTACCGGATGATCATCACCGGGCCGCTCACATCGCGGATCGAAGCGATGCTCCCCAGGGGCACCATGCCGCCGCGCTCGTTCCGCACCCGCAGCCCGGTCAGGTCGTGGATCTGCTTGCGGAAGTCGGCCTCCCCCTGGACGTTGACCTGCCAGGTGCGGCCGAACCGGTTGAAGTCGTTGACGTACAGCGAGCCCAGGTAGACCTGCAAGGTGTTGAACAGCTCGGCGATCGACACCCCCGCCAGCTTGGCCTTGTCGCGGTCGATGTCCAGGTAGAGCCAGGGCGTGTTGGCCCGGAAGCTGGTGAACAACCCCTTCAAGAGCCGGGAGTACGGCGGCTCCTGGCTGTCGGCGACGATCCGGTTGGCCGTCTGCTCGATCTCCTGGGCGCCCGAGTCGCCGTGATCCTCGATCACGATCTTGAACCCGCCCGCGGTCCCCAGGCCGTCGACCGGCGGGGCCTCGAAGACGTTGACCAGCCCGTCGCGGATCTCCTCCTGGAGCGTCTCCTGGAGTCGCGCCGCGATCACCGGGCCGGTGAGGCCCTCCCCGGCCCGGTGGTGGAATTCGTCGAGCATCACGTACATGGCGCCGAAGTTGGGCGCATTGGCGTTCATCAGGATCGACTGGCCGGCAATCGCCAGGGTGTGCGCCACGCCCGGCAGCTTGCCGGTGATCCCCTCGACGTGGCGCATCACCTGCTGGGTCCGCTCCAGCGCCGAGGAGTCGGGCAACTGGACGTTGACCAGCAGGTAGCCCTTGTCCTGGGACGGGATGAAGCCGGTGGGAGTCCGGGTGAAGCCCCAGTAGGTCAAGCCCAGCAGCCCGCCGTAGACCAACAGCACCAGCACACTGATCCGGAGCAGTCCCGCGACCACCCGGGTGTAGACCCCCGTGGCCGCGTCGAAGGCCTGGTTGAACAGGTAGAACGTCCAGCCGAAGAGGCGGTTGAGTGGGCCGCTGACCAGCCAGCCGGCCAGGCCGCCGAGAACCAGCCCCGCCAGGGCGGCCGCCTGGTCCTCCGCCAGCAACCGCCCGGACCAGTGCAGGTCAAATCGCCCCGCCAGCTCGAGCAGGTGCCGGCCCAGCAGGGAATAACCCGCCCAGGCACCGGCCGCCACGAACGCCGGCCAGGGCAGAGCCTGGAAGACTCCCTTCTGCCTGGGCTTCAAGAGCAACGCCGCCAGGGCCGGGCTGAGCGTCAGCGAGTTGAACGCCGAGATCGCCGTCGAGGTGGCAATGGTCAAGGCGAACTGGCGGTAGAACTGGCCGGAGATTCCCGTGATGAATGCGCAGGGGATGAAGACCGCGCACAAGACCAGGCCGACGGCGATGACCGGCGAGGAGACCTGGCTCATGGCGATGACCGTGGCCTCGCGCGGGGCCAGGCCGTGCTCGATGTGGTGCTCCACCGCCTCCACCACCACGATGGCGTCGTCCACCACGATGCCGATGGCCAGCACCAGCCCGAACAGCGTCAGGTTGTTGAGCGAGAAGCCCAGGGCCGCCATCACGGCGAAGGTGCCGACGATGGCCACCGGGACGGCCACCAGCGGGATCAGCGCCGACCGCCAGTTCTGCAGGAACAGCAGCACCACGAACGCGACCAGGATGACCGCGTCGCGCAAGGTCTTGTACACCTCGTTGACTGACTCGACGATGAACGGAGTGGTGTCGTAGACGATGCGATAATCCAGGCCCTCGGGGAAGCGCTCCCGCAGCTCCTTCATCTTGTCGCGGACCAGCTCGGCTGTCTCCAGCGCATTGGAGCCGGGCCGCTGGTAGACCGAGAGGGCCACCGTGGGCCTGCCGTCGAGGGTGCAGGCCTGGTCGTAGCCCTGGGCGCCCAGCTCGACGCGGGCCACGTCCCGGACCCGGACCACCCCGCCCTGGGCGTCGGTCTTGAGGATCATGTCGGCGAACTGCTCGGCGTCGGTGAGCCGGCCCAGCGTGGTGATGGTGAACTGGAAGGCCTGGCCGGTCGGGACCGGCGGCTGGCCGAGCTGACCGGCGGCCACCTGGATGTTCTGCTGGCTGATCGCGTTGACGATGTCGGAGGAGGTCAGGTTGCGGAAGGACATCTTCTGCGGGTCGAGCCAGACTCGCATGCTGTAGTTGCGCTGGCCGATGTAGGTGATGTCGCCGACGCCGTCCAGCCGGGCCAGCTCGTCCCGCAGCTGGATGGTCGCATAATTGCTCAGGTAGAGGCTGTCGCGACTGTTGTCCGGCGAGAAGACGTTGACGATCATCAGGATGCTGGGCGACTTCTTGCGGACCGCCACCCCGCGGCGCTTGACCAGGTCGGGCAGGATCGGCTCGGCCAGCGATTCGCGGTTCTGGACCAGCACCTGGGCCATGTTCAAGTCGACGCCGTGCTTGAAGGTGACGGTCAGGGTGTAGTTGCCGTCGTTGGTGCACTGCGACGACATGTACATCATGTTCTCGACGCCGTTGACCTGCTGCTCGATCGGCGCGGCCACGGTGTCGGCGACCACCTGGGCGTTGGCGCCGGGATAGTAGGCCGAGACCTCGACCGTGGGCGGAGTGATGTCCGGATACTGGGCCACCGGCAGGGTGTACCAGCTAATGAATCCGGCCAGGGTGATGATGATGGACAGCACCGAGGCGAAGATCGGGCGGTCGATGAAGAAGCGTGAGAACACGGGATTCCTCGCTCCGCATGTAGGTCAGGCTGGAGCCTGACAGCAAATCGACTCCGTGTCAGGCGAAAGCCTGACCTACGTTCCATGCGTCAGGCTGGAGCCTGACCTACGTCCAGGGTTCCGATTCGACGCCGGCTGGCCGCTGGGCGTTGCGACGCCACGGCCAGCGCGACGGCCGCCACAGGTGGCTGAGGGTGAGGATCCCCAACACGATCCCGCCGATCCGCCGCACCCGCGGCGAGGCGAAGAAGTGGGACTCGCTCACCGTATCGATGATGTAGAAGAACACGGGGGTCAGGACGACGCCGAAGAGGGTCACGCCGATCATGCCGCTGAAGACGGCCATGCCCAGCGTCTGGCGCATCTCGGCGCCGGCGCCGTGGGAGAACAAGAGCGGGATCACGCCCAGGATGAAGGCCATCGAGGTCATGATGATCGGCCGCAGCCGCAGCCGGCACGACTCCAGGGTCGCCTCCCGGATCGGCTTGCCCGAGCGGTGGATCACCTTGGCGAACTCGACGATCAGGATCGCGTTCTTGCTGGCCAGGCCCACCAGCACCACCAGGCCGATCTGGGTGAAGATGTTGATGTCCATCTTGGCCGCGTTCACCCCGGCCAGGGCGCTCAGGATGCACAAGGGGACCGAGAGGATCACCGCCAGCGGCATCGACCAGCTCTCGAACTGCGCCGCCAGGACCAGGAAGACCATGACGATCGAGAAGGCGAAGACGATCATGGCCGTGTTGCCGGCCTGGAGCTCGAGGTAGGCCAGCTCGCTCCACTCGAAGGACATCGCCTTGGGCAGCTCCGCGCGGGCCAGCTCCTCCATCACGGCGATGGCGGTCCCGGTGCTGACGCCCGGCCTGGCGCTGCCGTTGATCGAGGCCGCCGGATACATGTTGTACCGGGTCAGGACCAGCGGGCCGTTGATGTCGCGGACATCGGCCAACGCCCCCAGGGGGACCATCGTCCCGCTCTGGTTGCGCACCCGCAGCCGTCGGATGTCGTCCTTCTGGTCGCGGTACTTGGCCTCGGCCTGGGCGATGACCTGCCAGGTCCGGCCGAAGAGGTTGAAGTCGTTGACGTAGAGCGAGCCCAGGTAGACCTGCAAGCTCTCGAAGACGTCCTGGAGCTGCACCCCCTTGAGCATGCAGGCGGTGCGGTCGACGTCCAGGTAGACCTGGGGGACGTTGGCGCGGAAG
>Ga0070738_10003829_pt1 | contig 19001 bp, 15 predicted proteins | sample Coa_R2_2_FD_66446 | JGI IMG/M metagenome (GOLD analysis project Ga0070738, IMG submission 66446) | Surface soil microbial communities from Centralia Pennsylvania, which are recovering from an underground coalmine fire - Coalmine... | ecosystem: Environmental > Terrestrial > Soil > Unclassified ... | reverse complement strand
CCCCTCGTAGGTCATGTTGATGCCGGCGATCTTCATCCTGACGGGCTCGTGGTAGAGGAAGTCGTGCCGCTCCTGCTCGGTGTAGTCGCGGATCAGCTTCTTCGGATCGACCAGGCCGGACTCGGCGTAGAGCCGGTAGTTCCAGCCGCCCGCCTGGTAGCCGGGAATGGTCATCGCGCCTTGGGCCAGCGACTTGGAGTCGTCGAACAGCTCGCTCAGGTCCACGTCGGAGACGAGACCCCGGCCCTCGCAGCGGGGACACATTCCGCCGGCGCGGTTGAAGGTCACCGCGCTCGGTTTGGCCGAGCCGCGCTCGACGGTCATGGAACCGCTGGCTCGGACGGAGGCGACGTTGAACGAGAACGCGTTGGGCGGACCGATGTGCGGCTGCCCGAGCCGGCTGAAGAGGATCCGCAGCAGGGTGTTCACGTCGGTGGCGGTTCCGACCGTCGATCGCGGATCGCCACCCATCCGCTGCTGGTCGACGCTGATGGCCGTCGTCAGCCCCTCGAGCAGGTCGACCTCCGGCCGCGGCAGCGTGGGCATGAAGCCCTGCACGAAGGCGCTGTACGTCTCGTTGATCAGGCGCTGCGACTCGGCGGCGATGGTCCCAAAGACCAGCGAGCTCTTGCCCGAACCCGAGACGCCGGTGAACACGGTCAACCGGCGTTTCGGAAGCTCGACGCTGACATCCTTGAGGTTGTTCTCTCGCGCGCCATGCACGCGGATCAGATCGTGTGAGTCCGCCGAATGCATCAGGCTCGGGTCGCGGTCAAGCCTTCGGCTGGTTGAAGCGAAGCATGTTGCCAGAGGGGTCGCGGAAGGCGCAATCCCTTACGCCGTAGAACTGGTCCATCGGCTCCTGGAGCACCTCGCCGCCGCCCGCTCGGATGTGCTCGAAGGTCGCATCGCAATCGTCGGTGCTGAAGATGACGCCGCGAAGCAGGCCCTTGGCCAGCATCTCCTGCATGACCTTGCGGTCGGCCGGAGCGGCGTTCGGATCGGCAACGGGTGGCTCGAGGACGATGTTGACCTCGGGCTGGCCTTTGGGCCCGACGGTAGTCCAGCGCATGCCTTCGTATTTGACGTCGGCGCGGACCTCCAGCCCCAGGAGGTCCCGGTAGAAGGCGAGCGCCTCCTCGTGGTCGTGGACGGCGATAAAGCAGCTGTGCAGCTTCAAGTTCATAGGACCACCTTAACGAGGCGGCCTCGAAAGCGCTTCTTCATTTCTGCTCGGTTTGGTCATCACCTTGATGACACAGCCCGGGATGGCCGCGGCCGCCGAGTGGTTGCGCGCGCGGTAGGCGCTGGGCGACACGCCCACGAGCTCGGTGAAGCGCGAGCTGAACGAGCCCAGCGAGGTGCAGCCCACCGCGAAGCACGTATCGGTCACGGACATGTCGCCGCGCCTCAGGAGGGCCTTGGCCCGCTCGATCCGGCGGGTCATCAAGTAGCTGTAGGGGCTCTCCCCAAAGGCGGCCTTGAAGCTTCGCGAGAAGTGGGCCGTCGACATCGCCGCGGACCGGGCCAGGGCCGGAACGTCAAGCGGCTGGTCGAACTCCCGATCCATCTGGTCCTTCGCCCTGCGCAGGCGGACCAGATCGGCGATCTCCATGCGGCATCAATAGTAGGCACCCATCGCCTGCTCCTGCCAGTAGGGCACGCTAATCACGACCGTGCGAGGCCGGAACAGCAGGGCTGCCTTCAAGCCCAGCGCGCTGTGGTTGTGCAGCAGGTGCTCGTACCAGTGTCGCGGCACAAACTCCGGCAAGACCACCGTGACCACCGCCTCAGGATCGGTCGCGCCCGCGGCGTTGACGAAGGCCAGCAGCGGCCGCGTCAACGCGCGATACGGCGACTCGATGCACACCAGCCGGATATCCCGGTCCTCCCGCTGCCACTGCTCGGCCAGACCGGACCCATCCAGACCCATGGTCACGTGGACGGCCACCATCTCGTCGCCCGGCGAGCAGATGGAGCGCGCGAAGGCCAGCGTCCGCTGAGCGACGGCATCGAGCTTCGCGAGCGGGATGATGATGATCTTGCGGTAGCAGGTCACCGGCGCGATCTGCTCATGGGTCACCCGCGCCACGTAGTCGTAGTGCCGCTTGATGCCCATCATGACGGCCACGAAGATGGGGATGATCAGCAGCACGATCCAGGCGCCCAGCTGGAACTTCACCACCCCCACCACGCAGGCGACGATGGCCGTCGTGGTGGCGCCCATCCCGTTGATGACTGCGCGCCGGCGCCAGCCACGCTCCTGCGTCCGCAGCCGCCACCAGCGTTTGACCATGCCCGATTGGCTCAACGTGAAGGCCACAAACACCCCAACCGTGTACAGCGGAATCAGGCTGAGCGTCTCGCCGCGGAAGGCGATGATCAGCAGCGCAGCCACGATGGACAGCACCACGATGCCCATGTTGAAGGCCAGCCGGTCGCCGCGATGGGCGAACTGATGGGGCATGTAGCCATCCCGCGCCAGGATCGAGGACAGCCGCGGGAAGTCCGCGAAGGCCGTGTTCGCGGCCAGCACCAGCAGCAGCGCCGTCGAAAACTGGACCAGGTAGTGATAGGGGCTGCCATTGCCCACGAGCACCGCCGCCAGCTGGCTCACCACGGTGACGTTCTGGTCAGGGTCGGGCAGGATACCGAGCTTGCTGACCAGGAAGCTCATGCCCAAGAAGATGGACCCGAAGAAGCTGCCCATCATGATGAGCACCACCCGCGCGTTGCGCCACTCCGGCGGCTTGAAGGCCGGGATGCCGTTGGACACCGCTTCGACGCCCGTCAGCGCTACCGAGCCTTCGGCGAAAGCGCGCAGGATGAGCACGATTCCCAGCGACTGCAGGTCAGTCTGGTACGTCCGCACCCATTCGGCGGGAGCGGTATACACCGGCAGGGTGCCGGTGAAGTAGCGGAAGAAGCCGTACAGCAGCAGGCCGTAGATGGCCACCAGGTAGACATAGGTGGGCGTGGCGAAGATGCTCGCGCTCTCGCGAATGCCGCGCAGGTTGCCCAAGCACAGCAGGACCACGAACGCCACGCCCAGCGGCACCTTCCAATCGGCCAGCGGTTCGACGATCGAGGTGAGGGCTTCCACACCGGCGGCAATCGAGACGGCGACCGTCAGGATGTAGTCGGTCAGCAGCGCGCCCGCGGCCACAAGGCCGGGCAGCGGACCAAGGTTGTCGTTGGCGACGATATAGGAGCCGCCGCCGTTGGGGTAGGCGTAGCACGTCTGCTGGTAGCTGGTGACGACGATCGCCAGCACCGCCACGATCACCAGGGTGATGGGCAGCGTGAGCCCCAACGCGCCGGTGCCGGCCAGCACCAGCACGGCCATGATCGCCTCCGAGGCATACGCCGACGAGGAGATGTTGTCCGAGGCGAAGACCGCCAGCCCTTTGAGGATGTTGACCCGCTCGTGGATTTCCCGAATGGTCGGGATGCGCGGGCCAATGACCACCCTGCGGACGCCATCGGCGATCTTGCCCACGGCGGTTGTCGGCTGAAGCGCTTCCTCGCGCGCGATCAGGTGCTCGCCAGTGGTCTCGAACGCCGGATGTCTCTTCACTCGGACGTAATGGCTGCCGGGTCGGGACCCTCGGACGATCTCGCGAATCCGCAAGTCCAGCATGTTCTCTCCCCTATGCCTCGCGCTGGGACACCAGCGGCCGACCGGTCTCCGCCGCCGGCTGCACGCTCACCGCGTCGATCTGCCACTCGAAGGTGACGTCGGGCGCAGCCAGTCCCAGGCGTGTGCGGACTTCCCAGACGGCGAAGTCCAGGTGCTTTTCGTACTGCTCGCGGTCGCAGCCCGCGCCCAGCACTATCCGCAGACAGGCGTGCTCGCGTGCTGCCAGGCGAACGGCGCCGGCGAGCGCCTCTCGATCGTTCGCGTCGCCGTTGAGGACGACGCCAATCCGTGGTATCCGCATCACCTATCAAGCTAGGTGGCGGATATAGGGATCCCGTATGGGAAGGGCGCTCAGGAGATCAGGATTTTGTTGGGATTGCGGGCTGGCGGGTTAGGCGGGCTTGGCAGCGGGCGTGCGGCTGGAGTGGTAGGGCACGCTGGTGACCACGATGCCCGGCCGGAACAGGAGGGCTGCCTTTAGGCGCAGCGCGGTCTGATTGTGGAGCAGGTGCTCCCACCAATGGGCGGCAACGTACTCCGGCAGGATGACCGTGATGGTGTCGTTCGGATCGGCCCGGTCGATGTTGTCGATGTAGCGCAGCAACGGGTTAATCACCGAGCGGAAGGGCGACTCGATGGTCACCAGCGGCACGCGATCGCCCCAGGCCTGCCATTCCTCGCGGAAACTGCGGGCACTCTCCTCGTCCTCGGCGATGTGCACGGCGGTGACGTTCGGGGTGATCGAGCGCGCATAGGCCAGCGTGGCGATGGTCGCCCTGTTCAGGCTCGCCACCGGCACGATGATCGTGTGCTTGATCACGGCCGGGCTCAGCGGCGTCTCGCCTTCCAGCTCGCCCTGCACCTGGTTGTAGTGCCGGTGGATGGTCAGGAACATGGCGATGATGATCGGGATCAGCAGGCAGACGATCCAGGCGCCGAACATGAACTTGGTGGCGATGATGACGACGAGGACGAGCCCGGTGGCGCAGGCGCCCACGGCATTGATCACCCAGCTGGTTTGCCACCCAGGCTCCTTACGCGTCAGCCAGCGGCGGACCATGCTGGACTGCGACAGCGTGAAGGCCGAGAACACGCCCACGGCGTACAGCGGAATCAGCGCATCCGTCTGCGCATCGAAGACCCACAGCAGGATGCCCGACAGCAGGCCCAGGGTGATGATGCCGGTGGAGTAGGCCAAACGCTCGCCGCGGTGGGCGTACTGGTGCGGCATGAACCCGTCTCGCGCCAGGAAATAGGAAAGGCGCGGGAAGTCGGAGAAGCTGGTGTTGGCGGCGAGGACCAGGATCAGGGCGGTAGCGGCCTGAATCAGGTAGTACATGAACCCGGTCCCGAACACGTCCTTGGCGATGAGGGACAGCACGGTCTCGTAGCCCGGCGACGCTGGGTCCTCGGGCAGGATGCCCAGGAAGTGCGACAGCAGCGTGATGCCGGCGAACATCGTCGCCAGGATGCCGACCATCCACAGCAGCGTCGTCCGGGCGTTGGGCGCCTGCGGCTCCTTGAACGCCGGCACGCCGTCGGATATGGCCTCCACACCTGTCATTGCCGAGCAGCCTGAAGCGAAAGCCCGCAGGATCAGGAAGATGGTCAACGTCTCGACCGCGGGCGGCACGCTGGTCTCAGTCACGGGATGGATGCCCACCGTGAAGAGCTTGGCGAAGCCGACCACGATCATGGCGTACATGCTCAAGATGAAGACGTACGTTGGGACGGCGAAGATGTTGCCCGACTCACGGATGCCGCGCAGGTTGGCAATCGTGATGAAAGCGATGAAGAAGACGCCGATTTCCACCGTATAGGGCTGCAGCTCCTGCTGCGCCGACGTGATGGCCGCCACGCCGGCCGAGACGCTCACGGCCACGGTGAGGACGTAATCGATCAGCAGCGAAGCGCCGGCCAGCAGGCCAGGCAGTGTCCCGAGATTGTCCTTGGTGACGATGTACGAGCCGCCGCCCTTGGGGTAGGCCTTGATGGTCTGGCGGTAGGAAAAGCCGACGATGATCATCAACGCCACGATGGCTGCGGCGATCTGCAGGCTGAACGCCAGCGCCGCGGTGCCTGCGAGGATCAGCACCAGCAGCGTCTCCTCGGTGGCATAGGCCACGGACGAGAGCGCGTCGGACGAGAGGACCGCGAGCGCCTTGATCTTGGTCAGGCGCTCGTGGATCGCCTGCGAAGACGCCAGCGGCTGGCCAATGAGCACCCGTTTGATGCCGCCCACCACCTTTGCGACGCCACTTCTGGCAGCGTTGGCTTCGGTGGTGGCTTCGAGCACGCCCTCTTCTACGAAGCGGAACTCGGCCTTGGGATCGCGCACGCGCCGGACGTAACCAGCGCCCGGGCGCGAGCCAGGCCGGTACTCGCGCGCTTCCAGCCCACTGTAGCCAGGCGCCATGGACGCCGGCTGACACTCGCCCCAGTCGTCCCCGTTGCGGGATGCGACCTCCTGCTTACGCTGCGCGTCTGCGTCGGTGGACATGTTGTCCCTGCAATGGTACCGAGCGATTGCTGGGCCGCCATTCAGGCTCGACCTTGTGCAACATGCACATGTCCGCTCTGCAACATCCGTTAACAGTGCCCGATGACGTAGCGGGTTTGGCCATATAGCCTAGGCTCACGGCCAGCGTGGGCCAGGCTCCAGCCGGCGGAGCTGGGAGCGATGCCGCTCCTGAACGGAATACATCTGCATCACAGAAAGGGAGCACGCGTATCGCATGGCAGAAATGAAGAAGACGCTCGGTCTGACAGGTGTGACCGTGAACGCCATGGCGCTGATTGCGCCGGGTGCGTTCTTGTGGATCACCTATCAGGTCCAGGCGGCGCAAACAACCCCTGGCGGCGACTCGACGGCCATGGACATGTGGCCAGGTATCGTCTTCGCCCTCATCCTCGCGTTCCTCACCGCAATCTCCTACTCAGAGCTGGCCAAGATCTATCCCGAAGCCGGCACCGGCAGCGCCTACTACTTCGCCGAGAAGGCGTTCATCGACAAGGAAGAGACCAGGCACCACAAGTGGGGCCGGCTCGCCAAGCTGGCCACCGGCTGGGCGGCCCACCTCTTCTACTGGGTCTACCCCGGCGTCATGGTGGCCTTCATGGCTACCCTGCTGAGCTACATCTGGCAAGCCTTCACCGGCGAGTCGCTCGCCTTGCCGGCGCTCATCGTCATAGCCTGTTTGTTCTCGATCTTCGTCGGGTTCATCGCCTATCGAGGCGTCAGCGGCTCGACCACGACGTCGCTGCTGATCAACGTCATCCAGCTCACCGCCCTGGCGGTGTTCGCGGTCATCGCCATCATCTACCGCACGGCCAACCCGGAGCACGCCAACTTCGTGTTCAGCTCGCCGGCCGACGTCATGCTGCCGCACAACATGATGAACGTCCTGTTCCAGGGCACCATCGCCATCCTGATCCTGGTCGGCTTCGAGTCCTGCACGGCGTTCGGCGCAGAGGCCAAGAACGCCAAGCGCGACGTCCCTCGCGCCGTGATCCTGGCGCTGGTCATCCAGGGCTTGATCGCCTACCTGTTCGAGTACTTCGCCGCGAACTTCGGCCTTTCCGACAAGCTGACGGGGACGGCCACGGTGGACGGCGCAACCAAAGCCGTCAGTGGCGTGGATGCCGCCGGCGCGTCGAGCGCGCCCATCGGCGACATGATCGTCCAGATGGTCAACGGGCTGTCCGGCGGCGAGGGCATCGGCTTCGCGCTCATGATCGTGATTGCCGTGACGGTGGCCCTGGCCATCCTGGGCACCACCCTCTCGGCCATGAACACCGCGGTGCGGATCACCTACGCCATGGCGCAGGATTCCGAGATGCCGCAGCCGCTCGGGCTGCTGCACCTGGAGAACGCCACTCCTCACGTCGCGGTGTGGGCGCTGGTGGTGATCTCGGCCATCGTCGGGTCCATCGGCTGCGTGTCGGTGGTGTTCCTGACCGGCATCACGCTGGCCTCGAACTTCGGCACGTTCGTGCTGTACGCGCTGACCTGCCTGTGGACCATCATCGCCTTCGCGGGGCGGCACGAGCGCAATAGCCTGCTGCACATGATCATCCCCATCCTCGGCTTGCTGGCAAACATCGTCATGCTGCTGACCATCCTCGGCCTGGGCTTCATCGGCGGCGGCGACTCGCAGACCGAATCGATGATGGCGCTGATCATCGCCGGCATCTGGCTGGTGGCCAGCGTGGTGTACGTCGTCGCTCGCAATGCCAAGACGGGGCGCAAGCTCATGGAGGTGCCTTCGGTCACCAGTTGACTTTGTGCTAGTCCAGGCAGCCGCGCAAACCAACAAGGGCTCCGTTCGCGCGAACAACGAGGACGCGGTCGGGTCGGTGCAACCCACCGACCCGGCCGAGCGCGGACGTAAGGGCCTTTTGTTCGTCGTGGCCGACGGCCTGGGGGGGCTGAACGCGGGCGAGGTGGCCAGCGCCACCGCCGTGACGACCCTACTGGAGGAGTACTATTCGCCTTCCAACGCCGGACGGATCGAGCCGGCGCTGCGGCAGGCGATGCAGCGGGCCAACCTGCGGGTGCACGACCTGGCCCAGAAGAACCCGGAGCAGCGCGGCATGGGCACGACGCTGACGGCGCTGGCGCTGGCCGGCAGCACCGCCTACATCGCCCACGTGGGGGACACGCGCATCTACCGCTTGCGCAACAAGGGGATGACCCAGCTCACCAGCGACCACAGCGAGGTGGCGGAACTGGTCCGGATGCGGATCGTGAAGCCCGAGAACGCGGCTCAGCACCCCAGCCGGAACGTGCTCACCAGGACGGTGGGCCACCATCTGATGCTGCGGCCGGACTTCGCCCGCGAGAACGTGCAACCAGACGACATCTTCGTTATGTGCTGCGATGGGGTGTGGTCCAAAGTGGAGGACGAGGAGCTGTGCGCAATGGCAAGCAAGTACGAGCCGGAGGACGCCTGCCGGCGGATCATCGACATGTGCCTGGACCGGCACTGCGACGACAACGTCACCGTCCAGATCATCCGCGTGCTGGAGACCGATCAGGCGGCCCAGCAGGCCCACCACCGGCCGACTCTGTTCGGAAGCATCATCGACCGGCTGAGATAACTAGAATGCACGCTGTGAGGCTGGCCCCGGGCCAATCCGTTGGCGGCCGGTACGACATCCTGGATTTGCTCGGCGAGGGCGGGATGAGCGAGTCGTACCGCGCGACCGACCGGGAGACCGGCCAGACGGTGGTCCTGAAAATCCCGTACGCCAACATCATCGGCGATCCGGCCACCTACAGCCGCTACCAGCGCGAGACCGAGATCGGCCGCCGTCTGGAGCACCCACACATCCAGCGGCTTCTCGCGACGGGCCACCTGGACGACAGCGTGGCGCCCTTCCTGGTGATGGAGTACGTGGAGGGTGAATCCTTCCGCCGCTACCTGGACGAGCACGCGCCGCTGCCGGTTGACGAGGCCGTGGAGCTGACCCGCCAGATGGCGGATGCGCTGCAAGCCTGCCACGAGCGGGGCATCGTCCACCGCGACCTCAAGCCCGAGAACCTGCTCATCACCGCCGACCACCAGCTCAAGCTGATCGACTTCGGCATCGCGCTGCTGCAGGGCGCGCGGCGCCTCACCTGGAGCCGGCTCTCGAACAGCGTCGGCACGCCCGACTATATGGCGCCCGAACAGGTGCGTGGCGAGCGCGGGGACGCGCGCACCGACGTGTACGCCCTGGGCACGATGCTGTTCGAGATGCTCACCGGCAAGGTGCCGTACGAGGGCGACAACGCGCTCTCGATCATGAACCAGCACGTCAACCAGGAGGCGCCGCGCGCGGGCAGCCGCCGCTCCGGCATTCCGCCGCAGCTCGAGTTCATTGCCGCCAAGGCGCTGCGCCGCGATCCCAACAGCCGCTATGCCAGTATGGCCGAGCTGCGCGACGACCTCGATCGCTGGCGCGAGATCGAGGTGCAGCCGCTGATGGACGACGACTACCGTCCCATGGGACCGATGCCCAGCGCCCTCAAGGCGGCCGCACTCATCGCGGCAGTCTTCGCCGCGCTGGCGCTCATCGGATTCCTCGCGCAGCTGGCGCATGGGACCCACTGATAGTTCCCTCTCCCTCTGGGAGAGGGCGAGGGAGAGGGCTCGTGGTAACTGACCTTGCCGCGGCCGAAGCGCTCGAACGAGTGCGGACGGCCGGCGCCGACTTCGTCTACCTGCAGTTCACGGACATCCTGGGCAGCGTCAAGGGCGTGACCATCCCCACCAGCCGCCTGGAGCGCGCCTTCCAAGAGGGCGTGTGGTTCGACGGATCGTCGGTGGAGGGCTGGGCGCGCGTGGCCGAAAGCGACCTCTACCTGCGGCCGGATCCGGCCAGCCTGGCGCTGTTCACCTGGGAAGACCCGCCGGCCGCGCGCTTCATCTGCGACCTCAGCCTGCCGAGCGGTGAGGGCTTTTCGGGCGATCCGCGCCAGGCGCTCAAGCGTGTGCTGGCCGAGGCAGCGGACGCCGGCTACGAGTACCGGACCGCAGCCGAGTTCGAGTTCTTCCTGCTGGTGGATGAGCAAACGGTGCCGCTGGACCTCGCCCGCGGCCTCGAGCCCAGTGATGCCGAAAGCTACTACAGCATGCCCACCGACCGGCCACTGCGGCTGATCCACGAAGTGGCCAAGACGCTGGAACAATGCGGCTTCGAGGTGGCCGCGACGCACCACGAGGTCGCGCCGGGCCAGCATGAGATCGACCTGGCCGAGCACGAGGCGCTCCGCGCCGCCGACGCCATCGCCACGCTGAAGATCGCCCTCCGAGCCTACGCCCGTCGCGAGAAGCTCATGGCCACGTTCATGCCCAAACCGCTGGCCGGGCTGAGCGGCTCTGGGCTGCATTTGCAGCAGGCGCTGTTCGATCGCGAGACAGGTCGCAACGCTTTCTACGAGCCGGACGCGACATACCACCTGTCGGACGCTGGCCGCGCCTTCGTGGCCGGCCAGCTCGCACACGCGCGAGGCATGTGCGCCCTGATGGCGCCGCTGGTGAACTCCTACAAGCGGCTGACCGGCGGCGGCGAGGCGCCGGCGCTGATCGACTGGGCGCGCATCAACCGCGGCGCGCTCATCCGCGTGCCCGAGCTGGGCCTGGAGGGCCAGCGCATGATGGTCGAGCTGCGCTCACCCGACCCGAGCTGCAACCCCTACCTGGCGCTGGCCGCCGCGTTGAAGGCCGGCCTGGAGGGTATCGCCGCGGGCGCGGACCTGCCGGAGCCGATCGAGGAGCGGCCGGACGAAGACGCCGAAGAGGCCGAGCACGGCGCCGACCCGCTGCCGCAGACACTGGGCGAGGCCATCGAGGAGCTGGAGTGGGATCCCGTGGTCCGGGCGGCGCTGGGGCAATCGATCTACGATCGCTTCCTGGCCGCCAAGGAGCAGGAGTGGGCGGCGTACCGCAACCACATCAGCCTGTGGGAGATCGAGTCCTACCTGCAGCGGGCATGAAAAAGGAGCGCCGGAGCAGCTCCGGCCCTCCTTTCAGAGCTTCCTCTAAGAGTTCCTGACGAAGTCGAAGTGGAACACGCCTGCGGTGTTGCAGTTGCTGTAGTCCACCTCGTGCTTGTCGGACGCCTGGTGGCCCTGGCCATCCACGATGTACACCGTGTACACGCGCGTCTGGATGGGGCAGTTGTTCGAGAGGATCAGCGTGAACAACCCGTCACCCTCCGTGCCGACGGTCAGCGAGTTGCCGTAGAAGTCCATCCGCACGTTGTAGCCGCTGAGGCCGTTGCCCTTGGCATCCAGCACGTGGCCCTGGATGTACTGCAGGCCGTTGTTGGGATCGGAATCGTTGCAGTCGTAGACGCGGTTGCCGCTGCCGCAGTCAGTAGGCGGCTGGCCCACCGGCTTGAAGTGGAACGGGTAGGCAGACGGATTCGTCGTCGGTGTCGGAGCCGGGCCAGCCGGCGTTGGCGTAGCCGCCGGCGTCGACAGCTGGCCAGTACTGGTTTCCGTGATCTGCGCGTCGCTCGGCACCAGGCCCAGGGCCTTGGCCACGTCGCCGCCATTCACGATGCTGATGGTGCCGGGGGTGATCCCGCCGGGGCCAGCCGAGATCCAGTCCTGGATGGCATCGCGCTGGTTGCGAATGATCTTGAAGGCGGTGCCGGCCGTCGTGACCTGCGAGGTCGGCAGGCCGTGGGCCTGGATAGCGCCGGGGCCGGTGCCGTATTTAGCTGCAATGCCCGCGTCGGCATTGAGCCAGCCAAGCCGGGCATTCTGGTCCGCATTCGATGTGTCCGGCGGCGGGACGGAGAACTGCGACTGCAGCTGGCTGTCCTTGCCCTGGTTGTGGAGGTCGTCGAAGACGTTCTCGAAGTAGACCTGGGACACTTCGGGACGCCACTGCAGGGTGTACTTCTGCGTGGCCTGCACCTGGAAGCCATTCAAGGTGAAGCGCCGGGAGGCAGGGTAGCCCAGTGCGGTCACACCGCCCAACCGCTGGAACTCGCTCCAGAAGCTGATGCCCCCTTCATCTGTAATGCGGTACCCGTACTGCGCTCCGGCGCCGCCGTTCGCCTGCGTGTAGAAGTGGCCGCCGGGAATGTCGAAATCGGCTCCGGTCTGCGCGCCCGCGGTGGGCACGATCATCGCGGCCAGCAGCACGGCGGTCATAGCCATGACCGCGAAAAGGGAACGACGCATCAAAAACCTCGCTCGTTGGGAGTTAGGCGGTAACCCTTGGGGACCGCCGGAAGTATAGGAGAGGCTCCGAACGCGCCGATCTCGCACGAACGGGGCCATTGGCACGCCGGTTGCTTTCGCAGCCTGCCAGTGGCTTCGCCTGCTCCCATCGTCGATTCGCCTGCTCCCATCGTCGAATTGAATAACGTCATAAAAGCCTTTGGTGAAACACCCGCCGTCGACGGGCTGAGCCTGGCCGTCGGGCCGGGGCAGATTTTCGGCCTCATCGGACCCAGCGGCTGCGGCAAGACGACAACCATCCGCCTGCTGTTGGGGATCCTCAAACCGGACAGCGGCACCGCCACCGTCATGGGCCGGCAACCGACGCATTTCGGGACCAAGGAGCGCGAGCGAATCGGCTATACGCCGCAGGAGTTCGTGCTCTATCCCACGCTGACCGTACAGGAGAACCTGCGCTTCGCCGGCAGCCTGTTCGGCATGGGCTGGCGGCGGCGTCACCGCCGCATTCGGGAGGTGCTGGAGTTCCTCGATCTCTGGGATGCGCGTAAGCGGATGACTCGCGACCTCTCCGGCGGGATGAAACGCCGCCTCGAGCTCGCCTGCGCGCTGCTCCACGAGCCGGAGCTGCTGTTTGTCGACGAGCCAACAGCCGGGCTCGATCCTGTCCTGCGGGTGCGCATCTGGGATTTGCTCCGCGAGCTGCGCGACCGAAACATCACCGTCTTCGTGACCACCCAGCACATCGACGAGATCGTCCGCTGCGACAACGTGGCCATCCTCGATCACGGCCGGTTGGTGGGCCTAGGCACTCCCGAGTCGTTGCGCCGCTCGGCCATGGGCGGCGAGATGGTGGAGGTTGAAGCCGACCACGTCTCGAAGGACGCGGTGGCCGCCCTTCGCCAGCTTCCGGAGGTGAAGTCGGTGCGCTGGACGAATAACGGCGCGCTGCAGGTGGTGGTCGAAGACGCGGCCGCGGCAACGCCCACCATCACCGAGACGCTGCAGGAACGCGGCGAGGCGGTGGAGGCGGTCCGGCCCGTAGTCGCCGACTTCGACGACGTGTTCCGCCGGCTGGTAGGCGACGAGGCGCCGCACAATGGGTAGGTCGATCATTCGCACCCTGAGCTTTTTCAGCCAGTGGGCGTCCGAAGTGCTCCGGCAGCCATGGCTGATGATCGTCCTGGTACTGGGGCCGTTCGTGGTCCTGTTCCTGTTCGGCGCGGGCGAGTCGGTAGGCGCTCCCAAGCCTCGCGCGATCATCGTGGTACCGGCCGGCCAGCAACAGTCGCCGCTGGCGGTGAGCACCGATAACCTGACCCAGTACCTGCAGGTCGTCGCCACGACTACCGATCTGCAGGGCGCCCGCGAGCAGCTGGCCAACAATAAGGCCGACCTGGTGGTAGTCATCCCACCCGATCCGCTGCAAGCGATCCAGAACGGGCAGCACGCGAACATACAGGTCCTGACCGACGAGATCGATCCGGTTCGGCTGAGCTACGCCCAGGCCTACATCCGCCAGCAGGGCGACGCACTCAATCGCCAGACGGTCGAGAAGGCCGTCGCCACCGCGCAGGGGCAGATTGGCGACGTCCACAGTTTCCTGGCCGAGGCTCAGAATTATGTCAAGGCTTTGCAATCAAGCCCGGACCTGGCCAGCTCACAGGCAGACCTCGGCCAGATCAAGTCCGAGCTGGACCAGGTGTCGAACGTCCTGCACACGGCCATCGACCTCGTGCAGAACAGTCCGCTGATCCTCTTCAACGGCGTAGGCGGCACATCCGTGAGCCAGCTGCAGCAGACGGCCAAATCCGTGGACGACCTCCGTTCGCAAATAAGCGGACTGCAGTCGCAGCTCTCGTCGGCCGGGCTGCCCAGCTCGCTGACACCTCAGGACCTGCAGCAGCTCCAGACCAGCCTGAACCAGATCGATCAGCAGGCGACGCAGCTGCGCACCATCCCGCCCGATGTCGTGGCCTCGCCGTTCAACATCGACATACAGAACATCGCGCCGTGGAAGCCGAACGGCACTGGCTTCTACGCGCCGGCTCTGCTGGCGTTGATTGTCCAGCACGTGGGCATCACGTTGGGCGCGCTGTCCATGTCGCGCGTGCGCCTGCTGGGGCTGATGGAAATCCTGCAGACCTCGCCGGTGAAGGCAACCGAGATCAGCGTCGGCAACTTCCTGGCCTACGGCACGCTGTGCGTGCTGGTGGCTGGCACGTTGATGGGGCTGATCATGGGCGTGCTGGGCGTGCCGGTGTTCGGTCCGCCATGGGCTGTGGTGGCCGTGCTGCTGCTGCTCATCGCCGCATCGGTAGGTATCGGGCTGGTGGTATCGCTGGTGTCCGCCAGCGAGCAGCAGGCGGTGCAGGTGGCCATGCTGGTGCTGATTGCCTCGGTGTTCTTCAGCGGCTTCCTGGTGTCGCTGGACACCATAGACTGGCCCATCCGCATCATTTCGTTCCTGCTGCCGGTGACCTACGCCATCCGCACGCTGGACGACGTGATGCTGCGCGGTAGGCTGCTCACGCCCGAAGACTTCGGCATCCTGGCGGCGTTCGCCGTGGTCTTCTTCCTGGCCACCATCTTCCTGTTCCGCCGCGAGATGCGCGCCCGCTAAGCTCCGCCGGCAAGCGGGACGCTATACTCAGCGGCGCCCGGAGGGGTGGCCGAGTGGTTAATGGCAGCAGACTGTAAATCTGCCGCGCGACGCGCTACGGGGGTTCGAATCCCTCCCCCTCCACGCTCAAACTAGCCGACCCATTACAGCCAGGCGCCTGGTATGACGTGGCCTTCCGGCTCACCTGCGGCAGCCAAACCTTTGCACGCCAGTGGCGGTTCCGGACGGCCTGCGCCCGGGAGGCCCGCTGGTGAAGGCTTGGCTCCGGCACGGCCGCGACGCCACGCCGAACCGAGGCCAGCCGCGATTGGCCCGACACGCCGGCCATCTGTCCTGGACAATGCGCTGCACCAGCAGCTCCCGACCCGTAACAGTCAGCTTCGCCCGACGATGTAATCCCAAGAGAGCCGAGTTCGGTTGCTTGGTCTGGTTAACCTCACAACCGATCTCGGAGGCTCTCTGTTCTGCCTACTCTGTCAACAACCTGTTTGGGAACTACACCTAGGCCTGATCGAGCGCGCAGCGCACAAGCTGCTGCAGGATCGCGGCGATCACGTCCACCCGGGAGCCCGAGCTGCGTCTGCAGGCTATCGAAAGTCTGAAACCTGATCACGGTGAACAGCACCGCCGCGAGACGCTCGATGTCGCTCGAGGGGGCGCCGTCGTGGCGGTGATTCTTCCCAGCAGTACGTGAATCCCCTGATGCGCTCCCTCCTCGCGGTTTCGCCGCGAGGTCGTCAAACGGCGCTTCCAAGAGCCGGTCTTGCTGCCGAACTGGTAGTAGACCGTCATTCGCGCCACGTCGGCCGCTTTGGCCACGCCGTCGATGCTGAACCCGACCGAGCTGGAGCTCGTGGCCACCAGATCGCGCGCGGCGGAAATCACGCGCGCGCGGGTCTCGTCAGCCGCGGCCCTGCGTGCGGTTAACCGATATGACGGCACTAATTAGAGGGCCTGTACCACAGCGCCAATGCCGGCGAGAGCTGGCAGCGCCTCACTAACCGCTCCTTCCGCATCGGCTACCCCGACTGGCTGCTGCTCTCGCCGGACGAAAGCCAGCTGTTCATGTCGGGTGGATCCGATACGCCGACCGCCTCGCGCACGACCCACGATGCCGACGCGTGCGTCGTCCGCAGCGACGACGGCGCGCGCACCTGGCGCGAGGTGGCTGATCGCCTGCCCGCTCACATGCGCCACAACGTCGAGGCCATGGCCCTGGCCAGCCATCCCGCAGGCTTCACCCTGTTCGCCGCCAACACCGCCGGCGAGGTGTACGCCAGCGACAACCAGGGCGACACCTGGCAGCGCATCGCCAGCGGCCTGCCGCCCATCTCCAAGGCGCGCCACTATTTTGCCCGGCCGAAAAGGCTGCCGCATGAAGCGCCGTGGAGGCCCGAGGCCGGACCAAGACGCCGAGTAGCGATGCCAGCGGCACGTCTGGCCAGACGAGTAGCAAGAGGGGAGTCCTCTGGTCTAAGCTGGCAGAAGGACGTATTCAGGTCTGGAGGAACTGGTTGGCAGCGAACGCGAGCCCTACGTGCTGGACGAGCCGGTGGACACGCCTCTTTCGAGTTTCGGCTGTGGGCGGACGCCGGCCCGGTTGCGGCATCAGGCATCCAAGGCGCGCCAGCCGGTCGTGGCTCCAACGGCGGCGCAGGTAGGTATGTCCGGCCACTCTCCGAGCTACAGCCTCGGTGACCTCGAGGCGCTGGAATCCGAGGCCGTCTTCATCATGCGCGAGGCCGTCGCAGAGCTGGAGCGACCCGTGCTGCTGTTCTCCGGCGGCAAAGATTCGGCAGTGCTGCTGCGGATTGCCGAGAAGGCCTTCCGGCCGGCGCGATTTCCGTTCCCGATTCTGCACATCGACACCGGCCACAACTTCCCTGAGGCGCTGGAGTTCCGGGACCGCCGCATAGCGGAGCTGGGCGAGCAACTGATCGTGCGCAAAGTGCAGGACAGCATCGACGCTGGCCGGGTCCACGAGGAGCCCGGCGGCTCGCGCAACAAGCTGCAGACGGTGACCCTGCTGGACGCTATCCAGGAGCTCGGCTTCGATGCCGCGTTCGGCGGCGGCCGCCGGGACGAAGAGAAAGCGCGGGCGAAGGAGCGCATCTTCTCCTACCGCGACGAGTTCGGCCAGTGGGATCCCAAGAACCAGAGACCCGAGCTGTGGGCCCTGTACAACGGCCGCATCCGGCCAGGCGAGCACGTGCGCGTCTTCCCAGTCTCCAATTGGACCGAGATGGACGTGTGGCGCTACATCCAGCGCGAGCAGATGGACCTGCCGTCCATCTATTTCGCCCACTCCCGACAGGTCTTCGAGCGAAGCGGGATGCTGCTGGCGGTGTCGCCATTCGTCTCCCTCAACGGCGAAAGTCCATTCGCGGCGCAGGTGCGCTACAGGACCGTGGGCGACATGACCTGCACTGGGGCCATCCTCTCAACGGCGGCCAACATCGAGGAGGTCATCGCCGAGACGGCCACCTTCAGGATCACGGAGCGCGGCATGACCCGAGCAGACGACAGATTCTCGGAAGCAGCCATGGAAGACCGCAAGCGCGAGGGCTACTTCTGATGGTGCCCGAAACCGCGAACGCTGCGCCTGGCGGCCTGCTGCGGTTCTCCACCGCCGGTTCGGTGGACGACGGCAAGAGCACGCTCATTGGCCGGCTGCTGTATGAGACCAAAGAGATCGCGGACGACCAGCTCGAGGCGGTGGAACGCGCCAGCAAGCAGCAGGGCGCAGACTATGTCAACCTTGCGCTGCTGACCGATGGACTGCGGGCCGAACGCGAGCAAGGCATCACCATCGACGTGGCGTACCGCTATTTCGCGACCCGCCGGCGAAAGTTCATCATCGCCGACACGCCCGGTCACATCCAATACACGCGCAATATGGTCACGGGCGCCTCGACGGCCGATCTGGCCATCATCCTCGTCGATGCCCGCAAGGGTGTGGTCGAGCAGACGCGCCGGCATGCTGTCATCGCTTCACTTCTCCGGGTCCCGCACCTGGCCATCTGCATCAACAAGATGGACCTGGTTGGCTATGCCCAGGATGTGTACGAGGACATCGAGGCCGAAATGACGGAGTTCGCCTCCAAACTGCAGGTACAGGATGCGACGTTCATTCCCATCTCGGCGCTGCATGGCGACAACGTGGTGCACCGGTCGGAGCGGACGCCGTGGTATGAAGGCGTGCCGCTGCTCTACCACCTGGAGCACGTGCACATCGCCTCGGACCGCAACCTCATCGACGTGCGCTTCCCGGTGCAGTACGTTATCCGTCCACATACGGCCGCCCATCACGACTACCGCGGCTATGCCGGGCAGGTCGCCGGCGGGGTCCTCAAACCGGGCGACCGGGTGATGGTACTGCCTTCGGGCCTGGAGAGCCGGATCACTGCTATCGAGACCTATGACGGACCCGTGGAGGAGGCTTTCCCGCCCATGAGCGTGGTGGTGCGGCTGGAGGACGACCTCGATGTCTCGCGCGGAGATATCATCTGCCGGCCGCACAACCGGCCGGCAGTCAGCCAGGACCTCGACGCGATGCTGTGCTGGACCGGCGAGACCCCGCTGCGCTTAAACAGCCGCTACTTCCTGAAGCACACCACGCGCACCGTGCGCGCCGTGGCCAAAGAGCTACGCTACCGGTTGGACATCAACACCCTGCATCGCGACGAAGCCGCAACCGAGCTCGGCCGCAACGCCATGGGTCGCGTAAGCCTACGCACGATGCTGCCAGTGTTCTATGACGAGTACCGCCGCAACCGCACTACGGGCAGCTTCATCTTGATCGACGAGGCGACGAACAACACAGTCGCCGGGGGAATGATCCTCTAGAAGTGCGGCCGAAATAGGCGCGAGCCGGCCGAGGCGGCCTGCGAACCGTGCGCGGCTATGGAGCCGGTCTATGGGCCGCCGATGGTTTTCGGCCGCACTTCTAGCCTGGAGTTCCGCAGTTCAGGCGGTGGAGAGCACGGCCAGATCCCAAGCGGGCGAGGGGTTTTGACCCCGCCGTGGGCGAGACGGCGGATCAAAAACTCTGGAGCGCCAGG
>Ga0070738_10003828_pt1 | contig 19001 bp, 11 predicted proteins | sample Coa_R2_2_FD_66446 | JGI IMG/M metagenome (GOLD analysis project Ga0070738, IMG submission 66446) | Surface soil microbial communities from Centralia Pennsylvania, which are recovering from an underground coalmine fire - Coalmine... | ecosystem: Environmental > Terrestrial > Soil > Unclassified ... | reverse complement strand
GCCGCGACGCGGAGCGTCGCCACCGTGCGTTCCCACGCAGGAGCGTGGGAACGAGAACCGGCGATTTCATAGGCCGGCATACCAGTCGTAACCGCGCTCGGCCCAGTAGTCGGAGGGTCGTTCATCCTGGAAACGGATAATGCCGATACGCTTGATGTTTTTGATGCCGTACTTGACCGGGATGACCAGCCGCAGAGGCGCACCGTGATTAGCCGGCAGCGGCCGGCCGTTCATCTCCCAGCACAGCAAGGTCTGCGGATGCAGGGCGCTGGCGATGTCTAGGCCAACGTAATAGTCATGATCCGGCGTGGCGAGATAGATGTGGGTCCAGAGGTCGGTCGGATGCCGCTGCGGATCGAGGGCATCGCCCGAGCGCGTCCCGAACCGATAGTGGGCGGCGAAGTCACGCAGCGGCACGCCGCCCCAGTGGATGATCTCCGCCCAGCCCTCGATGCACTTCAGTTCCGTCACCATCTCGGTACGCGGCAGCTTCGTAATCGAATCCAAAGATAGAGACGTGTTGCGACCGGCGGCATCTTCGACCCGCAAGCGCCAGGTGCCAGGATCGATGGGTGTGTCGAGTCCGATGGCGCCGTTGACGCGCGGCCGTGCAGCGGCGCGCGAGGGGGTATAGGTCGGGGCCAGGCGGGAAGCGCCGAAGAGGGCCGCGGCCAGGCGCTCGTTGAATTGCAGTACCCGCCGTAGGGGCCATGGGATGCCGTCCTCGGGGCTGGCCCGGCGCAGCCATTCCCAGCCGGCCAGCCCCGCACTTGCCAGCACCGCGCCCGTCAGAAAACTCCGCCGCGTGATTCGCCGCGATTGCCGGCGCGCTTCCGAATCAGACGGAAACGCGGCTTGGGCCGACTCCGTCATGGGCTGTCCCTCCCGGGACCAGTTCATAACCCGTGACCATGGCCCGGAAATTGTTCCAGCCGGCACGGATCACCTGGGTGATGTGGATGAGAAAAAAAGCGACATAAGCGATCGTTAACCAGAAATGCTCCCAGCGCGCCCATTCATAGCCGCCCAACAGCGCGGTGAGCCAGCCGACTTGCACAGGCTTGTAAATGGCCAATCCCGTCGCCAGCGAGCCGAAGCCCATGAGAATCACTCCCGTGTAGGCGAATTGTTGTGCGGCATTGAATTTCCGCGGCGGCGGTTTGATCTTGCTCAAATGCAAGTCGTGCAGCACCACTTGCCACGCTTCGTAAAGCGACCGCCGCCGCGGCAACAGATGACGCCATTCCCCCGAAAAGTACGTGTACAAGACGTAGACCAGGCCATTCAACGCGAATACCCACATGAACGTGAAGTGCCAGGCCATGCCCTGCGCCAGACCATACTCCAGTCCCAACGATTCGTAGAACCATTGCGGAAAAAAGTGGAACAGCGTCACGTCACCGAAACCAACACGGTAAACGTCGTTGGCCCAGTAGATGCGTAAACCGCTCCAGATCATCAGAGCCAGCACGGGAACATTCAACCAGTGCGACCAGCGGATGAGACGCGGGTGTTTCTTTTCCAGGGTAAGCATGGAATCTCGACCTTTTTCTCTACTTTTTATCCTCCATTTTCCCGCCCATTTTGTCTTCCATCTTCCCACCCATCTTGTCTTGCATCTTTCCATCCATTTTGTCGTCCATCTTATTTTCCATTTTTCCACCCATTTTGTCCTCCATCTTTCCACCCATCTTGTCTTTCTCCGTGCTTGGCGACGAGCCGCAACCGATCGTGAATAAACCGGCGAAGACGAGGACGGCGAGGACAACGAAAGTGCCGAGCCGACGCATCATGAAGAACTCCTAAAGGGATGTGAAATGGTTGTGTTACGGATGACCCGTGGAACGCAGGAAGCGTTCTTACCCTATCTTTTTGATGACAGTCGGCGGAAAAGGTTACACCAAAGGGACAACTGAGGTGCTTGGAGCTTAGCGCGAAGATTTGCTAAATCGCCGACTACTCAGCCTTCATCGTCCTTGCAACACGAAAGCCGATGATGTTCGTTCCATACGTAGTCGAGGAAACCCAATATCGGGCACATCGGATGCTACTCCCATGATCGGTGTAGCAGTTGCCACGCAGCGCACGGCGTGGTTTTAGATTTATCACCAGTTCGCCCTCTTCATCCTCGAAAACCTTCCCTGGATCCTCTTTCGGGTAGTCGCGGGGCGGCTCCTGGCACCAACACCACACATTGCCGTGAGTGTCGAAGAATCCAAGATCGTTCGGCTTCAAGCTGCCGACCGGCCAAATGTGGCCTTCACTGTTCGGCACGTACCAGCCATACTTTTTCAGAAGCTCCTCGGACTCTCCATAGAAACGAGTGGTAATGGCTCCGGCGCGGCTGGCGTACTCCATCTCTGCTTCCGTGGGCAAGCGGTAGCCTGATAAGCTCAGGTAGTTCTTCCGTAACCCCGTCACCTGGGGTTTGCGCTCGAGCAGGAAATAACTCGAAGCACCTGCCGCTGCCAAGGGATTGTGCTGCAACAGCATCATCGCCGCGGCATTTGCCTTCTCATGCAACAAGCTTTCCGCATTCGTCTCGTAGCACCATTGCTCCGGGGGGATGCCTTCCTGTTCGCTCAGCCAGTTGCAGTAGGCAGCGGCGCTAAGCCAGGATATATACGTCGCCGGATAGTTCTTGTAGGTATAATTGCTTTTCTCCTTTGGCGGAACTTTTCGCTCGTATTGCTCTACTGTCACCGCCGTGGCGGAGATGGCAAAGGGCCGCCGTATCCGATGATGGTGCAGCGGCGTCTCGTCCTTCCCGCCCGATCCCATCAAGAACTCCACAGGGCCAGGTATCACTACCATCGTCTGGCCCTGACTATTGACGTACCATTGTGCCAATGCTCGGTCTTTCTCTTTATCCAAGTTCGCCAGGATCTCACGGGTTCGTTTCTCCCGTTCCTTATCCTCCGCCCATTTCTGGTTAACTCGTTGGAGCCAATTATCCTCTTTCCACTGGCGCAACAACCATGCGACCGACGCATGCAGGCCAGGATCGCGTTCCGTCTGATAGAAGTCCTGCAATTCCGCCAGGAACGACTCGCGCTCGTCAGACGGCCAAATCTCCGGTTTGATTTCCCCCAAGCTCTGAATTAAGGCTCGGCGAATTGTGATGTCCCGTTCCTCGTGCAGCCGTTTGATAATCGTACCGGCCTCAATCCCCATCGGTCCAAGGCGATGAATAAGGTAGCTCCGCACTATTGGATCTTCACTGTGTTTGAGCAAGCGCCAAACGTTCGCCGACGGGTCCAGCCGCAAGAGCGCCACGGCCGCATTTGCCTGGCGTTTCGCCAGTTTTTCTTTGGCCGTCTCCTCACCAATATCCCCAAGGCGCTTGTCTAATTCATCCTGCAAGTAAGTCCACGCAAAATCTTTATGCTCTCTGAGCTTGTCATAGAGGACGGAAAACTGTTTCGCGTCGGCATCCAGGAGTAAATCGGCCAGAGCTTGTGGCTCGTCGGCAAGGTAGTCGGCCAGGATACTCGTTGCCAGGGTGCGCTGAATCTCCGAGCGGTTGGTGTCTCGAAAAACGGACTCCAGTGGCGCTTGTAGTTGTTTCCACGCCGGCTTCAAGCAATCCATCCAACGTTCCAGATAGGCCGGAGACACGGAGACAAAGTCGTTAACAATCGGCTCCGCGACTGCCGCCCATCGTTCATTCTCAGGGTCATACTTCGCCAGAGCACAGGCCGCCCGCAACCGCTGAGGCTCCTGGCCCGGGTGCTTCACAAGGAGCCACAACTTTTCCCGCAAGTCGTTTTGATGCCCGGCCAGGGCATCGCACAGGATGGACATTTCCTGCGGAGCCGCATCCAGCAGACGCGTGTAAAGATAATCCATCTGGCTGGAGTCCACAGGCAAAAGGGCAATACTGGCATGCAGCTGCGCGCGTGAATCTGGTTCCTGGTTCGCCTCTCGAAGGAGGGGATCGATCCAACGGCGATAGGGCGCCATCTTCTTCACAATGTCCGGCACGTTCTTGATGTCGGCTCCGAGCAACTGATCGCGCAGCGCTTCGGCTCTGAGCCGGCCGTACCATTCGTAACTTCCCCAGCTGACCAGGGCCAAGAGGAGGGCGAGCACAAGAGCGCGCCCCGCATGACGTCGTCCTGCTGTTTCCATCATCCTTCGCTGAGGCGGCGTCCAATCTTTTTTCCGCGTCAAAAGGCGTATGTTGATCCACTGCAACAGCGTAGGCAGTTGTCGGTGCTCGGGCCGAGCGTTCCAGACCGCGGCGCAATCCGCCAGCAGCAATTCGGCTCGTCCCCGTCTTGTCTCCTTCTGCTTTCGCGTCAGCCAATTGCGCAACGAGGGAACCAAATAGTCATGTGTCAGCTGGTAATATCGGACGGAAGAAGGAGGAGAATCGCCGGCTGAGTCCGATACCGTGTTCGATTCCTCCCTCCTCGAACTTCCTTCCTCCATGCCCTCCGGGTCGGTGGGCGTGATAAGGCGGACTTCGCGGTCGAGAATGCGGAGGAGGCCCTCGAAGTCGTTGGCTCCGGACTTTTTGGGACGGCCGGCGTAGCCCGACGCCTCCAGCAATTGGAGGGAAGATTTCATATGAGCCTTGATGTCCGTTCCGGGTTCCGGCAATAATGCGGCCAGCACGGCTCGCGCGGCTTTTTGGTGATAGCGGTGATCCGGAGGAGCGGTGGCCGCGCTGAACGTCTCTTCAAGGAAGGTTGACCCAAGTCCCGCGGCGCCGCCCACGGCCTTGAGGAAAGCGGGACTCCAGGGATTGCCCTTCATCATTTCGGCGAACACGGCCAAGCGAACACAAATGACCTTGCCTTCCCGGGTCAATCCCGCAACGGCCCGTGCCAGGAACTGTTTTTGCTCCCGGGTAGTCTCGCGGGAGTTCGGGGGAAGTTTGCCAAAGGCACGCCCGATGGCCGCCAGCACTTTCCTGGCATGATCGACATCGAAAAGATCAACCGCCGCCGAATTTTGGCCCTCGACGAGGCGAATTTCCAGTTGCTGCATGAGCCGTGTCGTCGCCATCCAGAAATCATCCCGGACCATCAGGATGCACTGCAAGTGCTCCCCGTCGCTTTGCCGCAGGGCTTGCACCAGCTCCGTGTTGGAGACTTCCCGGTTGGCATGTAACCACTGCTCGAACTGGTCCAGGACGATGAGTACCTTTGTGTCCGGCGGCGTACATTGGCCCCGACGCAAGGCGGCCAGCATCTCTTTCACGCTCAGCTCGGCGGACAAGGCCGGGCACCGTTTGCGCAACATGTGTTGCAGACGCGTCTCCGTCCCGGCAGCGGTGGCTTCCAGGTAAGCCGCGATCACCTCTTTGGACAGGTGGGGCAACAGGCCTGCTTTGACCAGGGACGATTTGCCGCATCCCGAAGGGCCGTACAACACCCCCACTGCGAAGGTATTGTCCGGGTCTTTCTCTTCGATCCTCGTTTTCCAAAAGCGAATGCTGTCCGGCAGCCCATCTCGATCCCGTGGACCGGGAAGCAATTCAAGAAAGAAGTCCCTATCCTCAGCATCAAAAGAACGCAGACCCTTTGGCACGATCTGGACGGGGTGGCTGTGCGTGGCGAGATTTGCGATCGACGTGTGAATCGGCGTGCCGGCCTCCGCTCCATTTTTCGAGGAAACCCTCACCGTCGTCATTTCCTCATCCGTCGCATTCCTCAAAAAATGCCGCAAATCCTCGGCCATGTCTTTGGCTGTTGAATAGCGTTCCGAGGCTCGCTTCGATAAAGCTTTAAGACAGATACGGTCAAGCTCCCTTGGAACGGCGCCGTCAAGCTGACGAGGCGGTCGTGCTTCCATACGAGCGATCTGATCGAGCAGCGCGTCGTTCGAATCTGCCTTGAACGGCCGCCTCCCGGTAAGCAGTTCATATAACACCACTCCCAGGCTGAAAATGTCCGACCGGCCATCGACGCGATGCCCTTCGCCGCAGGCTTGTTCGGGCGACATATACGCGGGCGTCCCGGCGTACCGAGAACCATTGCCCACGTCCTGCTCACGAAGGGCCAGCCCAAAATCCGTCACGAACGGCTTGCCGCTCGTCTCCAGAAGAATGTTTCCCGGCTTGATGTCCCGGTGCACCAATCCTTTGCAATGGGCGTAGTGCAGCGTTTCGGCCACCACCGCGACAAGCTCCACCGTCTCGGTCAGTGTCGGCCGGTCTTCCTTGATCCTTTTGGCTAGCGTCGTGCCGTCGATATATTTGGAGACAATGAAGACCGGATATTTCTCATCATTGCCGAAGTCATAGACGGGGACGACGTTTGGATGCTCGAGATTGGCAACGATGCGAGCTTCGTTTAAGTAGGCAAGGGCGTTTTCGAGCGGAGAGACGAGATGATGGTGGGGCACCTTGATGGCGACAAGTCGTTGTAGCTGGTCGTCATAAGCCAGGTACACGACGCCGTAGCCACCCTGCCCCAGGACGCGTTCCACTCGGTATCGGCCGATCTGTTGGGGCATGAACACAGCGGAGACCGACGCGGCTGTTTCCTCTTCGCGCTGATTCTTGGCCTGCGTCGGATCGCTCATTCGCCCCTTCCTTCGTTAGCAGTCGTGACAAAGGATGGTGTGATGGTTAGCGACGCTTCGCGGAAGCGTCGGCCGCAGCTGGGACGCTTCCGCGAAGCGTCGCTAAACGTTACGATCTAGATACGACAACGGTTGATTTTAACCCCAGAAGGCGCGATTGCAAGAAATTCCCTCCCCAAGAACGTGCCGCCAGCAATCAAAGCAACTTGCGTGGCGGTTAGCCATGATGCGGAGCCGGGCCGCAGAGCGGCCGGACGTGCGTTCCCACGCGGAGCGTGGAACGAGCGGCGCTCGAAATCAAAGCAACTTGCGTCGTGCATCCATTTTCGCCTATGATGGCTAACCATAACCAGCGTTGCCCGCTATCGGCATGACAGGGAAGAAGAGGTGAGACATGCCCAGCGAAATGCAGACAAACGAGAACCGACTGGCGCAAACGTGCGCCGCGGGGATGGCTGTGGCCGCGGGGTTGATGCGGCTCATTCCGCATCCCTATAACTTCACCCCGGTCGCCGGACTCGGCATGTTCGGCGGCGCTCGGCTGCGCTCGTGGTGGGCCTACGTGTTACCTTTGACCGTCATGGCCGTCTCCGATGTGCTTCTCTGGGCGATCCAGGGACGCCCCGACTATTCGCTGTGGCAATACGCTTTCAATCCGTGGGTTTACGCTTGTTTCTTTTTGGCCGTGGTGTGGGGGCAATTGCTGATACGCAACGGCGGGGCCGGACGTATTGCCGCCGTTAGCGTGCTGGTCAGCGTGCAGTTCTTCGTGGTGACAAACTTCGGCGTTTGGCTCTCCGGGTCGCTCTATTCCCGCGATCTGTCGGGGCTGATCGCTTGCTACATCGCTGCTATTCCTTTCTTCGGCACCAACGCGCCGCCGTTAGGCTTCTTTGGCAATCAAGTGATTGGCGATCTGTTTTACACCGGCCTGCTGTTCGGCTTGTACGCCTTGCTGCGCGGCGGCGTGCTGCTGCCGCGCCGTCCGCGCCAACCGGCCGTCGCGAGGATGCCATGAAATACGCCGCCATCATCGAATACAGTCAGGACAAAGAGAAAATCCAAGCACTGCGGCCGACGCATCGACAATACCTGGCCTTGCTGCGCGAGCGCGGCCAACTCGCCGCCTCCGGGCCGTTCACCGACGACAGCGGCGCGCTCATCGTCTACGAAGCCGCCTCCGCGCAAGAGGCCGAGAAGCTACTGCAAGGAGATCCCTTCCATCAGAACGGCATTTTCCTTAAGTACGTGCTGCGGCCGTGGAACCCCGTCATCGCCAATCGTGAACTGTTCCCGGCGTGATCGCGCATTTGATCCGAGCCGCTTACTCCGCTGCGCTACGTGCGCGGCTCGGATCAAATGCGTGCGCGGCTCGGAACCTGAATTGTCGCGCGAACCGGGTTTGAGGTATAATGTGTCTTGTTGATGCCCATTGGTAGGGCAAGCAAATTATCCTTATGAGGAACGCGATGAACGCCGATTTACGACGCCGTAGTGATGAAGTATTGAATCGCTTGACCCGGCTGCGGGACTCTCTTTGACATCTCCAGCAAACAATCTCTACGCGAACAACTCAATGCCCGCATGGGGCAGCCGAACTTCTGGGACAACCCCGAAAACGCCCAGCAAATTATCGCTCAATTGAAACCGCTCAACGGCCTGCTCAAGCCCTACGAAGAGTTGGAGTCCGCTGCCGGCGACGTGCAAGCGCTCGTCGAATTGGCTGACGAGGACGCCACCCTGGAGTTGGAGTTGGAGCAGGAATTGAAGCCGTTCGAGAAGCGCCTTGACGACTTCGAGATGCGTGCCATGCTCGACGGCCCGCAGGATGCCAGCAATGCGTATTTGCGCATCCAGGCCGGCACCGGCGGCACCGAAGCCTGCGATTGGGCGCAAATGCTCATGCGCATGTACGCGCGCTGGGCCGAGAAACACGGGTACGAGGTCGAAATTGTCGATGAATTGCCCAATGAAGAGGCCGGCATCCGCAATGCCACCTTGCACATCAAGGGCGATTACGCTTACGGCAACCTGCAGAGCGAGGCCGGCGTGCATCGGCTGGTGCGCATCAGCCCGTTCGATGCCAACGCTCGACGGCAAACCTCGTTCGCCGCGGTGGACGTGATCCCCGAGATTGAAGGGACGATCGAGATCGAGATTCGTCCCGACGAATTGCGGCGCGACACGTTCCGTAGCGGCGGTCCCGGCGGCCAGCACCAGAACAAAACCGAGAGCGGCGTGCGCTACACGCACATTCCGACCGGCATCGCCGCCGAGAGCCGCAGCCAGCGCAGCCAGCACAAAAACGACGAAATGGCTCTGAAAATGCTCAAAGCCAAGCTCTATCAAATCGAGGAGCAGAAGCGCCGGGCCGAGGTCGAGAAGCTGTACGACGAGAAGGGCGAGGTAGCCTGGGGCTACCAGATCCGCAACTACGTCATGCAGCCATACACGCTGGTCAAGGACGTGCGTACCGAGGTGCAAACGCCGCAGGTGCAAAACGTGCTCGACGGCGAAATCGACGATTTCATGCAGGCGTATCTGCGCATGAAGGCGGAGCGCCGGCATAAGAAAAAGTAACGGCGAGCGGGACCGCGCCCCGAGTGCATGTTGGCACGCGGGGCGCGGACGCACTCTCAAAATGAACCGCCAAGGCGCCAAGAACGCCAAGACAAGAAAGAGAGAAGAAGAGAAGGATTAGGATAAAGATTAAGATTAAGAGGATTGGAGCAAGAGAAAGAGTAAGAGAAGGAAAACCTGATTGTGGCCTCCGCAGGCCGATCCTACTCCTGATCTTTCTCTTGCTCCTAATCCTCTTCTTAATCCTAATCTTCCTCTTGCTCTTTCTCTTCTTTGCTTTCCTCTCTCTTTCTTATCTTGGCGTTCTTGGCGCCTTGGCGGTTCATTGGGTTAGGGTATCTGAGTTTACACTTCGAGTGACGTATCAGGACGATTCCTTCCCTGCGGGTCGCCGTTGGAGTCGAACGATTCCTCCGCAAAGAGCAGGCTCACGTCCTCGCCTGTCAGCGCGGCGCTGTTAGCGCCCGGCCGCGGCAGCCTCCCGGGGCGCAAGAGCAATGGCGCAGACGGCGTATCGACATTGACGGTCGCCGAGCCTGTCAGCGTGCTCACCTTGGTATCGGTGGCAGTGATCGTTTGCGAACCCACCGAGTTGAGCGTGACCGTAAACACGTGCGTGCCATTGTCGCTGCTGACAAATGTATAGTCGGCGGGAAGGCCCGGGACGGGGTCCGAACTGGTGAACTGGATCGTGCCGGTGTAGCCCTTGACGATGTTGTTGTACGCATCCACGACCGTCACTGTGATAGCGAAGCTGGTGCCGGCCGTCACGATGTTGGGCGCCTGGATGAGGAAGTTCTTGGCGGCGGCGGGGTTGACCACGATCCCGGCGCGACTGGCGAGCCAGCCGACCACGGTATCGCTCACGCCGATATTACGGCTGCCGGCGGCGAACAGCGTGAACGCTGTGGTGAATTTATGCACCCCCGCATCGCCGGCAACGAAGGTGTAGTCGAGCGGTAGCGTGGCCTGCTGGTCTCTGCTTGCGAAGTGGATGGTGCCCACGTAGTTGGTCACCACGTTGCCGTTGGCATCGAGGGCCTTTACCGTCACCGTGAAGGGCACTCCGGCTGTAACGCTGGTAGGAAGGAAGATGCCGAAGTGAGTCACCGCTGCCACGGAGACAGACGTTGTACCGGTGATCGTGCTGACCTCCGTGTCCGTGGCCGTGAGGGTTTGGGTGCCGCCGGTCTTGAAGAAGGCCGTGAACGAGGTCTGGCCGTTATCCGCTCCGGTGAAAGTGTAATCGGGCGGAAGGTCGGCGGCCTTGTCCGAACTTGAGAAATGGATCGTGCCCGTGTAGCCGGTTTCGACGTTGCCGTAGGCATCCTGGACGGTCACAGTCAACGCCAGCGGAGCGCCGGCTACGACGTTCGCCACACTGAGGAGGGCATAGCTCGTGGGCGCGGCTGGATTGATCTGGATCGTATTCGTACCGGTGATCGTTTTGGTATTCACGTCGGTAGCGGTGAGAGTCTGTAAGCCCGCCGTGACGAAAATAACGCCGTTGGTGAAGGTGTGAGCGCCGTTGTCGCTGCTCGTGAACGTGTAGTTCGCGGGCACAACGCCCTTGGCGTCGCTTTTAGCAAAGGAGATAGTGCCACGGTAGGTCGGATCGACGTTGCCGTAGCGATCAAGGGCATCGACCGTCGGTGAGATCGCCGAGCCTGCCGTGGCGGCGGGGGGAAGTAAGACGCCCAGGTGATTGGCCTTGGCGGCCGCGACGCTGATAGTCCCCTGGGCACTGAGCGTCGGAGCGGTCTGCACGAAGATTTCGTTGAGGCCGCCGCCGCCGCCGTTGTAGCTCAAGACATCGAAACGAACGTAACGGGCGGTGGTGGCAGGTATGTTCCAATCCTGAATGGGGAGGGCCCCGGTCCAGCCGAACACGTTTCGCAAGGTACTTTGAACGACTGTAGTGTAATGCGTGCCATCCGACGAGACGCTGATTCGAAACCGGGCGGTTTCATAGGTGTTGTACTGGGCCGTATGGGTATTCTGTAGGCGAAAGCTGGTGATGGAGTACTTCTTCTCCAGATCCACGACGAAGTAATCCAAGGTGGCCGGCCGCGTCAGCCAGAAGGAATAGTTAGAGCCGTTAAATGTGTCGTCGAGTCGGCCGTCGGTAACGTGGTAAGGGGCAACGAGGGCATCCGGCTCGTTGTACCAGCCACTGGCGGTGACTGGTTTATAAAGAGACACGAGGCCTCCAGATTGCACGGTAATGGTCTGGCTGCCGGCGGTGTACTGGGTGACCGAGAAGGTGTGCACCCCGGCGTCGGCAGCGGTGAAGGTATAATCCTCGGGCAAGAGCGCACGCCCGTCGGAGCTTGTCAAGTAAACCTTGCCGCGATAGTTCGTGGCGACGTTGCCGTTTGCATCCTCGACCGTGAGCTTGACCTTGATCGCGTTGCCTGCCGTCTCGGTGGCGGGCGTGGGTGTGGTCAGGATGAACTTGGCGGCCGAGATGGCAACTGCTGGCGAACTGGCCGAGTTGTTGGTCGAGTCCGGATCCGTCTGGTCGGCGCCGGCGATGGTGGCGGTGTTGATGAAGCTCTTGCCGACGGCGCTGGCGTTGCCCGCGGCTATCAGGGTCAGGGTCGCGGAGGCGCCCGGAACCAGGCTGCCCACGGTCCAGACGCCGGTGCCGCTGTCGTAGGTGCTCCCCTGACTGCCGGCGTAATTGACGAAATCCAGGCCCGCCGGTAATGGATCGCTGACCGTGATGCCCGAAGCCGCGCTCGGACCTTTGTTAGTCACGGTCACCGTGAATACGACATCCGACGTCTCTAGGGCGCTCGTCGTGCTCACCTTCTGGGTGACCGCCAGGTCGGCACTATAGTTAACCGTGGTCGTAACCGAAGCGATGTTGTGGGCCGGGGTCGGAAGCGGCTGGTTACCGGTTGCGATAGCCGTGTCTGTGAACGCACCGACCTCCGCCGGATTGACCTGGATGGTAATGGTCAGCGTGGCCGAAGCGCCGCTAGCCAGGCTGCCCAGGGCGGCCTTGACCACGGCCGGGTTCGAACCCAGGCCCGATGCCGGTGCCACGTCATCAACATATTGGTCGACCTGCGGATTCTTGACGACGTTGCCGCTGGCAGCACCGATCAGGCCGGTGGATGAATAGTCGATGAAGAGAATGTGGCCGGTGTTGTTATTGAAGTTGTAATCGGATGCGAAGAAATGGCCAGCGCCATCGACGTTGCCCTGGTCGAAGGTGAAACCGCTAGGCGTAGTGAAGTCTGACACCACCTGCATAGTTTGCGGGTTGATTTGCGTGACATGACCGACATCGTTCAATGCGTTTGCATTCCGGGTGGCGCCGCACAGGATCAGGTCGCCGGTGAAGGGATCGAAGACAATACCGTGAGCCGCGGGCAGATTAGAGATGTAGCGCTTCGTCGTGAACGTGGTGAGATTGATGATGCCGAAGTCGCCGGGGCCGTTCGGGGAACTGCTCGTGTAGTAGGCGGTGCCATTAGGCGTAAACGCGATATGGGTGATCTTGGTATCGTCGCCGGTGAGAGCATGAGGGGTGCCGTTACCGAACGGATCGAGCGGGAGGGCGGTTGGCTCCCCGGGCTGTCCTGAGGTCCAGACCTTGGTGCCGCTGGGGTCGAGGGCCAATTCCTCGGAAGTGGCCCCCGTTCCCGGTGAGGCGGTAACGTAGGTGCCAGTGATCGGATTGACCTTGAAGACTTTGGTGTCGCCGCCAGCCAGCAAGCTGCCGTCCGGGGCGAAGATCAGGCCGTCCGCGGAGCCGGTCAGTGCCAAAACGGCGTTGTTGCTCGTGCTAAGCGTCGTGCCATCGTAAGCGAAATGGACTTTCTCCACGCCTGCGTTGGGACCGTTCCAGTCGGTGTAATAGATGTCCTCGTTCAGTGACTTCGCCGATACCGTGCCTGGTGCCGTGATGGTTCCCTGAGTGGTCTTGGAAGAAACGTAGGTGGCGCCTGTGGGCAGCAAGTCGGAGAGCGTCACCCCCGTGGCGTTATCCGGACCTTTGTTGGTCACAACGGCGGTGTACGTGAGCTGATTGCCCGCGATTACCGAGTTGGACGACGCGGTCAGCGCGACGGACAGGTCCGACGTCGGAGCGAGCCGGTCTTCCAGCGGTTCCAGGAAGAGGGGAGTGCGGGTGAAAGGCCGGCTTCTCCTCCGCATGGTTCGGCGATAAGCACTCGACTTCGAAGCACCCGCGAAAAGGTTCCACTTCATGAGAGTCACTCCACGTTGAGGGACTGAGGAGAAAGTAAGCACTTCCACGAGCCAGGCTGGCTCCACAAGACAAAAAGCCAACGCCAGTCAGTTTGGGTTGGTAACACGGCGAGCGAGGCGGTATGCCGACGAGCTATCCCAAATGGCCCTCTGCTGGGCCTTAGCTACGGCGCCAACGGTTGATAGTAACCTCAAAAGGCACAATAGCAAGTCTTTTTCTCCCAAAAATAATGTTGCTGCCGCCCGTTCCGTCGTCGCCTGGACCCACCGCACTTAGACTCATCTCCCACCGATCCGCCGAAATTGGCGATTTCACTCAGGCGTATCTGCGCTTGAAGGCGGAGAGCCGGCATAAGAAAAAATAACGGCAAGCGAGGCCGCGTCAGCGCCCCGAATGCTTGCTTGCACACGGGGCGCTGACGCACTATGGAGGAGAAGAATCGTGCCCACAATCACGACAAGCGAAGCCGCCATACCCTACTATTGCGGGATTCGACAACGAGTCCATCGACCGTAACCCAACAAGGACAAGGCGCCGATGCCTAGGAGCACAATGCTGCTCGGTTCGGGCACGGAGGGAGGAGCTCCGCCACCGATCAGCGGCGCCAGGTCGTCTAGTCCGGGAAGAGGTACGGTCAGGGCGCTCAAGTTTCCGGTCCCTTCGTTATACACATAAATCTTGTTGTCCCCGCGAAGTGCCTCCGAAGCCAGGTACAGATTACCCTGCCCATCTGGTTCGAGCCCGTCCGGGTCGAACGTGGTAGGAAAGGAACTGTTTGTGATCAATGAGGTCTGTAGGAAACTGCTTTGTTGAAGGCTCACCTCGTAGAATCCCTCCCGGCCCGACGGCCCATTAATCGAACGCGAGCTGGCGAACAAACTGCCGGTGAAGGGGTCGAAGGCCAGACCGTCGAGTCCTGTCAATGATGACGCGGTACTATTGATGACAGTTCCGGTCGTTGGATTCAGCTGGACGATAGACTCGCCAAACCCGTAACGGACAGCAAACAGGCGGCCGGAGCTATCGTAGGCGACGCCTCCGATATATCCTCCCGAGGCGAGCAAGGTCGTGCTGCCGTCTGAAAGGTTCACTCGCACAATCTGTCCAGTGCTCTGGCTGGTGACCAGCACGGATTTGCCGCCAGGGTCCAAAGCCAGATCTACAGCATCGTTGCCAACGGTGGCTATCAAGCGGTCGGAAGAAAGACCAACCGCCGGATTAATGATCCGCACCTGTCCCTGACCATTGACGGAGTAGGCGCTGTAGATGATGTCGCCCTGAGCATTAAAGATTAGAGTATCGGCTCCCGCGGCTGTCGGGATTTTTGCCAGGAGGGCGCCCGTGCTTTTATCGACCTGGTAGATCTGGCTATTACTATTACTGAGGTCGGTCGCGTACAGATAGTCCGCCGAGGCGCGGCCAGGGAGAGCCAGAAGGAGCGCCAGTAAAGTGAGGGTGATAAGTAGTATACGTTGCATCTGTGTTCTCCATTGAGACGCGAGCGCGGACTTCCCTTCCACAGGCATCGCGCACAAGCCGATGAACAAATCCTGGTTTTCCACTTTCTTCCACAAATCTCCGCTCTATAATCAACTACGCTGGACCCTAACGCGGTTTTGCGTTTTTTCCGACTCGGTTTTTCCAACGACGGATGAACCAAACATGTCGCCACTCGCTCCTGTCGATGCGCCTACCACCATACTTGTAGCCTTGCTTTCCTCCTCCAGCGCCGAAGATGCCTGGCGTGTTTTCCTGGCGCGCTATTGGCCGCGTATCGTCGAATGGGCCAGGCGCGGCGGTGCCAGATGCGATGACGCCGAGCAGATCGCTTCGCAGGTCGTGCTAAAACTCTCCTGCGGTCGGGCGCTGGCGTCCTTCGACCGCGGACAGGGACGCTTTCGCCCCTGGCTGCGCAAGGTCGTTCATCGCGTGGCCCTCGATTTTCTGCGGAAAAGAAGCAAGGTTCCCGGCAGCGTTGGCCGGGGAGGAGAACGACACGATCCACTCGGCGCTCTGCTTGATCCCGCCAGCCTTGAGGATCTGGCAGACGAACTCGATCACCACTTGTCGCGCGATCTCCGAGAAGCCGAGGCCGCCGTTGAGCGGGTGCGTACGCGGATCAGACCGGAGACGTGGGAGGCGTATTACCGTACCGCTATTTTGGGAAATTCCGCGATCGAAACGGCCGATGCGTTGGGTTTGTCGGTCCCGGCCGTGTACATGGCCAAGCAGCGCGTCGGCGTAATGCTGATCGAAGAAGGCCGATCCGCGATCCGATAAGAACCTCGAACCAAATGAACCGCCCAGACGCCAAGAACGCCAAGATAAGAAAGAGAGAAAAAAAGAAAAAACCAAGAACCACCGAATAATTGCCTCATCGTTCTTTTGCTCTTTTTTCTCTCTTTTTTTCCTTGGCGCCTTGGCGGTTCATTTTGATAGTTCCGCTAAAAGAGGAGGCGCCGCCGTGGACGAATTCCATCTCTCGGCCGAGGCGATGGCGCGGCTGTTAAGCGAGGCGATGACGCCGGAAGAGTCGGCGGCCAGCGACGCTCACCTACGCGTCTGTACCGATTGCCGGGCCAAGCTGGATGAGTTGACGGCGACGACTCCCGCCGTCGCCGCTGTGCTTTCATCGCGGGACGGCCTGGGAAGGCCGTCCTACAACTGGTCCACCGCGCCGCGGGGCTTTGAGTTGTTGGGGATCGAGGGCACCGGCAAAACGGCTACGGTGTACCGAGCGCGGCAAACCGGTCTGGGACGAGTCGTGGCCCTCAAGATGCTGTCCGGCGGCTGGCCCAACGACACGGAGGCCCAGCGACGCTTTCAGGTGGAAATCGAGGCGGCGGCCAATCAAAATCATCCGCACATTGTTCAAGTGTTTGAGGTCGGTACGCACCAGGGGCGCCCCTTCCTCGTGATGGAGTACTGCGCCGGCGGCAGCCTGGCCGAGTTCCTGCGGGATGGACCGCTGCCGCCGCGCCACGCCGCCGCGCTCGTCGAGCTGCTGGCCCGAACGCTGCACACCATCCACACCAACGGTTTTGTCCACCGCGACCTGAAGCCGGCCAACATCCTGTTTGATGGCGAGAACCGCCCGAAGGTCGCCGACTTCGGCGTGGTCAGACGCCTCGATGCGGCCAGCGCCCCCACGCCCGTGGGCAGCCTCCTTGGCACCCCTCCTTACCTCGCACCGGAGCAGATTGATAACTCCGCTCCGGCCGATTCGCATTGCGACGTGTATGCACTCGGAGCGATTCTCTACGAATGTCTGATCGGCCGGCCTCCGTTCCGAGCCGATAACATCGCCGACGTTCTGTTCGACGTACTAAGCCGCGAGCCGTTGCCGCCGCGCCTTGCCGATCCGCGCTTGCCGCGCGATTTGGAAACGATCTGTCTCAAATGTCTGGAAAAGGAGCCAGCTCGCCGCTATGGCAGTGCCCTGGAATTGGCGGACGACTTGAACCGCTTCCTCAATGGCCAAGCCGTGCGCGCGCGTCCGGTAGGGCGGTGGGGACGGACTTGGCGTTTGCTGCGGCGCCATCCCCTCTCGGCGGCGCTCGCGGCGGCCCTGCTGCTGACAATCGCCGGCGGCCTGGGATTATGCGGCTGGTTCTGGTATCAAGCCGTGGCCAGTCAGAAGGAAACCGAGATCGCCCGCCGCGGTTACGAGGAGAACTATTTGCGCACGCGCCGCTTGCTGCCGGAGCTGGTTGCGGCAAGCAGCGGTCCCGCGCGGCAAAGCGAGGAGTGGAACCGGATTCGCCGTGCTACCCAGGAACGCACGTGTGGCGTATACCGCGAATTATGCCGTGTTCGGCCCGACGATAGCGAACTGCGCGGTGAGTTGGCCGATGTCCTCACGGCCTTGGCGGAGACGGCTGTATCGGAGGGGCGATACGACTCGGCTGCCCCGGTCGCCGAAGAAGCACTTTCTCTGTGGCAACAGCTGCGAGAGGAAGATCCACGAGAGCCACGTTGGCGGAGCGGTGTGGCCCGCGCTCTGTTGCGTCTGGCAAGGGTGCGCCGCTTCCTCGGCCGAACCCGCGAAATGGCCGAGGCCTACCGCGAAGCCATCGCCCTCCTCAAAGCCTTGGCCGACGAGCAGCCAAGAGAGGTTGGTCCTCTCTTGGATCTCATCGCCGCGCGCGGGGACCTGGCGGAAGCGCTCTTCGTTGAGGTGAAATTTGACGAAGAGCTATCTCTATGGGAGGAGAACCGCAGGCAACTGGAGTCGTATTGTGCAGCGGTGTCCGACTCCGTCGAGATACGCTTGGCTTTGGTGGAAAACCTCTACCACCTTGGCCGGCGCTACCAGTCGCGCGGAGACGCCACGGCAGCTCTCCGCTGCTGGCGCGCGGGATGCCAGCATGGCTCCGGCCTGGAGGACGCTCTGCCCCACGATGCACGCGCCTGGTTTTACTCCGTGGTCTGCCCCATGAAGTTGCCGCCCGGCGATCCCGCCGCCTTGACGCCCGCTCAGGCGATCCCTCGTCTGGAAAAGGCCGTGCAGCTTCTGGAGATCCGCTATGCACTCGATCCGGAACATAATTGGTCGAAGCTAGCTGGGACCGCACGCCAGCTCGCGGAATGTTATTCAGACGCCAAACGCCCCCCCGACGCCTTACAGATGGCGCGTCGTGCCGCCGAAGCGCTGCCTCCCCGCCCAGACGGGATCCCGTTCATGGATCTTGTGCGGCTCGAAGGGGCGGCGTCCGTGGCCGTGCGCGAGGAGGACGCGGGACAGACCGAGGCGGCGCGGCGTCACGCTCAAGAAATCGCAGACGGCTTTGAACGGTTTTGCCGGATTCATGCGGCGGATGCCACATTGCTGGATGCGGCCGTCGATTCCTGCCCACATCTGGCTCCGCCGCTGCGTCACTGCGGGTGTGTGGACCAATCGCGCCGAGTCGTCGAGTGCGCCCTGCAAATTGTGCGGCAAAAGTCGGGTGCAAACATCGATGCGGCCCAGTTGCGGCGTTTGGCCGAGGTTTGGACACAGATGGCCAAATGCCGTGTGCGCGACGACCGGAACGGCGTCGAAGCCGCCCACCGCGAGGCCGTGGACGCCGCCCGCCGTCTTGTCGCTATTCGTCCGGGCTATCGCTATCTGTTGGACGACCGCCTGGCCCGCCTGGCTCGCTGGCTCGCCGAGTGCGGCCGGCGTCCGCAAGCCGCCGCTTGTCTCTACGAGTGCGAACCCCTCTGGGGTCAGGACGCCGACGGCCTGCGCGGCGTGGCACGCAATTTCCGCAAACTGGCTGACGAGATGAACCCCGACGACATGGCTTTATCCAACGAAGAAAAGGCCGAGCGCGAGGGATACCTCGCCGAAGCCGCGCGGCTGGAGGAAGCCGCCAACGCGCTTGTCGCCAAGACGCATTAACCAACGAATGAAGTGTCCCTTTTCCTCTCGTTCCCAAACTCCGCTTGGGAACGCTATCCGCGAAACTCTGTTTCGCACCGCCCTTGCAGGCGTCGGATCCGCCGGGCGAAACAGAGTTTCGCGAACATCGGTTCCCAAACAGACAACGTCTTTCAAAGGTGCCGTAAGTCCTTATGGCATCTGAAAGTTGTCGCGGGAAGGTCTTGCAGGGCCAAGATTTAGGCGCTGCAAGGCAACATCGTGCAGCTTTCCCTTATGCCATAACGCTTTACGTCACCTTTG
>Ga0070738_10003823_pt1 | contig 19013 bp, 11 predicted proteins | sample Coa_R2_2_FD_66446 | JGI IMG/M metagenome (GOLD analysis project Ga0070738, IMG submission 66446) | Surface soil microbial communities from Centralia Pennsylvania, which are recovering from an underground coalmine fire - Coalmine... | ecosystem: Environmental > Terrestrial > Soil > Unclassified ... | reverse complement strand
TGACGGGACGGCTACCGTTTGCTGGACCCGCCCATGCTCTGCCGTCGCAAGTCGTCGAGGACAGTCCGCCATCCCCACGCTTGCTCAACTCGTCCATTCCTCGCGATCTCGAAGCGATCTGTCTGAAAGCGCTGGCCAAGCGGCCGGAGGAGCGCTACGCTCATGCCGCGGATCTCGCCGTCGATTTACGCGCCTTTCTCCGCGGTGAAGCGGTGACGGCGAAGCGGCTGACCTGGTTCAAGCGAGTCCAACACGGATTACGCCGCCGTCATCGCGACATCCTGTCGGAAGGGTGGCCGCGCTTGCTTTTGGCCATTGGGTTAACGATTTTGGTTGGCTGCGTTTTGGCCAATTGTTGGGAATGGTATGTGGAGCCGGGGCATCGCTGGTGGGCGATGCTACTGACGAAGCTGGTGCAAATCAGCGTCATGTTGTTCTTTGCCGTCCGCCTGCGTCCAGTCAAGGAACGCGGCATGACGGCGGTGGAACGGCAGATCTGGAACTTGGTACCGGCTTATTACGGAGGATTCCTGTCGCTCTTGGTTGTCAATCACTTTCTTCCGGAACCGCTTCCCTTAGCTCCCGTATTGGCTGTTTTGAGCGGCATGGGGTTCGCCACTTTGGGAGCAACCATTTGGGGTTGGTTCTACGCCTGGGCCGCCGCGTTCTTCGGCTTGGCGGTTCTCATGGTCTGTTTGCCCTTCGGACTGAGCTATGGCCTGATCTTGCTCGGCCTCGGCTGGTTCATCGCTCTTCTAATCGGCAGCATCCAATTGCACTATACCCGGTGAATCGTTTTGGCACGCCAGATGCACCCACTTTAATTGAGGTAACTGATGGGGAAAAATCGTACAAGGTTCCCCCCTCCGTGACATCGGAAAAGGAGCGATTCACCATGAAACGCATTCTTGCTGTCGCATTTCCCGCCGTTTTGCTGCTGCCGAGCCTGGCCCCGGCTCAAACGTATTACAACCACGCCGATCCGCCGGGCAGTCCAGGTAGGTTGATGCGTTCGGAGAACAAAGGCTATCTCCGTCGTGAATCCACAGCCGTGCCGACCTGGATTCAGTCCGAGCGCGCGGGGCGCACGCCGCAGGGAATCTTGGCTGACACTCTCTCCAGCGATGCCTACTACAGTGCGGCGGGTGGAACCCCGACCGCCTACGTTCATCAGCTCTATCTCGACGTGATTGGGCGGGATCCCCTGCCGGCGGAGATGAATTATTGGTTGGGCCGGTTGGAACATGATTCACGATGGAACGTAACCCATCAAATGGTGCGTAACCATCCGCAGAACGTGTCTGTCCTGAGTCCCCCGCCTCCTCCCTATGATCCGGGCTATTTTCCGGACCCCGCCAGTCCAACATTCCGCGATCCAGGCGGCCCGTATTTTCACTCACCCTATTTCTTCAACTACGAGAAAGCTCCAGCCATTCGCAACTTCGAGCTTCGTTCGCAAGGCTAACTCATCAAGCGGCGAGAACTTGTGTCCAGGTTCTCGCCGCTCTCTTTTTCGCTTTCCACTTCAAAGCGATGTGACCAGAGTTTATCGTGAAACCTCCGTGTTTGAAGAGACAGGCACAATCGGTTCCATCACGCGAGACGAGTGTTCTGTCCGATCCGGGAAGTTGGATTCCCCAGAGCCATTGGTCGCCGTGAGGGACGCGGGAAAGAGCGAATCCGCCCAGCGCTTTATTCCCTCCTGCTCGGAAGAACCATCCTCTTCATTCAGATAGGGATTGCTGCCGAACCAGCGAATGGCGAGTCGCCCGAACAGGAAGAAGACTGCCGGCGTAACGATCTGGTCCATCAGTGTCGAATCGAGCAGGCCGCCGATGACCACGATGGCCAGCGGATGCAGCAATTCCTTGCCTGTCTGACCAGCCCCCAGCGCCAGCGGCACCAGACCAATCATGGCCACGAATGCCGTCATCAGCACCGGGGCAAGCCGCTCCAGGCTGCCGCGCACCACCATGTGTTCGTCGAACTTCTCGCCTTCATGCTGCATCAGGTGAATGTAGTGGGAAATCATCAGGATGCCGTTGCGGCTGACGATGCCGATGAGCGTGATGAAGCCGACCCAGTGGGCCACGGACAATGTCGTCGCGCCGGCCCAGATCCGCGGCCATTGCCACCAGGGGGCTGCTCGCAGTGCTGCCCAATCAGGGCGATTGAGGAGCAGCAGGATCGCCACCGAACCGAGCGCGGCCAGCGGTATGTTCACCACAAGCACTTGCACGGCCGCCACCCACGAGCCGAGACACTTCCAGAGCAACAGGAACACGCCGGCGACGGCCAGCGGCACCAGCCAACGTAGTCGCTCCTGCGCCTGCTGCTGGGCCTCGTACTGGCCGCCAATGTCAATGCGATAGTTGCCCGACAGCTTCCGTAGCCTCTCCTCTACGGGGACCAGCGCCTTGCGAATGTCCTCGACGACGCCGCCTAGATCGCGGCCCTGCACGTTGCAAGACACCACGATGCGCCGCTGCACTCCTTCGCTGTTGAGTGTATTGGGGCCGGTCGTATCCACTACCTCCACGACCTGCCCCAGGGCGACCTTGCGGCCTGACGGTGTGTCCAGGATGGTGCGGTTGATGACTGCGGGGTCGCCTCGCGCGTGCTCGTCATACCACACGACGAGACCGAAACGCCGGTCGTCATCGAGGATTTCAGAGACGATCAGTCCCTTGTATGCCGTTTCGACCAAGCGGGCTACATCGCCCGGAGCCAGGCCGTAGCGTGCCGCCTCCCGGCGCTTCACCTTCAAACGCAATTGCGAAATCTCCACCTGCGGCTCGACTTGCAGGTCGACCACGCCGCGCACCTGGCTCATGTGCAACTGTACGTCCTGGGCGGCGTCGCGCAACTCGCGGAGGTCCGAGCCGAATACCTTGACGGCGATCTGTGCCCGCACGCCGGACATCATGTGATCCAAGCGGTGCGAGATGGGCTGGCCGATGTTCACTTTGACGCCCGGAATGCTGGTAATGCGTTCGCGGATGTCAGCCAACACCTGCTCGCGCGGCCGGTCTGAGCTATCTACACTCCAGCCGGACAATCCGGGGACCGCGCGCAGTACGGCAAATTGCCAGCCCGGTTTCGGCCGTTCGTGTTCTTCCAGGCGAACATCGATCTCTGAGGAGTTGACGCCCTCGGCGTGTTCGTCCTGCTCCGCTCGCCCGGTTCGCCGCGAAACGGAGAGCACCTCCGGCACTCGTAGCAGTGCTTCCTCGGTTCGTCGGGCCACGCGCTCGCTCTCCGCCAGGCGCGTGCCGGGATCAGTCTGCACATTTATCGTCAGCGTGCCTTCATTGAAGGGCGGCAGGAACTCCGACCCCATCCAGAAAACGATAAGTTTGGAACATACCGCCAAGCTCAGCGTCCCGACAAGGATCGTCCAGGGGTGGCGCAGGGCGAAGCGCAGCACACGCTCATCCAGCCATTTGAGCCAACGGAGCAGGAAAGGATCGCGCCGGTTCTCCAGAAAGCGTGCGCGTGGCAAGAGGAACGAGGTCAGCACCGGCGTCACCGTCAGCGATACCACCAGCGAGGCCAAAAGCGACACGATATACGCCAGGGCTAGAGGGGCGAACATACGGCCCTCCAGTCCCGACAGGAAGAAGAAGGGCATCACCACGAGGCAGACGATCAGCGTTGCAAAGACGATGGAATTGCGGACTTCGCTCGAAGCCAAGAAAATTACTTTCAGCGAGTTATCAGGACGCGCCTTATGCCGGTTCTCCTTCAAACGGCGGAAGATGTTCTCAATGTCCACGATCGCGTCGTCGGTCAACTCGCCGACGGCGACGGCAATACCGCCGAGTGTCATGGTGTTGATCGACGAGCCGAACCAGTCGAAGATCAGGGCCGTCAACAGGAGTGACAGCGGGATGGCAGTGAGCGTGATGGCGCTCGTGCGAAAGTTCCACAGGAACAAGAAGAGGATGACGAATACCCAGATGATGCCATCGCGGATGGCCTCCTCGACGTTGCGCACGGCGACGCGGATGAAGGTAGCCTGCTTGAAGATTCGGCGTTCGATCTTCACATCCGGAGGCAGCTCGCGCTCCAGTTCCTCCAGCACGCGGTCGATTTCGGGATCCAGATTCAGCGTGTTCGCGTTGGGCTGTTTCTGCACCGTGAGGATGATGGCTGGGCCGCCCTCTATCTTGCCGCCGTCCTTGATTTGTACGCCGCCATCGCCGCGGCGAATGGGACCGCCGAAACGCACGTCGGCCACATCTTTGATAAGGATCGGCCGTGGCTGGCGCCAGACGACCGGCGTTTCGGCGATGTCGGACAGTTTCAGACTTTGGCCGCTGAAGCGGATCAGCGTCTCTTTGTTGGTCCGCTCCATGATGCCGCCGCCGGCCAGGACGTTTGCTTTCTGGGCCGCATCGACCAACTGCTGCAAACTGATGTTCTGCGCCGCCAATCGCTCCGGCGAGGTGACGATCTGATACTGCTTCAGAATGCCGCCCATCACCGTCACCTGGGATACGCCCTCGATGGCCAAGAGCCGGTTTCGGATGCGGAACTCTCCCATTGTGCGCAGCTCCATCGCCTTATTTGCCTGCTCCTCCAGCGTTTTTCCTTCGGTCGTCGAACGCAGACCGATGAGGGCGATCTCGCCCATGATGGATGAAATGGGAGCCATGACGGGGTTGACATCCTTGGGCAGCCGTTCGCGCGCCAACTGCAGTTTCTCGGCGACGACTTGCCGATCCTTGTAAATGTCGCTGCCCCACTCGAACTCGGCCCAGACAATAGACAGACCGATGCCGGACGCGGAGCGCACACGGCGAACGCCGGTGGCGCCGTTGAGCAGGTACTCCATCGGCCGGCTCACTAGCACTTCTACCTCCTCCGGGGCCAGTCCCGGCGCTTCCGTGAGGATGGCAACGGTAGGACGGTTGAGGTCGGGAAAAACGTCGACCGGCATCTGTCGCAACCGCGCGAGGCCGACACCCACCAACACCAATGCGGCCGCCAAAACGAGTACGCGGTTTTTCAAAGCAAAAGCGATGACGTGATTGAGCATGGTTGGCTCTCAGCGAAGCGAGGCATAGGCGGTCTGCAACTCGGCTGTTCCCCGGACGGCTATGGATTCGCCTGCTTTCAGGCCGCTTGTGATTTCGACAAAGCGATCGTCGGCCCGGCCTGTTTCCACCAACCGGCGCTCAAAGGTTTCGTCCGGTCGGCGCACGAACAGATAGGAGCGCAGGCCGTCGTGTACCAGGGCTTCGAACGGCACGGCGAGAACGGGACGCGGCCGGCCCAGTGTGACGGTCAGACGAGCCAATAGGTTGTACGGCAAGGGTTGCTTCGGCGCTTCCTTTAACTCAATCCATACCGACAGTGTGCGATCCTCGGCGCCGAAAGTGTGGCCGCTGCGGACGATCGTGCCCTCGGCGAGAAACCGAGGATCGGCGACAAGCCGGACGCGAACGTTCTGGTCGGTGCGGACGCGCGCTACATCGTGCTCGAACAAATAACCCTGGATCCATACATGGGTCAGGTCGTGGACGGCGAAGATCGGTTCTTCCGCCTTAACGGACTGCCCCAGGACCTTGTTGAACTGGATAACGGTCCCACCGATCGGGGCACGGAGCGGCAGTGTTTCAACGACTTTCTTATCCTGTAATAATTGCTCGATCTGCCCGGCGTTTAGACCGATCGCATCCAATTTTTGTAACAGGGATTCCCGGCGGTTGAGGGCTGCCTGATGGAGGCTGTCCGCTTCCAGAAGCTCACGGCGAGCCGTACTGTTTCCCGCGGCACGGAGGCGTTCTAACACGTCTTTTCGTAGCCGGCTGTCCAGGTCGGCTCGGAGAAAGTCCAGCTCGAGATTTTGCAGATCCAAGCTGGCGATCTCGGCCAGTACGTCGCCGGCACGAACGGTCTGGCCCGGCGTGACGTGGATGTGCTGCAGTGTGCCGGCCAGCTGGGAGGAAACGTCCGCACGCCGATCGGGGGGAACGTCAACCATTCCATCCAACTCGATGACATCTTCGACGACATGCCGGCCAGCCGGTTCGACGTGCAAGCGGATGTTTGTCGCCGCCTCGGGGCTGAGCTTCAGGACATTCTGTACAAAAAAGCCCGCCAGCTCATGACTGCCGCGCGTCACTACCCGATCACCGGGGTAGATGTTGCCGGCGACGATTTCAACGAAGTCCGTGGTGCGGCGGCCGACGACGACGTTCTGCTTTTGATACTGCGAGGCAGCCGCCGTCGCTGTTTCTTCGATCAACACGTACTGCTCGGCCCCCTCGCTTATGAGTGCGTCTGCGGGGACGGCGAGCTTCTCTTTGGGACTGGACAGGACCACGCGGGCCAACCCATTCATTCCCGGCAGAGGACGCGGCGCAGCCCCTGGCGGGTTTGCCAATTTGGCCCATACCGTGCCCAGATGCGTCCGCGGATCGAGAGAAGGTTCCTTGACCCATACCTCGCTCTCGATTTCTTCGTCGGGATAGGCCGTCAAGCGCAGCTTGACTGGCTGGCCTGGCTCGATGCGGTGTAGATCTTGCTCCAAGACGCCGATCTTCACCCAGACGGTGGAGGGATCAACAATCTCAAAAAGGTGTTCGGCCGTTTCCACCACTTTTCCGATCGACAAATCCGCGTGAACGGCAACGCCGCCGATCGGACTGCGGATGGGCAGCAAGGGAATGCGCTTCAAGTCGCTCTCGCGCGCGAGTTTGTCAAACTCCTCGATGCTCAGACCCAGGCTGAGCCACTTGAGACGAGCGATACGATGGGATTCGCGGTCCTGCTCATATTTGCTGCGTGCCTCCTCCAGTTGCCGTCGGGAGACGCTCTGGCCCGCCGCTTCCATCTGTTCGGCAATCTTCTCGGACAGCCGAAGGTCGTTATGAGCGTTGACCGCTTCCAGTTGAAGATCTTTCAGTTGGAGACTCTGCAACTCGGCCAAGATTTGCCCGGCAGCTACTGTTTGTCCCGGCTGAACATGGAATTTATCAATGCGTCCGGGCAACCGTGCCGTGACGTAGGCGTGCTGGTGCCACGGCGTTGTCAGTGTAGCATAGGCGAAGATGCTCTCCTCGATGGCTCGTGGTCCGACCTCGGCCGATTGCACGCCGAGCGCGTCGCGGGCCTCGCCGCTGAGGATCACCCGCCCCTTGGCGACATCGACTTGAGCGCCTCGGGTCGGTAGCGGAGTATGGCCCTCGTGCGCCCACAACCACGTCGCCGCCGCGGTTAGCAAGATCCCGAGAGCGGACAGGGCAGCGGGGACAGGGCGTTTCTTGATTTCATGGGGAATATAAGGGAGCCGCATCGTGGTATACCTCTTAACCCTTGGCAAAGTCACCTTTTGATATATCTCCCCGGTTCCTTGATCTCCTCGGGGTGCTCCTTGGCGGTCTTGACAAACTCGTCGATGCACGGCGGGCAGCAGAACTCGTAGGTTTTTCCGCCAACGATCCAGGTGAAGCTAGGGTTGGCCTTGGTCCGGGTGACGGGGCAGATCTTGTCGCCGGACTTGGGTTTCATGTCGTGGGACGACATCACTCCCTTGAACCTCTGCGATGCCGTGAGCTTGCCGTTGGCTTGGATGTCCGCTTCGGTGTACTTGCCGCCCGGCGTCAGGTAGAGCTGCTGCTCCTCCTGGCCGGATACCTTGTCCAGCGGATCCTCGTCGTGCGAGGCCGATACGGACTTGAAGCCCAGTCGGAAGCGCTCGCCACCGATGCGAATGCTCGGGATGGTGACTTCCAGTCGCTTGCCGGCAAGTTCCTTGGGCAGCTTGGCAACGAACTGCGAAGTCTTGCCGTCCGCATCCCCGGGCTGAGGCACGGGCCGGAACACGAAGGATATGGCCTCCGTGCCGCTCTCCGGTTTGACGTAGCCGGTCAGGGTTTGCGACTCGACTTCCTGAATCTTGGCTTCATCCTTGCCGAGCGTATACAGCCGCAGAAGGCCGCCCTTCTCGAAGACGGCCTCGGCATGGTAGTTATCGCGGCCGATTTCCACGATGATGCCGCCGTGTTCGCCCGGCTTGTGCGCGTGTTCGGCGTCCGCCACAGAATCTGTCTTCGTAGCGGCGGCTCGGGTTGATGGTGTTGGATTGGACGACGCTGTCGCGTCCTTCCCCGACTCGGAGCAACCGACGAGAGCGGCGGTGCTGACGGCAGCCAGGGCGACAAGGGCAGAAAGAATGACGCTTTTACGGACCATTATTATCCTCCTTGGCGATCAAAGAATTTGGTAAGTCCCGTTTTGGCGGGACGCTCCGGGCGGCATGCGAACATGCCGGCCTGTCGAAAATAGAGACCGGTTAATAAAGCGCCGGCTCATATGCACACGCCGAACGCGAGACTTCCGCGCAAGAATGGCTTTAGCAGCGCAGGATGTGCAAGGAGGACAAAATGTCTCTTCCCGTAAGGACGGGAGGGGATTGAGAGGAAGAGGTCTGCATCAGGCCGACCGAAAGGATGACGGCCCCGGAGAGGAAATCATAATCCAGCAGATCCAGAGTCTGAGCGCTTGAATCGCGTTGGAGTTGCCTGGCTGGGTCTGATTCCAGCAACACAAGCGCCGGGCGATTGCCCTGGCAAGGACACGAGGGAGCCTTGGGAGGGTTCGTCGGCTGCGAATCCTTCACCGGCACGCGATGTTGGCAGCAGGAAGGGTGATCTTCGGTTGGCTTCGCCTGCTTGTTCCGCAAGTGGGCCACAAACCGAGCGCTCATGCGCGGCAACTGGCAGCAGCAGAGCCATGGCCCCGTCAGCGTCGCGAGCATCAGGTAAACGCTCAGTCCAATGCGAAGCACCAGATCAACTCCCTAACGGATCGAGAGGTTGAGGTGGGGAGAAGTGGAATCGCTCCTCCTAACTATTGCTATTATCGAAGGCGGCAGGACAAAAAATCAACCCTTATCACCGATTTTCGCAGATCCAGACGAAGATTGACTCTGTGTCCACGGGAACGCTGTGTGATGCATCTCAATACACGCGTTCGATCGGACGGTTCTCGCTCGGCAGGATCAGAGTCGGCCGGCCAGACACGTCATAGACCATGCCGTTGGGATCAATGCCCAGATTGTGGTAAACCGTCGCGAGCACGTCGCGGTAGGGGATGGGTTGCTCTTTCGCCTCAGCCGCTGTGGCGTCGGTGGCGCCGATGACCTGGCCGGTGCGCATTCCGCCGCCCGACAACAGCGCGCCATTGACGCGCGACCAGTGATCTCGTCCAGCGTCCTTGTTTATCTTCGGTGTCCGGCCAAACTCGCCCCACACGACGACGGTTACATCCCGGTCCAGACCACGGGCGTAAATATCCTCAACGAGGGCCGAGATACCTTGATCGAACAGCGGCAAGTATTGTTTGAGATGGCGGAAATTCTGCCCGTGAGTGTCCCAAAAGCCATAGGCGACGGTCACGCAGCGTGCTCCCGCCTCGACAAGGCGGCGAGCCATCAAAAGCTGATCGTTCCACATCGGCGCGCCATCACCGAGGTGTTTCGGCGAGCCGCGGCCATACCGCTCGCGCACCCCCGCCGGCTCGCGCGTGACATCCAGTGCATCGACCAACTTGCGCGAGGTCAGCACATCGAAGGCCCGTTCGTAATACGTGTCCATGCCGGTGCGGTCGCGGCCGTCGGCATCACGCTTCCACTGATCGATCCGTTCGAGCAGCCGCCGCCGGTCCCCCAGTTGATCGAGAGACAAGGCTTGCAATTTCATGGTCGCCAGATCCTGGCCGTCGAGCTTTACGGGGCTAGCGGCGCGGCCGAGATAGCCGGCGGCGGGACTGTTGTACGGCTTGTGCTGCATGGTCGGAAACAGATCGACGAACGGCGGCACGATCGGATCGCGCGGTCCTTGAACCTTGGCGATTACCGAGCCGAAGTGCGGTTTGCCCTCCCGCTTCGTCTCGCCCATCGTGAAGCCTGTCGTATTCTGGAAGCTGCTGTGCTCGTCGCGCAGGCCGATCAGCGAGCGCAACAGGATCAGCTTGTCCATGCAGCGCGCCAGGCGTGGCAACAACTCGCTGATCTGGATGCCCGGCACATTGGCGGCGATCGGCTTGAACTCGCCGCGCACTTCTTTCGGCGCGTTCGGCTTGAGATCAAAAGTATCTTGATGAGCCAGACCGCCCGACAAATACACCATGATGACCGAGCGCTGCGATTTCCTGGAGCCGGAACGTTGCTCGGCCCGAAGAAGGTCCGGTAGCGTCAGACCGCCAACCGCGAGGCTGCCGATTTGTAGGAACGAACGGCGAGAAATCCCGTCACAGTAACGATGGGACGATCCCGATACGGTCAGCATGGCAACGACTCCAGAACCAACAGGAGGGCACTGCGCCGCGCGGTGGAAAGCACAGCGGGAGGTTGCTCTAGTTTAGCCGCAACGCAGAGGAATGCCAAGCTAAGGGTTTGTCGATCTTCAGCCGGCCGGTGACTCATCGACTCTCCACCGGTCGATCATTCGCCGCCCGCGCCCACGGTATCGGTGAGCTTGTCGAAACCTGGCCCGCCCGCTGCGGCATAGCCGTGGCTGGCACCCGATGCTTCGGGACTAATCCAGAAGGCGTACAGCTTGCCGTTCCGGAGCCGAAAGCGAACAGTCACCGTTTTGCCCGCCAGCCGGCCGAGGTCGTCGGCTCCCCTCCAGCGTACAATCTGCGACGTCTTGTTGCACCGAACGGGCATGCAATTCTCTGCGTTGAAGGGTGCGATGACTCGGCCGTCTTCGTCAAGCACCTCGACGCGCAACTCGCCTGCCGGCGCATCGAGGTTGACGAAAGAGTGTTTACCGCGGAACGTGATTGGCCGAGTGGTCAGGGTTCCTTCCGCGTCCCCGGCGTCCATCGAGACAAAGCCGTCGCGACGCAGAATCGCGAGCGAGGTGACATTACCGGCCCCCCGGCCGCTGCAATAAAAGTACAACCGATCGCCGACCACCAGGCAGCACCCGCCGGCCGACTGGACGTTGCCATAATTCCAATCGCCCTTGGTTTCGGAGGTGGGCAGGAAGCCGGTACGGTCGGGCCGCGTCCAGCTCCACCCGTCGCGGCTGTAGCCGACGCATACCTCGTTCGGTTTCGGGCGTTCCGGAAACTGGCCACGCCAGATCGTGAACAGGCCGAGCAGGATGCTCTCGTAAGCCACACAATCGAGATTATAAAGCTCCGGTGTGACCTTATAATCTTTCCGCGGCGGGTCGAGCTTATCGGAGCCGCACCACATGAAAGGATTCGAGTTAGCCCCCCATTGGGCGCCGGCGATTACATGGTCCTTTGTCTCCCAGTAACGACGGCGGCGCGGCCGTCCCCAGCCGTGACGCAGGCTAAAGACCCACACATTGCAGAACGGGTTGTAAAATACCGTGCTGCGGTCGCCGCATGAGCCGGTTGGCTGCGGCTCGCTCCAGTGGATGCCGTCCGCCGAAAAATGGACCCACAGACACCAGGAATTCTTCTCCGGCCAACTGGCCGAGCGGAACATCTTGAAACGCTTCTTGGGATCCTTGTCTCGCAGGTCGAGCCAGACGGTGCTGGAATCGCGTTGGCTGGTCTGGACGAGGTTGGTTCCTGGCTTCACGTCGAGCCGGGGCTTTTCCCAGGTCAGGCCATCCTTGGAGACGGCGTAGGCCGTGCCCCCCTGGGTGAAATACCACATCTTGAACTTTTTGTCCTGCGGGTCGTACCATACGCCGTCGCTATAGACCATACCACTGCTGAGGACCGGGTTTTTCTCGTAGTATGTGGGACGATGATGGGTCCGTTTCAAGCTGGTCTCGGCCACGAGAAAGTCATCGACGAAAAGTTGCCGGCCGACATCGATAGGGATGACTTTTGGCGGGGAGGTCAGATACGCGGGGACGGTCGGTGTCTCCGGGATCGTGCTTATGCGCGGTGGCCAGGGTGAAGGAAGACGGATGCCGTTGTAGAGCGTATCGCTTTCCGCAGCGAGCAAGTTGCGCGGAAGGAGTGAGCTCGCGGTCAAGCCCGCAAATCCCGTAAGGCCCGTGCAGAGCCATTGCCGGCGATCAAGGCGAAGTTGCATGGCTTGTTCCTCCGTGGTTTCCTCAAGGGGCGAGGGGGTGTTCTGCGTGGAAGGCTCCTGCGCCGCCCGGGCCGAAAAACGCCGATGCAGCATATTTGTAAAATCAATAGTACTCCGTTGCGTGCATCAAGAGGAGCATTAATTCCTGTAGTTGTCCTGGTCCATTCCTGGAGGGGGCGCAATGCACTGCCTACTCTATTTTCCATCGTGCGTGCTCGCCACGCTGATGCTATTCTCGTCGGCCGAAAAAAAGGAGGCGATTTTCAAGCCGGGCGCCCGGCTGAAAATTGAGTCCGCCGCCGGCTCCGGCGGTGAAGGGCCGGCCTGGCATCCCAGACTCGGCGTTCTGACCAGCGGCAACGGTCACATCATGCTGCTCGACCTTAAGGGCAAGTCGAGTATCTATCGCAAGGACGCGGCCACCAACGGACTGCTCTTCGACAAGGATGGCCGCCTGCTCGCCTGTGAACCCGTCCGGCGGCGCGTTACGCGCACCGAACGGGACGGCAAGATCGCTGTCCTCGCCGATAGGTTCGGCGGCATGCCTTTCAACCAACCGAACGACCTGACCATCGATTCCAAAGGCCGTATCTACTTCTCCGACCCTCGTTACGGCGATACGGCAGGCAGGGACCAGCTCGACGAGAAAAATCGTACCATCGAGGGCGTCTACCGAATCGATCCCGATGGCAAGGTTACGCGCGTCCTCGGTCGCGAGGTCGAGCGCGCCAATGGCGTCCTTGTCTCCGCCGAGGATAAATATCTGTACGTCGCGGACAATAACAATAACACGGTCGGTGGTGCCCGTAAGCTGTGGCGTTTCGACCTCAAAGAAGACGGTACCGTGAATACGGCGAGCAAGAAGCTGCTCTTTGATTGGGGGAAAGGTCGCGGGCCGGACGGCGTCAAGCAGGACGAGAAGGGGCGGCTATATGTGGCCGCGGGGCTGAACAAACCAAATCCGCCGTTTGAGACTGCCGAAGACCGGAAGGGCGGTATTTACGTAATCAGCTCTCAGGGTGAGCTGCTGACGTTCTTGCCGGTCCCTACGGACGAAGTCACCAATTGTGCGTTCGGGGGAGACGACCTCAAGACGCTTTACATCACGGGAGGCGGCACCTTGTATAGCATCCGCACAACAACACGGGGGCGCGTCGTGTTCCCGCCGGTCAAATGAACTGGTTTCGCCTGTTCGCCCCGAAGCCTCGCACCAGCGAAAGCGTAGGCAATCTTCGCTTACGCTTCAGGCCCGGATGGGATTCCATGTAGTTTCCGAGGACGATTCACTGCCTGAAGTGGTTACTCGATCGCGGGGCCAAAATCCGCATGTCGTATGACGCGCCAGGCGTCGGCAAGCATCTGCCGGTACTCCGCATCACTCAGTGTCGTGGTCAATGGAGGATAGTGGCCCGGCTCCAACGGCACTTCTTCTCCCATCATCAGGCCGAGAAAATTCGCCTTTGCCAAGATCTCGACGTGTACGAAGGGACCACTGGATTGCAAGGGGATGCGCGTGAAGATCTCGCGGCGCAGAAGTCGAAGCGGGCAGGCGACATCAAGATAGCGCAGACCGAAAAGAACGCGCGCCAGCAAGGCCGCCGCATGGCGCTTCCAGCCGAGCCAACCGGGTAAGCGCTCCGGTGCATGTCCGAATATCACGCGGAACGAGCAGCGCCAGAGGAGACCCAGAATGCGCCAAGGCCACGGGATTCGTTGCCCACCGCGGTAGCCCGAGAGAATATGCACGTGATCGATTTCCAGGTCGGGCTTGCTCGGATCCTGGCGTCTTTGTAGCAATTTGCCGAGGTCGGCTGGCTGGTAATGCGGATCAGCGAGCGTGTAAAACAGCAGCGGATGACGGGCCGCCGTCAGGGCCTTGCGCAATGCCGCTCCCTCGCCTTCGGCCCGCTCAAGGCGTTGAACGACGACGTGTGGATGACCGGCGGCCAACTTCTCGGCCAATTCGCCGGTGCCGTCCGTGCTGCCGTCATCCACCAAAATCAACTCATACTCGCGGTCCAATCCGTTGAGAAACGTGACCCAGTCGGCGAGCAACGTTTCGAGAGAAGCCGCAAGATTGCGCGCGAGCAACACAACGCTGAGCGGTTGAGAGGAGATCGGAGGTAGAGGAGGCAGTTCCGGCATAATTCAGATTATTCACCATCCTACTGAGCCAGTAACGAATGACGGTGCTTGCTCTACGGCATGGTTCGGAGACTGTACATTAGCGCGGAGCAGAACGAGCGGGTGCTCGTGCTTTCCTCCGGATAGATCGGTATTGCAGAGGACGCGTTGCAGATGGATTCCTCGCAACGTGAAGAGGCATTCTTCAGCATATTGCGGCGGCGTCACGATGTAATGCGTCCCCGGTTGCAGCAGTCGCTCTTTCAGTTGTCCCCATTGTACGATAATTGCAATCGGCCGACCCAGACGGAAAGCCAGTGGATGGGCCTCGGTACGGAAGAAGATAATTTCCTCGGGACATGGCGCGAACTGACGAATTCGAGAGGCGAATTCACGATAATCGCGAAACGGCTCTTGAGCGGGCAACTGCCACTCCACGCGGAACAACCACACTGCTACCATGATGCCGGCCAAGGTGCAAAAAGCGAACATCGCAAGTCTTCGCCCTCTGGGGGCCAGCTCATCCAGCCAGCGCTGTGCGATGCAGCCGAGAAATAGGGCGGCGCCGGGATATGCCGGCAACAAATAATCCGCGCGTTTGAAACGTGAAACGGACAGCACTACTAACACGCTAACGAACCAAACGAGGCCGAAACGTGCATCCGCATCGGCGCGATAGAGTCCTCGACGATAACCCCACCACGCGGCGAACGGCACGGCGAGGCTCCAGGGCAAGAAGTCGCCGATAAACTGCGGCAAATAGAACCACCACGGATTAACGCGCAGCGTAGAGCCGCCGAAACCGCGTTCGATGTTGTGGTGCCAAAAGAACACGTGGAAAAACTCGCCATCTGTAGCACGATTGGCCCACAAGAACCACGGCAACGTTAAAACGGCGACGAGAAGCAAGGCCCACCAGGCTCCCAACTCACCCAATGTCTCTTTCCAGGCTCGCCGGCGCCAGGGTGTCGGACAACGCTGTTCCAGGAGCAGATGCACGCACAGGACGACCGCGGGCAGCACCACTCCAATCGGCCCCTTCAGCAACACGCCTGCAGCGACGGCCAAATAGGCCGCTAGTAACAAAAGGATGCGCGCATGTCGGGACCGGCCGCGTGCCAAGTACAATCCACCCAATGTCAGCGTGATGGCCAGTGTCAACGGCATGTCAATGCGGCCGATGCGTGCTAGCCAGGTGAAATGGACCGCCGTGGCTAACAGGACCGCTGCAATCAATCCCGCCATCGGGCGCTTCCGACCGATACCCAAACCGATGCCGACGAAGAATACGCACAAGGTCGCCGCGCCCGCGGCGGGAAGACGCACCGTCCAGGCATCGACTCCTCCCCCGCGCAGCGAAGCGAATGTAGCGATCAGCCAGTAATAAAGAGGAGGTTTTTGTAGTTCGAGCCGGCCATCGAAGAGACGCGGCAGGCCCCAGACGCCGTCATCCAGGATCGTTTGCGCGTCCATCGCGGCTCGCGCCTCGTGACTGCTCCATAGATCGCGATCCTCCAGGCGATGGAAGAAAAGCAGATGAATCGCCACGATGCCAAGAACGCAAAGGCGAACGACCGGCGTCAGCCGGCTGGTAGTATCTGGGCCTTCACCAGCCGGCTGACGCCGGCCGTTCGCCTCTCGTTCTTTCACGACTTTCACGCGCTTTTGCGTTGAGTGTACGCCTCTTGCAGGCGCTTATAGGGGGAGCAATTGGCAAGGAGTTCGGCATGAGTACCCACGGCAGCGATCCGGCCCTTTTCCAGGACGACGATGCGGTCAGCAATCTCCAACGTGTGCAAGCGGTGCGTAATGACGAAGTTCGTGCGTCCGACCATGAATTCCTTCATGGCCCGATGGATCAAGGCTTCGCTTTCGGTATCCGCGGCGCTGGTGAATTCGTCGAGGATGAGGATGCTTGGATCGCGCAAAATGACTCGCGCCAAGGCCAATCGCTGTCGCTGTCCGCCCGATAGCTTGCTGCCGATCTCGCCGATCCGCGTCTGATAGCCTTTGGGTTGAGACATGATGAATTCGTGCGCGAACGCTCGCTGCGACGCCGCTTCCACATCCTCCGGTTTGGCCCAGCGCGAACCGTACGCGATGTTGTTGTAAATCGTATCATCGAACAGGATCGTGTCCTGAGTGACGATGCCGACCTGTCGGCGGAGACTGCGCAGATTGACCCGGCGGAGATCATGGCCGTCGATGAGAATACTGCCGTGGTCGGGATCGTAGAACCGGGGGAGCAACCCCAGAAGGGTTGTTTTGCCGCTACCGTTGGATCCAACGAGGGCGATCGTCTCGCCGGCGCGGACGCCGAGATGAATGTCATACAAGATTGGATAGCCGGGTTGATAGGAAAAGCAAACATCGCGGAATTCGATGTAAAAGGGCTGGACGAGATGAGCCGAAGGAGTGGGTGCGAGGAGGTTGGGGCGTCGAAGCCGCGGGCCGTCGCTATTGGCTTTGACTCTCGGTCGGCGATCCACAAAGTCGAAAATGCGGTCGGAAGCGGCGCAGGCCGACTGGATGCGTGTGAACACGCTCGACAATTTGCGAACGGGGTCCGCGATTGCTGCCAAGTAGATGTATAGTTGCAAAAGCTCGGCAGCTTCCATCGGCTGCTCTGTCATGCGCATGCCGAAGAAGTGTGTTGCTTGATGCAAGACCAGATGCGAACCGGCCAAGAGTGCCCCCGCCACCGCTGCCACGGCGAGGACCTCGATAATCGGATCGGCCAAGGCGTCGATGTTGACCACGAGCATCGCCTTGCGGTAGTAATCGCGCGTCGCCATGCGGAAGCGGCGTCGTTCATACGGCTCCATCGTGAACGCCTTGACGGCGCGGATCCCTTGGAAAGATTCTTGCAGGATCTTGTAGATGTTCGACATTCGCTCCAGAAGCCGCCGCGTGGCCTGTTTCATGATGCGGCCGGCGCGAGCTAAAATAAACACGGCAATTGGCACGAGGATGAGGAACATCAACGTCAATTGCCAGCTTATGTAGCACGCCCCCACGACGCAGGCCAGGGCTTTGAGCGGCTCGGCGACAACTTTGCCAAGCAGAGTCTTGGTGCCGGTCCCAAGCGATTCCATGTCGTTGGTGAAGCGCGCCATCAACTCGCTGCTGCCCTGCTCGCCGAACTGATCGACATCCAGGTGGATGGCATTGCGATAGAAGCGGTTACGCAAATCGAACAAAGACAGGTTGACGACGCTGCCGACCAACGATTCCTGGGCGAACTCGAAGAAGCATTTGAAGATGACCCCGGCGACGACAAGGAGAATGACCCAGGCCAGTGCCTGGAAACAATCCGCAGGGAGGAAGCGGTAGATGTATTTGCGCGCGACCTGATACGCGTATAGCCTGAAGCGCTTCGGCGAGAGTTTGGACTCGAGTCTCGACAACTCGCGATTGATGTCGCGTACTTGCTGCTCCAAAAACAAATTCGGACCGCGAAGTTCCTGCTCCCGTCTGCGTGCTTCCAACTCCAGGTTTCTCAACTTGATTTCGTCTTGGTATTCCCCGATCTTTTTTTGGATATCGTCGATTTCTTTGTCGATCCACTCGTGCGGGGTTTGTTTGTTCTGGAGGAGGATCAGCACAGGGTAGATGGACGAGAAGTTGCCTCCCCAGAAAGCGGCGGCGCAGAAAGCGCAAAAGATGGACAAGCAAATCCGCCGGCGGTAGGGCAAAGCATGTCGGAGAGCACGCAGAAAATTCTTCATGATCATCTCGAAACCTGGGGACAAGCGGGCATACCGGGCACTCTGTCCCGCCGCGGTTTCGGGTTGTAGCACAGCTGCTTTGTACGGACAAGGGCGAGTGACGGCGTCCCGAGGGCCGTTTTTAATTTGATCTTGGCTTGAATAGGGGGAGTGGGTATTTTCTTCCCCGCGGATGAGCGGGACGTCGTCCGAGCCGCGCACGCGGCGCAGCGGAGTGAGCGGCCGCCCCATGCTGCCGCTTGCTCCGCTGCGCTGCGTGCGCGGCTCGGATGGTTATTTAGCCTAGCCTACGAGGCCGTAACCAGTTCGCGCTTCTCGGCGGCCGATTCCGGCTCGGCAGTAGGCTTGGGCCGAGCAACCGAGCGTCCCGTCAGCAGGCCGAGCATGAACCAACCGAGGGCCACTGCGCCGACCGCGAACAAGGTATCGCCAGGAACGCGCATCCAACGAAGGGTTTGCATCAGCGGCGTCTGCAAGAACTCGGCACTGCGGGCGTACCAGGTGCCTTCGTTGACCGTCGCCACGGTTTGGAGCAAGCCAACCGGTAGCAAGCTGCCGACCGTCATGAGAAATAGGCCGAGATTCAGCGCCCAGAAGCTGAATCGTAGCGCGCCCGTCCGCCATTCTGTACCGGGCATCAGGCCGCGGACGCAGAAAAGCATCAGACCAATGCCGAGCATGCCGTAGACGCCGAACAGAGCTGTGTGGCCATGCACCGGCGTCGTGTTCAAACCCTGCATGTAGTAGAGAGCGATCGGCGGATTGATGAGGAAGCCAAACAGTCCCGCGCCGACCAAGTTCCAAAATGCCACGGCCACGAAGAAATAGATCGGCCAGCGGTAGGCGGCCACCCACTGGCGCGATTTGGTCATGCGCAGATTCTCCCACGCCTCGAAGCCGATCAGCACCAATGGCACTACTTCCAAAGCGCTGAACACTGCGCCCAAACCCATCACCACCGATGGCGTGCCGGTAAAATAGAGATGATGGAAGGTGCCGATGATGCCGCCGGAGAGGAAGATACTCGTCGAGAACAGGCTCGCCGCTGTGGCGATGTCCGTGCGGATCAGTTGTAGGCGGCTGAACAGGAATGCGAGCACGACGGTGGCGAAAACCTCGAAGAA
>Ga0070738_10003822_pt1 | contig 19013 bp, 17 predicted proteins | sample Coa_R2_2_FD_66446 | JGI IMG/M metagenome (GOLD analysis project Ga0070738, IMG submission 66446) | Surface soil microbial communities from Centralia Pennsylvania, which are recovering from an underground coalmine fire - Coalmine... | ecosystem: Environmental > Terrestrial > Soil > Unclassified ... | reverse complement strand
CGCTACCAGCACGGATTACGAGAAATCTTTCATCATTCTCGTTCTGTTGATAGTCAACTCAGTTTTCACCTGTTGCTCAGATTTTTGAGGGAAAAGAGCGTTGGAAATCGCATTGGAGGCTAGAGATTTGAGTAATGCATGATAAATGAGCTTCGAGCAAGAGAAGCTGAATGAGATTTTCTGCGAGACGCTGGCACGGGCTTCGGGGGAAGAACGCGAGCGTTATCTCGCGTCGGCTTGCGGGGAGGATCAGGAATTGCGCCGGCAGGTGGATTCGCTGCTTTTGTCGCATTTCCAAGCCGGGGACTTTTTGAAACAGACCGTCGTGCCTCGAGATAGTCCGCCGATCTGCGAAGGGCCGGGATCAATGATAGGGCGCTATAAACTCCTCCAACAAATCGGCGAGGGCGGGTTCGGTGTGGTCTTTATGGCCGAACAACAGGAGCCGATCAGGAGGATGGTGGCGCTCAAGATCATCAAACCCGGGATGGATAGTCGCGAGGTGATCGCCCGGTTTGAAGCCGAGCGTCAGGCAGTGTCGCTGATGGACCATCCGAACATCGCGCGTGTGCTGGATGGCGGAACCACCGCCAATTGGCGGCCTTACTTCGTGATGGACCTTGTCAAAGGCACACCGATTACCGATTTTTGCGATCAGAACCAGTTGTCCACTGAGGCGAGACTGAAGTTGTTTTTGGAGGTTTGTGCGGGGGTTCAGCATGCGCATCAAAAGGGAATTATCCATCGAGATCTTAAGCCGACCAACGTCTTGGTAACCATCCAGGAGGGAAAACCCGTCCCCAAGGTCATTGATTTCGGCGTTGCCAAGGCAATCGGGCAGAAGCTGACCGACCGAACACTGTTTACCAGGTTCGAACAATTGATCGGAACGCCCGCTTATATGAGCCCAGAGCAAGCCGAGTGGAGCGGCGTCGGCGTCGATACGCGCTCGGATATTTATTCTTTGGGAGTGCTGCTTTACGAGCTGCTTACCGGCACTACGCCGTTTGACAAACAAATGTTGTCCCGGGCCGCCTTGGAGGAGGTGCGCCGCGTGATTCGGGAGACTGAACCCCCGACGCCTTCAACGCGGCTACATGGGCTGGGCCAGAAGTTGAGCGAAGTGGCCCAGCGACGAAACACCGAACCCTCCATGCTGGCGCGGTTAGTGCGAGGAGATCTGGACTGGATCGTGATGAAGACGCTTGAGAAGGATCGCGGCCGGCGTTATCAGACAATCAATGAACTGGCACGGGATGTGGACCGTCATCTCGAGGGTGAACCCGTGTCCGCCTGTCCGCCGTCGAGGGCCTATCGCACGGGGAAGTTTATTCGAAAGCACCGGATCGCAGTGGCTTCAGGAGCGGCCATTGCGTCGGCACTCATTACAGGCTTGGTGTTGGCACTCGTGGGCTTCGCACAGGCACGGCGCTCGGGCCAAACGGCCAAAGAGGACGCGGACACGGCTCAGGCGGTGGTTGACTTCCTGGAACGCGATTTACTGAGCCAGGCCGATCCACACAACAACACCAACCGTGACGTTCGAGTGCGCGAGTTGTTGGATAGGGCATCCGAGAAGATAAAAGACCGGTTCACGAATCAGCCGTTGGTTGAGGCGATGATCCGTCGCACTTTGGGAAGAACGTATGTCGGGTTGAGCGAACCTGACAACGCCGAGCCCCACATTCGGCGGGCCCTCGAAATTCTCAATAGCAAATTCGGACCGGATCACCCAGGGAGTTTGGAATGTCGCAGCTTGTTAGCCGTGCTTTATTGCAATCGCGAGATGCGCGCGGAAGCGGAGCCCATGCTGCGTGAACTCGTCGAGAGCTATCGGCGCATCGAAGGCCCGGACAAGCCTGATACGCTCGACGCTCTGAAAGAGCTTGGATTGAACTATCTTTATTGGGGCCACGCAGAGCAAGCGGAAGATATCTTGCGTGGGTTGGTCGAGACGCGCCGCCGCGTTCAGGGTCCCAACCATCGGGACACACTCCAAGCGATGGTCGATCTCGCGGGGGTCTATAATTTCTCGGATAGGAGCTTTGAGGCTGCCGCTATGTTCGAGGAAGTGCTGAACAAGGCTTCAAGAATCGATCACGACGAATTGTTCATCATCGACGTAAAGGCTCTGTTAGGAGAGACCTACCTGCACATGAGGGAATACGCCAGGGCGGCCGAATTACTGAACGAAGTTGTGGAATTTAAGCAGCGCGTCATGGGGCCGCGTCATCACGAAACTCTCTATTTCCTCGACCCACTGGTAAACGCTGATGGTTGCCTGGGCTTGTGGCAACAGTGTGTTGATCTTTGCCGGGAAGTCGCCACCTCATCCGGTGATCCATCCAAAGTGGCCTCCTTTGCCTTATGCGGCTTCGCAGGCGCGTTTCTAGCTGACAATACTAATGCTTGCCGCGATTTTACGAACCTTCTGCTCACTCAGTTCGCCAACACGACTAATGCTGAATTGGCACGGAGAGTATGCGAGGCGTGCTTGTTAGTCCCCGAATCAACGCCGAATCTCGATCCCGTGTTCAGGTTGGCGGCTTTAGTTCCAGCCGATTCTGAATTTCCACCGGACAAGATCGTGAAGGGCATGGCGGAATACCGGCGCGGGAATCTTCCTGGTGCGCTGAACTTACTAGAGGAGCCTAACCGGTCCGGAGGGCTTTTGGCCTGCCAGGCCGGTTATTTTTGTGCGTTGATTCACTATCGTCAGGGAGACGAAATGGGCGCCAAAAACGAGATGGAAAGAGCGACCGAGCGGCTCGGCTCGTTGTTGCGCAGCGGCGAATTGGGAGAGGCATGGCATGAGTATGGGCGGGTCATCGCGGCCCGCAAGGAAGCGGAGCGTGTGGTTCTAGGCCAGGAGGTTTCGCCAGTAATAGACATGAACGGGCTCGAGACTTTGTGGAAGCTATGGGAGCCTGTGCGCAACCACCTAAGATCTGGGGACCATCTGGCGGCACAAAGGAAATGGGCCGAGGCGCGTGACCATTATTTGGCGGCCATAGGCGAGCCGGCTTTCGGTTGGGCGGCGGCGGAGAGCTCCGACAGCAGCCTCCCTTCCAAAATCGGCATCACCTTGCTTGCTGCCGGTGATCGGGTCAATTACAAGCGCGTGTGCAAGGCTTTGTTTGATGAGCTTGAACGATATGGTGATATACAGCACGCTTGCCCGGTTCTAGAGGCGTATCTGGCCCAGGATTCCGATATTGCGAGCGATTTTGGCCAGAAAGCCCTTAAGTGGTCCCGGGCGATTGAGTACCGGTCAGGAGTCGCAGCCGAAACGGTTGACCTCATCCAGGCGATGGCAGCCTATAGATCAGCAAGGTACGAGGAGACAATTAAGAAAGCGAACGCCGCCCAAAAATCCAAATGGCTGGGTACCAGATGCGCCGGGCAGATTTTCCGCGCGATGGCACTGGGCAGGGCGGGAAGGCTCCTCGAGAGCAAACAAGAACTGGCCCAAGCCGAGGCGCAGCTGCGTCTGCACTTGAGCACCCTAACCGGCGACTCGTGGTGGGACCTTGAACTTTGCCAATTGGCACTCAATGAAGCTCACCAGCTCGTTGACCAACGATGACGAAACTTACTCGTCATTCCCGGCTTTTGTATCCTGACAGCCGCGAGCACCGCTTAGGTGCACGAGGGAAACTTTTCCGCGAGCATAGCCACGCGTCAAACCGATAAAGATCTGAAGCTGCGCGCAGGCGCCCATCGGCACATTGCCTTGCCCCGAACCTTTCCTGCCGCACTTCGGCTTAAGCTGTTCCTTTGTTCATTTCCACCGCCAAATCGATTTATCAAATTTGTTTGAGGGAAATGCGGCCGTGACGTCGCATCTCCAGGTAGAAACAGAAATCCCGCGCATGAACAAACATTATGACCGGCTTCTTTCCGAACTTTCTGAGCTCAAACCGATCAGCTAACAGGAGACAAACGTGAACACGAACAAAACAATTGCGATACCATTCGCCTTTGCTGCACTGGCACTATTCGCCCAAGTCCGGCTCGCGGCCCAAACCTGGGAAACAGTCGATGATTTCCAATACATACTGGGGAAATCCTCCACAGCGCTCGGTTTGGCCGCCGACAATCTGGGAAACGTCTATGTCGCTGGCTACGGTCTGGATGCTGCCAATGTGCGCCACGCGCTGCTGATGCGCAGCAGCGACCAGGGCGTCAGTTGGCAGATCGTTGACGACTACAATTACGGGGTCGGGACGACCACAGAACTCCTCAACATCCGACCCGATCCGGCCGGGAACCTCCTTACAGTCGGTTATGCGCTTGTCGGATCTGCGGGACCTACTGGGCGCGGGCACTGGCTTGTGCGCAAGAGCGCGGACCACGGTGCCACTTGGCAGACCATCGATGATTTTAGCTCCACGAACGGGTCGGCGGCGTTCCCCACGTCAATTGCCGCTGACAGCTCGGGCAATCTTTACACCGCAGGCTATGTGATGCCCTTTAGCGGGCCGCAAAGAGGCATCGCGCTTTGGGTAGTGCGCGAGAGTAGCGATGGCGGCGCTACCTGGAGTACCGTGGATGTTTTCCAATACAGCACATTGGCCAGCACTCTGCCGGTTGGCATCGCCAGCACACCGGCGGGCGTTTTTGTGGCCGGTTTCGGCGGCCTTCATTGGTTCGTGCGCCAGAGTGTCAACGCGGGCCAGTCGTGGTCCATTGCCGACGATTTTCTGTATCCGAACGTCTCTGGGAGCGCAATGTACGGATTCACCGCAGACACCGCCGGCAATGTTTACACGTGCGGTGGCGTATCCGTTGCCGCCGTGACAAAGAAGTCGTCAACGACTCAGAATTATTTCGTGGTCCGTAAAGCAGTTAACGGCGCCAGTTGGCAGACGGTGGACACCGAGCCGAATCCGTGGGCGCTGACCAGCTTCGAGACGGGTGACTTCGGGATGGGAAGCGATGCCGCCGGAAACATCTATGCCGCTGGCAAGGGAGTAGATGGCCAGTGGTTGGTACAAAAGAGCGCCAACCAGGGCACAGGCTGGTCGGTGGCGGACGACTTCGCGTATGGAACCGCGTCGCAAGCCTCCGGTTACGCGAGTGATGGCCTTGGAAACGTGTATGTCTGCGGGAATGGAACCGGCACGATGGGGAGTCGTTGGTTAGTCAGAAAAGCGATGCCTTAACGACCTGGCAAAAGAGTTGGGTAACTAGCTGCATCAAAAGCGAATCGGCCGCGGACTATGCGAACTACATTCTCGAACCGCTTACTGAGGGCGGCTGTTCTCTTGTTGACTAGCTGGTTCTTGGTTGAGTTGGCCTTCGGTCAAAGCTGTCTTACTCCAAGTTTTGGACCGGCCACCACTAACTGGAGGGACGTGAGCACGCTGCCCACCACTAATTATACGAACCTGAAGTATGAGGTGCCCGTTACTTTTGCCTCAGGCACTATTTTTTACCGGCTTAGAGCCAAGTAACTGCACGGCCGATCATTCAACAAATACTCGTAAGGCAAGACCGTGAATTGTGAACCTTATGGCACAAAATGGACGACCCGTGTGCATAAATACTGGGTCGCGAACCAGAAAAAGGACGGAACTTTCTTTAAGCGCACCTGGTTCGCAACCATGTATCCCGTCGTCCTCTGTTTGAGCGCCGGGCTGGTGGTTGGCCAAACGCCGGTAGTGGAATGGGCGGTGAACGTGGTCAATGGGAGCGGGGCGTGGGGCACAGCCGTGACGTTGGACAAGGGTGGGAATATATATGTAACCGGGAATGCGGGTTACACCGCATTGCTGGGGGCAAAATTCGGTCCTGACGGAAAGCTCCTTTGGATCAAACCAGCAGGTGGAGATGGCGTTGTGGTAGGGCGCGGGATCGGGGTGGACAATGGAGGAAACGTTTATATCACGGGCTACTGCAACAATAGTACCTTTGCCATGTTCGATAGCTTCCGGATCGATACGACGATTGGTGGGGGATTCCTTGTAAAGCTTGATAACAGCGGCAATGTTCTGTGGGTAGTTCAGCCCACCGGAGATGGAGACTCGCCTCTTCGGCTCGCTGTGGATCTAACAGGTAACAGCTATGTGACAGGGGAGTTCTTCCCCGGTACTACTGACTTTGGCGGCATTGCGCTCACTTCCAGCGGGTATGCAGGCTTCGTGGCAAAATACGATCCCTCTGGCCAACTTCTTTGGGCGAGCCAAGCCGATCGCGCTGGAGAAGATATCGCAATCGACTCCTCAGGGAATTGTTACGTGGCCGGCAAGGGCTTGACCAAATACGACAGCACAGGCAACCAGATTTGGAACGTTTCCTCGATTCCATCGACTTATGGTGGCAACGGTGGCCCTTCTCTGGCGGTGGACGCGCAGGGCCACAGCTTCGTCCCTGGAATCAGCGTCTATGCTCCCAACCCCTCCACCAGCATCAACAAGTATGACACGCATGGGAACCTGCTCTGGTCGGTTTTGACCACCAATATTGGTACAGGCATCAATTTTGACCCATTTGGCCCGGGCAGAATCGCGGTCGATGGTATGGGCAACACTTATGTGACAGCTGATCCATACTTGTGCGCCAAATTCGATGGCGCGGGGCGCCTGCTCTGGGTCACCAATGCTGCGCGGTACTCATCCAGCAATTTTGGCAAAGACATCCAATATGGAATTACCACGGACAACGCCGGCAATTGTTTTGTTACCGGCACTTTCGTCGGTCTAGTCCGGTTTGGGAGCACAGTTTTGAACAGCGGGGGTGGCGAAGGCATTTATCTTGCCAAAATTAGCGACCCACCGCCTTCGCTCATCATCTCGAATGCCGGTCCAGGTGTCTCGTTGTCATGGTCGATCAGTGCAGCGAGTTTTGTTCTAGAATCGGCCACCAGCTTGAATCCTCCAAACTGGCAAGCCGCATCCGAATCAGCGGGAACCAATGGCACGCAACTGGTGGTGACGGCCGCGATTAATGGGGCCAGCCGGTATTTTCGTTTGCGTAAGCCGTGAGGGTCAATGAATTGGTTCAAGGTCTCCTGGCTCGGCGGCTCACCAGCCAAACCTCAGCTCAGCCTAGCGCTTCAGGGCGGTAAAAGTTCGGACGAGCCCCAGCCAATGGGAGGAGCAGAAATCCCAGATGGCCAAGTTGGGCATTAGATCGATAATCTCCGATTCTTTTCGATTACAACCGGCCAAGTCATTCAGGTACCAGCGGACGACGGTGAATGGGCCACTGGTTTGGCATTGCGCTTTTGTCCGCGGTCCTGCATAAGTCTTGAGCATGTTGGCCAAGGTGTGTTCAGCCGCAGTTAATGGAATCGACGCGTACCCCGTCGAGGTTGAGGTGAATGCCGGCTATGGGGACACGATTATCGTGATTGTTGGTTTGCCTGATGCCGCTGTTAAGGAATCCCGGGACCGCGTCATGACCGCTCTGATCAACTCCGGATACGCGTTCACCTTCGGCCGCACCACGATCAATCTTGCCCCGGCTGACGTCAAAAAGGAGGGACCAAGCTTCGATTTGCCGATTGCGGTGGGAATGGTGGCGGCGAGCGAACAAATGGAGAGCGATGAAATCGACAAGTTCGTCATGGCTGGCGAACTGGCCTTAACCGGCGCCGTGCGTCCGATCAAAGGAGTTCTGCCGATTGCGTTGAGCGCACGGGAACAGGGCAAAACGGGAGTGCTGGTTGCCCCGGAGAACGCGCCTGAGGCTGCTGTGGTGGCCGGGTTGCAAGTGATTCCCGTTCAAAACCTGCGTGAGGCCGTTGGTTTTCTCGAAAAGGAGACGGTGATTGCGCCCACGCGAATCGATATCCAAAAGATCTTCGAGCAAGATCACGAGGAGGAGATCGATTTTGCGGAAGTTAAAGGCCAGGAATCGGTCAAGCGCGCTTTGGAAATCGCCGCCGCGGGCGGACATAATGTGCTGCTCATCGGGCCGCCGGGGACCGGGAAATCCATGCTGGCAAAACGGTTGGCAACCATCCTCCCGCCGTTGACTCTTGAGGAAGCGCTCGAGACAACCAAAGTCCACAGCATCGTGGGGTTGCTGGCCCCGGGCCAGGCGCTCATCACGCGGAGGCCTTTTAGGGCGCCGCACCATACTGCCAGCGACGCCGGGTTGCTCGGCGGCAACATCAACCCTACCCCCGGCGAGATCTCTCTGGCGCACCATGGCGTTCTGTTTCTGGACGAATTGCCCGAGTTCAAACGCAGCGTTCTGGAAACCATGCGCCAGCCTCTGGAGGAGGGCCGTGTCACCATCTCGCGGGCCGCCGGAACGATGACATTCCCGTCCGAATTCATGCTCGTGGCCGCGATGAATCCGACTCCGGACGGCAAAATGCCGGCGGAATCCCGCAGTTCGCCGCGCGAGATCCAGAACTATCTCGGTCGCATTTCCGGGCCTTTGCTGGACCGCATCGATCTGCACGTCGAGGTGCCAGCGGTTCCATTTCAGGAAATCACCAGCAACCGAAACAGCGAATGCTCTGAGGACATTCGCGAGCGGGTGATCGCCGCCCGCAAGCGGCAACAGGAGCGATTCAAGAACAAACCCCGGATTACCTGCAATTCACGCATGGGCAGCCGCGACATCAAAGCGTATTGCGCGCTGGATGAATCAACGCTCGAACTGTTGAAGTTCGCCGTCTCGGACATGAAACTGAGCGCCCGCGCGTACGACCGGGTGCTCAAGGTCGCCCGCACGATTGCGGACCTTGCCGGCTCCGATCGGCTCGCCCCGGACCACGTTTCAGAAGCTATCCAATACCGGTCGCTCGACCGCCAATTGTGGACGTAGCGTCGACCCCGCCGCAGCAACGCCCCCTTCCGACCCGTCCCGAGCCTGTTTAATCAGCTTTAAAGAACAGCCAAAGCCTGCCAATTGCGTTGATTGGGCTATATTCTTTAGCGGAAATCACTTTTCTGACATGGCTATCAAAATCGCCGTAACCGAGCCTGAATATGAGAAGGCGAAGGGAGTTTTCTCCGCCGCGATCCAGGAAGGGTACCAGTGCGCGCCAGTTCCTTCCGACGAAAAGGAATTAGCGGCCCTGCTTCGCCACGAAGGGATTCGTTACGTCATCATCGGCCCCAGTTCCTACCACGGCCCTCTCTACGACGCGCTGAACTCAGGCAGTGTTATTGCCCGGTTTGGAGTCGGCCACGATGGCGTCGATGAAGCGAAGGCTGCTGAACGCGGAATTTTGTGCACCAACACGCCCGGGGTTTTAGACGATTCAGTGGCAGAACTCACGATTTCGCTGCTGGTGGCACTGACGCGACACACGCCCGCTCAGACCAATGAAATGCTTGCGGGAAAATGGTCACCTCGGATGGGGATCGAGCTTCATGGCAAGCGACTGGCCATCCTTGGGTGCGGCGGTATCGGACGGCGCGTCGGGCGAATCGCGGCTCGAGGTTTCGGCATGGAAGTAGTGGGGTTTAAGAGGTCGGTCGCAGAGTCACAGATGCTCCGCCACGAATTTGGGTTCCAGGAGATCGTCACGGATTTTGCCGAGGCGGTCAAAGGGGCCCTGTTCGTGAGCTTGCATCTTCCAGCAGCACGTGAAACGCGTCACCTCCTGAACCGCTCGAGTCTTGAATGCCTGTCCGCGGGCTGTTTCCTCATCAACACGGCTCGGGGGAGCCTGGTGGACGAGAGCGCATTGTATGATGGGTTGGCGGCCGGCGGCATAGGTGGTGCAGCCCTCGATGTGTTCGAACGGGAGCCGTACGGTCCGCAGGCCCCCGGCAAAGATTTGCGCCAGCTGCCAAATGTCATAATGACCCCGCACATTGGAAGCAGCACCCGAGAGGCCTGCGACCGAATCGCCGCATGTGCCCTTCGAAATATTCATCTTGCCGTCACCGGCAGATGTGCCGAAATGAATCTTCTCAACCGGGAGGTCCTGGCACGGATTGAGGTCCACGCGTGATTGTGCGGTGCGAAGTTTGGCCGGCAGCGCTGAACATTGTAACCATGGCTGGGAAAGTGCGCTTCTCCCGGAACCGTGCTCATGATTTGGCGCAACACTTTTTGTATTTCTTGCCGCTGCCGCATGGGCAGGGGTCGTTGCGGCCAATCTTCGGCTCCCGCACGAACGGCTTCGGCGCGACATACTCGGTCGGCGCGGGCGGCGGTGGCACGGGAACTTGAGCCTCCGACCGCCTTGGTGGACCGGGTTCGTCAGGGTGGAAACACGCCCAACCCTCCATGTCGCCAATGGCATCCGTGATTAAAGTGAGCCCCTTCCGACGCCGGGGTTCGGGCTTGGCAACGTCCCGCTCCACGCCTTTAAGGTCCACAACGCCCTCGTCCACAAGGCCCTCACTGTACGCCTGACGTACCTCTTCCAGCAACTCGGGTGCGGGCAGGTCCGCAACCGCACAAACCAAACCATTCCAGGCAAAGGAATGTGTGCGCTTGAGCCTCCCGTGGAAAAGGCTACGGAAATAATCAATGACTTCGGCGCGGGACATCTGGCCGGTATTCTCCAGAACCAGAATGGCGTTAATAGCGGCATCCCGGACGTATTCGTCAGCCCGGTCGTTCTCAATGAGCCCGTATAGCGGGCCAGGGTTGCCGTCGTAAACGGAGGCGAAAATCTGCTTCAATCCTTCCGTGACCGTGTCTCCCACGAGCTTGTACGCAGTTTCGCCAGGAGCACTGAAGATTCTCACCATTGCCGGGAAGGCCCGTTTCTCTCGGAACTGAGCCAGCAGATACAGTGTGAAAACCGGCAGCGTGGAATTATCCCGCTGGGCGAATTCAGTTGGATTCGCGGCGATGGCTTCCACGATGCGCAGCAACTCAGGCGTGATGGCCTCACGCTGCTCAATGGCAGCTCGCATCGCCTCCATTGGAAATTTCCTGGTGTACGGCTCGAGTTCTTTCAGGATTTCAGGAATCGTCATGGCAGGGTCGGGCAGCGCAATGAATTCACCACTTGAAATCCGGCCAATCCCGTTTCAGACCAAGGCTTTGAGGCGGACAGCCTTGTTTCTTTGCTTCCGTGCGCACCTCTTTCTCGAAGGCTCGGTATTCATCCGAAAACCAATGAAATGAGCGCAGGAAACCGGGCAAAGCCTGCAGGCGCCTTTTGGGCCGCGTCTTGAAAACGAATTTGTACGTTTCCTCTTCTATGAACAAGCTAATGAAATCACGAGTGAGTCCGGGAAAGTGATTTAGCCACTCGCGACAGAATCGAGCGGTTTCAGGGTTCTTTTCCGCCAAGGCTTTCTCGGTGACGTGTTCCAAAAGATAAAGCTGAGAGTGGTGGATCGCCGACGTGGGCTGGATTTTAGCAAAGCCACGGAGCAACCCGACCTGCACCAGGTAGAATGGCCAGAGGATTTTCACTCCAAAATACTTCACGCGCTCACGCCCCGTGCCGAAAAGCTTCGTTTCCCGGGCGCCTTCGAAAGATTTGCGCACATCGTAAGCAAAGCCGAGTGCGAACTCGCCGAGGTGCCCCGCGACATTTGGATGATCACACAGATGGTGAATGGTCTCGTGCAGACTTTCGAGATCATTGTAGTCGCCGTAGATTCCGACACCGGCGTCATGAGCAGTGGAAATCGCTCTTAACATTCGAGCAGGAATTCTGGTAATCTCTTTTCAGGACGCAAAGCAATTCTGCACATGAAGCTTTTCGTGCATGGGCAATGGTGGTCGTTTTGCCCGGCGCGCGCGACGAGGAGAGCGGCCACCGCGGCAAATCCTGGAATTCGAAGTGCCAGCTTTTGACACTCGCCCCACTTTGAAACTGCTGTCGAAGTGCACTGCTCGACTTTGGCCGGTTGCAGAGCCAAAATCCAATGATGCCAGATGAAATCTCCGAGCGCACAGAAAAGCTGGAATCGCACGTTGCTCACCTTGAGCACCAACTCGAACAATTAAACGAGGTGGTCATTGAGCAGGGAAAACTACTGGACCGCCTCAAAAAGGAAACCCAGCGGCAGTCCGGTATCCTGCAGACGTTGGAACTAGAACGCATCAAGTCCAACGTACAGAAGCGCCGCATTACCAATGAGGTCTCCGAATAGGAGCCCAGCCCTTGTAGGGAAGCGCAGCAGGCCAAAATTGCCTGGCGCGGTCCGGTCGTGGCGGCAAGTTCTTGGAAGAGACCTGATATGCAAAAAGCCCAGTTGTTACAGCAAATCATCGCCATCCTGAGGGACAGCCTTTGCGTTTTGGAAAAGGCGGCTCGCGCCTCTCACGCGGAAGCCACGCATGAAAGCAGTAAGGCCGAAAGCAAATACGACACGCGCGGACTCGAAGCCGCTTACCTTGCCGGCGGCCAGGCCCGACAGGCCAAGGAGATTCTGGACTCTATAGAACTCTACCGTGCCTGCCGGTTCGCGATTTTGCCTCCGACGACCCCGTCGACCTCACCGCCCTCGTGGAACTTGATGTTGACGGTACGCGAGCCCTCTATTTCATCGGGCCGCGGAACGGTGGCTTGGAGATTGAGAGTAAACGCAAGGAAGTCACGGTGATTACCCCTCAGTCGCCGTTAGGTCAGCAGCTGATGGGTAAGAAGGCGGGCCAGCGCTGGACGGCTAAGCTGGGTGGGTCGGTCGCGAAGTACCACATCGTTTCGGTTTCGTGAGTATTTGTTGATATCCGCAGATTCAAGCCCCCTGCAAAGCGATCAAAAAACGAAGGCTCCCCTCAATCCATCCAGATATTTGAATGTAAGATATTCATACCCCTAAAACTCTAAGTAGACAAGATTAGGATACTTATGTTAGTATAACGCGTACCTATATTCCCGGGCAACGAAAGGCACCCTTTGTCTTGAGCACGAATTCGAACTTCCGCTTCAGATCCATGTTCCCGAATGTGTGGTTCAATGTTTTGTGGCACACCACCTCGTTGCCTTCTGTGCGCGTGCCACCCAGGGATTTAGGATTGAGATGTTCGATACTTGCCTGCTCTTCTGTGAGCGGCATTCCGCAGAAAAAGCAGTTGCCGCCCTGAAGATACAGCATTTTCCTGAGCTTGGTCAGTGCCTTCGATGTCTTTTGTTCACCGGCAGGCGGCAGCTTGGCGTTTGGTCGAGGCTCAAACGGGATAGCGGCTGATCCGCCGTTCTTCTGATGCGCCCTTTTTTCAGCTCTTGCTTTCCTTATTTTCTCTCGCTGGCTTGGGGTGAACGCACATTCTGACAATTTGGCTGGAAAGATTTTGCCCAGTGGACCTCCAGCAAGAATGCGGGCTACATATTCATCCACTGTGGCGTCAGTGACAGGCGGCTTCATGCCTGACGGTAAGTTTCGACCATTCATGAAGTTTGGAAAGCACAAACCTGATCACCCGGCCTTCGGCGAAACAGTGCCATCATTTCAGTCCCTCGGCCGGTATAGATGAAGTTCCGATGGTTTACAAAAATATCCACGATGTCATGGCCGCTCAGAAGGACCTCGTGACCGTCTTCGGCCAGTTCCATCCGAAGCTGGTCAAGATGGTGCCGCATGGGGAAGACCGGAAGACTGATGTGAAGGCGGAGTAAGAAATGCCGACGCAGCAAGGCGTTTACGTGCCTCGGGGCTAGAGCACCTGGCCGGTTTGCTGCCCCTCCACTGCTGCGACATAGGCCGCGGCCACTTGCTCTGCCGGCATACCCGCCGAGGGATCCCTGCCTATGTTCTTCAACGTCTCGCTTACCCAAGGGGGACTAGCGACGTTGATACGAATTCCGCGCGGCAGTTCCAAGGCTGCAGCACGGACAAACCCCTCCAGGCCAGCGTTGACCAGGCTGATGGCCGCGCTCCCCGGCCCCGGCCCATTCGCCAGCAATCCGCTGGTGAGGGTGAACGGCCCTCCGTCATTGATGTGTTTCAGTCCCAAACGCACCGGGTTCACCTCCGCTTGGCCGATCGTGAAGTGTTTGACCGATTTAGCAGGCACTGATAATGGGGGCTGACACATGGCTATGAATTCTACCAGTAGAGCTATAAAGGAACTCGCACCGCCGAGCAGTCGCACCCCGAGGTTGTGCCTGTTCTTTCTTAACCTGATGGCTGCATGGAGCTTGCTCGCTCAAGCAACCCCGCCAGTCGAAAACCCGCAAACCAGCGGTCGCCAGGAAACGCTTTTTGATCGAGGCTGGCGCTTTCATCGAGGCGGAGCACAGGGCGCGGAAGCGAGCTTTTTCGATGACTCCAGTTGGAGGGCAGTGGACTTGCCGCATGATTGGAGTGTGGAGGACCTGCCTGGCGCCGATTCTCCATTTGACCGGGACGCGATAAGCCAGGTGAGCGGCGGCTTCACCGTCGGTGGGACGGGCTGGTATCGCAAGGCTTTCACGTTGCCGGCTGACGCGAAGGGCCGACGGGTGATTGTTGAGTTTGACGGCGCATACATGAATGCCAAGGTCTGGCTGAATGGCGGCGAACTGGGAACTCACCCCTACGGCTACACGCCTTTCTGGTTTGATATCACCGATAAAGTCTCGCTGACGGGCACAAACTGGCTGACGGTCAAAATCTCAAACGAAGGGGAGAACAGCCGCTGGTATTCGGGTTCCGGCATCTATCGCCATGTTTGGTTGCGGTTCCTGAATCCGGTTCACGTTGCGCACGACGGCATTTATATCGCCACGCCGCGAATCGATTCGGGGTCTGCCCAGGTTCGGATTCAAATGCGCCTGGCGAACCAGAGCCCCTCCGCCACACGCATTCGGGTTATGAATCGAGTCCTCGGGACCCGTGGGGAGGAAGTCACTCGCGCGGAAACAGAACAGGCGGTTGCGGCGAAAGATATGCAAGAGGTGACGCAAGAACTGGTGGTGCAAAATCCCGGCCTCTGGTCCGTAGAACATCCCGTCCTCTACACCAATATCACTGAATTATACCAGGACCAGCAACTGCTTGACCGGTTGGCCACTCCGTTCGGCTTTCGCCAAATCAGGTTCGACCTGGAACGAGGGTTCTCCCTCAACGGCCAGCCTCTTAAGTTGCAGGGCGGCTGTTTGCACCATGACAACGGGCCACTTGGCGCCAAGTCTTACGACCGCGCCGAAGAACGAAAAGTCGAAATCCTCAAGGCTGGCGGTTTCAATGCCGTCCGTTGCGCCCACAACCCGCCGGCGCCCGCGTTTTTGGACGCTTGCGACCGGCTTGGGCTGCTGGTTCTGGACGAAGCCTTCGATATGTGGGATATCGGCAAGAATCCCAACGATTATCATCTGAGTTTCCGCGACTGGTGGGAGAAGGATTTGCGAAACATGGTGGAACGCGACCGTAATCACCCCTCGGTCATTCTTTGGAGCATTGGCAATGAAATCCCGGGCAAGGAAACACCCGCAGTCGCTGAGAGTGCAAAAACCTTGAGCGCTTTTGTCCGGAAACTCGACCCGACCCGCCCGGTTACCGCCGCAGTCAACAGCCTGAGCCCGGACAAAGACCCGTTTTTTGCGGCGCTGGATGTCGGCGGGTATAACTATGCCGTCGGCGGCGACCATGGAATCAAAGATGTCTATGCGGTGGACCACGAGCGGGTTCCCAGCCGGATTATGGTTTGCACAGAATCGTACCCGCTCGACACCTTCGCCAGTTGGATGGCGGTGCTCGATCACCCTTACGTCGTTGGCGACTTTGTCTGGACTGCCTGGGATTACCTGGGCGAAGCGAGTATTGGCTGGCGCGGCTACGATCAGTTTCATGACTTCTTTCCATGGAATCTCGCGTTTTGCGGCGACATTGACATCTGCGGCTGGCGCCGCCCTCAATCCTTTTACCGGCAAACCGTGTGGCAGAAGGATCGATTGTCCATCTTCGTCCATCCGCCGCGGCCCTCATTCCCGGAGAATCCACTGCGCAAGGACTGGAGCCGATGGCATTTTGACGACCTGGTGGGTCGCTGGAATTGGGAAACGAACGCGACCGAGCCATTGTTGGTCACGGTTTTTTCCTCCTGCCGGGAGGTGGAGTTGTTTCTGAATGGAAAATCTCTCGGCCGCAAACCGACCAACCGCGCCACCCAATTTAAGGCCGTATGGGACGTGGCGTATGCGGCGGGCAAGCTCGAGGTGGTGGGCTACGACGAGCGAAGCAGAGTGGCGAGAGCGGAGTTGCGCACAGCCGCGGCGCCCAGCCTAATTCGACTGACACCAGACCGCTCAAGTCTGAGACCAACTGGCGAAGATCTGAGCTACGTCACGGTGGAGTTGGTCGATGCGTATGGCCTGATTAATCCCGAAGCCGAAAACGTGGTCCGCTTCGAGTTGGAAGGGCCGGGAAAAATTGTCGGGGTCGGCAACGCGAACCCGATAAGCCTGGAAAGCTATCAAAAGCCCGAACGAAAGTGTTGGCATGGTCGCTGCCTGGTAATCGTGAAAGGCCGCGAGGAATCGGGCCGGCTTGTTCTGCGTGCGACCTCTGACAAGCTGCCCAGCTCGCAGGTGATACTTTCTGTCAGTCCGTGAAGGAACGCTTTTATCTCTTGCAGTGCGAATCCCAGGAGGAAAAATGCGCCTTTTTCTTGCAGGGCTTATGAAAAGACTCATTCCCAGCATGGCCGCTTGCGCCTTGGAAATGGAAGCGAACGGATTCAAAAATTCAACGCTCGCAACAGCACCAAGATTGGCGAAAGCAAAGTGGTTCGACTGCACGCGCCGCCAAGCATGCCGTTGGCTACCAACTCGTAGCTGAAGCATAAAGCCTGGTGACGGCCACACGTGTTCAAACTAACATGCGACGTGCTGAAATCCGCAATTTCAGCCGAGTAAAGCCACATGTCTACTGAGCCTTGCCGGCAAGGCCAATCCCGGCCTGCGGGACTGCAGCCAAGCTTGGACGCCAGCCCAGGGCAACCTGGGCACCGGTCTTTTCTGAAACGAGCCTAGTGTTGCACGCTTTGTAGTATAACATGTCGATGACATGAAACCTCAATTCGGAAAAGTTGTTTTAAGCGCACTCGGGGCCCTGCTCGTTGTGCAGAATGCCGCCCGGGCCGGGGTGCTGGACTTTCTCGGACTAGGCGGTCAGGAAAAAAACACGGCCGCAGTGCCCGCCGCAGTAAGCGCTCTATCTCAGGATCAAGTGGTGGATGGGCTCAAGGAAGCACTCAGCAAAGGTGTCGAACAGGCCGTCGGCCGGCTGGGTCATGATGGTGGCTTCTTGACCAATCTCAACGTCAAAATACCGATGCCTGAGAAACTGCGCACAGTGGAGAAAACGTTGCGTACGGTTCACCAGGACAAACTGGCGGATGAGTTTATCGATACGATGAATCATGCCGCCGAGCAAGCGGTCCCGGAAGCGGCCGTGGTGTTCAGCGATGCCATCAAGAATATGTCGGTGGCCGATGCCAAGGCCATTCTCATAGGAACCAATAATGCCGCCACTCAATATTTCCGAACTGCCACGGAAACAAATTTGTACGAGAAATTTCTGCCGATCGTGAAGAAGGCAACAGATCAAACCGGAGTAACCTCGGCCTACAAGCGGCTGATGGAGAAAGTCGATAGTGGAAGCTCCCTCGGGGGCTTCGGTTCCTTCGGCCGATCACTGCTCGGATCGGAAGCTGTGGACGTAGACGGTTACGTGACCAACAAAGCGCTGGACGGCCTCTTCAAAATAGTGGCGGAGGAAGAGCAACGCATTCGCGAAAATCCAATCGCTCGCACGAGCGATCTGCTTCAGAAAGTGTTCGGCGCTGTGAGGAAATAGTGGCGGTCGCTTGAAAACCTTCGCGCACCTGCCTACCCCCCTGCTGGCGCAAACGAGAACTCGAGCCGCACGCTCAGTTGCATTCTCTGGGCGAGCGTTTGCCTGGTCTGCCTGTCCCGTTGCGCCACATCCCTGCCAGCCCAAGCGTCGGAAACGGCGTTGGCCGAGCGCTTGCGAGAACATGGCCCCAAAGTGGCACCTGCGGAGCACGATTCGGCCGCGGTAACGGCGAATCGAATTCACTGGAATACGGGGGACGCCGTGGAACCCAAGGCCACGGTTACCTGGCCCGATTTTCGCAAACAGAGCGTCATTGGTCCGCTACCACCCACGCAAAGTGGGGGCCTTCGAGCGCAAAGCCGCGCCGTGAAATCGGACCATGTGAGGGTGCATTCGTTTGGCGTCGACCAAGTGGCCGCAGCTTGCACATGGCACGCTGCCGGTCAGGTCTGCAATCGGCTGCACCAGCAATGGCGCAGTTCTTCGGTGTCTGCTACTCCTGGTTTTATGCCCGACCTTCCTTCCTCTTCGCTCTATCCGGCCGAGAGATGGAAATCCGCGATTTGCCGAAGTTAAAATAGTTTTCGTTCCCTTAATCTACCATTAATTGCGGGGGATGCTTGAAAAATAAAGGGCTGCAATCGGCAGGCCTGGCCCAATCGATTCACGAAAGCTCGGAACATCCGCAGCGCCAGGCCGGACTCGCCTCCTACATCACAGTCTTTATCAAAGTTTTCCTATCGGTTAATGCTACGACGCTCGCTTCGAGAGGAGTGGTCGCATCACGCCGTGAGACGGCTGCCTGTTGGGTCTCCAGGAAGCCGTGAAGGTGGTGCGCCCGGGTTGGGTGCCGGAGTTTGCGCAACGCCTTGGCTTCGATCTGACGAATGCGCTCCCGTGTGACATTGTAGAGGTTCCCAATTTCCTCCAACGTATGGCCGTTCCCGTCGACCAGGCCAAAGCGCATTTCGAGAATCGCCCGCTCCCGTGCAGTGATACTGGTCAGAACATCGTCTAGCTTCTCTTTGAGCAGACTCTGACCCACGCCGTCAGCGGGGTTCTGCGCGCCTTGGTCTTCGATGAAATCTCCCACGTTCACATCCCCATCTTCGCCGACCGGCGCGTCGAGCGAGACGGGCTGGCGGGCCATCTTCAAAAGACCCTCGATGCGGGAAGTGGGCAGCCCTAATTCATCTGCAAGATCTTCGGGCGTCGGTTCTCGGCCCAGCTCCTGGCTAAGCTGTTTCTGCGTGCGCCAAAGCTTGCTCATGATCTCGATCATGTGCACCGGGATGCGGATCGTGCGTGCCTGGTCGGCGATCGAACGTGTTACAGCCTGGCGAATCCACC
>Ga0070738_10003818_pt1 | contig 19022 bp, 20 predicted proteins | sample Coa_R2_2_FD_66446 | JGI IMG/M metagenome (GOLD analysis project Ga0070738, IMG submission 66446) | Surface soil microbial communities from Centralia Pennsylvania, which are recovering from an underground coalmine fire - Coalmine... | ecosystem: Environmental > Terrestrial > Soil > Unclassified ... | reverse complement strand
TACAGCGAGGTCCAGCCATAGGGCTGCACCAGGCTCAGCCCGGCGCTGATCTCCTCCCCGTCCGGCGTGAACGGGACGCGCAGTCTCGGCACATCGGCGAATTGAACCAGAAACATTTCGTCTCCCGGCAAGCTGGTTTTCAGAAATTGCTGCACTGCGGCTTTGGATTGTCCGATCTTATTCTTCATGCTTCCGCTGGAATCGAAAACAATTCCTACTGATACCGGAGCCTGATCGATCGAAAAAGACGCGATTTTCTGCTCAACTGTGCCCTCGAATAGCTGAAAATCTTCCTTGCGGAGGTCCAACACGGGCCGGTCGTCGGGGCCCAGCACGTTCGTCGGGATCATCACCATCTTCACGTCCGAATGAAGCGGCGCCTCCCTGCGGTCGGGACCCGGACGGAAGCGGGGAACCAGATTAGGACTCTGGCAAAATGCGCCCGCAGCCAGCACACCTAACGCCAACGCCGGTGCAGCGACCCTTGCCGGTCTGGAGTTACTTCCTTGCAAGCCCATAAAAACAAAGCCCTCCTCGCGCCGCCTGGTTCCGGCCCGAGCGACTTCGCAAGAATGAACGGTATTTATGTCAAAAAGTATACATTCGCCCCTCAGGTATGTAAAGAGGAAAGGGGTTACCGATTGTGAGCCTTACAATTAGAGCCGGCTATGGACATTGGGAGATCCCGGCCCCGCGTGCCTATGCGCGATGGTAGCGGAAACGCAGTTTTCTCTGCCGGAGCGCTCTATAGCCTCGATTTCGCGGCTCGCACATGCCGGCGGCTCTGAACCCCGGTTTTTTTTGATAGCGTGCGGCCCAAAAGGGAGAATAAATCAATCAGTTGAAACGGTTTTCGGAGAAACAACTCCACCGGCAACCCGGCCAACGCGGCGTCCACCATTTCCCGGCTATGGGTGCTCGTGAGAATCACTTGAAGCCCGGGCTGCCATCGCCGCAGATTTTCCAGAACCTCCCGGCTCGACACTTCGGGAATCATCACGTCTAGAAGTACCACGTCGATCTCGCCCAAGTGGGTCCGAATCATCCCCAGCGCGGCCGCTCCGTCGCTTGCCTCCAGAACGATAAATCCTTTGTTTTTAAGGGCTCTAATAACGCCAACCCGCAGAAGATGCTCATCCTCTATAACCAGGATGGTTGCCGGCCGTCGCTTGCTGTTGGCCGGAGCAACTCGCCGAGGCCCGGCTTTCTTCCGCGTTTGAGTGTATGCAGGCACTAGACCTCCTCCCCTCGCGTCGCGGACGCGCCCCTCGTCCGTTCCACTGCAACACGCCGTTGCTCCTAGCATAATGATTTCGCGTGGGAAAAGTTTCGAGGAAATTAGCGAAATGTGCTGCGCGAGTTCGCTTATTGGACCGGCGCCGCGCTGGAAGGAATTGTCTCGCCTGGCTCCCCAAAGGTCACTTTGGACTCTCCCGTGAACTCCCGGCAGCCTTCCAGCGAAATCACGTTTAGATAATAAAAACCGGGCTGCTCGATCACCGCGTGCTCCGCTTTAGACGGCAGCAGGAAGTCCGTATCTCGGATCCGCACCTGTTTATAGTGCATCGTCTCCTCTACTAAGCTGAGGCCAAGATACGAAGGCATGTGATCGGCCTTCAATTTAAGCTCCAGCAGGTCGAGCGTGTCGGCATCCACCCAAAACGATCCTTTGTAGCCGATAATGCCCTCCGTGGAGTTGTGGCGGACCAGGAAATGGCTCTTCTCCTGCGGCACCTCGAAATCGTAACGGAAGCTTCTGTGGCCGTCTTTGTGGTCCGGCCCCCGGAATTTGAACGTCGCCGCGTCGCCGATGAAGATCGCTTCAGCGTGCACTCCGAATACGCCGTTGCCGATCGTGCCGGTGGAGACCATCTTGGAAATCGACTCCTCTTCGAAGCTCGATGCGCCCGGCCGCGCAAACAGCTCCCGATGTCCTACAAACGCCACTTCGAGCTCCACCCGATCCTGGCGGTACAAGCTGGGAGAGTTCAGCGGCCGGCCGAAGCGGTCGATCACCTCGTGGCAAGTGTAGTTGGGCAACTGCGCCAGGTGCTCCGCAATGCGCGCCCGGATGCGGCCCAGCAGGGCGTCGGGATCGTCCACGCCAGCCAAATCGGCGCCCAACGCGTGCAGCGCTGCGGCCAAAATCGCAAATCCAATCGCGCCTCTGAGGAGCATTCGCTTCACCCGGTCACGCGTTCTGAGATTCGGTCGCGCCGGGCAAGCCTTAGAAGTTGGGGTTCACTCCACCGCCGAAAGCCGTGGTTGTAACTGTGTGCGGGTGGTACGCCCGAGAGGATTCGAACCTCTGACCTTTTGCTCCGGAGGCAAACGCTCTATCCAGGCTGAGCTACGGGCGCATGCGAGAAGTCATGTTCAGTTTAGCACCGAATCCGCCCTTCGGAATCGATCCGCAGCCGCTGGCCGCGCCACGTCACGCGGCGTCCGAATAACCCCGCGGCCCAGACGCCGGCTGCAAATAAATCGCGCAATGGAATCAGAAACCAGAGCCTCCGCACATCTCGGCTTCCCAGGATCGCCCAGCCGGCTTCTAGCGCCATGATCATCCGCACGCCCAGAATGCCGGCGGCGGCCATCCAATTTCCCGCGAAAGCCGCGACCACCGCCCAGAGCGTCGCGAAGGTGATGGGCAGCGTCGCATAGCCCGCGAGGTTGGAGACGCGAATCGTGCGCGCCCAGCGCACCTGGTGCGCCCAGACCTCCCGCCATCCGCCGCCCAAGCGAGTGGAAACGATCGCGGGGCTCAGCGCGCATTTCAATCCCAGCGCGCGCAGGCGGCGGCCCAGTTGGTAATCGTCGGCCAGGTAATCGCCGATGGCTTGAAATCCTCCGATGCGGTCGAGATCGGCGCGCCGGAACGCCAGCGTGGAACCGCCCGCGAATTCCTGCATGCCCAATAGCCAGCCCACCAGAACCGAAGGAGCGAAATCGCACGACACCCCCAATGCTTCAAAGCGCGCGGCGAAGGTCGATCCATCGGCGCGATACAGGCAAGTCACCAGGCCCACTTGCGGATCGCTCAGCAAGGCGGCGACTCGCTCAATGTAGTCCGGCTCGACGCGGATGTCCGCATCGTTGACGATCAGCACCTCGTGGCGAGCCGCGCGCGCCAAATCGGTCAGCGTTCCCACTTTGCCATTCGGCGCCTGCGTGTGGCATTCGATCAATCGGGCCCGCGGAAACCGGGCGATCAGAGCGGCCGCCGGACTCTCTAGGGAGCGAACGCCGCAAAGCAGCTCATAGTCCCAGGCGAGCTTTGAATGGGACTCCATCGCCGGAGCAAGCCCGTCGTCGAGCCCGTAGATCGGCTTGAGGACGGAAACGGGCGGACGGAAGTCCGCCCCAGCCGGAACCCTCCCCCACGCAAACCGCAGACAGGCGATAACCGCTAGAGCTTGATAGGCGCAGGCCGCGGCGGCGATCGCCCAGATCATCACACGGCCAGCAGAGCCACGCCGCCCGCCACCAACGCCGCCCCTACCCAGCGCCTGAAATCCACCCTTTCCCTAAGTACGAAACGCGCCAGAATCGTCTCGATCACGAAGGTGGCCGCCGAAGCCGGAACGGCGAAGCTCAAGTCGGCTTGCGAAAGCAGCGTCATGAAGGCGAAAAACGAAATCGCCATGCACAGCGTCGACAAAATCAGGCATTTCTTCCGCGCCAGAGAAGCCGCTAGCTGGCGCAAACGGCTGCCGCGAATTCGAATCTCTCCCTGCCGCTTCATCTCGTAGCTTTGCAGCGCGTCGGCCGCCACGGTGGCCGCGACCACAATCCCCACCAGAATCCAAGCTTTTGTCATCGTCCCGGCGGGGTTCGAACCGGAGTCATGCCCACCAGCAGCGTTCCGGCGGCGATCAGCAGCGTGCCGGACCAGCGCGCGGCGCTGACCTGCTCCCGTAAAACGAAACGCCCCAACAACGGGTTGGCGATGTAGCCTACCGCCGTCAGAGGCAGGACGTAACTCATATCCGCCCAGCTCAGCAACGCCATGCGCGACAGCATCCAGACCAGCAGAAAAACGATCCCCACAGCGACATAGGGGCTGAACATCGCCAGCAGATAGTCCACCGGCGAAACCAGAATCCGGTGCTTCATGCCCAGGGTCAGGGCAAGATTCCCGGCCGGCTGAGTCACGATCACCAATATAAGGAAGATGCGGGTCTTCCACCGCAACCGCGTATCCATCGCCAGATCGAATACTTAGTTTACGGCGCCCTCTCGGCTGGCTGGCGAAAGAGCCTCTTGGCTGGCCCGGGGAAGGGAAGGATCGGCGCCGGCCGCGCGGTACTCGGCAATATACTTCTTGCGCTTATGACGCAAACTGAGATAGGTCTTAGCCTCTCGGTACAGCCGCTTGCGTTCGTGGCCGTCGAAAATCGCCTTCCGGACGATCCGCCACGCCGCCTTGGGCCGGAAATAATATTCCCCGTAAAAGCGCTCGACCCAGTCCACCAACTCGGCCCGGTCCAAAATTCCCGGATACACCACGTTCGGCAGTTGATGGCCTTCGTTGTCGGCCATGTTGATCTGCACCAGACCGTTCTGTTTGGCGTATTCGTAGAACTCGGTGCCGGGAAAGGCGTGCGCGATCGAGACCTGAATGGTCTCCACGTCCAGCTTCTTGGCGAAATCGATGGTGTTGCGAAGCGTCTCGCGCGTTTCCCCGGGCATTCCCACGATGAAGTCGCCGTGAATGACCAACCCCAGCTTATGCGCGGCGTCGGTGAAGCGCCGCGCCATGTCCACCGTGGCGCCTTTCTTCATGTTCTTCAAAATCTGCGGATCGCTGCTTTCGTATCCCACGATCAGCAGCCGGCAACCTGCGTCTTTCATCGCCCGCAGCGTCTCTTCGTCCGTGGTCACGCGCGACGTGCACGACCAGGTGAAGTTCAGTTTGCCCAGTTCCTTGCACAGCTCCAGCGTTCGCTGCTTGCGGTAGTTGAACGTATCGTCGTCGAAAAAGATCTCTTTCAGGCCCGGAAAGTTCTCCAGCGTGAACTTCACCTCCGCCGCGATATCCTGCGTGGACCGCAACCTCCAGCGGTGGCCGGAATGCGTCTGGGGCCACAAACAAAACGTGCACATGGCGGGACATCCGCGCGTGGTGTAGAAGGAAATGTAAGGGTTCAGCAAAAACGGAACGTTATAGCGCCGAAAGTCCAGATCGCGCTTGTAGACTTTAGTCACCCACGGCAGCGCGTCCAGGTTTTCGATGTACGGCGCTTCCGGATTGTGCACATTGCTTCCGTTTTTGCGGAAGCTGACGCCGGCGATGTCCTCCAGCGGCTTTCCCTGCGCGTATTCCGCGATCTGGTAGTCGAATTCGCGCCGGATGATGAAATCGATCGCCTTGCTTGAATTCAGAACCTTGTCCGGCTCGATCGTCACGGGCGGACCGACGAAGGCGACCTTCAAACGCGAATTGGCGTCCTTCATCATCTCCGCGATTTTCACGTCCACGTGAAAGCCGGGAGAGGATGTGAACAGAATTAATAGCTCGAAGTCCTTCGCGGTCTGCACGCACTGCTCAATCGAAACCCCGTGCGGAGGAGCGTCCAGCACCTTGCTGTCGGGGAGCATCCCGGCCGGATAGCAAAGCCAGACCGGATACCAGTAAGACTCGATTTCGCGAGTCGACGGCCAGCGCGACCCCGCGCCGCCGTCGAAACCATCGAAAGACGGGGGATTCAAAAACAGAGTTCTCATGCTCGTTTCGGGCGGGCTCCGTTTCCTGAGGCGGCTAAGGGGTTGTCGAGACCTCTTCCACCTGGCTAATGGGTTCGTCTTCGTCTTGCTCGCTGCCTTCCGGCGTAAAGTTGGTGAAATTGATGCTCAACTCCGCCCGGCCCACGATGCGCGTATCCACCGTGCTCTCGAGATGCGACGGCAGCGAAACTCCATCCCGCAACTCGAATTCCTGCACAAACTCCACTTTTTTCACAAACACCGACGGGCTCTTCACCCATTCGCCCGACACGCGTATCGGCATGCCCGTGTCGGCGTCCAGCCAAAGCTCTCCCTTAAAAAGCCCCACTTTGTAGCTGCTCCACCAGTGCTTTTTCTTGGGATCCAGTTGCAGAACGTCCACCAAGCGGTCCCCTTGAGTCATCCGGGCCTTCAGGCGGAACCGGTAATTGGCCGGCGTCACTTCGATCGCGCTCGTGTCGTGTCCGCCGGTTTCAAGCGACAGATAGCGGGCGATCACGTCCTGCTTTACCGTGTTGTCGCCGGAAAATCCCAAAGCCTTGTAGGTGATCTTTCCCAATCGCGAAACAAACCGCAACGCCTTCAACCGCCCCTGCTTTTCCAGTTTGGGAAGCCGGGCGACGATATCCACTTCCATGCGCGCGCCACGAAGCGCCTGTTGCTGCGTCTTGGTGGCGTTTAGATATTTCGTTACAATGTCCGTTCCCACGTCGTCGGCATCGAGGGAGGAAGCAAACGCAGGAACCGATGCGATGATCAAACCCCAACCGAGAATTGACGCACAACCGCGCAAACTCGTCCCTCCAGGCAACAACTTAAGTTTATCAGATCCTTAACGGCGCCGTCACAGCCCAAGCGCTGCCCCGCCGCCCCTATTCATCGGATGCCAAATCCGAAAAAACGAACCCATCTCGTTCCACCCTCCCGCCCGCCCGCACCCGGATCGGACGGCTAAATGCCGGCCCGTCATAGACAAACGTGTGAAACTCGCCGTTTTCCCCGCACGGATCCACCGCCGCCGGCAGATCTTCCAGCAGCCGTTGGTCGTATTCGCGCCCGGCAAACGACCGGTCAAGCTTGGCCGGATCCACGCACGTGAGCTTCGCCCTGGCTCCCGCCGCGATCATCTCGCGCGCGAGCTGGCTTGTGGGAATGCCCCACACGGGAAACAGCGGCTCGATGCCCGTCCCCTGCAACTGCTTGATGCGGTACGCTCGAATATCCTCCAAAAACAGATCGCCGAAAGCGATCGCCTCGATTCCTTCCGCTTTGGCCCGCTCGACCACGGCGCCCATTCGCCGCTCGTATTCGGCGTTGGAGCACGGCCACGGCAACTCCACCGGCCACAGCGGAAGGCGCACTCTCTCGGCCTGCGCTTCGGCCAATTCCCGCCTCACCGCGTGCATCGCCACGCGATTGGCCGCCGAGTTGAACGTAGTGACTAAGCCCGCCACCTCGATCGAGTCCATACGGCGCAGCAAATGCAGCGCCCAGGCGCTATCCTTGCCGCTGCTCCAGGACAGAAGGACTCTTGTCAACCCGATCAGGCCGCGGCCCGGGCTAGCCTTCGCCGCGTAAGCGCTTCGTAGGCGCTAAACATGACCGCCGTGTAAAAAATGTCGCCCAAAAGCTGGTTCCGGTAGAACGGAATGCCCGCCGCGTAGCTAGCCGCCAGCCCGGAGAGCGTATGCGGGTACAGACCGCCCAGCCAAACGGCGAAATTCGTAATCGCAAAAAAAGAAAGACTGGATGCCAGCATCGCGGCCGCCAGGCCCGGTACGCCCTTGCTCCTGCGCATCCATCGGCCCAGCAGCACGGGAACCACGGCCGCCGCGTAAATCCACGCAAATCCCCTATCGAATCGCCGGTAGACGAATGTGTCCAGAACGACGTCGCTTAAAGCCAGAGAAAGCAGCGTCACCGCCGCCGCCGATCTCGCCTTGCGCGCATAGGCGCCCGCAAACAATCCCGTGGCCACCAGAGGCGTGAAATTCCAGGGATGCGGAATCAGCCGGGCCAGCGCGCCCAGCAGGACAATCCCCGTCCATATCGTGCCCGGCCATCGGCCGGAACTTTTCTCGTCCATCGTCGCTCTCCTCCCGCCTATTTTACCTGTTCCGCAACCAGCTCCGGCGCAAGACGGTAATGTTCCAGGTCGATCCAGTGGTCGCCCCAGGTGTTCTGCACGAAGGTCACCTCTTCCAGAAGGAAGTCCCGCGCCTGGTCGAATTCGCTCCAGCGCCGCGAGGCCCGCTCGAATTTCGCCCGCAGCCCGTTGTTTTCCGAGGGCCTCGCCAGCGTGATATGCGGGCAATACCCCCACGTCTCCTCAAAGCGGCAAACACCATGGTCCAGCTTGCGGTGAACGCGCTCCAGCTCCTCATAGCCGGATCCGATCGATAGATAGATCACCTCCGTGGGGTGGAAAACCTGCACTTGCCGAAGCTCCACGCGGAATGCGTGCTCGTCTTTCAGATTTTCTCGAAGCTGTTCCCACGCCGCCGCCGGCGAGCAGGTGAGCGTGCGAGGGGGAAGAAGCGTCACGTGCGCTCGCGCCGGACAGTCCGGCTCAAGATCGCGGCGCAAGCGGTCGATAAAGCCCGCCAAAGGCTGAGGCACGTAACCAACCACCGCGAAGCAGTTGTACTGGCCTCCGCCATTACAACCAGACATGTTCTCTTTCTCAAATTATAAAACAACGGAGGCAGCCGGGGGAGGGCCAGCCGGTTCCGGGGTCGGCTCCGCCGCCGCGGCCCATCGCGCCTCCTCAAAACCGATGAATTTGAAGATCCGCAAGGCTCCTGTTTCCGATTCGAGCACGTCGCCCGGCTCCAGTGGCGTTTCGGCTCCGCGCATCGCGAAGTAGGCGGCGTAGGGAGTGGGCGCTTCCACCGTCTCGGAACAGGAGTAGTCGCGCGGCTTCAAATCCGCCGCCCCGCCGGTATGAGCTGCGTAACGGAAGGGCTGCCGCAGATGCCCCTTTAGACGATGAATTCGATAAATTGCCATGTCTCCGCCATGACCTCAAGACAATTATGAAACAAGACAATTCCAAAAGGAAATGTTTTTTGCGTCGCCCGCCAATCCCGCCCGGCGCGCCCCTGCCCGGGCGGTTTGCGTTATCCTAGGGCAACGCGGCAGTGCCCCGCCGAACCCTCCTCGACTTCTTCGAATCTCTCGCCGCCGAAACAGGCGAGTTCTTGGTCTACGATGACGGCTACCGCTCCTGGAGCCGCACCTACCGGGACGTCGTCTACGCCGCCCGCCATTTTGCCTTGAGGCTTCGCGCCCACAACATCGGCAAGGGCGAAAAGATCGTCTTTTGGTCGGAGAACCGGCCCGAATGGATCGCCGCGCTGTGGGGTTGTTTGCTGGAAGGCGTCGTCGCCGTCCCCGTCGATTATCACAGCTCCGCCGATTTCGCCGCCCGCATCGCGGCTATCGTGCAAGCCCGTGCGATTCTTACCGGCGACGCCGCCAGCGCGGCCGCCGGTCTTTTCTCTTCCGCCGCGGTTTGGCCTTTCCGCCAATTCGACTGGCCCGCCCGCGCCCCCGGCGACTCTCCCGGCCCGTCCCTGTCGCCCGACGATCTCGCCGAAATCGTCTTCACCTCCGGCGCCACCGCCGAGCCGAAAGGCGTCCTCATCACCCACCGCAATCTCCTCTCCAACATCGTTCCGGTCGAGAACGAGGTCAAAAAATACCGCAAGTGGGGGACGCCTTTCTATCCCATCCGCTTTTTGAATCTCCTTCCGCTCAGCCATCTGTTCGGCCAGTCGCTTGCGACGTTCATCCCGCCCATGATCGGCGGCGCGGTCGTCTTCCAGCGCTCTTACCACCCCGCGGAAATCATGCGCCAGATTCATCGCCGCCGCGTGTCGGTGCTGGTTTCCGTGCCTAAGATCCTGGAGGTCCTCCGCGATTACGTGCGACAGGCGTTCCCCGAAACCGCCCAAGCCTCCGCCGGCGGCCACTGGCTCGGCAAGTGGTGGCGCTACCGCCGCGTGCATCGCGCCTTCGGCTGGAAATTTTGGGCCTTCATCGCCGGCGCCGCTCCACTCGACCCCGCCGTCGAAGAATTTTGGTCGCGGCTGGGCTTCCTCGTCATTCAGGGATATGGTCTCACCGAAACCGCGCCCATCGTCGCCTTGAATCACCCTTTCCACGCGCGCAAAGGGACCGTGGGCGCGCCCATCGGCGGCGTGGAAGTGCGCCTCGCCGAAGACGGCGAAATCCTGGTCCGCGGCGGCAATGTCTCGCAGGGCTACTACGGCCAGCCGGCCGCCATCGCCGACGGCGGCTGGCTGCACACGGGCGACATCGGCGAACAGGATCGCCAGGGGCGCCTCATCATTCGCGGCCGCAAGAAAGACATGATCGTGCTGCCCGACGGGCGCAAGGTTTTCCCCGAAGATGTCGAGGCCGTATTGCGATCCATCGCCGGCGTGCGCGATTGCGCCGTCGTCGGGCCGGATCGGGTCCACGCCGTTCTGGCGCTGGAGCCGAACGCGGACGCCGAAGACATCGTGGCTCGGGCCAACCGCCGGTTGGAAGAACATCAGAAGATCCGCGAGGTGTCCTGCTGGCCTTCCGGCGAAGATCTTCCTCGCACGGCTGGAACCGCCAAGCTCAAGCGCGGCGAAATCCTCCAGCGCATCGCTCAGGGTCTTCCTCCCTCCCACGCCGCTCCGCGCGGCGGCCTGATCGAGTTGCTCCAACGCTACGCTCCCGGCCGCGCCATCACCCCGGAGACGGCGCTCGATCAGCTTGGGCTGAGCTCCCTGGACCGCATTCAGCTATTGATGGAAATGGAGCAGGCCGAGATGCCCATCGACGAAGCCTCCTTCACCGCCGCCAAGACCGTCGGCGACCTGGCTCGCCCTGCTTTGCCCTCCGCCCGGCAGCCCGAAGCGGAGCCCTTCGAGTTCCCTCAATGGAGCCTCGCCTGGCCCGCGCGATGGCTCCGGCGCGCCGCTCAACCGCTCCTTTTGCTCCCCCTCGCCCGCATCTGGATGCGCCTCGCCGTCGCTGGCCTCGAAAACCTGCGCCCCCTGGAACCCCCCGTCATCTTCGCGCCCAATCATCAGAGCCATCTGGACGTCCCCGCCATCCTCTGCGCCCTTCCCGCCCGTTGGCGTTATCGAATCGCGCCGGCCATGTCGAAGGAATTTTTCGACGCTCATTTTCATCCCGCGCGCTTCGGTCTCTACCGCCGCTTCCTCAGCGGTCTCCAATACTATCTGGCGGCTCTCTGCTTCAACGCCTTTCCCCTCCCTCAGCGCGGCATCGGCGCCCGCCGCGCCTTGCGCTATATGGGCGAGTTGATGGCCCAGGGCTGGTGCGTCGTCATTTTTCCCGAAGGCGACCGCACTCGCGCCGGCGAAATCCGCCCGTTCCAGCCCGGAGCGGCCATGCTGGCCTCGCATGCCCGCGTCCCGGTCGTTCCTGTCCGCATTGAGGGCCTGGATCGCGTCCTCCACCGCGATGCGCATTGGCCCACCCGCGGCCCCGTCAAAATCTCTTTCGGCCCCGCCCTGACATTGGAAGGCTCCGATTACGCCGCCCAGGCAAGAGACATTCACGACGCCGTAAAGCGAGCCGGCGCGCGATAATAAACACCTACCCCATGAGACTTTCACACTCTAGCCGCATCTACGTCGCCGGCCACCGCGGACTGGTGGGTTCGGCCCTCGTTCGCGAACTCGAGCGCCGCGGCTGCCAGGGCGTTATCACCGCCTCCCGCGCGCAGCTCGATTTGCGCCAGCAAGCCGCCGTCGCCGAATTTTTCGCCGACCAGCGCCCCGATTTTGTCTTCTTGGCCGCGGCCAAAGTGGGCGGCATCCTCGCCAACTCCTCCCATCCCGCCGAATTTCTCTACGACAATCTCGCCATTCAAACCAACGTCATCCATGCGGCTTGGAAAAACGCCGTCCGCAAGCTGGTGTTTCTGGGCTCCTCCTGCATCTATCCCCGGCTTGCGCCGCAGCCCATGAAGGAGGAATATCTGCTGACCGGCGCGCTGGAGCCCACCAACGAAGCCTACGCCGTCGCCAAGATCGCCGGCCTTAAGCTCTGCGCGGCCTATCGCGCCCAGTATGGATTCAACGCCATCTCGCTCATGCCCACCAACCTCTATGGCCCTGGCGACAATTTCGATCTCCAATCTTCCCACGTGCTGCCTGCCTTGATCCGCCGTTTCCACCAGGCCAAGGCCGCCGGCGCCCCCCAGGTGACCCTGTGGGGCACCGGCGAGCCCCGCCGCGAGTTCCTCCACGTCGACGATCTGGCCAAGGCCGCCTGCTTCGCCCTGGAAAATTACGAAGATCCCGCGCCCTTGAATGTCGGTTGCGGCGAGGATTTGTCCATTGCCGAACTCGCGGCCTTGATCGCCCGCGCCGTCGGCTATTGCGGCGCCGTTCGCTTCGATCCTTCCAAGCCCGATGGAGCCCCCCGCAAGCTCCTGGATGTCTCGCGCATTCACGCCCTCGGCTGGCGCGCCGCCATCGCGCTCGAACAAGGCGTCGCCTCCACTTACCAGTGGTACCTGGACAATGCCGCCCCGCCGGCGGAGGAGCCAATATAACCGGCTCTCGGCGCCCATCGCCCAGCCGCTGGCGCCCGCAACTTCCCCTCTCAAGTAGAATAGGCAGAGGTTTTATTCATGAAAGGCATCGTTTTGGCGGGAGGCGCCGGCAGTCGCCTCTTCCCTCTTACTAAAATCACCAACAAGCATCTGCTGCCCGTATTCGACAAGCCCATGATCTATTACCCCATCCAAACCCTGGTGCGGGCCGGCATTCGCGACATTCTTCTGGTCACCGGCGGGCGCAACGCGGGCGATTTCTTGCGCCTGCTGGCCAACGGCAAGGAGTTTGGACTCAACCACCTCAACTACGCCTATCAGGAGGGCGAAGGCGGCATCGCCGACGCCTTGGCCCTGGCCGAGCACTTCGCCGATGGCGACAAAATCTGCGTCATCCTCGGCGACAATATCATCGAAGGCTCCATCGCCCTGGCCGTCGAACAGTTCCAAAAGCAGGAGCGCGGCGCGCGCATTTTGCTTAAGGAAGTCCCCGACGCCGAGCGCTTCGGAGTCGCCGAGCTTCAGGGCGATCGCATCGTCGGCATTGAAGAGAAGCCGGTTCATCCCAAATCCCGCTTCGCCGTAACCGGAATTTATATGTACGATGGCGCCGTCTTTGAGAAAGTGAAAAGGCTCAAGCCCAGCGGGCGCGGCGAATTGGAAATCACCGACGTCAACAACGCCTACATCGCCGACGGCACGATGACCTTTTCTTACCTCGATGGCTGGTGGACCGACGCGGGAACCTTCGAGTCCCTGCTGCGCGCCGCCAATCTGGTGGCCGAATCCTCGCGAAGCCTCAAAGCCGAAGCCTGACCGCGGCTCCTGGCTCAATCCTCCGGCGGCGATTGCAGCGCCGATGCGCTCTGCATCCCCCGCGCCACCTCCGGAATAATTCCCAGCTCGATATAAATCGGCCGGATGATTCGCCGGATCTCCGGAAGTTGCCGGAAGAACCATGCCGAGCCCGCCAGGCAGCAGATTCCGCCCAGCGCCAGCGTGGCCGGGGCCCCGAAGCGCGCCGCCACCCCTCCCGCCAGCAGGCTCCCGATGGGAGTCACGCCGAGAATCGCGAAGGTGTAAAACGACATAACGCGGCCCCGCTTGTCGTCCTCCGCGATGGTCTGAAGAATCGTATTGCTCGCCGCCATCTGCTGCATCATCCCGAACCCCGTGGCGATCATCAGAACCATGGAAAGCCACACCCAGCGCGAAGCGCCGAAGGCGATCAGGCTTCCTCCGAAAATCGCCGTGGAAATTCCGATCATCCGCCCCAGCCCGATCACGCTTTTGCGCAGCGCCAGCGTTATCGCGCTGCTCAACGCTCCCACGCCCGACATCGCCATCAGAAATCCCATCGTGTGAGGCCCGCCTCCCAAAACGCTGCCCGCCATGATCGGAATCAAAACGGTGTAGGGCATGCCGATCGTGCTCGCCAGCGCCAGCAGCAGCAGAATCGAGCGGATCGCCGGCGAGCCCGTAATGTAGCTCCAGCCTTCGCGCATCTCCTCCCACACCCGCTTTTTCGCCCGCGCCGCCGGCGGAGCCGCGAATCGCATCGCCAGCAGCGAAACGATCACCGCGATGTAGCTCACTCCGTCGATGAAAAAGCACCATCCTTCTCCCACCGCCGCGATCACCAGTCCCGCGATGGCGGGCCCGGCCAGCCGCGTCCCGTTCACCATGGACGAATTCAGCGCGATGGCGTTGCTCAGGTCGGCCCGCTCCTCGATCATCTCGATCACGAACGATTGCCGCGCCGGCATGTCGAAAGCGTTGATGATTCCTTGCGCGCAGCCCAGCAGGATGATCCACCAAATGTTAATCGTCCCGGTAAGCGCCAGCGCGGCCAGAGCGAAGGACTGGCTCATCGCCAGAACCTGCGTCGCCACCAGCGTGCGGTGCTTGTTCCATCGGTCCAACCATACCCCGGCCAGCGGCGCCAGAAAAAACGCCGGAATCTGGCCCGTGAACGCGGTCAGCCCCAAAAGCCACGCCGAATCGGTTAACCGGTACACCAGCCAGCTCGTGGCCACGCGCGTCATCCACGTCCCGATCAGCGACACCGTCTGGCCCGTGAAGAACAGGCGATAATTCCGGGAGCGGAGAGCCCGCAGGCTCCGCTCCCAGTCGATCTTCGCCATGCGTCAAAGGCGCGCGGCGGAACGTTGAAAATGAGCCTCGAAGGCTTCTGTCAGCAGCCGCGCGACCTCCTCGGCCGCGCGCGGCTCGATGTCCCGGCGATGGATCATGTGAACCGGTTTGCCGTCGCGAAACAGCGCGATCGAGGGCGACGATGGCGGCCATGGCGACAGGATGCGCCGAAGGTGCGCCACCGCTTCCTCGTCGGCGCCGGCGAACACCGTCGCCGCCCGGGCCGGCCTCAAGGGATGCTCCAACGCCTTCCCCACCGCTGGGCGGGCTTTCCCCGCCGCGCAGCCGCAAACCGAATTTACAATCATGACGAGTGTGGGAGCTTCCGCGATCAGCCGGTCCACCTCCTCCGGCGTCCTGGCTTCCTCCACTCCATAGCGGGTCAAGTCCGCCCGCATGGGCGCGATAAACGGTTCTGGGTATGCCACGCTCCCGATTTTACCAGCGCCGCCTTTATTGCTTTAACTGCGCCTCGCGCGCCTGCTCATGGGAAATCAGCTTCGACAGCTCGTTCATCTCCTCGGCCAGAAGCTGAATCAGATCGTCCACCGACACGATCCCGATCAGATCCCCTTCCCCGCTGATCACCGGCATCCGCCGGATTCCATGGGTCCGCATCTGCCGGATGGTTTCGAAAATTCCCTGATCCCCTTGCGCCACGATGAGCTCTTGCCCCATTAAGTCGCCCACCGTGAACACCGACGGATCTAGCTTGGTGGCCACCACGCTCACCGTAATGTCCCGGTCCGTCACGATCCCCACCGGCGTCCGGCTGCCGTTGCGCTGGTCCACCACCACCAGATTGCCCACGTGATTCTGCCGCATCAGCCGGGCGGCTTCCTGAACCGGCGTCTCTTTGGTCGCCACCACTACATCTCGCACGCAGATCTCGCTCACCGGCATAAACGCTCTCCTACCCGGAGTAGAGCGATTTGCCCGCCCTCCGGTTTCAGCGCCAAATCGCCATCCGGTACCCTGAAGTTCTCGATATGTTTACCGGCATCGTGGAGGAGTTGGGCGTCGTCGCCGCTCTCCAGCCCCGTCCCGCCGGCGCGCGCTTGTGCGTCAAATGCCGCTCGGTGCTCGAAGATCTGCGCCCAGGCGCGAGCATTGCCGTCAACGGCGTCTGCCTGACCGCCCTCGATATTACTCCCCATTCCTTCCAAGCCGACCTGGCCCCCGAAACTCTATCCCGAACCAACCTCGGCGCGCTCCAGACCGGATCCAAGGTGAACCTCGAGCGCCCCCTCACGCTGGCCACGCGCCTTTCCGGACATCTGGTGCAAGGCCACGTTGACGCCACCGCCGAAGTGGCCTCGCTTGATTCGCTGGGCGGCGGCAATTGGCGCCTTCGCGTGCGCCTGCCCCCCGAATTCGCCCGCTATCTGGTCCATAAAGGCTCCATCGCCTTGGACGGAATCAGCCTCACCATCGCCGCCCTGGAGCCGGGTCCGGTGGTCGCCGTCGCCGTCATCCCTCACACCTTTGCCCGCACCACTCTCGGCTCCGCCACGCCCGGAGCCCGCCTGAACGTGGAAGTGGACATGCTGGCGAAATATGTCGAACAGATCCTGAAAGCCGGCAATCCGCGGCTTTAAGGAAACGTCGGCCGCACCGTCATCCCATTCTTGATCGGCTTGTCGCTCAAAAGGGCCACGGCGTCGCCGTCTTGAAGCCCCTCCACTTGTGTCCGCGTGGTGTTGTTGACCCCCATCTTCACCTCCCGCCAGACCACCCGGTCGCCCTCCAGCAGGTACACGCCCGTTCGCGAACCCTCCCGCCGCAGCGCCTCCTTGGGAATCGTGAGCGCGTTTTCGACCGAGTCCGTTTTGATCTCGGCGTTCACGTTGGCGCCCGGCAGCAGATCGCGGTTCGGATTCTCGATCAGGCAGATCACCTCGCCTACCTGCCGCGACCCCAGCGGCACGATCTGGATCGGCGTCTTATCCACCGCGCCCATCCAGACCCGCCCCGGCAGAGCGTCCCAGGTGATCGCCACCGGCATCCCCTTGGCCACCCGTCCCAGGTCCTGCTCATCCACGTAAACGTTCACATGCACCCGCTCCAGCCGTCCAATCGACGCCACCGCGTCGCCCGCGTTCAGAAACGCGCCCGGCTTCAAATCGAACTGATACACGAACCCTCCGATCGGCGCCCGGATCACGCTTTGGCGGATATGGTCGTCCGCCAGCCGCAGCGCCGCTTCGGCGTCTTGCAAGCGAGCCTGCGCCGAAGCCAGGTCCGGCGCCGCCACCAGCGCGGCCTTTTTCTTCTCCAGCGCTTGAATCTGCGCTTGCGCCTGATCGGCCTTTTCCTTCGCCGCGGCCACTTCCGCGGAAGTCGCGGCCTGCTGCTTTTCCAGCCGCGCCAGCGCCGCGTATTCCTTTTGCGCGGCCTCCAGATCCAAATGCGCGCGCTCCAGCGAACCGGAGATCTCCGCGAGATCGGCCGCCCGCCCGCCCTTGTGGAGCGTCTCCAGCTCCGCCTTGATCTGCGCGATGCGCGCTTCGGCGCTGGCCCGCTCCGCCTCCGCCTCGGATGCGTCCAGATCCACCAGCGCCGCGCCGGCCATCACGAATTGTCCCCTCTGGATCCGGATTTCGCGCACCGCGCCGGCCCGGTCCGCCCGCGCCGCGCCCCATTCCACCGGCTCCACTTTTCCGTTCGTCGGAACCGTGCTGTTAATGGTTTCTCGCGTCGCGCGCGCAAACCCGATTTCCGGAGGCTGGTTTTTCCGCTTCGCGATCCAGAACCCCGCCAGCGCGGCGGCGCCGCTCAGCGCCATCAGCAGCCAGAAAAGCGGCCGCCTCACCGGCAAATCTCCCCTCTTGGATGGCCTCGGCTGTCCATCCCCGGCCGATAGCCGGCCGGCCTTTCCGTAAACCACGGCGCGCCGCCAGCCAGCGAACGATTTCGGTTGTCTTTCAAAGCGAGAACCCGGGTTACCTCGGCTTAGTAGCGGGAGGGAACGAAGGCCATGGGCCAAGGTACGATTTTATTGTAATGCGGGCTCTCGTGCTTTCCGGCGGTGGAATGTTTGGCGCTTGGCAAGCCGGAGCCTGGACCGCCCTTGCCCCCCGCTTCAGCCCCGATCTCATCGTCGGAGCCTCGGTCGGCTCCCTGAACGGATACGCCATCGCCTCCGGCGCCGACCCCCACGCCCTTTCCCTCCTTTGGCGCCGCGATTCCAGGCTCGGCCGCCTTTGCGCCGACCTCCGCGACTTGGTCCGCCGGTTCCGCCCCCGCATGGATTTTGCCGTCGTCGCCACCGAACTGCTTCGCCTCAAGGCCCGCATCTTTCGCAACCAAGAAGTGGATTGGCGCCATCTCGCCGCCTCCTGCGCCATCCCTCTGGTCGTCGCCCCCGTTCGCATCGACGGCCGGCTATACGCCGACGGCGGCCTCTTGAATCCTCTGCCCGTCTGGGCCGCTCTGGAGCTGGGCGCCACCGAGATTGTGGCCTTGCACGCCCTCCCCAAAATCCCCTGCCGCTGGCTGGAGCCCCCCGCCCGCCTCTTTCGCCGTTTTTTCGGCGTGAACCCTCCCTTGCCTTCCGGCGTCTCTTGCTCCACCGTCTTTCCCAGCGCCCCGCTCGGCTCCTTGCGCGATGCGCTCGTCTGGAAGCGCCCCAACGTCGAGCGGTGGCTCGAGCAAGGCTTCGCCGACGCCGCCCGCGCCTGGCCTTTCGCCACGCCTCCTCAGAACACCACGTCGAAATCCAAACGGTAGCGGCGGTGATAATTCCCGAAAAACACCCCATATTGCGGGTCCGCCTCGTTAGCGTGCACCGCCAGCGCGTTGAAGTGATTGGTCAGGTTAAATCCGGTCACGGAAAACCGCAGCCCGTATTTCGCGCTCACGCGCACCAGCTTGACCAGCCGCGCGTCGGCCGAAAAAAAACTCGGGAAACGCGTCGCGTCGCTGTAGGGTATCCCTGCGTAGCCTTGCCCCTGGTCCAGCGCCGCGTAGGGAAAGCCGCTGCGGAATTCCACGGCCGGCAGCGCTTGAATTCCCCACACCGGCGAGTTCACCTGGCCCCACACCAGCAAGCGGTTGGGAACGTCCGCCGGTAAATTGGAGTAGACGTCGTTTCGCACTAAAGCCGTCGGAAAGTTGCCTAGAAACGAATCGTACGTGTTCAAATTGCCCCGCGCGCGGCTGTGGGTGTAGGAAACGATAAGCTGCTGGTCTTTCGATAGCGAGACCCGCCCCGTAATCTCCAGTTGCTGGTAGCGCGACTTGCCGTTTCCATTCAGCACGATCTCGTTGGTGGAGCCCAGCGTATCGGCTTCGAACACCACCAGCCCCACCGACTGGCTGTCCGTGTAGACTCCCCGCACCCGCAATAGCCGGGAGAAACGATGCTCCGCCTGAAGGTTCATCGTCGCTCCGCGCGGCGAGAACGCTCCCGCGATTTGCTGCCCGTGAATGAAAAACGAATGCGGGCCGGTCGCGCTCCCGATCGTGTTGAGATAAACTGCCGGCGGCCCCAGCGGCGCCCCGTCCGGACCGTAGTCCGTCACCAACCGCACCGGGTAGTGGTTAAACGTGTAGATGT
>Ga0070738_10003817_pt1 | contig 19023 bp, 17 predicted proteins | sample Coa_R2_2_FD_66446 | JGI IMG/M metagenome (GOLD analysis project Ga0070738, IMG submission 66446) | Surface soil microbial communities from Centralia Pennsylvania, which are recovering from an underground coalmine fire - Coalmine... | ecosystem: Environmental > Terrestrial > Soil > Unclassified ... | reverse complement strand
AGGACGCAACATAAAATGCGAGTCATATCAACCAGCTCGTTCAAAACTTGGGCAAAGTTCGGTCTAGCCTTAATTGCGTCATTCCCGCGAAGGCGCGAATGACGAGACTAGGCAGGCTTCAGCACGCCTCTTTTGATCTGATCGCGCTCCATGGATTCAAAGAGGGCTTTGAAATTGCCCTCGCCGAAGCCCTCGTCGCCCTTGCGCTGGATGACCTCGAAGAAGATCGGGCCGATCAGCGTGGTCGTGAAGATCTGAAGCAGGAGACCGCCGCGGCCTGAACCATCGGCCAGGATGCCGAGCGCCTTCATGCGCTCCACAGGCTCGCCGTGGCCGGGCAGGCGTTCGTCCAGCATCTCGTAATAGGCGTCGGGCGGCGCCTCGGCGAAGGCGATCCCGCGCGCCCTCAGGGCTTGGACGGTGCCGTAAATGTCATCGGTCGCGAGCGCCAGATGCTGGATTCCCTCGCCCTTATAGACCTCCAGATATTCGGCGATCTGGCTCTTGTCGTCCGAGGATTCGTTGAGCGGGATGCGAATCTTGCCGTCGGGGCTCGTCATCGCCCTGGATTTGAGGCCCGTCAGCTTGCCCTCGATGTCGAAATAGCGGATCTCCCGAAAATTGAAGAGCTCCTCGTAGAAACGAGCCCAATCGTCCATGCGCCCGCGATAGACATTGTGAGTCAGGTGGTCGATGCGCGTCAGCCCGACGCCTTTGACCTGCGGCGCGCCCACCGGCAGGAAATCGACGTCATAAATCGTATGGCCGCCATAGCGGTCGACGAGATAGAGCGCGCTGCCGCCGATCCCTTCGATCGCCGGAATATTGAGCTCCATCGGCCCGGCGCGGCCGGTAAAGGGCTTGGCGCCCTTGGCGAGAGCCCGATCATAAGCCGCGCGGGCATCCTTGACCCGGAACGCCATCGCGCAAGCCGACGGCCCGTGCGCCTTCGCAAAGGCCTCGGCGGGGCTCCTCGGCTCCGCGTTGAGGATCAGGTTGATGTCGCCCTGGCGGTAATGGAGCACCTCTTTTGAGCGATGCCGCCCTACGATCCGGAAGCCCAAGGCCTCGAATACCTGCGCCAACGGGCCTGAATCGGGGGCCGTGAATTCCACGAATTCGAACCCGTCCGTGCCCATCGGATTGTCGTTTGTCGATCGATTGTCGGTTTGCATCACCCAATGCCCTTCACCTTGGCGCTTATCGCCGCCACATAGATTTGGTGACTGAGTCCAAACGGACAAATGGGGAAGGCCTTCCGGCGTCGAGTCGCTCGTCGCACCCGCTGCGCGGCGATTACTCACATATTCGCCCCGACTACACGATCGACCAGGATTTCCTGAGCTACACCGACGCGGAGCACGATCGCTGGCGCAGGCTCTATGGCCGTCAAATCGCGCTGATGCCGCGCTATGCGGCGCCGGAATTCGTCGAGAGCATCATGAGCCTCGACGTCGCGAGCGGTATTCCCGATTTCGAACGGATCAACGCGCTTCTCCGCGACAAGACCGGCTTCCAGATCGTCGCTGTCCCGGGCCTGGTCCCCGATGACGTCTTTTTCGACCATCTGGCCAACCGGCGCTTCCCGGTGAGCCGCTGGATCCGCGAGGAGTCAGAGCTCGACTATCTGGTCGAGCCCGACATCTTCCATGATTTTTTCGGGCACGTGCCTTTGCTGGCTCTGCCCGTCTTCGCCGACTACATGGTCGAATACGGCAAAGCGGGCCCAGGGGCCGCCGCGGCGAATGCCGTTCCGCTTCTGTCGAGGCTTTACTGGTACACGATCGAGTTCGGGCTCATTCATTCCCAGGGCGGGCTGCGCGCCTACGGGGCGGGTCTTCTCTCCTCCGCCGGCGAGATCGGCTATGCCGTCGACAGCACAGAGCCCAACCGCATCGCCTTCGACCTCGAGCGCGTGCTCGCCACCGACTATCGCATCGACGATTATCAGGAGACCTATTTTGTCATCGACAGCTTCGAGCAGCTGTTCCGCGAGACCCGCAAACCCTTCGCGCCGCTTTATGCGCGGCTGGTCGGCCGGCGGCCGCATCCGCCGTCGGCCACGCTCCCCGGTGACGTCGTGATTCAGCGGGGCGATCATGATTGCGGGCTGCAACGGGTTGGACGGGTCGCGGCGGACTGATGAAGAAATACATCTCCTTCCCACGGATCGAAGGCGTCGCGTCGCGGCAGGCCCATGTCGATCTGCCGCCCGGCACCTACGAGCGCGAGCTCGGCAAAGACGGATTCTTCGGGCCCGCGACACATATGTATCACCGCCATCCGCCAACCGGCTGGACGGCGTGGGAAGGTCCGTTACGGCCCCGCGCCTTCGACCTGACCAAGATTGCTTCGGGCGGAGATCGGTCGCCCTGGTCGGCGCCTGATCTTCTCTTCAACGGTTCGGCGCGGCTGCGTTACTGGATCTTGCCGGCGAGCATGGCCGATCTCGCGCGCAATGCGGACGGTGACGAGCTTTTGTTCGTCCATGCCGGATCGGGCGAGCTGTTCTGCGATTACGGCCATCTCTCGCTCGAAGCCGGCGACTATCTGCTGCTGCCGCGCGGCACCATGTGGCGAATTGCGTGCGACGCGCCCATGAGCGTGCTGCTCATTGAGGCCACAGGCGCCTCCTACCGACTACCCGATCGCGGCATCGCCGGCGCGCACGCGATCTTCGATCCCGCGATCCTCGACGTTCCGGCGATCGACGCACCCTTCAAGGCGCAGCAGACCGAATCGGAATGGCGAGTGAGGATCAAGCGGCGCGGCCAGGTCTCGACCGTGACCTACCCCTTCAATCCGCTCGACGCCGTGGGCTGGAAGGGCGATTTGATGCCGGTCAGGCTCAATGTCCGCGACATCCGCCCGCTGATGAGCCACCGCGCGCATCTTCCACCGTCGGCGCACACGACCTTCCTCACCGACCGCTTCGTCGTCTGCACATTCGTGCCGCGCCCGTTCGAGACCGATCCGGGCGCGCTGAAGGTCCCCTTCTTCCATTCGAACGATGACTATGACGAGGTGATCTTCTATCACGCCGGCGACTTCTTCAGCCGCGATAACATCAAGCCCGGCATGGTGACCTTCCATCCCGCCGGATTCACGCATGGGCCGCATCCCAAGGCGCTGGAGTCGATGCTGAGGCCGAAGAAACCCGGCACCGACGAATATGCGGTGATGATCGATTCGCGCGACCCGCTCGATCTCGGCGAAGCCGCACATGCGGTCGAGGTCGAGGCTTACGCCGATAGTTGGAAGAAGGCGGAATGAAGCTCGCCTCGCTGAAGGATGGGCGCGACGGCAGGCTGGTGCTGGTCTCGCATGACTTGATGCGCGCGACCGCCGTTCCCGAGATCGCGCCCACGCTGCAGGCCGCGCTCGACGATTGGGCGCGCGTCGAACCGCTCCTTCGAGAGAGAGCGCTGGCGCTGGAAGCCGGGCGCGTGCTGCGCCCCTTCCCGTTCGAGCCCGCACGCTGCGCAGCACCCCTGCCCCGCGCCTATCAATGGGCTGACGGCAGCGCCTATGTGGTTCACGTTCAGCTGGTACGGAAGGCGCGCGGCGCGGAGATGCCCGAATCCTTCTGGCACGATCCGCTGATGTATCAGGGCGGGTCCGCGAATTTTCTCGGACCCGACGAGCCGATCCGGATCGCCGACGAATCCTGGGGCGTCGATTTCGAATCCGAAATCGCGGTCGTCACCGACGACGTGCCGATGGGTATCGGCGCCGAACAGGCGGGACCGCACATCAAGCTGCTGATGCTGGTCAATGATGTGAGTCTCCGGAACCTGATTCCGACGGAGCTCGCCAAAGGCTTCGGCTTCTTCCAAAGCAAGACCTGGACAGGTTTCTCGCCGGTCGCGGCGACCCCGGACGAGCTCGGCGAATCATGGGATGGCGGCTCGATCGACCTGCCGCTCGTCACCAGACTCAACGGGGCGATTTTCGGCCATCCGAACGCACGGGCGGGAATGGTGTTCGATTTTAGAAAGCTCGTCCATCACGCAGCCAGGACAAGGCCGCTCGTGGCCGGGACGATCATCGGCTCCGGCACGGTCGCCAACGAGGATCGCGACGTCGGCTCCTCCTGCATCGCCGAGCGTCGCGCGATCGAGACGATCGAGCATGGCGCGCCGAAAACGCCGTTCATGAAGTTCGGCGACCATGTGCGGATCGAGATGTTCGACCACCGGGCGCGTTCCATCTTCGGCGCCATCGATCAGACCCTGCAGCGATACCACGTCCCGTGATGCCAAGATCGTGACGATCCCGACGCTTCATACCTATTTCCGCAGCTCCGCGGCCTGGCGCGTGAGGATCGCGCTGGCCCTCAAGGGCCTGGCCTATGAGAGCCGTCCCGTGCATTTGCTCAAGGACGGCGGCCAGCAATTCATGCCCGTCTACCGCGCGCTCAACCCGCAAGCGATGGTGCCGACCTTCGAGGACGAGGCTGGTCCCCTTACCCAGTCGCTCGCGATCATCGACTATATCGACGAGACATACCCCGAGCCGCCATTGCTTCCGGCCGAACCGCACGCCCGCGCGCGAGTCCGCGCGATCGCGCTCGCCATCGCCTGCGACATCCATCCCTTGAATAATCTGCGGGTGCTGAAAGCGCTGCGTCGCCAGTTCGGCGCCGACGACGAAGCGATCAAGGACTGGTACCGCCATTGGGTGGCCGAAGGCCTTGCCGCGGTCGAGGCGCTGGTCCAGCGCGGGCCCGGCGGACCCTTCTGCTGGGGCGAGACGCCGAGCCTCGCGGACATTTGCTTGGTGCCGCAAATGGCCAATGCCCGTCGTTACGATTGCGATCTCGAAGCTTTTGCGAGGCTCCGCGCGATCGATGCCCGCTGCGCGACGCTGCCGGCATTCGCGGCAGCATCGCCAGACCGGCAGCCTGATACGCAATAGGATGGATAGAGCGCGGCGAAACCCGTCCTACTGAGCAATAACACCGGCCAATTGCTGCTTGGCGCGCTCCTGCTTTATCGCCGCCGTCGCAAAGCCGGCCTGCTTCGCATCCGCGTCCAGCTCGAATTGCCGCCGCGCGCGGGAGCCTAGATCCTCGGCAATGTCTTTCTCGAGCGCCAGATATTGCGGGTAGCACATCGGCGCCACGATCTGAGCCAGATCCGCGGCGCTCTCCTTGCCGGTATCGGCATAACGCGCGGCGCTCGAAAGGCAGGAATCATAGGCGGCCTGGGCGGCGGCCTTGTTCCCCTCCGCGCGCGATTGCGAGCCGGGCGCCGCGCAAGCGGCCGTCATCAGCAAGGCCGCGACCAACGCCGCGCGCCCCCACGCTTCCCCCATTTCGTTCCCCATGACCAAGTGAGCCGATCTTTCCCTGTTGCCACCAGCCTAGCCCCGAAAACCGGGATCTCGGCAAGCGAAAACTGCCAAAGGCGGCCTTAACCGGGAATTTACGGGCAAGGCGCGAAATTGGTTAACAACCTCGGAACTGGCTCCGTACCCATGGAATCTTCCCTGCGTATATCGTCGCCGATCGGTCCGAGCGCAGCATGTCGCCCCGCGGGCTGAAGCTGCTCCTGGCCTGGCTGCTGGGCGCCGCGACGCCGGCGCATGCCGCGGATCTATCCTCGTCGGCCTTCGCGGATTTCTCGCTGGTGCAGCCTTCCAGCGAGCGCAGCTGGCTGGATGGCGGCCTCGGCAAGCTCCGCTGGGGCAGCGACGGAAATCCCAATCCGCAATTCGAGCTGAGCGAGATCGCGGCCGACATCCGGGGGCAGCCGTCGAGCGATCTCCTGGCCTTCGCCTCGATCCGCTATGAGCCGAAGCAAAAAACTGCATTCGATTTTCTCGAAGCCTATGGCCGCTACCGCCCGATCGAAACTCCGACGGTCGAGTGGCTGATCAAGCTGGGCGCCTTCTTTCCGCCGATCTCGCTCGAGAATGAGGGGATCGGCTGGACCAGCCCGTGGACCATCACCCCATCCGCCATCAACAGCTGGGTCGGCGAGGAACTTCGGACGATCGGCGGCGAGACCAGCGCCGAGTGGCGCTTCGGCTCGACTGCGCTCTCCGCCACCGGTGCCGTCTTCGGCTGGGCGGGTCCGGCAGGGACCTTGCTGGCCGACCGGGGCTGGGCAATGGACGACCGCCCGATCGGGCTGTTGGACCACACCCGTCTGCCCAATGCCTTCGGCTATGAGGTGGGCCGCACGCCGCCCCTATGGCAGGACCCTTTCGTGCAGATCGGCGACAGTCCCGGATGGTATGCCGGCGCCGCATGGCGGCAGGATGGGGTCGGCAAGCTTTCGGTGCTGCGCTACGACAATCGCGTCGACCCGGCGGCGAAGGCCGACGGACAGATCGGCTGGCACACGCAGTTCACCAGCGTGGGCGCCGAGGGCGACATCGGCGACGTCGTCCTGTTGGCCCAGGGCATGATCGGCGACACGGAGATCGACCCGTCGGTCCGCTTCCACCTGTCGACCCATTTCGAGGCAGCCTATCTGCTGGCCGGCTGGAATATCGACGATTGGACGCTGGCCGGCAGGGCCGATTTCTTCTCCACGCGGACCCGGGTCAACCCGGATCTGAACGAGCATGGCCGCGCTTTCACCTTCGACCTCACCTGGCGGCCGGAGAGCTGGCTTCGCCTGTCGAGCGAAGCCCTATGGCTCGACAGCACGCGCGCCCAACGCGACGATGACGGGCTGTCGCCCCACCAGATCGAGACGCAGTTCCAGTTCAGCGCGCGGCTGATTTATTAGGTTTCCCGAGACGGTCGTCATTCCCGCGAAAGCGGGCATGACGAAAAGAAAAGGCCAGCAATTGCCGGCCTTTTAGGAGAAATCGAGAGCGCCAGCCTTACGGCATGACCTCGCGCCAATAGAGGGCGCTGACTGCGTCGATCGGGCTCGGCGTCGGCGGCAGCAGCTTGCCGAGGCTGATGTCGAAAAGATCGTGCCCCACCGCGTCGCCGGGCTTGGTATCCTTGACGAAGCTGTACAGCGGATAGCCGCCATACGCCCATTGCTTGGAGCCGTCCTGGCGCTTCACCACCGTCCAGTAGCCGGAGGCCTGCGCGTCGTCGGGCGCTTTGAGCGGCGGCCAGACATCGGTGCATTGCGGCGTCGGGCAGGTCAGTGTGCCCATGCCGCGGCCCATGGCAGGGATGCCTTTCTGACCGCCCTTCAGGCTGAATCCGCCGACCTGGTACATATAGCGGTCATGCGCGTAGAGCGTCATGCCTTCGGCCGTCGTCAGAATGTCGAAGCCGTGGATGTTGCGCTTCACGGCGACGTTGGTCGGCATGAAGTACTTCTCGAGCAGCGCAACGTGATATTTCGGATCCACGTCGCGGCCGTTGGAATCGCCGGGCTCGACATCGCCGTCATAGGTATAGAGCGCCTTGCCGCGATAGGCCCATTGCTTGGTCCCATCGGACCGGCTGACCGGCGCGAAATCGCCTACGACATTGGCGAGCTCGGGCGCGGTCAACGGGAGCCAATGATTGATGCAGGTCTGGCCCTGCGGGCAGGGCGGCGTGTCGTTCTTCACATCGCCGTCGAAGGCGTAGAGCGTTTTCTTACGCGCATCGATGAAGGCCATGCCGCCGGCATTGGTCTCTTCCTTGGCGGTGATGCCGTCGGGCATCGGCACGCCGGCCGCCGGATCATGGATCGCGGTGTGCCAGGCGCCGTTCTCGGCGCCGTTGCCCTTGGTCTCGCTGGGCTTAGCGTCCAGGCTGGAGGTGTAGAGCGCCTTGCCGCGATAGGCCCACTGCTTGGACCCATCGGCGCGAGTCGCGACCGTCCAGTCGCCTGAAGGCTGAGCGTTCGCGGGCGCCGCCAAAGGCTTCCAAGCCTTGGCGCAATCGCCGTCGCAGGTAGCCTTGTCCTGCGTGTCCTTGTCATAGGTGTAGAGGGTAAGCCCAGTCGAATCCGCAAGCACCATCGGCCCGCTCATCTTGCCGTAATGGTCGGGAACGCCCGACTGCTGCAGCGTCACGCCGGGCGGCATGGTCGAGACCACCGACGAGCCTTTCGCCGTCGGCGCGCCGGCATGCATCGCCTTCTCGGCAATGGCCCCGATCGCTACCAGAATCGCGATCCCCAGCAACGCCGTCACAAACCGCATGGGTTCATCCTCCCTCGAAACGAAAGCTGGCTCGAGCGGGGTCCTCATCCATGAGAACCCCGCTCAGACCAGATCAGGCGATGATCTCGCCGAACGGCTTGTTGGTGTTCAGAGACAGCGTGCCCCAATTGTCGAGCGGCACGCCCATGACCTGCTGCAGCGTCAGGCCGACGCGCGTGACCGGGTCGCCCTTCGCCTGGATGTGCATGCCGGTCTTGACCTTGCCGTTGGCGCCGCCGGCAAGCAGGATCGGAATATTCTCCAGCGAGTGGATCTTCGCGAAGCCGGTGTCGGTCGCCGTCATGACGAGCGAGCGATCGAGCAGCGTGTGGTCGCCTTCCTTGATGCTGTCCAAAGTGGCCAGCATGAAGGCGAAGCCTTCGACGATGCTCTTGATGAAGGAAGAGGCTTCCTTCTGATAGCCGAGCGTCGCATCCATCGGCTCTTCATGCGTCAGGATGTGGTGGGTCATCGGCGTGCCGGCCTTGCGGAGCGGCGAGGTGGCTTCACCGAACACCACGTTGAAGACGCGCGTCTGGTCGCAGGCGATCGCATGCGCCAGGATCTTGGCGAAGAGCTGATTGTTGTGGACGACCGTGTCGATCTCGGTGCCCGGCGGCAGCTCGTCGGGCTTGTCGGCCGGCGAGCAGGCGGCGAGCGGCGCGGGCTTCTGCAGCTGAATGTCGAGCTGCTGCTCGAGCTCGCGCAGCGATGTGAAGTACTCATCGAGACGGGCGCGATCGGCCATGCCGACCTGCTTCATCAATGCCTCGCGCTGGTCGGTCACGGCCGAGAGCACGCTGCGGCGGACCATCACCTTCGGATCGGGCTTGAAGTCCGCGGCGTTGGGGTCGTGGAAATCCGGACCGAATACGCGCGTATAGAGCGCGACCGGCGAAATCTCGGCCGGGTTCTGCACGCCCGAAGCACGGCGGCTCAGACTGTCGGTCGGCTTGCCCGTGCCGGTGGTCTCCAGCGAGCGGAACCGGGTCCGGGTGCCGATCTGGTCGGCGACGATCTGGTCGATCGACGAGAAGCCCGCCTGGCCGCCGGAGCTGACGCCGCCCTCGGTCGGCACGTTGCCGGTGAGGATGGCCATATCGCCCGTGTAGTGCGGCTTGGCGCCCTTGCCGTCCAGGAAGACCTTCAGGCCGCTGAAGGTGGTGATGCGATCCTTGTAGGGCGCGAGCGGCGCCAGCTCGACGCCGAAATTATAATTCTTGCCGAACGTCGCGGGCTCCCACCGGCCCGGATTGAGACCGCAGCCCCAGAACCAGGTGCCGAACACCGTCGGCAGCGGCCCGCCCGTGGCGGCCAGCGCCGTCCCGGACTCGTTGAGGAAACAATCGAGGAAGGGAAGCGCCACGCTCACGGCGGCGCCGCCCATCATGCCCCGTAGAACGGACCTACGGCTTGCCTTACCCGTTGCGCTCATTTGTTGACCTCCTGTCGAGGGGTTGTTTCCGCCGAGGACAAAGTCACCCCGCCTGCCTCGGTGCCAGGCGTGGAGATTCGGTAGAATGCGGGGGTCGTCACGATCGTCCGCATGATCGCGGGGATCCTGTAACCCGACGCAGTGAACTGCTGCTGCAGGTACTTCATGAGTTCCGTGTCGTCCTTCGTCGCCGGATGGCCGGACGAATATTCGAAGAGCCGGTTCACGACACAGGCGGACGCTTGCGGATTGTCGTGCAAGGCCTGGCCGAGCCCCTGCATGCCGGTGAAGGGCTTGCCGTCGAACTCGCCGCTCGCGTCGATCGGCGCGCCATTCTCCGTCGTCCGGTATTCCCCGACCGTATCGAAGTTCTCCATGGCAAGGCCGATTGGATCGATCAGCTTGTGGCAGCCGGCGCAAGTCGGCTCGGTCCGGTGCGCGACCAGCCGCTCGCGCGCCGTCTTGTATTTTGGATTGTTGGTCTCCTGCACGACCGTGAAGTTCACATTGCCCGGCGGATCAGGCACCTTCTGGCAGAGCAGGATTTGGCGCACCGCCTTGCCGCGCAGCGTCGACGAGCTGCGTCCGGGATGGGAGTGCAGCGCGACGAAGCTGATTTCGCTGACGATACCGGCATGCGGGTCGCCGTCGGGATATTCATGCGCCTCCCAGCCCGATTCCACCGAGACCGGCACGTCATAGACCGAGCCCAGAAGGCGCGTCAGGAACGTCTTGCGGGTCGTGAAGATGTCGCGGTAGTCGCCATTCTGGGTGACGACCAGATCGGTGATCGTCCGGAGCGTCTGCTCCTGGGCGTCCCGCGCGACCTGCGAGCTGTATTTGGGATAGAGCGTCGGATCCTTCGCCAACGCGTTGAACGCGTCGAAGCCCAGCATGTCCGTGAAGAAGCCGCGGGCGCCGTCGACCAGGCGCGGCGAGGCGATCATCCGATCGACCTGCTTCTCGAGCCCGGACTTCGTGTCGAGCTCACCTTTCTGCGCGGCGTCGAGCAGTTCGGTGTCCGGCGCTGTGTCCCACAAGAAGAAGCTCAGCCGCTGCGCCATCGAATACGGGTCCAGCCGGTACTGGCCGGAATGATGCGGATCCGCCTCGGCGACCTCGTGCCGGAAGAGGAATTGCGGCGACACCAGAAGCCCGGCGAGGCTGGCCGACAGGCCGGGATAGAAGCCGCCGAGCTTCTTGGCGCCATCACTCGCATCCTTCACCGCCGCCTGGAGTTCCTGCTGGGTCAGCGGGCGGCGGAACAGCAGACGGCCGGTCTTGGCCAAGAACTTGCTGGCGCAGGCGTCGTCGGCATCGTTCGCCTTGGCCGGCTTGCAGCCGATCAGCGTGTCTCGATGGGTCTCGTCCACCACCTGGTCGGCGACATCGCGGCCGATGATGTCGTACTGCTCCATCCCGCTCGCGGTCACGCTCTCATGCGCGGTGCCGACCGCGATCAGGCCGGCATCGCGGAGATCGGGCTCGAAGCGGCCGCCGATGTTGATGTTCTTCCCGAACACATCGGCGATGATGTGACGATATTCGGGCTCGGTCAGGCGGCGGACCTCCAACGGCCCGCCCTTGGTCACCGGGCCATCATCAGAGGACGGACCGCAGCTCGCGAGCCCGAGAGCCGCCACCAAGCCGAGCGCCGCGCCGCCGAACCGCGCCATGAGAGTCGAACGCACCATACTGATCCTCAGACTCCTAGTTCCTCAACGCGCCTCGAGATTCGCCGCCTGCCGCACCGGCGCGACGGTCCGATTGTCCGAGACCTTCTTGTCGTTCTTGTCCTCGGTGTGGACGATGAAGGCCGGCACCGCCTCGACCTCGTAAGCAGTCGAGATCTCTTTATTCTCGCCGGTCTTCGGATCGGGCGACGCGTCGGCCAGCCGCCGCAGCGTGTAATAGAAGGCTGGCATGTCGAGTGACGCGCTATGCTCCTCGACCCAGCCCGAGGACGCGTAGCTCCAATAGAGCGCGTACCAGTCATGATACCCGCCGAGGTAGCCCTTCAGCGTGCCGTCGGGGTTCATCTTCAGCTTCAGACGGGCCTGGTGCCAGTTGTATTCGGGGATCAGGAACGGATCGGCGATCAGCCGGATGTCCGCCGGATCGGTCGTGAGCACGCCGTCCTTGATATGGCCGTGCAGCACATTGTGCGAGCGCGGGTCGGGATCGGTCTTGAAGCTCATATCGGCGCGCACGCCGCCGCTGGTGTCGCGCGAGACGTGCTGTGTCGCGCGATAGATCTCGACCGTCACATTATCGGAATTCTTGGGATTGGTGATGCCGCTGACCTCGATCAGCCAGGCCGGCATCTCGTCGCGCAGAATGTCCCACTGCGCCTGAGCCAAAGTCGGGTGCGCCGGCGGCGGCGAACGGAAGCTCCGCACGCAGCCATAGGCGCGATAGAACTGATTCTTGATCCCCTTCTCATGCGTGTCGGGATCCATGAAGGAGATCGGCGAATCGGGCTTGTTGTCGAGATCGAAGCCATAGGCGTACTTGCCCTGAACCGTCTTGAAGCCCGGATCGGGCACCGAGGTCGGGTTGGCATAGGGATTGGCCTTGTTGGCGCCGCGATGCCCCATGATGCTGATATATTCGCCATCGGGCTGGCCGGGCGTCCCCGGGAAGTCCTTCAACAGCCGGGTCGCGTCGGCCTCCGAATAGCCGAGCCGCAGAAGCTCGCGTTTGTAGAAATCCGTCGACATCGGATTGAGGCCGTTCGGGCAGTCCTCGTCGCCGCCGTAATAGGTCGACACGCCGAACCAGCTGACCACATAGCCTCGGGTCTCGGCCTTGGCCGTTCCCACCGCCGCGGCAGTCATGAGGCCGGCGAGCGATAGGGCGAGGTAACGGTTCATCGCAATCCTCCCAAAAATCGATCTTGTGCGAGCGACCGGCTCAACCTTTTGCGCTCCAGGAATCGCAGCGCCCCTTGGGGTTGGCCGGCCCCGAGAAAATCTTGCATTGACCGCAGCCGCCGCCGCTGTCGGGCGTAAAGAACGCGCAGACCGAACAGGTCTTCCCGGCATCAGGGGATGCCTCGGTATAGTGCAGCGACATCCGCAAACTGTCGTCCGGGTCGGCGCAACCGGCGGCAAAAGCCGTCCTGGCGCCCAGCGAGGCCAGACCGACGGCCGGCACCAGCCTTGCGGCACTGGCGATCACTTCACGTCGCGAAATCGGCAGCATGCTCATTGTCGAATGACCTCCCTAGAACTCGCGCCCCACCAACGCCCACGCGAGCGATTCTCCTGCGATTTGTGACATCGCCCGGATCATCACCCGCCAGTATGGACTTTTCCTTTACAAATGTCCAGTGATCTGACGCCTGTGTGCGGCATATAGAATATATGGTATAGGGGTGGTGAGCCCCGGTCGAGCGAAACCTCGTCCGGGTCCGGAGGGGCGGCTGAACCGGGCTCGCGGAGGTGCTTTCCGGACTAAAGTATGACCCAGACGAAAACCAAGCCAATCCCTTTGCGGCAGCAGCAGCGGGACTATACCCGCCAGCGTCTCGTGGATGCCGCGCGCGACCTCTTTCTGCGCAACGGCGCCCGCGGCACGTCGGTGGACGACATCGCCAAGGCCGCCGGCACGTCACGCGCCACATTCTACGCTCATTTCACGGATAAACAGGACGTCATCCGCGAAATGGCGCGCGGCATGTGGGAGCAAACCTTCTCCCTCTACGGGCGATTCGGCCTGCTCAAGGATTGGACCCACGCCAGCATCGAAGGCTGGCTGCGCCTGATATTCGACGCATGGGACCAAGACTCGGCGAGCGTGGCCCTGGTCGTGCAGGAGATGCCGGGCGAGCTGCAAGCCGAGTTCCTTCCCGATCTCGAGAAACGGGTCGCAGCGCTGATGTCGTCCAATCCCAATTGGAGCCGCTTCTCGGCCGAGGAAGCCAAGCGGCGGGCGATCCTCCTGGTGCTGCAACTGGAGCGCGGCATGTCCGCGCTCCACTGGGGCGGCTGGAAGACGGACCGCGACGCCCTGCTCGCGACGCTTACCGACATGTGGGTCGCGACTCTACACGGCGATCGCTAACCGCCGGCGGCGTTTACGGTCGCGCCGACCGCATACTGACGAGGAGGAACGAATGGCGCGGATCGCAGGCGGTTGCCTATGCGGACAAGTGCGTTACAGCGCGGATGCGGAGCCCGCCTTCGTTGGCGTGTGCCACTGCACCGATTGTCAGAAATTCAGCGGCTCGGCCTTCGCCACGGTGGTCGCCGTGCCGGCCGCCGCACTGAAGGTGACGGGGACATTGAAAAGCTTCACCAAAACGGGCGACAGCGGTAAGCCGATCCATAGGCGCTTCTGCCCCGAATGCGGGTCGAGCGTCATCGACGAAGCAGACGCCATGCCGGGCATCGCGATGGTCAGCGCCGGCACATTGGATGACCGAAAATGGGTGAAACCGCTGTCGGAGATCTACTGCGACAGTGCTCAGCCTTGGGTACAGCTCGGCGGGGAGTTGCAGCGATTCGCGAAGACGCCGGGATAGGATTAATCGCGATCCGGCTCGATCACCTCGGCAAGCCGTTCGACTCCGCGCAAAATCTCGGCTTCGTCCCAGGCGCCGAAGCCGAACAGCAGCCCTTGGCGCGGCGGCGCCTCGACAAAGAAGGCCGAGAGCGGCGCGATCCGTAGGCCGGCCTCGGCTGCCCGTTTCGCCAAAGCCCCGTCGCTCGTACGCTCGGCGAGGCGCGGCGCCGGCGTCGCCAGCAGATGACGGCCGACATCCTGCGCCTTCACCGTCAGCCAGGCGCCAAGACGCTCCTCCAGCGCGGTCATCAGCAACCGGCGACGCCCCATCGCCCTCTGCCGGACGAAGCGCAGATGGCGCGCCATGCCGCCGGTCTCGATGAATTCGGCGAGGGCCGGCTGCGCTACGGTCGCGGTCTGGTTGGGTTGCATCCCACGAAGCGCGACCAGCCGCGCGATCACCGGAGCCGGCCCGACGATCGAACCCAGCCTGAGACCTGGAAAGGTCAGTTTCGAAAAACTGTCCAATGCGAGCACGCGCGCGGGTTCGAGGCTGGTCAAAGACGCGAGCGGCTTGCCTGAAAACCGCATCTCGCTGTCGTAATCGTCCTCGACCAGCAGGGCGTCGGCCTCGCGCGCCCAGTCGAGCAGGGCGAGACGCCGCGGCAGACTCATCGGACTGCCGATCGGAAATTCTCGCGCCGGCGTGACGAGCGCCAGCCCCGCATTCGCCGCCCTCGCCTTTCCGGCCTCGACCTGCAGCCCCTGGTCGTCGACCGGGATCGGCGCCAGCCTGACTCCGGCGCCCTTCAATGCGCGATGAGCAGCGAGATAGCCCGGATCCTCGACCCAGGCGGTCCGGCGCCCCCGCGGCAGCAGCCGCGCAATCAGTTGCAAGGACTCGTAATTGCCGCTGGTGACGATCACCTGCTCGGTCGCGCAAGGCACGCCGCGGAGCATATGGACATAGCTCGCAATAGCGGCGCGAAGCTCGGGAAGTCCGGCCGGGTCATCGAGAGATCCGGCCGATCGCCTTCGCCATCCACGTGCCAGCAGCCGCGCCCAGTCCGCGTGCGGAAAGGCGTCGACGTCCTGGCTGCCCAAAGAGAAGGGCGCATCGCGACTTGGCCCCCCGCCGGCGGCGACCGGCTTCGATGGCCGCGGCCTGTGCGCCGAGCCCTGCGGCGTGATTCGCGAGCCCAGATGCTCGACATAGATGCCGGAGCCGCGCCGGCTCGCGACATAGCCTTCGGCCGACAATTGATCATAGGCCGCGAGCGGCACGATGCGCGAAACCTGCAGGTCATGCGCAAGCGTTCGAGTCGAGGGCAGCCGCGCGCCGGCGGCGATGCGGCCGGTCAGGATGAGATCGCGCAGTTGGAGATAGAGTTGCCGCGCCAGCGGCTCCCGATCGTCCCGGCGCAATGACAAGGATAGAAGCGCCACGGAGGGAAAAGTGGTCATATCATGACCAACAATACTGGATATTTTACTGAACCAGATCCTCGGTTATTGCGGAGCTGCACCGCAACAAGAGGGGCCCTCCATGCCTGATCTGGCGCCCAGTCGGCGAACCCAAGCCAAACGCCTTCACGAGAGGGCGCGCTATGACCACGAAGCGATCCGCGCCATCCTCGATGCCGGCCTGATCTGCCATGTCGGCTATGTGTTCGAAGGCCATCCGGTCGTAACGCCCACCATCTATTGGCGCGAAGACGACATCCTTTACTGGCATGGCTCGAGCGCAAGCCGGATGCTTCGGGCCGTCGAGAACGCGGAGGTATGCGTCACCGTCAGCCATCTCGATGGGCTGGTGCTTGCGCGCTCGGCCTTCCATCACTCGGCCAATTACCGGTCGGTGATGCTGTTCGGCCGCGCGCGACTCGTCGAAAGCAGCGCAGAAAAGCTCGATCGCCTGAAAGGGCTGATCGAAAGCCTCTATCCCGGTCGATGGGACATGTTGCGACCGACATCGGATCTGGAGCTCAAGGCGACGCGCGTGATGTGGATTCCGATCGAGGAAGCGTCCGCAAAGGTCCGTACGGGCGGACCCAACGACGACGCCGAAGACATGGATGCGACGGTCTGGGCGGGAACCGTTCCGTTGCAGATCGGCGCCGGCGCACCCGAGCCGGATTACCTGACCACCGTCGCGCTGCCGCAGACGCCGGCGATCACGAAACGGCTTCTGACGCGCGGGTGAGAATCGCGGGTCGCTCCCAAACGTCGTGCCCGTACGCGATGCGGGCATGACGATTGTAAGGAAATCGCTACTCCACGATCACCTGACCCAGGGACCAGGGATGGTCCTTGCAGCGATAGGTGTAGGCGCCGGGCTTGTCGAAGGTCACGGTGCCGGATTGGCCGGGAGCGATCTCGCCGGTACTCCATGAGCCATCGGCCGCCGTCGCGTCGTGCGCGACCTTCCCGGCATTCGTCCAGGTCACCTTCGTGCCCGCCTTCACTTTGATGCGGGTCGGCTGGAAGATGTACTCGTCGAAGAATTTGGCCGGCTTGATGACGCCGATGCTCACTTCCTCGCCGGCCATCTGAACCTTGTCGGCCTTGACGATTCGCCCGGCGAAGTCGGTTTCCGTCTTGGGCACCGGCGGCGCCGGGAGCGCGGCCAGCTTGCCGCCGAGCTTGAATGCCCAGACATGGTTGGAGGCGATGGTCGCCACATACTCCTGGCCGTCGACCGCATAGATCACCGAAGGCGCCGAAACGTCGCCGCCGGTCTGGAATTGCCAGACCTTGTCACCGGTCTTGTCATCGTAAGCCTGGAAGGTGCCGTCCGGATCGCCGTGGAAGATGAGGCCGCCGGCGGTCGCGGTCGTGCCGCTGCCGAAGGCGATCGGATAGGTCATATGCTTCTGCCAGACAATCTTGTCGGTGCGGGAATCGATCGCGGCCAATATGCCGTAGCTCTTCATGCCCGGAACGGTCGGCAGCGTGAAGAAGTAGGGATCGTCGCCGCGGCGGATCCAATGTCCGTTCGACTGCCCGGCCACGTAGAAATAACCGGTCGCCGGATCGAAGGACATCGGCGCGAACCGCGTCGAGGTCGGCGCGATCATGTTCGGCTGGTCGTAATCGATCGGATCCCAATAGCATGATGGCACGAAGCCTTCCGGGATCAGATCCTTCTCCACGCAATTCGGGCCAATCTTGTCCGCGCCGACCGGATAGGGCTGTGTCGCGGCGGTTTTGAGTCGTGGATTCTGTTTTACAGGCCGCTCTTCCACCGGAATGATCGGCGCGCCGGTGGTCCGGTCGAGGATGAAGAGATAGCCGTCGGTGCGCAGGATGCCGACCGCAGGCTTCGAGACGCCGCCGTTCTTGTAATCGAACAGCACGAGCGGCGCGCCGAGATCGCCTTCCCAGATGTCGTGATGCAGGGTTTGAAAGTGCCAGCGCATCTTGCCGGTCTTGATCTCGAGCGCGAGCGCGGTCGCCGTGTAGAGATTGTCGCCGGCCCGCACCTCGCCTCCATATTGGGGAGCGGCGTTGCTGGTGCCGAAATAGACGAGCCCGAGCTTGGGATCGACAGCCGACACCATCCAGACACCGGCGCCGCCATTCTTCCAGCTGTCACTGTCCTGCGGCCAGGTCTCGTGCCCGGGCTCGCCCGGGCCGGGGATGGTGTTGAACTGCCAGACCTGCTTGCCGGTCTTGGCGTCGAGCGCAACCACCTTGCCGCGGATGCCCGCATCGCCGCTCGCGAGACCCGCGATCACCAGCCCGTCGACATAAGCGGGCGCCGCCGACACGAACATGCCGAAGCGCGCCGGCCCATCGCCGATATAGGTGCTCCAGAGCTGCCGTCCGATCTTTGCATCGACCGCGATCACGCTGCCGTCGGATTGGCCGACGAACACTTTGTCGTCGCCAACGGCGAGACCGCGATTACGCGGATCGATTCCGGGCCCGGGGGGCTGGAAGCTCCAAATCGTCTTTCCGGTCCTGGCGTCGATCGCGTAGAGATGTCCGCCGCCGGCGGCGACATACATCACGCCGCCCTGCACGACCGGCGAGCCCTTGGCGATCTCGCTGCCGAGATCGACCATCCAGGCGCCGCCCAGAGTCCTCACATTGTCGCGGTTGATTTCAGTCAGGCTGGAATATCGTTCGTTCGACCAGCCGCCGCCATTGGCTGGCCAGTCCTGCGCGGCCGGCTTATTCCAATTCTGGTCGGCCGCGAGCGCAACATCGGCAAATAGACCAGCAGTCGCGACGAGCAAAATCGGCAGCGCCTTCATGACCCCTCCCCAGGTCGTCCTCGAGCGGCGCGGAGATTGCATGATCGCTCCGCGGCGCTCAAGTCTTCGTCCTCGGGGCGTCATTTGCCGTCCGATTTCCCGTGCGCGACCGGACGCGATATCACTAACGCCAGTGGCGTCGCCTCCGTGTTCATGGCAAGAGGTCGCCAGCTGAAAGGAGACGCGAGCCCATGGCCTCGATCGCATTGATCTCGATCTTCTGCCCCGACCGCGTCGGCCTCGTATCGGCAATCGCCGACCATCTCTTCTCCGCGGGAATCAATCTGCGGGACACCAGCTTCGCCGCGCTCGGCAGCGGCGCGGAATTCACCTCCGTCTGCGAGCTGCCGGCCGAGCTCGCCGTCGGCGCGCTCGAGGAGGGGCTGCGGGAGCTGCCGGAGCTTCGGGGCGCGGAAATTCGCGTGGTGCCCTTCGCGTTCGACCCTCATCCCGGACCGATGGGCAGGATCACGCACCGGGTGGAGATCAGCGGCGGCGATCAGCTCGGGCTGATCGCACGACTGTCGGAGATCTTTACCCAGTACGGCGCCAACATCGTTCGGCTGGAGGCGCAGAAGATACCGGAAGCCGCCGGAGACCGGTACGTGACGCGCTTCGCGGTCTGGATCCCCGCCGACCGCGCCGAAACCTGCCTCGCCGCGATCGACAATACCGCCGGCAGCCTCGGCCTGGCGAGCCGGGCCGTGCCGAGCA
>Ga0070738_10003816_pt1 | contig 19027 bp, 15 predicted proteins | sample Coa_R2_2_FD_66446 | JGI IMG/M metagenome (GOLD analysis project Ga0070738, IMG submission 66446) | Surface soil microbial communities from Centralia Pennsylvania, which are recovering from an underground coalmine fire - Coalmine... | ecosystem: Environmental > Terrestrial > Soil > Unclassified ... | reverse complement strand
AGCGCGAGAAATGCCGCTTCAGCACCTGAAACACGCATCGCGGATTTTGCAGCGTAAGGTCGCGCTCCGACCCATCCGCCGTTTTATACTTCCACGACTCCGTGTCGTACTGCTTCTTCTCCGCGTCCCAGCCGGAGAACAATCCATCCAAATCTTCCGTATCACGGAAGTCGTCGCGCAGAATCGTCGCCGCGTTGGTGTAGTTCACCACATAGTCGTGGAAATATTTATTGTTCTCCAGCGTGTAGCGAATAAGCGCGCCTAGAAAGATGATGTCCGTCCCCGCACGCAGCGGCACCCAAATGTCCGCCGTCGCCGAAGTGCGCGTAAATCGCGGGTCCACATGAATCAGCTTCGCCCCGCGTTCACGAGCTTCCATCACCCACTGGAAGCCCACCGGGTGGTTCTCCGCCATGGACGAGCCCATGATAAGAATCGCTTCCGCGCGGCTCAGGTCAGGGAGTGCGGTCGTGGACCCGCCGCGTCCGAACGATGTCCCCAGACCGGGGACGGTCGAGCTGTGTCATATCCGCGCCTGGTTGCTGACACAAACCAACCCCAGGCCCGCAGTAAATAGCTTCTTGATCAGATAATTTTCTTCGTTGTCGAGGGTAGCGCCACCAAGATGCCCGACCGCCGTTGTATGCATCACCACTTCGCCATCGCGTGTCTCTTCAAACGTGCGGTTGCGGCTCTCCCACAGCCGGTCAGCCACCATGTCCATCGCCGATTCAAGATCAAGTTCTTCCCACTGCCGCGAATACGGCCGCCGGTATTTCACTTTCGTCAACCGCTTCGAGTGCGTGTGCAACTCAAACGTGTCCGAGCCTTTCGGACAAAGATGTCCGCGCGAAATCGGCGAAGCCGGATCGCCCTCGATCGAAATCAGTTTTCCATTTTTGTGAAACGCCAGTTGCCCGCAGCCGACGGCACAATAAGGGCACACACTCCGGCTCACTTCCGCGTCATGATTTTTAGGGCGAAGATTGCGCGAGCGTTCCGTCAGGACTTCCGCTCCGGTGCCGTCAGCGCCCGTGCGGATTTGTTGAATCAGCGGCCAGCGGGAGAGCAGTTCTTTGAGCATGGCTTGCCTCAAACTTTCCAAAAGTGTAACAGGCGGAGATTCAGCTCGTCTCTAGTATGGATAAAAATTTCCTATCGAGAAAATTGCTACCGATTCTTTGATGAGAACATCTAAGAACCAATCGCGGCGGAGTTGTCCCGCGCGCGCACCGGGCTTCCCATGCAAACCACTCACCGACCCGCAACCTGGAAAACGCTCCTCGCCTTCGGCATTATTTACTTCGTTTGGGGATCGACTTTCTACGCCATCCGCGTCGGCGTTCATGAAGTTCCGCCGTTTCTTCTTGCCGCCCTGCGATTTTTTGCCGCCGGAGCCGTTCTTTACGCCTGGCTCCGCGCCACCGGTACGCCCAATCCCACTGCGCGGCAATGGGCCGGAGCCACTCTTCTCGGCGCAGTCATCTTCGTGCTCGACTACGGCTGTCTCTTCTGGGCCGAACAGCGCGTGCCTTCGGGCATTGCTGCCGTTGTGCTGGCCTGCATTCCCGTATTCATGACTTTGTTGGAGATCATCATTCTCCGCACCCAGCAGCTGACGTTTCGCCTCGGCGTCGCTTTGCTCATCGGAATTTTAGGCGTGGCCGTGCTCGTGAACCGCTCGTTCAGCCTTGGACAGGCCCCGATTGACCGCGCCGGAACGCTGGCGCTCATCTTCGCGGCGTTCAGCTGGTCCATCGCCTCCATCTATACCAAGCGCGTCACCTTGCCCGAATCCAAGCCGATGAGTTCTGCCGCCCAAATGCTGACCGGTGGAACCCTGCTCTTCGTCCTGACGGCCGTCACCGGCGAGTTCTCCGGCTTCCATGTCCAGCGCGTTTCCTTCAACGCCTGGTTCGCGCTCGTCTATCTCATTATTTTCGGGTCAATTATTGGCTTTACTGCCTACGTCTGGCTGCTGCACTACGAATCACCCACAAAAGTCGGCACCTACGCCTACGTCAATCCCGTGGTCGCCGTCGCCCTCGGATACTTCATCAGTCGCGAACCCGTCGGCCTCCGCACCCTTCTGGGGACGTTGTTAGTGCTGGTCAGCGTGATCACGATCACGACAACACCGAAGAAGATTCCTGAGGCAAAAGAAACAACAGAGATGGCCGCAGCGGACTGACCTCATATACTGGGCCGCGTCGGTGTCCTAGCTTGTTTTTTGTTCCTTTTATTTGCTGCCGATAAACAATCTGATCGGTGCTTCTCCGACCTTATCTCCGCCGCTGGATTGCGTTACGGACGCGAGACCACCAGTAAATACTAGCTTATCGAATTCCCACATTCCTACTCCGCCGCCGACAGATTCCCGCAAGATACTGAAAAGTACATCCGCAATTCCTGAAATCTCCGGCGGAGAACCTGGCTTTACTCCAATTAATATCCCTCTAGCGGAGGTTCCGCCTCCAATGGGATTTGATATGTTAACGTGCAATCCGGCCTCGCCGATGCAATCAAGGATCGCGCCGCTAAAGTTAGCTACTTCCAGCGTGTCTCCGAACACCCTGACATCGATCGTGCGGCCTTTGAAAGGTCGCAATGCGGCCGTTAGCCGGATATGTTGCTCTGCGGTTAATACTCTGTCTGCAAGACGCGCTTCTAATTGGAGCCTTGCCAATCGTTCTTTCTCAGCGGTTTCGTTAGCTTTTGCTATGTCGAGTCGGAATCCCTCGGCTTTCGCATTGGCTTCGGCGGAGTGCTGTTCGGCAAGTGCAAGACTCGCTTGCGCTTTCGTTGCCCGTTCGTTTGCTTCCGCCGCCCTTTGGTTCGCCAGAGAAATGTCCTTTTCAAACGTGCCTGCAACCCGCTTGGCTTCGGCGGCGACTTTTTCTGCATTAGCAGCACGTTCTTGCTGGTCTACTAATCCACGCTTCGCATCGGTAAGGTCTTTATCAAACTGGCGCAGTTGCACTTCTTGGCGAACTTTTATTTTCTTCCCGGTTAATACAAACCCCGCGCCAAATGCGAAGGTTAGGAATAGTAAGATTACTCCGCCTAGCTCAAAAAACGAGTTCCACGATTCAACTGACCACATAGATCACATCCTGGAAATCAGCTTGTTAAAAGTAGGGCACTACCTATCCCCTCGTCATCTTCTCCGGCTTCATCAACTGATGGAATTCCTCTTCCGTGAGGTATCCCAGCTTCAGCGCGGCTTCGAGCAGGCCAGTCTTGTCCACATGCGCGGTGTGCGCGATCTTCGCCGCTTTGTCGTATCCGACCTTCGGGGCCAGCGCCGTCACCAGCATCAGCGAATTCTTCACGTACCAGTCAACTTTGGCACGGTCCACTTCAATGCCTTTGATCATGAACTCGACATAGCCGTGGCAGGCGTCGGCGATGAGCGTGACTGAATGCAGAAAGTTGTAAATGATGACCGGCTTAAAAACGTTGAGTTCGAAGTTGCCCTGCGACCCGGCGAATCCGATGGCCGCCGTCGCGCCATGCACCTGCGCGCACACCATGGTCATCGCTTCGCACTGCGTCGGATTCACCTTGCCCGGCATAATGGACGATCCCGGCTCGTTCTCTGGAATCGAAAGCTCACCCAATCCGCAACGCGGCCCGGAAGCCAGCCAGCGAATGTCATTCGAAATTTTCATAAATGATGCCGCCAGCGTCTCCATCGCGCCCTGCGCAAAAACAAGTTCATCGTGTGCCGATAGCGCCGCAAACTTATTGGGATGCGAACGGAAGGGCAGCCCCGTTAACTCGGCAATTTTCGCAGCCGCGCGTTCCGCGAATTCCGGATGCGCATTCAATCCCGTGCCCACTGCCGTTCCGCCGATCGCCAGATCGTAAAGCCCGTCCAGCGCTTGTTCCAATCTCTTTACGTCACGCTCCAGCAAGCTCGCCCATCCGCCAAATTCCTGTCCAAACGTCAGCGGCACCGCATCCTGCAAATGCGTTCGCCCGATCTTCACTACGTCTTTAAATTCTTTCGCCTTGGCCGCAATCGCATCGTGCACGCTCTTCACCGCGGGAATCAGCTTGTTCTTCACCCGCTCGGCGGCAGCGATGTGCATCGCCGTGGGAAATGTGTCATTCGACGACTGCGACATATTCACATCGTCATTGGGATGAATCGGCTTCTTCGACCCCATTTCCCCACCGGCAATTTCAATCGCCCGGTTGGAGATGACTTCGTTCACATTCATGTTGGTCTGCGTGCCGCTGCCCGTCTGCCAAATGCGCAGCGGAAACTGATCGTTCAGCTTGCCCGCAATTACTTCGTCCGCCGCTTGCACAATCAGCTTCGCTTTTTCGGCGGGAAGTTTGTCCAAATCCTGATTCACCAGCGCGCACGCTTTTTTGAGAATGCCGAACGCCCGAATTAGCTCCGGCGGCATGGTGTCGCGCCCAATGTCAAAGTGATGCAGCGAGCGCTGCGTCTGCGCCCCCCAATACACGTTCGTGGGAACTTCAATCTTCCCCATGCTGTCAGATTCGGTGCGGGTAATCGTGGATGGCCGTTGCATTATCGTTCCTTTGACTCTAAAGACGTTTAGGCTGACTTGGCAGTATAACAAGGGCGCTATTTAACGCTTGACGTTAAACCCTATACGGTATAGGCTCAGGGGAGTGATTAATTCGTTCCGCTGCGCGGAAACCGAGCGGCTTCATGCTCGTCAACGGAGTCGTCGATTTCAAGCCATCGAGGCCATCGCTCGCAGGAAGCTTCGGCAGTTGGATAGTGCGACGGAGCTGCGTGACCTTGCGGCGCCACCAGGCAATCGTCTGGAAGCGCTCCATGGTGAGCGCAAAGGGCAGCATAGCATTCGCGTTAATGATCAATGGCGTGTTTGTTTTGTTTGGCGCGATGGGAATGCCCATGACGTCGAGATTGTCGACTACCACTAAGGATTAGCTGCGAGTCAGGGTCGCTTCGGCGGCCCATAGAGGAGCAATAGCGTATGTCCAAAACACAAAAACTCCTTCCTCCCATCCATCCTGGCGAAATTCTTCGCGCCGATTTCATGGAGCCCTTTCGTCTCAGCATGAATCGGCTGGCTCTCGATTTGCGCGTGCCAGTGACTCGCATCGCCGAGATTGTCCACGAGCGGCGCGGCATTACGCCGGATACCGCCTTGCGATTGGCGCGTTATTTCAATACCAGTGCTGGCTTCTGGATGAATCTGCAAACCGCCTATGATCTGGAAGTGGCCGAAGACAAATTCTCTCGAGCTATTGAACGCGAGGTCCGACCGGCTTCATTTGCTGCGGCGAATTCTCCAGCTTGAGTACAAGCGGGACTAAGCATTCCCCATGCTAGAATCATTCTCTTTCCATCCCTACTTTCATGACCACCAAACTCCTTCCCGAGACGCTGCCCCGGCCCCAATTGAAGGCGGCACGCGGCATGAAGATTGACGTGCTCATCATCGGCGCCGGGCCGACCGGACTCGCTTGCGGCATTGAAGCGCAAAAAATTGGACTCAAAGTTCTCGTCGTGGATAAAGGCTGTGTGGTCAATTCACTGTTCAACTATCCCGCGAACATGACCTTTTTCACTACGCCCGAGCTGCTCGAAATCGGCGACATCCCTTTCAGCACGGCGAACCAGAAGCCCACGCGCCCCGAGGCTCTCGAGTATTACCGCAAAGTGGTCGAGCACTATAGGCTGCCCGTCGCGCAATATCAAAAAGTGGAAGCGGTTTCCGGAATCGACGGTGCTTTCCACGTAACCACTACCGACCGCCTCGGCCGCATCTACGATTACGAAACTCGCAAGCTCATCGTCGCCATCGGGTACTACGACCGCCCCAACAAGCTCAATGTACCCGGCGAAGACCTGCCCAAAGTACTGCACTACTATCACGAGCCCCACCCATATTTCGACAACGATGTCGTAGTCATTGGGGGCAAGAATTCTGCCGCCATCGCATCGCTCGATCTGTGGCGTCACGGCTCCCGCGTCACGCTAATTCATCGCGGCGCCAAGATGCACAATCATGTCAAATACTGGATACTTCCCGACATTGAAAATCGCATTAAGAATGGGGAGATCAAGGCATACTTCAACTCCAATGTCATGGAAATCGCCCCCGATGAAGTGATTGTTCAGACTCCCGAGGGCGAGCGCAGGCTGAAAAACGACTTTGTCTTCGCCCTCATCGGCTACCATCCCGACTACGATTTTCTTCGTGCCATGGGATTGGAGCTTTCCTCCGAGCAGTTGCGGCCAGTTTGCGATCCGCAAACGCTGGAATCCAACGTCCCCGGAATTTACGTTGCCGGCGTCATCGTCGCTGGCTCACGCACCAACGAAATCTTCATCGAAAACGGCCGCTTCCACGGCCAGCAAATCGCCGCCGACCTGAAGAAAAAGCTGAACGACGCAGCTTAATTCAACAAGTATTGTTTAATGAACGTCACCGTGGCGTAGAACTCAAAGTCCCGGTTCTTTTTCTTCCCAAATCCATGTCCTTCGTCTTTTCCAAGTAACCACCAAACCGGGGTTCCATTTTGCCGCACGATCTGCACCATCTGCTGCGACTCGCTGGCGGGCACTCGCGGATCATTCTGTCCTGCCACCACAAACAGTGGCTTGGTGATGTTTTTTGCTTTGTTGTAGGGAGCAATCTGCTCCAGGAATTCTCGCATCTTCGGGTCGCGCTCGTCGCCATATTCCACGCGTCGCAGGTCCTTGCGGTATCCAGAGGTGTGTTCCAGGAAAGTCACCAGATTTGACGGCCCCACAATATCCACCGAGCAGCGGATGCGATCGTTATAGTTCGTCGCCACCGCCAGAGTCATAAATCCGCCATAACTCCCGCCCGTAACCATCACACGGCTGGCGTCGAGGTCAGGTTGAGTTTGAATCCAGTCCAGCAGGGAATGAATGTCTTTGTACGAGCCTTCGCGCAAAAAGCCGTTGTCCAGCTTTTGAAACGATTTGCCGTAACCGGTTGAGCCGCGCACATTGGGATAGATCATCGCAATGCCCAACTCGTTGATGTAGTAGTTATCGCGCCCGAGGAAGTCGGGGCGAACCTGGCCTTCCGGGCCCCCGTGAATATCAATAATGACTGGATGCTTGCCAGCAAACTTTGTCGGAGGCTTGTAGAGAAATGCCGAAATCGCGCGCTGGTCCCATGAATTCCAATGGATCAACTGGGGCTGCGAGAAGCCCGAAGTGTCGAGGCCGCCAGTCTCGCTAAACGTCCAACGCTCAACTTTGCCGGAGGTGACATCTGCCGAGTACGCATCGTATGGTTGGCTGGCTGTGCTCAGGCTGAAGGCGATCTCGCGGCTGTTGGGCCGCCATTGAATGTTGTAAAGCACGCCGACGGGGAGTTTGGGCGCTGCAACTTCTTTTCCCGCCTTAACGTCGAAGATGTGCAATACGCTGATGCCGTCTTCGTTCGCCTCAAACGCAATCCAGCGGCCATCTTTTGAAAGATCGAACTCGTCCACATCCCACTGGAGTTTTGGTGTAAGCACCGTGGTCTTGCGCGTTGCCAGATCGAGGTAGGCCAAGCGCTCAAATTCGGAATCTTGATCGCTGGTGAAGTAGACCCCTTTGCCATCTTTTCCAAAACGAGCTTCATTGTAAGCGACGGTATCCGATCCTGTTTTGGGAGTGAGAAGCTCTTTCTTGCCGGAATCAACATCCACGAGCCAGACATAACTTTCAGCAGCAGAAATGCCGTTCACAACTAGCAATTGCTTGCCGTCAGGCGACCAATCGGATACTTCCCATCCGCCGCCTTCCAATTGCGCAACCATGCGCGCGCTGGCTGCGTCATTCGCATGGACCACCCACACATCTATATCGTTTCCATCGCGCTTCGTCGAGCCGAAGGCGATGCGATCCCCTTGATACGACCAGCGCGGATCCGTGTTCCGTGACTTCCCGTCGGTCAACAGCGTTATATTGCCGTTCCCCAGGTCGTAGCGGTAAATCTGGAAGAATTCTCCGCCGCCGATGTCTTTGAGAAAAATGAAGGAATCGCCTGTGACCGGCTGATAAATCGCATTCCCGACACGGTCAGGGAAAAACGTGAGCTGGGTGCGCGCGCCGCCCGGAAACTTCACCTGGTGCACTTGAGATGTGTCGCCAAAGCGCGTCTCCACGAGCATCTCGCGCTTCGTCGGACTCCAGTTGGCAAACGTTGCCGTGCGGAACTCGCTGTAGCGGCCAACTGATTCGGCCAGGGATGCCGGAATTTTAGGAATTCCTTCCGCAACCAGATTTTCATTGGGAACGATCTCATCACTTTGGGCGAATGCAACTGCGGCCAGCAGCGATATTGCCAAAAAGCGTATGCATGTATTCATGCCTTATCTCCCTCTTAGAAGTTGTCTTAATGAACCGACGTAAGAGACGCGGCAATGTTAGCCGAATTAAAGAAAAACGTGAAGCTGTGCGCGATTTCTGTCTCAGTTTGCTAAACTACCCGCCATCACATGAAAAACATAGCTGCGGCGTTACTCGCATCAACTCTAGTCTGCTTGGGAACTTCCAATGCACAAACAACCATAGCGTCAGATTTAGCCACTCCGCAGGAAACTCACCTGCGCAACGTGAAGCAGCTGACCTTCGGCGGACAAAACGCGGAAGCTTACTTTTCCGCCGACGGCACCAATCTGATCTATCAGACTTCTCATGGCGACGTGAAGTGCGACCAGATCTTCACTATGAACGTTGACGGCAGCGACCAGAAGATGGTCTCCACCGGCAAAGGTCGCACGACCTGCTCGTATTTCTATCCCGACGGCAAGAAGATTCTGTTTTCTTCGACGCATCTGGCCAGCCCCGACTGCCCGCCACGTCCTGATTTTTCCAAAGGCTATGTCTGGGCGCTCTATCCCGGCTACGACATCTTCACCGCCAATCCAGATGGCACAAACCTCAAGCAGCTCACAACTACGCCAGGCTACGACGCCGAAGCGACCATCTCCGAAGACGGCAAAAAGATTGTCTTTACTTCCCTGCGAAATGGCGACCTCGATATCTATTCAATGGACGCAAACGGCAAACACGTCAAGCAACTGACCCACGAACTCGGTTACGACGGCGGCCCATTCTATTCCCCAGACAGAAAATGGATCATCTATCGCGCCTATCATCCCAAGACAGACAAAGAAATCACCGAATACAAAGACTTGCTCAAGCAAAATCTCATCCGCCCCACTTCTCTCGAAATCTGGACCATGAAAGCCGACGGCAGCGGCAAGCGTCAGATTACAAACCTTGGCGCAGCCAGCTTCGCCCCATCTTTCTATCCCGATGGCAAGCGCATCATCTTTTCGTCCAACGTCGGTGCGACTGGCGGCATGGGCAACTTCGAGCTTTACGCCATCAATCTCGATGGCACCAACTTCGAGCGCATCACCTACAGCGACGGATTCGACGGCTTCCCCATGTTCAGCCCCGTCGGCAAGAAACTCGTCTGGGCCTCGAACCGTAATGCCAAAGCTCCGCACGAAACCAATATCTTCATTGCCGACTGGGTGCCATAAATCGGGAGTGCCTGCGCAGGCTCCCGCTGCCCCAATCCTGAAATCCGAACTTATAATGGGGCAACAGCTGGCGCAATGAATCGAATGTTGAATTGGATGAAAACGCGGCAGTGGATTATTTCGCTTTCCCTGGCGATCCTTGCCCTTGTGGTGATCGTGGGCATGACGCTCACCTACGAGCCGCCGCAAGCGCCTGAGGATCCGCGTCCGGTTAAGGACAAACTCAAGCCAACTCCGGTGGTGGATGAAACTCCACTGAAAACTGCGCAAGTGCTGGCAGCCATCGCGTCAACCCCGCCCGAGCAAGAGCTGGATCACGAAGCCCAAAAAGTCGCCGATCACGAAGTGGACCTTGCCTTCTCCGACGCGCTTCGCAACGCCGCCGCGCAAACGCCTCCTATTACTCCAGAAACGAAAGAACTCTTCGCCCGGCAGGCCCGCATGGATGCCGCTGTCAAAGCCGATCAAGACCTGATTGCTCATCTCACCAAGCAGCTGAGTTCTGCGCCCGACAAACAGAAAGATTCCATCCAGGACCAGATTGACGTCGCCAAAGCGCAGCTCGAACTCGATCAGGATGAACAAGACGACGCAAAGGAGGACATCCAAAGGGCGGGAGCCGATCCCCAGGCAAAGATCCAGAAGCTGCTGAATTCCCATGAGGCATCGCACACAGCGGCTCAAAGCGGGCAGATTCAATTTGTGCCGGTGGATATTCAAGCCACCAATTTGCTTGGGCAGTTTCGCGCATGGTCATCCTTGCGCGATCATCAGGCGCAGCTCGCGCAGGCCCGACAGGCTGCGCTGGACAAAGCCGGAAGATTAAGCACCCGACACAAAACTCTCGAAGAGCAGGTAAATGCGGAAAAGAACGATCGCGATGCTGCCAAGCAGCAGGCTGCTGGATTCGCACAACAAGGCAAAGGCGACAAGCAGTCTTCCAAAAAAGCAGCAAGCGACGCCATGGTTTCTCTGAAGCATTTCAGCGATGACCAGAGAAACCTTGCTGATCTCGACAAACGCATTCAGGATGAGCAGCAACTTGCTGAAATATATGGGAATTGGCAATCTATTCTAAGCGTACAGCAGCGCAAAGTTCTGTTCGGAATTTTACGTTCACTACTGCTGATTCTTCTTATTGCCCTCGTTTTGTACTTGTTTGATGTCGCCCTCAACCGTTTCTTGGATGAAACTCACCACGAGCGCACTCGCCTGCACACTCTGCGCGTTGTCATTCGCTTTGCGCTGCAAGTCATTGCCGTTTTACTCGCCGCCTTCGTGGTTTTCGGCGCGCCCAGTCAAACCCCGACCATTCTCGGCCTCGCTGGCGCTGGTTTGACCGTTGCCATGAAAGATTTTGTAGTTGCCTTCTTCGGCTGGTTTGTGCTCATGGGCCGCAACGGCATGCGTGTCGGCGATTGGGTGGAAATTGACGGCGTTGCGGGACAAGTCGTCGAAATCAATCTTCTCCGTACTGTTCTCCTCGAAACCGGCAATTGGACTGACACTGGCCATCCCACCGGACGGAAAGTCGCCTTCGTCAACAGCTTCGCCATCGAAGGCCACTTCTTCAATTTTTCCACCGTCGGGCAGTGGCTATGGGACGAAGTACAGATCACCGTGCCCGCAGCGCAGAGTCCGTATCCGATTGTCGAAGGCATTCAGAAGTTGGTGCAAAAAGAAACTGCTGAGAATGTCCGCGCTGCCGAACAGGAATGGAGCCGCGCAGCCTCCGGCTATCACGTGCACGCCACTTCGGCCGCCCCGGCCGTAAACGTTCGTCCCACTGACTCAGGCACAGAGGTGCGCGTGCGTTACATTACGCGCGCCAGTGAACGCTCGGCCACGCGCACCAAGCTCTATCAAGCGCTCGTAGGGATGCTGCACATTCAGGAAGATTCTCCCAACCCGGCGTCTGCCGAAAAATAATTGGTAGTGGGTCAGTTTGATTGTCATCCTGAGCAAGCGTTCTTTGCACGGCGAAGAATCTGTGCGAGCCGCGCGGTGTGTCGCGTACTTTGCGGCACAACAATCGCCGCGATGGGCTCGCTTCCCTATCAAACTGACCCACTGCAAATAATTCCCTTCTTCCTTCTTTCCTACGAAACTGCTAGAGTTTTGCCGTTCCCAATTTAGGAAATTTCATCGGAGGGCTATCATGGGCGTCGGAAAACGATCAGCAGCAGAATTCTTTGGCACGTTCTGGCTTGTATTTGGCGGATGCGGCAGCGCCGTACTCGCCGCGGCATTTCCATCATTGGGCATCGGCTTTGCTGGCGTGGCCCTGGCCTTCGGTCTCACCGTACTCACCATGGCTTTCGCCATTGGACACATCTCAGGTTGCCACTTGAACCCGGCCGTTTCTGTCGGCCTTGTTGTCGGCAAGCGCTTCCCTGCTTCCGAGCTTCTTCCCTATGTCGTTGCACAAGTTGCAGGAGCCATCGTCGCCGCAGGCGTACTCTATGTCATCGCCAGTGGAAAAGCTGGCTTCGACCTAGCCGGCGGATTCGCATCCAATGGCTACGGCGAACACTCCCCCGGCGGATATTCCCTCATCGCCTGCCTGGTGGCAGAAATCGTCCTTACGATGTTCTTTCTCTTCGTCATCATGGGCGCAACCGATAGCCGCGCGCCCAAAGGATTCGCTCCCATCGCCATCGGCCTCTGTCTCACTTTGATTCACCTCGTCGGCATTCCCGTGACCAACACTTCGGTAAACCCGGCACGCAGCACCGGCCCGGCACTTTTCGTCGGCGGGTGGGCGCTCTCGCAGCTCTGGCTCTTCTGGGTTGCACCTCTTATCGGTGGAGCGCTCGGCGGCGGCATCTATAATGTCTTATTCGGAGAATAAAACTCCGAGTTCAACCAACAATTCGCCACTTCTCAACCAACAAAATTCGTCAGGAGTATTTCTATTTTTATGCGCAGTCAATGGCTGTTAGTCACATTGCTTTCCTTTTGTACCATCGCCGCCTATGCCGACCAGGTCACTTTGAAAAACGGCGATCACCTCACCGGGACTGTCGTCAAATACGATGGCAAAGTCCTCACGCTAAAGACCGATGCCCTCGGCTCAGTGGATATTCAAATGGACGCCATCCAGTCCTTCTCCACCGACAAGCCCGTCTATGTCGAGAACAGCGCCGACAAGAAGTTGTACAACGGCACCGTGACCACGCAGGATGATTCCGTCGTCGTGCAATCGCAGCCTCCCGTCACGGTTGCGAGAGCCAACATCGCGGCATTGCGCTCATCCGATGAGCAAGCTGCGTTTGTAAAGCTGCAACATCCGGGACTTATGCAGGGATGGACTGGCGGCGCGAACTTCGGCTTCGCCCTCACCGCAGGCAATAGCGAAACCGAGAACATTGCTTTGGCATTCAATGCCGCGCGCACAGGATTGAACGACAAATTGAGCCTGTACACAAACTCTGTGTATGCAACCAATAATGCCTCTGGGGCCAGCCCCAGCACCACCGCCAACGTCATTCAGGGCGGCGTTCGCTATGATCACAATTTAACGCCGCGGCTCTTCGGCTTCGTTGGCGCGGATTTCATGGCAGACCAACTGCAAACCTTGAACATACGCAGCGTGTTCGGCGGTGGTCTTGGTTTCCACCTCATCAAAACGGCCAACACTCAGCTCGACTTACTCGCCGGCGCCAACTTCACCCATGAAAATTATGACAATTTCGTCAACGGTATTCACATGGGAACCTACAGCAACAACTTCGCCGCAGGGACGTTCGGTGAAGAACTGACCCACAATTTAGGTAAAAGCACGGTCGTCACGGAAAAGGGCTATATTTTCCCTGACTTCAACGACACCAGCCAATACCGCGCGACGTTTGGCCTTGGCACCGTCACGAAAATCAGCAAGTGGTTTGGATGGCAGAACAGCTTTGGGGATATTTACGTGACCAATCCGCCGGCGGGAAAGAAGACCAACGACGTGTTGCTCTCCACGGGAATCAACATTTCGTTCTCGCATTAAACTGAAAGAAATATTGTCATCCTGAGCGAGCGCCGCTTTTGCGCGAGTCGAAGGACCTGAGCGGGCCGCGCGTAAACTCGCGCGTTTGGCCCGCATCCTTGTTTTTGCTGGTTATACTCAATCCCTCTCTTCTGCAACCCGTCGTTCGTCGGGCGTCATGCGCTCCCAAAGCACTTGCATCTGCCTCTCGATGCGCGTGTTCGCCGGATCCTGTTGCAATGCTTTGGCAAACCAGCGGTACGCCATCGGAAGGCTCGGATTCACACAGTGTCCGGTGGCATACATCGTTCCCAGAACGCCTTCCGCTTTCGCATTGGTCCGCTCCGCTGCCAACGTCAATCCTTGCAGCGCGTGCGAGCAATTCTGCGGAACCCCGGTTCCATAAAGATACTTTTCTCCCTCCGCTTCGTACGCCATGGCATCGGAATCAATCATCGGCGGCGCATCTTTCGGGGAAGCTTTAGTTTTCGCAGGAGGATTCGCTGGCAAATCCAACGCCGTTTGTGGGGTTGAATTTTTGTCAGGAGCCGTAGGCGCTTCTGGTTGCGAGTCCACCATAGATTGTGCCGCGGGATTTTGGGCTTGACCGAGCGTTGGCAGATTTGTTTCAGTCGCACCTGGAACATCCGCAATCGGCTGATTTGCCGTCATCACCTGCGCATTTGGATTCGTTCCCGCAACTTCCGATCCCGCTGTGGAAACCGACTGCGCTGAATAAGTCACCGTACCGGACTGCACCGCTGGAGCCTGCTGAATATATTTCACTTCCAATTCTTTGAGTTGCGTTCTCCAATGCCACGCGGCAATAGCCGCGCCAGCCAGCAACACCGCGAAAAGAATCAACCGCCTTCCCCAATGCGAAGAAGTCGCATCATCTTCCAATAAATATGTGGGGCTCGGTTCCGGAGGATTTTCAGACAACCCTAGCATTGAGAAACCACTCAATGATGGCGCCGGTTCCCTCATCGTCGCGGTTCGTACAAGTTCCTGGGCTGCCCTGTGCACTGCATGCGCAGGTGGCCTAGCCATCTGTACATCGAACAATGGCTTGCCGCACATGCCGCAAAAAAGATTATTCGGATCACCCTCGCGTCCGCACTTCGGGCAGATTTTAGGCATGATCGTGTACCTCGGCCTGTTTTAGATGGCAAAAATCTTCACTCTGTTGCCGCAAACTCCACATTTCAGAATCCTGCCAAACTGTTATGCATCTATGTGTTGAGAGCTGTACTTGTTGTTAATGAGTGCCCCGTTCTTTGCGCGTCTTTTGCGCCACGGGCGGGATGATTCGAACTTTTCTAATTTCCCGAGGAGCCATCATGCCCAAGAATCTCGTTGCCGTTTCTAATAAGCCCCACGCGCCCTTTGAATTCGAAGAACGTGAAATTGCCGCTCCCGCGGCTGGCCAGGTTCGCATTCAAGTCAAAGCCTGCGGCATCTGCCACAGCGATGTCCTCACGCGCGAAGCGATGTGGCCCGGCATCACTTTTCCCCGCATCCCCGGCCACGAAGTTGCCGGAATCATTGACGAAGTCGGCCCCGGCGTCACCAACTGGCAAAAAGGACAGCGCGTCGGCGTCGGCTGGCACGGCAAGCAATGCGGACAATGCCTTCCCTGCCGCCGCGGTGACTTCGGCAACTGCGAACGTCTTCAGATTACTGGAATTCATTTCGACGGCGGCTACCAGAAGTACATGCTTGCCCCTATCGAAGGTCTCGCCCACCTGCCGGAAGAACTTTCCTTCGAAGAAGCCGCTCCGCTCATGTGCGCAGGCGTCACCACTTACAACGCGCTTCGCCATGCCGGAGCATTTCCCGGAGACCTCGTTGCCGTTCAGGGCGTTGGCGGCCTCGGCCATTTGGGTATTCAATACGCAAACAAATTTGGATACAAAGTCGCTGCCATTGGCCGCGGCCCGCAGAACGCCGTGCTGGCCAAGAAGTTAGGCGCAGCCGTTTACATTGACAGTGCTGCCGGAGATCCAGCCGCAGAGTTGCAAAAGCTCGGCGGAGCGAAAGTCATTCTCGCCACCGCGCCCAGCGGGAAATCCATGTCTCCCCTCATCAACGGCCTTGGCACCAACGGCTCGCTGGTCGTGGTCGGCGCGAGCCCCGACTTGATTGAAGTGGGCCCGATCCAGTTAATTAATGGAAAGAAGAGCATCAAGGGCTGGGCCTCGGGCATTCCGACTGACTCCGAAGACACGGTGCGCTTCTCCAGCCTGACCGGAGTTCGCCCCATGATTGAAAAAATGCCCTTGGAAAAAGCCAACGAAGGCTACGACCGCATGATGAGCGGCAAAGCGGAATTCAGAGTTGTGCTGACGATGGCTTAGATTTTCTCTTGTCTGTCATCCTGAGCGAAATGGGCTTTCGCTCCGCGAAAGCCCATGCAGTCGAAGGATCTCATGCACCCATAAATCTTGCACCGGCCCATCAAGGCGTTCTCAGCACGGCCTCGTGAGAATTCCTTGCCAAGCCTGTCTCGCTTCCAGCAAGCACGGGGTCCTTCGACTCTGCTCAGGATGACACGCTCCGCATGTGGTATCGGTTCCACGTGATTAAATATCTTAGGCGTCATGAACATCTCCCTCATCTGCGTTCCCTATCAGCTTGACGTCGCCCGTTGGGCTTATGCGCTTGGGCCGCAGGCGTTTCTCGATCGCGGACTCGAATCCGTGTGCCGTAAATTCGGCCATAAGATTCAAAACACAACCTGGATTGAGCTTCCTCGCGCCGAGCGCACACGCGACATCGTCACCAATCTTGCCCGCATCGCCAAACGGACTTCGCTCGCTGTCGCCGATGCGCTGCGCGATCCCAATGGACTCGCCGTCGTGCTTGAAGGCGATTGCTCTCATGCCGTCGGTGTCGCCGGTGGCATCGCCCGCGCCGGAATGACTCCGGGCATCGCGTGGTTCGACGCGCATGGCGACCTGCACACTTACGCCACCACGACCACGGGCTACGTTGGAGGTATGCCTTTCGCCGTCGCCCTCGGATGGGACTGCGCCGATTGGCAATCCGAAGCCGGACTCGCGCAACCGGTTCGCCCCGAGGCCGCCGCACTCATCGGGGCGAGCGATTTAGATCCCGAAGAAATTACTGCATTGGAGAGACATCCCATCGCGCGCCTCGATGCGGAATACTTCGACGATGATCCCGGCCGGCGTGTGGCGGAGCTTCTCGCGCCGCGGAGTAAGAACGCTCCGGCATGGTATCTGCACCTCGACGTTGATGTCGCGGGGCCACAAGAAGTTCCGGGAGGCATGACGCCGTCCCCCAAAGCTCCGAAACGTGCTGCGTTGCGTAGCGCGATTCAATCTGCCGCCAAGACTCTGAATATTCGAGCCTTGTCCCTCGCGACTTACAATCCGACCAGCGACCCAGACAGACGCGGAGCGCGCTTTGGGCTCGATATGCTGGAAGCGATGCTGGCTGGCATGCAAGAACGGGTAAATCTCTCATAACATTGCGCTTTTGTACATACGATTTGATGGGCATATTTTCCCATTACGGGAAACCCTCGCAGGAGCGTTTAGAGGCACGTAGGGCGATTCTAAATTCCGGGATACCCTTCGAGTCGCCCTTAGGCGCAATCGCCCAACCTGGGGCGTTCTAGAGGGCAAAACGGGGTATCCAGCGCGGAGGTCTCCACGCGATTTTTCATCGCACAAAAGACCCTGAACGAAGAATCAATCACTTACACGAATTCTCAACAACATAGCGCTAGAAATACCTTCCCACCTGGAAATAAAACTTGCGGTGGCCGGAATCGCCGACGCTTCCGCCAAAAACTACCGGCCCGAAGAACGTCTGCACCAGAATCCCTAGGTTCACGTCGTTGGGCAATTTCGATTCGTGAAAGAGATCGTCGTATGTCTTTGCAATTTCGTACGACGCAATTGCATAAACATGGTTCCCAAACAAAGGCGACAACGTTTTCAGTTGGCGAATGTATCCCGGCTGAATGAGAAAGTACTGGTTCGTCAGCAATTCATTGGTGCCATAAGCGCCTAATCGCAAAGGGCCGCCCAATGCGAATGGGGGTAAGCCAATATCGCTGCGGTTGAAGGTCGTTCCTCCTGAAGCCAGCACAAAAAGCGAAGATGGCCGGTCAATGCGCTTAAAAAACCCAGTTTGACTCTCAAAGAGCGGAAAATGCTGGTCCGCCCCCGGATTCGCATCATAAAACTCCAGCCGGGTCTTGACGTTAATCCCCTGGCGCGGCAGCGTCGGATCGTCTGTGTCGTCGTAGGTATATAGAATGCGCGAAAAACTCTGCCGGCCAGCCAAATTGTCGAGGTCTGAAGCTCCAATCTGTTTGGTCAGACTGAGATGCCCAATCTGGTAGCCAAAGCGCAACTGGTTGAAGCGATTGAAAGTGATGCCGAAATCAAGCCCTCCGCCCTCCATGTACTCGCGATAGCTGGCCACGCGCGAGTCGTTATCGTAAAGGTCGAAGGGAGAGTCGCTGGCAAACAAGCGCGGCGCGGCGAAGAATGGGCTCGACCACTTCAGCGGATGATAATACTCAGAATAAAGCGAGTATTGTGACCCGATGAGAAAGTCGTTACGCCATTCTGAACCGAACCCGCCGATGTCCAGCCACGTAATCCGCGCGCCTAAACCAAAGCGGACATTGGTGTAATCCGAACCATCCACCACGACGAGCGGATTCACAATGGGTGGGCCATATTCTTTCTCTTCCGTCTTGACCAGCAATCCAGAGAGGCCATTTTGCTGCGTCATCCCATAGCTGGCGCGGGCAAAGCGCCCGAGGCCGGTTATCTCGTTCATGTCCTGGTTTAACTTCGTATAATCCAGGGGTTTGCCGACATTTTCCTGCAATTTTTTCTCGAGCCCGCGCGCCACCTCAGGACTCGGCCCGACTACTTTCACGAACTGCGGGACTGGAACGGTTTTCCGGCGGGCAGCCCGCTCCGCGAGATAGGCATTCCAGTCGGCGTCATTTAACGCGAACCGGCTGAGAATATTTTCTTTTTGCTGCGCGGCGGCGAGACCCAACTGCTCCAACTTGTCAGCCTCTCTGTAATCAAGCGTTCCAAAATCTTCAGTAGCAACCGAGATTAAGACATCCGCCTGCTCCATACTTTGCAATTCGTTGGCGGCAATCACCACGCTCACCGAGCCCTGCAATACATCCAGTGCGGAAAGGCCTTGTTTCGCATTCAACGGCTTCGCGCGCAAATGGACGGCGATTACAATATCCGCACCCATGCTGCGGGCCACGTCCACAGGCAGGTTGTCCACCAGTCCGCCGTCCACGTAAACTTGCCCATTCTCACGCACAGGATTGAAAACACCCGGCAATGACATGGTTCCGCGTAACGCGTCCGCCAGCGAACCACGGTCGAAGACCACCGCATTGCCCGAAACCAGATCCGTGGCTACGCAACGGAACGGCGTTGGCAATTCATCGAAACTATCCATGCCCACATAGGGGGCGCCAATGCGATCGAGAATCAGGCCGACTTC
>Ga0070738_10003815_pt1 | contig 19041 bp, 14 predicted proteins | sample Coa_R2_2_FD_66446 | JGI IMG/M metagenome (GOLD analysis project Ga0070738, IMG submission 66446) | Surface soil microbial communities from Centralia Pennsylvania, which are recovering from an underground coalmine fire - Coalmine... | ecosystem: Environmental > Terrestrial > Soil > Unclassified ... | reverse complement strand
TCACAGTATTCGTCGATAAATTTGACTGTTGATATTGGTTGACGAGGCTCTACCATAGTCTAGACCTAGCTTAAGCGCGTTTGTCACTGATTATACTATAGCGAGAGTGACAAAAGAGGGATAATCATCAAAAGGCGATGAACCGCCTAGGCTTTTGCGACAAGTGTGCTAGAACTCAAAAGGGCGTTATCAGCTTTTTGAAAAATTGGAATTTGAATCACAAACTCTGTTCCTTTTCCCAACACTGAGAAACACTCAAGCTTACCTCGGTGTCTTTCAGTAATAATCTGATAGCTAATAGACATTCCCATCCCTGTTCCCTTACCTACAGCTTTTGTCGTGAAGAAAGGATTGAAAATCTGGTGTTGAATATGTTCAGGAATACCAGGACCGTTGTCAGCAATTACAATTTGTATCCACTGTGAATTAACTGCTGAGGTACGAATGGTAATTTGACCGGAATCATCCTTCTTTTCCTGATAAGTTTGCTTGCTGTCTAATTGTTCTTCAATGGCATCAATTGCGTTTACTAGAATATTCGTAAACACCTGATTAAGTTGCCCAGGGTAGCATTCCACTGGGGGTAAATTGCCATAACTTTTCATCACTTCTATTGCCGGACGATCCAGTTTTTTCGCAAGACGATGTTGCAAAATCAATAAAGTGCTGTCGATACCCTCATGCAAATCAACCGCTTTAAATTCAGCTTCATCTATACGCGAGAATTTGCGCAGTGATAATACAATTTGAGAAATGCGTTGAGTACCTACTCTCATAGAGTTCAGGATTTTAGGCAGATCTTCCTGCACAAACGTAAGTTCAATGTCCTCGCCTAGGACTTGAATTTCTCTTACGGGATTGGGGTAGTACTGCTGGTAGAGTTGTATAAAATTTATTAGATCTTGAGAATACTTCTCTACATAGCTGAGATTGGCATGAATGAAATTGACTGGGTTGTTGATTTCGTGAGCAACCCCTGCCACTAATTGACCAAGACTCGACATTTTTTCAGATTGAATCAATTGGAGTTGGGTTGTTTGCAAGTATTTAAGAGTTTGTTGAAGTTCTGCTTCTGAGTGCTGGCGTTCAGCAACCTCTATTTGCAATTGTTCATTAGTGTTAACCAACTCAACTCTAGACTGCTGTAAATCTTCCGCCATTTTGTTGAATGAAGTAGCTAACTCACTCATCTCATCCCGTGAGTGGATGCTAACTCTGGTGTCTAACTTGCCTTGAGCTAGATTGATCACAGCTTGCTGAAGTTGTTTAATCGATCTTAAAATACTTCTAAAAACCAGATAGACTACAGCAAAGGCAAATATTCCACATATCAAATCAATCACCAACGTAGCGACAATACTTTTATGCACTGTTGTCTTTGCTGCTTTATAGAGTGGTGTATACTCTAAAACAACTGCACCAATCATTTTACCTTGACTAGTTTTAAAAGGAATAACAATCTGGTAAATCCCATTTGGATACTCAAGACTCTTTTCAAGATAGGTTCTTGGTCTTCCATCCAAAATGGTTTTGCCAACTTCATTATTGACATCCTGATTTAATCGAGTACCGATGTCACGGGCAACAACATCTGCCAGAATAATCTTATTCCGGTCCAAAATCTCCATATCCAGATGAAGTTCCTGATGTATAGTTTGAACAGACTTTTGCAGATGAGCTAACATCTGAGACTGCGAGTTAGGTTTTTGAAGCTCAAGCTCATGACTAGCAAAATATCCAATTAGTGTTGCGACTTCTTGAGCTTGTTGTTGGGCAAGTTCCTCAGCTGTCTGCGATTGCTGCTGGGCATTAAACACACCTAGACTTCCAGTGAGAGCAGCAGTTCCTAAAAATCCCAGAATTAATTTTTGACTAATTTTCATCCCTTGTTCTAAACCTCGGCACTAATCTGCTAGTGTGCTGATTCAGGTTTGAGAAATTGCTCTCAGACTGAAATTCCCACTGAATGCTGGCAACTTAATACCAATTTAAATTCAAAGTTAAGAAAGCCAAACTTAACATATTGCTGAATTTTAAAGAATTGGTATTTAGTTGTGTTTTAAAGACCCAGTCGTGAATTGATATATTTAGTGTACTCAGGAATTTATAAATTTTCGTGCCGTAGAACTTTCCTGTTTGTGTAAATCTTTAGTTAGAAATTAGTGACGTTTACTAGCAAAACCACCGCAAATTTACTACTATGTAAAATCAGAATCCCGGTTTTTCGTTTCTCACGAATAGATTAAGGAGGGAACATCGCATTTAGGAATAAATCGTGCGTTCGCGAACGCACTACAAAATAGATCTGTCAAATCGGGATGTACCGGATTTAGGATTTTTACCTTAGTTTTAAGTATCCTATGCTTTAGCACTCAAAGTCTCCCGATGCAAGACTTGGTTCAGTTTGCCACTGCGGTAGCCTTCTAAATCCAAAGTGACATAGATAAAACCAAATTCTTGAAAAGCAGAAACAACCTTTTGCAAATCTGTTGCTAGCACAAACTCTTTAATTTGTTCTGCAGGCAATTCTATGCGTGCTGTATCTCCTTCAGAACGTACCCGCAAATTCTTAAAACCCAGCTTCCGCAGGTAAATTTCTGCCCTACCCACACGTTGTAATTTATTGACTGTAATCTCTTCACCGTAAGGAAAGCGAGAACTGAGACAGGGTTGTGCAGGTTTATCCCACCAAGGTAAACCAAGTTGTTGAGAAAGTTGACGAACCTCAGCTTTGGTAATACCAACTTCTGCTAGCGGTGATCGCGCACCTCTTTCTTTTGCTGCTTGAATTCCAGGACGATAATCATGCAAATCATCCGCATTCACCCCATCGACAACATAGGGGTATCCCAACTTAATCGCCAAAGGCTTAAGGGTATCGTGTAATTCACTCTTACAAAAATAACAGCGATTGACAGGGTTAGACGTGTAATTGGGATTTTCCATTTCATGTGTTTGGACAATTTCATGACGAATCCCAATTGTTGCTGCTTGAATCTTTGCGTCTTCCAACTCTTCTGGTAACAGTGAAGGAGAAACAGCAGTCACAGCCAAAGCGCGATCGCCAAGTACATCAAAAGCAAGTTTGGCAATCAACGTGCTATCAACACCACCTGAATAGGCAATCAGCGCCTGCTCCATTTCCACAAAGATAGCCTTTAGTTGCTCAAATTTTTCTGTTAGCATCCTCTCCCCATCCAAATCAAATAGTATTTGCACCTTACAAATTCCATTGTATAAGGGCAATTATAGAGATGTTGCCACTCCCCAGTAGGAGGTAGGGGAGCAGAGAGGACAAGGGAAGGGAAGGGAGACAAGGGAGACAAGGGAAGGGGGACAAGGGAAGGGGGATGCTATGCCCTATGCCCCACCTTGCTATATTTCGAAACTATACTTGCTAAAAGGGGCAAATCAATTGGTTTAGATATGTAGTCGTTTACACCAGCGGCGATACAAGTTTCGCGATCGCCTTTCATAGCCATAGCTGTTTGAGCAACGACTGGAATCATGTGATAGTGCTGATGTTTTCGCAATTGCTGTACCAATTGCAGATCGTTGCTATCTGGCAAGTAAATATCCATTACAATCACTGCTGGGTGCAGATGTTTTAGAGCTTGCCACATATCGGCAGCATTTTTTACCCAGGTTACGTGATATCCCAATTTTTCAAGATAGGTTTGTATCATCTGGGCATTAGGCGGATCATCTTCTACAAGTAAGATGTTTGAGTTGGAAGTGGGGAAGTTAGTGGGAACAGATGAAGAAGATAGGGGAGATGAGGGAGGAATTAAACTCTGTTCTTCTTGTTTAGAGGGAAGCTTGATAGTGAAGTACGAACCCTTTTCTACTTCAGATTCTACTTCTACCTGACCACCGTGAAGTTCAGCTAGTTTTTGAGTTACTGTCAAACCTAAACCAGTCCCTTCGTAATGACCAGTTGCAGGTTGAGCAATTTGGAAATAGGGTTTAAAAAGCTCTGCTTGATGTTCTTGTGATATACCAGTTCCAGTATCCCAAACTGTAAAATGCACAAACAACCCGTTTGTTGTAACTTGTAAACCAACGCTTCCTTGGTTTGTAAACTTGAGAGCATTGAAAAGCAGATTCAACAGCATTTGCTTGAGTCGCAAAGGGTCGGCTACTAAAGTTGTCACACGAGGGTCTAGATCTAGATATAGTTTTAAACCCTTATTAGCAGCTTTCTCTTTGATAAGTGCCAATACGTTCTGACAGAGTGTCGGCACATTTACTGTTTCAAAGTGAACTTCCAGTTGGTTAGCTTCGATCTTAGAAAGATCTAAAATATCGTTAATTAACGCTAACAGATGTTTACCACTGGATTGAATAATATTTAAATATTCTTGGTAGCGCTCTTGGGTTGGAACATAGCCTCTAGCTAGGAGTAGATGGGTAAACCCAATAATAGAACTTAAGGGTGTGCGGATTTCGTGACTGGTGTTTGCAAGGAATTGATTTTTGAGATGGTTGATACGCTCTAATTCCTGATTACACCCTTCCAAGGTATAACATCGCTGTTGTAAAGATTGTATATTTCTTAGCTGTAATATAGCTGTGCTACAGGATTGAGCGGCGCGTGACATAAGTTGTGAAGTGAGTGTAGCCCACGTATCTTCTGAGGACTCATCTGTTAAGGAAAGAGGCACTGTAGCGAGAAGAAGCCAGCCAATGACTGCACCTGAGTTTCCAGATAACTGCCAAGCAACAGGTGGTTGAAGATTTGCTAGGTACTGCAAATCTTCAATATTTATGACTTTTTTGAGTCTCAGATGCAGTTTTTTTGTTCGCGCCATAACATCTGACAACAGTGGCTGAGAATGTCGAGATGGGGAAGGAGAAACGAAACTAACTTTGCATGTTTTTTGTTTTGGCTGAATGAGCGCGATCGCCACTTTGGTGGTGTTCAAAGCATTGTGAAGCTCATTCACGACGGTTTGGAAAATGTCTGCTTCTGAAACGGCTGCCAGTTGGTTAGTAGCCAAAGCAGAGTGAAGACAATCATTGAGGCGGTTTTGTAACTGATTCAAGCTACGTTCCAACCACAACTCAGCACGAATTTGCTGGTTTGTTACCAAAAGTGTTGACCTTGGATCAATTTGTGAGTTCTGTTCTGATAAGCTTGAATACTGCTGCATGGTCAATTCGACCGCTTAATAAGGTTGGGTGTCCACACAAGTACAAATAGGGCTACATGTATATAAGCTTACTATTCCAAGCTTATCAAACAGTTACTAACAGCGTCAAATATAACAGATTCGTTAAAGATTTATGAAATCACTATCTTAATCGTTGCTTAAGAGTTATGGATGTACAATTGGCTCAATTAATTGTCAACGGCATTGCAGTGGGTAGCATTATCGCTCTGGCAGCGGTCGGACTCACCCTCACTTATGGAATTTTAAGACTGTCTAATTTCGCCCATGGTGACTTTCTTACCTTGGGAGCCTATTTAACGCTGCTAATTAATGCCTTTGGGGTAAATATCTGGCTGTCCATGATACTAGCAGCCTTTGGAACAATCGCCGCAATGCTGTTATCTGAAAAGTTACTGTGGTCAAGGATGCGCTCTATCCGCGCCACCTCCACAACATCAATTATTATTTCTATTGGGCTTGCTTTATTCCTTCGCAATAGTATTATCTTCATCTGGGGTGGTAGCAACAAGAATTACAATGTCTCTGTTTCCTCTGCATTAGACATTTCAGGCATCAAGTTGCCGCAAAATCAATTATTCGTTCTGTTCCTAGCAGTAGTAGCGATTTTAGCTTTACACTATCTTCTGCAAAATACCAAAATTGGTAAGGCAATGCGAGCCGTGGCTGACGATCAGGAGTTAGCCCGAGTCTCTGGCATTAATGTGGACCAAGTTATTTTCTGGACTTGGGTGATTACTGGTGCTTTGACTTCTTTGGGTGGAAGTATGTACGGCTTAATTACAGCTGTGCGTCCAAATATGGGTTGGTTTTTAATTTTACCCTTGTTTGCCTCAGTCATTTTAGGAGGCATTGGCAATCCCTATGGAGCAATCACAGGTGCTTTTATCATTGGAATCGCTCAAGAAGTAAGTACTCCTTGGCTTGGTTCACAATATAAACAAGGTGTCGCGCTTTTGATCATGATTTTGGTGCTGCTCATACGCCCCAAAGGTTTGTTTAAAGGAACGAGTTGAGCAACACCAGTAAAGTTGGGGTTGAAAATTAGAGATTGGGAATAAGACCCAGTCTCTAGGATTTCCTAAAATTGTGCCTGCACTTACTCGATGATATGGAAATAATAGGCAGCAACGAGGAAGTTAATAGCTAAGAGCAGCAGTGCCCAACCTGTCCGAAATGGATAAGGAGGGTTGGCTCCCGTTTTTGCAACGTCTTTACCAACCTTTTTGGTTGCAGGTGCTGTCTTTGCTTCACTAGTCATAGTGTTCTCTCCTAATTTAAAGACTTATTCACAAATACCAAAAAGCTGCCATATAGAATGAAATTTGTTAGAAATATTTTGGTGGAATTTGTGCTCACAAGCAGCAAAAATCAACAAAATGTATCATTATGTATCTATTCGCCTGCATGATAGGAACTGCGCACTAGAGGACCAGAACGTACATGGCTAAATCCCATTTCCTGGGCTATGCTTGCCAATGTGTCAAACTCTTCTGGAGTCCAGTATTTTTGTACTGGCAAATGTTCTAAGGAAGGACGCATATACTGACCAATGGTTAAGCGGTCACATCCCACTTGGCATAGATCTGCCATTGTCTCAATGACCTCTTCCAAAGTTTCTCCATGTCCTAGCATCAATCCTGATTTAGTGGGAATGGTCGGATCAATGTCTTTTACCGCTTGCAGTACAAACAGAGAGCGCTCATACTTTGCCCCTCGACGTACCGGGCCTTGTAACCTTCGCACTGTCTCTATATTGTGATTATAACAAGCAGGCTTGGCATCCACAATGAGCTGTATACGCTGGCGTTGACCTTGCTCTTTTGCTCCTACACCTCCCCAGAAATCTGGAGTCAGCACCTCAATTTGAGTTTCTGGGTTCAGCTGGCGAATAGCCTCTATTGTCTTGACAAACTGACTAGAACCTTGGTCTGGGAGATCATCACGAGCCACAGAAGTCAGTACTACATAACGTAGTTCCAAAATCTGTACTGCTTCTGCTATCTTTTGAGGTTCTTCTGGATCAATAGGCATGGGAGCATGACCTTTATCGACTTGACAAAAAGCGCAAGACCGAGTACAGGTTGGTCCCATAAGTAAAAAAGTCGCTGTTTTTTGCGCATAGCATTCTCCCCGGTTGGGACAACGTCCTTCTTCACAAATCGTATGAATTTGGCGTTGCTTAATAATGCGCTGTACGGTTGAAAGATCGCTGGCTTTGCCAATGGAACGACGCAACCAATGTGGCATTGCTGTAATCTCAGACTTAAGCTGGGCTGTTTGTGAAGAGGTCATACCAAATCCTGACTTTAAATAATATGTTGGTTATACTAACGTGCTGTGCCTCATAAGAAACGATGAGGTTAAGTTAAAGCACAACATAGATGTTTTTTAAAAAACTTTTAAGCTTGTCATTTATACCGGAAAATACTGTCCCCCAATCAAGATAAATTTTAGATATAGTGGGATAGCCTAAAAGCCGTAAACCCCAATTTCTGTTAGAGCAAGTCGTGACAAGCAACAAAATTTTAGTTATCGATGACACTACCGTTGTTAGAGTAAAAGTACGAGAAATGTTGCCTCCAGGCAATTTTCAGGTTTTGGAAGCCAAAGACGGTGTAGAAGGACTCAATTTAATACTTCAAGAAAAACTCAGCCTGATTATGTTGGATTTCCTGTTGCCTAAAATGAGTGGCTGGGAAGTCTTCCAACAGATTCAATCTCAACCTGACCTGAGAAAGATTCCTTTGGTAGTCATGTCTGGTCGGAAGGAAGAAGTTACAGAGAAGATTTCCGAACCCTTTGAGTATTTTGAATTTCTGGGAAAACCTTTTGACCAGAAGCAACTGATTGGCGCGATTAAGCAAGCAATGGCCAAAGCCAAGCAACCGCGCCACCAACCAATCCAGATAGCAGCTGTTGGTACTCAAAACGAAGCGGGAGAAAGCTCGGTAACAAAAGTCACTTCATCTACAGACATTCAACTATTGAATGAAAAAGTTATTAAAATGCAGGCAGAAATTGATGGTTTAAAGAAACAGCTTACTCAAGTTGTGACTTTTATTAAACAAAAAATCAAATAGGTGAACCAGGTTGTGAAAGAAAACCCACCCTGCTACAAAGAGAGTGGGGTAATTCATCAAATATGACCTCAAAGACATCACACAGTGTTCTGCAGATCTAAACCTACAACTTTTGTGATGGCTCAGTCGTTATTTCGCTTACCTGGTTGGTAACTACTGTTGCTGGTTGTAAGATTGCCGTATGGGTGACTGAATTGTTAGCTAGTGTGAATAAGGGATTGGACAAAATCCCTGCTATGGAAGTGGCGATTAAAGTCACAATTAATCCCACCTGCAATGGTCTAAACCCTGGCAAATCCCAACTAATTGTGGGATAGTTTTTGACTACATCAGACATTTCCTGAGGTTCTTTGACCACCATCATCCTTATGACACGGATGTAGTAGTAAATAGAAACAACACTGGTTACTAATCCTAACAAGACTAATCCGTAAAGACCTGCTTGCCAACCAGCCCAGAATAAGTAAATCTTGCCGAAAAAGCCAGCTAGTGGTGGAATTCCTCCTAAGGAAAGTAGCGCAATGCTAAGCCCTAGTGTTAAAAGAGGATCTTTCTGATACAAGCCGGAGTATTCAGCAATTTGGTCAGTTCCCGTGCGTAAAGAGAAGAGAATAACACAGGTAAAGCCACACAGGTTCATAAACAGGTAGACCAGCAAATAAAACACCATACTGGCATATCCGGCTTCAGTACCTGCAATCAAACCAATCATGACAAATCCAGCTTGAGCAATGGATGAATAAGCTAGCATTCGTTTCATGCTGGTTTGGGTAAGAGCGACTACGTTACCCAAAATCATGCTTAAAACAGCAAGGGCAGTAAAGACAAATTTCCATTCGTCTACTACAAGCGGAAAGGCTGTTGTGAGTAGGCGGATAGCTAAGCCAAACCCGGCTGCTTTCGAACCGACGGACAAAAAGGCAATCACTGGGGTAGGAGCACCTTCATAAACGTCTGGTGTCCACTGATGGAAAGGTGCAGCAGAAATTTTAAAGCCAACACCTGCGATCACAAAAACCAGAGCAATCAACACACCTAATGATTGACCAACACCAGCTCTTAAGATGCCATCGGCGATCGCACTCAGTTCAGTCTGTCCACCAGATAGACCGTAGAGCAATGAAACTCCGTACAAAAAGACAGCCGTACTGGAGGCACCAATTAACAGGTATTTTAACGCCGCTTCATTTGAGCGAGAGTCACGCTTTGTGTAGCCTGTGAGCAAATAAGAGGAAATACTCAGGGTTTCTAAGGAGATGAAAATCATCACCAACTCATTCGCCCCGGATAAAAACATCCCTCCTAATGTAGCAGTCAGCAAAATTGCTATAAATTCTGCAAGAGCTGTACCACTTTGTTCGATGTAGCGAATCGACATCAAAATAGTGACAGCAGCAGACAAAGCTACAATCCCACGAAAGACAATACTGAGATCGTCACTATTAAAGGCTCCGCCTAAGAAAATGTGATTGGTACTATCCCATTGAAAATACAGGGCGACAATCGAGGCAAGTAAGCCTGCGACACCCAGATATCCAATCCAGCGAGAGGATGTACGCCCCAAAATTAAATCAACAATCAAAACCCCAACGAGGGTGATAATGACAATTCCCTCTGGTAGGATCGTTCCAGCATTCAACTGGGATGCAAAGTTAGCAAAATCCATGAGCTGTATAGGTTCTGGCTTTGAGAGATCATAGTCCAACTGTGTTCATTCTAGGGCATAGGGTATAGAGCATAGGTGATTGGAGGTGAATTTCTACATATTTTTGCCTCTTTTTCGCCATTGTCTATGACACATTCCCCGATAAATGATAAAGCAGTTCAGCGGATGACTGAACTGCTTTACCTGGGCAGACCAGATATTTGCTGAATCTGCAATTTTTGTTTATTAAATTTTATCTAGGTTAGTGATGCTCATCTGCAATAGCTCTTAAGCTCAATGTGTATCAACTATCCCAAGACTTAGTAGTGCCTAGAGTATCCAACGTTACCAGTTTTGTTACCCCAGCTACCACCAGAGCGATTACCCTTTTCCTCCCGTGGTCTAGCTTTATTAACTTTCATGACACGCCCCATCCACTCAGCTCCATCTAGAGCTTGAATGGCCGCATCTTCTGAAGCATCAGAATCCATTTCTACGAAACCGAATCCTCTTGAACGACCTGTTTCTTGGTCAGTTGGCAGTTGAACTCGCTTTACAGATCCGTACTCAGAAAATACTTGGCTAAGGTCGTCTTGCGTGACACTGTAGGATAGGTTACCTACGTAAATTGACATGAAACTCTCCAGAATCCAATTATGCACAGAGAGGCTGATCCGGAGAGCCACTTGTAGTTTTTGGTAATAACAAGGACTATTGTGCCGAATTAACTTCTCTATATGCTTACTATAGCATTATTTGTCCTCTAGAAAGCAACACACCAGCGTCATCCTTGATTTTTTTAGATAGACTAATCTACTATGTTTTTTGGCCTTTGCAGATGATTCAAGCCACAAATGTTGACTGGATCTTCTCAAATAACCTTAAGAACGTAGCAGAATAAAAGGAGCAGCGTTAGCTCACACTAATAAAGTGTGTTATTAGTCTCATAATAACATTTAGAAAGCTGACCTTTGCTTAATAACTAACTCTAAGCATATCAGTGTTTATTACGAGTTTGTCTGTATTAATTTTTGGTTTCCAAAAAATAACAAGTTATAGTGATTCAGTGGCCTCACTCGCCACCTAGTTCAAAGGCACCCACATTGAGTTAGTTCTAAACTCTGAATTTTTCCCCGGTCTACGGTTAACCATTAACACCAACTACATTGTGAATGACTCAATATGCTCCTACATTTTGATGAGCTCTTGGCATAACCTGCAGGAATACAGGAAGAGACTACTGTATTAACCTTAAAGGAGATTTTGAAAACTGTAGTCGCCAAATATGGCTGAGATAGGTTAAAGATTGAAATAACTATAAGTTCACACTCCTACTTTTCCTTCTCTTTCCTCAAGAAGGATTACTCTATGGAAAGAGATGTTTTATTAAGGAAGACCTACAGTCTATGACCCAAGCCTTCGGGATAAGGGGCTTTCACTGTAGTCATCCAAATTGTGAAAGGATAAACTCACCTTCCTTAGCGTACGGTTTTCGCTTGAAATCTTACGCTCAACTCTTTCAAATTGACTGTTTAGCTTAGCAGCTATTCTTTTTTTGAAATTTCCATGTCAACTCTTGTCATCGTCGAATCTCCGACCAAAGCTCGTACCATTCGCAACTACCTACCGAGGGACTATCGGGTGGAAGCGTCTATGGGTCACGTGCGTGACCTTCCCCAATCCGCTAGTGAAATTCCCACCACTGTAAAAGGGGAAAAATGGGCACAGCTGGGGGTGAATGTAGACGCCGACTTTGAACCACTGTATGTAGTTCCTAAGGACAAAAAGAAAATTGTTACCCAGCTTAAAGAAGCGCTGAAAGACGTAGATGAACTGATCCTGGCTACAGACGAGGATCGTGAAGGGGAAAGTATCAGTTGGCATTTACACCAATTGCTGAAGCCAAAAGTTCCGACAAAGCGAATGGTGTTTCACGAAATCACTTCTGATGCTATTAAAAAAGCCTTGAAAAACTGTCGCAGTATTGATGAGCAACTCGTTCGTGCTCAAGAAACACGGCGAATTTTGGATCGGCTTGTAGGCTATACCCTATCACCTCTGCTGTGGAAGAAAATTGCTTGGGGATTATCTGCTGGGCGTGTTCAATCAGTCGCTGTGCGGCTTTTAGTGAAGCGGGAACGCCAACGTCGTGCCTTCCATCAAGGTACATACTGGGATCTTAAGGCAACTTTGACTCCACCGAGTGGAGTAGAGGGAGCTTTTTCCTCCCTAGAGTTTACTGCTCAATTGATCACACTGGGGGGAACCAGGCTAGCAAATGGTGGCGATTTCGATCCTGCCACTGGCCAAATAGCAACAGATCGCCACGTTATCCTTTTAACGGAAGCACAAGCTCTCTCTGTTAGAGAACGCCTAACTGGTAAGCTCTGGCGAGTCACAGACAAAGAAGAACGCCCTGTGACGCGTAAACCTGCACCGCCCTTTACCACCTCTACCCTGCAGCAAGAAGCTAACCGCAAACTACGCCTGTCAGCCCGAGATACAATGCGGATTGCTCAGAATTTGTATGAACAAGGGTATATCACCTACATGCGTACAGATTCAGTACATTTGTCAGATCAAGCTATAACAGCTGCTCGTACCTGTGTAGAGCAACTCTACGGTCAACAATACCTCAGTCCTCAACCTAGGCAATATACGACTAAGTCCAAAGGCGCACAAGAAGCTCATGAAGCTATTCGCCCAGCAGGTAACACCTTTCGTACTCCCCAAGAGACAGGGTTGAGCGGTCGGGAACTGCAAGTGTACGATCTCATTTGGAAGCGTACTGTCGCCACCCAAATGGCTGATTCTCGCCAAACTCAGATTACTGTACAGATGCAAGTGGAAGATGCTGGTTTTCGTTCTTCTGGTAAGCGTATAGATTTTCCAGGTTTTTTACGTGCTTACGTTGAAGGCTCCGATGATCCTGAAGCAGCACTAGAAGACCAAGAAGTTATATTACCTGACTTAAAGGTTGGTGATCACCCAAACTGTCAAAACTTAGAAGCCATTGGTCATGAAACCCAACCTCCAGCAAGGTACACTGAAGCAACTTTAGTGAAAACTTTAGAAAGTGAAGGGATTGGACGTCCTAGTACTTACGCCAGTATTATTGGCACAATCATAGACAAGGGTTACGCCCAGCTTACAAATAACGCTCTTATACCTACCTTCACTGCTTTTGCTGTTACTGACCTCTTAGAAAAACACTTTCCTGACATTGTCGATCCCAGCTTTACTTCCAAGATGGAGCAAACTCTGGATGATATTGCAACTGGAGAGGCTGATTGGCTACCGTACCTCAAGGAATTCTATCTGGGAGATCAAGGTTTAGAAACCTTAGTCAAAGAACAGGAGAATAAGATTGATGCCAATGTTGCTCGGACAGTGGAATTAGAAAATTTAGCTGCCAAAGTTCGCATAGGCAAATTTGGTCCCTATATTGAGGTCGAAAATGGTGACAATGTTGTTACGGCATCCATTCCTAAAGATTTAACTCCAGCGGACCTCGACCCTAAACAGGTAGAAACGTTGTTGCGGCAAAAAACGAGTGGTCCGGACCAGTTGGGAAGGCATCCAGACACAGGTGAACCAATTTATGTGCTCATTGGTCCTTATGGTCCCTATGTGCAATTGGGTGACAAGTCAGAGGAAAATCCCAAACCTAAACAAGCCTCCCTCCCTAAAGGAGTAACACCAGAAAACGTCACTCTTGATATGGCTGTTGGTTTGTTGGCACTACCCCGGACATTAGGCGTTCATCCAGAAACAGGCGCTAAAATTCAAGCGAACTTAGGTAAATTTGGTCCATATATAGTTCATGACCAAGGAAAAGACGGGAAAGACTATCGCTCTCTTAAGGCCGCTGATGATATCTTAACAATTTCTTTAGAAAGAGCTTTGGAGTTATTATCAGAACCGAAAAAAGGACGCACTAATAGCAATAAATCTAAAGCAGCCTTACGAGAATTAGGTGCTCATCCAGAAGACGGCGAACCTGTAAATATCTACAACGGTCCCTATGGTCCTTACATCAAGCATGCTAAAACTAATGTAAGTATTCCAGAAGGTGAATCAGTTGAAGATATAACTTTGTCTCAAGCGCTAGAATTGTTAGCAACAAAAACAAAAACTCAAAAATCTACTCGAAAAACAACTAAATCAAAAAGTTCTAGCACTAAATCAACTACCAAGTCCTCAGCAACGGCTACTAAAAAAAAAGTGAGTGAATAGTGGGATGGGGGAGGACAGTTCGTTGCAGAGGCACAGTCGTACAGGAAAGTTCTGCCGACAGTCCTGCATCTGGCTTGACAGGCCCATGTGGCAAGGGTTAGTTGTTTCAATTATCAACAACTGGCTACATCCTATGCGCTATGGCTGCTCCCCATTCCCTATCAATATAAAAACACCCTCCTAGAGTTAGATGTCGTTGTATAGGATATGAATGTGATACTCTTATAAAGATAGGGAGAAAAACTACATTTTTTTAAAAGCAGCTCTTATCAAGATAAATAAAGTGTGAATCAACCAAGTTTTAACCAGAGTGCAAAAGTAAGCTAGATTCTCCGCAGTTAATCATCAAAAAATTGAGGTAGTAAACTAGGAGCCGTCAGTTCAATGGATTATATAGATAAAGTACTAGAAAAACTTAAGGAATTAGCACGTAAGCTGATAGAAGCCCTTCTGGGGCCACAGGCTGAACCAGAACCAGAATTGATTCCAATTCCAGTAAATGATCGTTCACGCAGGCGATAATGTAAAGGCGTGATACACAACGTCTCTTCGTTACTAGCCAAAGTTATATGTTGCAGCCTTTAAGTATTCTTGTATTGCATGGACCGAACTTAAATTTACTTGGACAAAGAGAACCAGGAATTTACGGTACAACAAGTTTGGCTGACGTTAATCGCCTGTTAGAAGCAGAGGGGCTAAAGCTACAGGCGAAAGTTTTTTTTATACAATCAAATCATGAAGGAATTTTGGTAGATGCTATTCATGAAGCAGTAGGGCACCATCAAGGCATCTTAATGAATGCGGGTGCTTACACTCATACGAGTGTGGCATTACGAGATGCAATCACTGGTACTAATATACCTACAGTAGAAGTCCACCTGAGTAATATCTATCGTCGGGAAGATTTTCGCCACCATTCCTACATTGCTCCAGTGGTGATCGGACAAATTAGTGGATTTGGTGTACAAAGTTATGTATTGGGCTTGCAAGCGTTAGTGTACCATTTGAGAAATCAAAGTTAGGAGTTAAGAAGTTATTCTTAACTCCCGATTCCTAACCCTCACATCTCATGCGCTACTCTCTTGTCAGTCGGTTTCAAGGTACTCTTCTAGGAGCAGTTGTTGGTGAGCATGTTCCTTTAAGTGTCAAGACATTGCGTTCTAGAATTTTAGAGGTAAAGAGGTTACATGCAACGTCTCTACCTTGGATGAAAATGGTGGTTCTAGGAACAGAAAGTCTGATTGATCTAGGTAGATTGGATCTAGATGATTGGCAAAAACGCCAGCAGCAAGAATTTCTAAATTTAGATACAACCTTAGATATTTTGCCCGAAGCTATTCTATCTACACTGCCAATAGCACTATTTTTTCATGAAAATCCAATAAAACTGCGAGAAGCCTTGTGGAATGTGACCCAGATGTGGCATGATAAGCCCTTAGTCAGGGATGGAGCACTGGCAGTAGCTTATGCGATCGCACAGTCCCTAACAGAAAAACTCTCAAGAGTTACGCTAATCCCTCAAATAGTTTCCTTTCTTGGGGAAACACCGACAGATTTGCCACAACAATTATTAAAAGTCAATGATTTGTTGGATGGTCAGGCTGGATTAGAAAGGGTGCAATCCGAGTTAATGAAAGAAAGAAAGCTATGTAACATGATTGCTATAGCGTTTTACTTGTTCCTGGATACTTTAGAAGATTACCGCCTTTCAATGCTGCGGGCTCATCAAAATAGAAATGATTTACGGGGTCTAAGTTCAATTACTGGTGCTTTATCAGGGTCTTATAATAGCGTTATAGGCATTCCGGCAAGTTGGCAAATCTCGTTAGAACGCGAACTAAGCAGCTTTTCCCAAATGGTAAAATTAGCTGATGCACTTATGGCTGTTTGGTCAGGAGTGTACAACTTTTCCTCATATTCAAGTGAGGCAATAAGTGGCAACTGTGTCAATGAACAACACTTATTACCCATAGGCGCGATCTCATCTCCTCGTGTTATTCGGTAAGTAGTGTTCATCTCATTTTCACTATATTCTTAATTCCAACCTCACGCTTCAAGCCGTGGGTTCCTGTTCCTTTTGTGTTCCGTGTTACTTGTTCTCTTAAAAAGCTCATCCTCAAAGTCGATTTGTTGCCAGTGGCTATTGTAGTAACTTAGCTTCCAGTTTATTTCTATTCAGGATTATTGGCTTTGAGCTATCAAAAAGTTAGCAACTGCGGTCTTAGGTGATGACACAAGCACCATTTTTTAAATCCCTAACGCAGCAATTGAGTCAATGGCGACAACAGTACAAAGCACTACGCCATTTGTACTCCTGCTACACAGGTGAGAAAGATCAACACCGACAAAAAACAAGAGCATTCAGCTCAATAACAAAATCGGTAAAGATGAAACGTGGCATTTATGCAGTAGGTATAGGTTGGTTGTGTGGAAAGCCTTCTGTGGTGATTTTTGCGCTCGCAGTCTTATCCCTGACAGGCGTCCTGGGGCACAAATTATATAATCAACCTCAGATGCGGATAGGGGCTACTGCGCCACAAACAATTAAAGCACCTTTGACTTCTAATATTGAGGATAAGAAAACAACAAAAGCTCAACGCCAAGCCGCTAGTACAAGTTTTGTACCAGTACTGATGGTTGATACAAACATCAATAGAGAAATCAACCAGAACTTGCAACAACTGTTAGAGGAAGGGGATGAAATTCGTTCGGCTGCAGGGTCGTTTCCTTTTTTCGACACCCTAGTATTATCTCTATCTACCCAACAGTACCTGCGTTCCTGTTCCAATTGGGAATGGCAAACACTACTGGTCACTATAGAAAATGCTGAAAAGCAAAATTCAAGTCTGTTGGCTCGTATCTCAAAAAATAAGGTTAAAGCACTTAAGGTTTTGGAGGATTACGTACAAGTCCAGCCTTTAACTGTTACAAATCAGAATTCACAATCAGCTGATTTGTTTAAAAAAGCTGATTTCACTCAAGCATTTTCACAATTAGAAGCATATCGCCTCTCGACTTCAAGGCAAAATCTATCCTCTCTTACGCTTCAAATTGCACAAGCACGTCAAGGATACGCCAAAATGTTACTGCTTCTAAGTATTCACCCTGAAACAGTATACACAAAAGCTCCCTTCATAGACTTGTCGGATGAGGATTGGAAAAAAACCCAAATAGGAGTTCGCCAAAGTGCTCAGCAGATTCTGGCTCAAGGTATACCCCCTGGACTGCCTGAAACTATTTTACAAAATTCAATTAGGCTACATCTGCAAGTATTAGTACCGAAACATACCCAACCTCTGGCAACCAAGTTGTTGCTGACAGTACTTCAACCAAACCTCAAGAAAGATGAACTCCGAACCGCGTTATTAGCAGCAAAAGCCGCTGCTCAGGTAAAACCAGTTTTGAAGCAAGTGCAGCAAAATCAGATCATTGTCAATAAAGGAGAAAAAATTACGGCATGGGACTTTGACGTGCTGGAGCATTACCACCTAGCATGGCGGGGAATTAAGTGGTTGGAGTTGGTGCAGGTAGGAGCTGTCGTTACTGGTGCTGTTGGCATTTTTGCGTTAATAGAACAACGGAAGAAGTGGCGACTGCGGCAAAGCGATCGCTTACTGGTCTTATTGCTGACGCTGAGTATACCGTTGGTGCTAACCATGAGTACACCTTATACGACTTGGAGCGCAGTCGGCTTATTGTTGGGCAGCTACTACGGACCTATGTTAAGTGTAACAGTCATGGGTTTGCTGTTTTTCCTGCTACCAGTAACTCTAGAAATGAGTAAGGTATTCTTGATTGCAGGTGTAGCTGGAGGTGTGTTGGGAAGTTGTTTAGCGCAACGACTGCGATCTCGTGAAGAACTTGCTCTATTGGGTATTGCTATTGCCTTAACTCAAGGTGGTATCTACCTGATGATGCAACTTATGTTTGGTAAAGTCTTTGGTTCAGCTTTATATGGCATACTCCAGCAAGCTGCATTATTTGCTTTATCTGGCTTTGCTTGGAGTGTTGTTGCGTTGGGTCTAAGTCCATATCTAGAAACATTATTTGATTTAGTCACCCCAATCCGTTTGGCAGAGCTAGCAAACCCCAATCGCCCTTTATTGAAGCGACTTGCTATTGAGACTCCCGGAACTTTTCAGCATACTTTGTTTGTCGCTACCCTTGCTGAAGCGGCTGCTAAACAATTAGGCTGCAATGTCGAACTTGTTAGGGCTGGGTCACTGTATCATGATATCGGAAAAATGCACGACCCCATGGCATTTATTGAAAATCAAATGGAAAGACAAAATAAGCACGATACAGAAATTAAAGACCCGTGGAAAAGTGCAGAAATTATCAAAAAACATGTGAGTGAAGGTTTGGTGATGGCACGAAAAAATAATCTGCCTACCGCAATACAAGCTTTTATTCCAGAACATCAAGGAACAATGCAGATTGCCTATTTCTATCACCAAGCCATGCAAATGGCAAAAGAAGATCCTAGTTTAAAAGTAGACGAGGCTGATTTTCGCTACGATGGTCCAATTCCCCAGTCACGAGAAACTGCGATCGTGATGTTGGCAGATTCCTGTGAGGCAGCACTGCGATCGCGTAAAGACGCGACTCCCGAACAAGCTCTTGCCATGATCAACAATGTCCTCCGTGCTAAGTGGCAAGATAATCAAATGGTAGATTCTAAGCTGACACGAGAGGAAATGAGCCAGATAGCTGAAATTTTTCTCCAAGTTTGGCAGCAATTCCATCACAAGCGCATTGTCTATCCAAAGTTGAAGGCTAGCAGTTAACGAATTCGCGAAAGTCCCCATACCTATATAGGGTGGGGATGAATAGGGATAGACGACGATTGTATCTAAGACTATTATCAACCGCAGGTTGATGAGGGAAGAGATGCATGAGGAGTCAA